>Ga0209274_10000092_pt1 | contig 82004 bp, 67 predicted proteins | sample HubBroMetageREF1_FD_188343 | JGI IMG/M metagenome (GOLD analysis project Ga0209274, IMG submission 188343) | Reference soil microbial communities from the Hubbard Brook experimental Forest, New Hampshire, USA - Hubbard Brook CCASE Soil... | ecosystem: Environmental > Terrestrial > Soil >...
GAAGCTCGCTTGAATGCTGCCGATCACGCCCACATTGGCTGGGGGTGCAACGATATGCGGCGGCACAATCGCCGGACGTAGGGACGAAGTATTGCCCTGCAAGTTTACTGGGACCGTTGCCACGTCCCCGGCAAGAGGAAGATTCTTCGCTCGCGCTGCAGGGCCAGCGAAGCTACCCTCAGCAGATTGCCTTCGCACCTGCTTGTCGGAGGCACCGAGCACCCTACCTTGTATTCTGGGGAAACTACTGGGAGTGACAACAATTGAGTTGCCCCTACCCGCACTGCTTCGAAATGGTTCACCCGCGCTCACCGGCACGGTTCCGACGACCGTGGCATACACGAGAAAGAGCGCGATGCTCTTTCGAGCGCAATCAATCGCTTCAGCTCCACAACGGTTCCAGGATGCACGTGCGAATCGCGAAGACAGGAAACCACTGAGAGCGCTGGCGCCGGGGTTCATACACTTCTCCTAGGTTGGCAGAATTCAGGTTGATAGAATTTTGGATAACGACAACGAGCCTTGGAACAGGGATGCCCGTCATCATCGATAAGCTTCTAAGTCCGTCAGCCTTGCCAAGGTCTTCAGCCTTGTTTCTTGCGCCGCGCAGCCGCGGCTGCCTGCAAGCCTGAACAGACGTTCGATGTTTCCTGAAACCAGGGGAAGTTCAGTTTCAGGTTGAAAAACACGGAAGTGTACCGATGAACGAATCGCACGTCAAATAAATTTTATTGCCACATTTGTTCGGATTTCGTAACAAGCTCAACCACTGACTCAGTTGATGCAGTCTCCAGGTCATCGACAATAGAACTCGGAGCGATTCCCTAGAATCCAGACGTTCCCGGGACGGAGCGTCCATTCTGTGGCGACTTGGATCACAGACCATAGGCTAAGTAGTATTAGCAGGGTTATAGGCACGCCCGATTCCAGCCCTTGGAGGACAACTCAATTATGAAGATCGCAAGTGATGTGACGGAGCTGATCGGTAACACACCCCTGGTGCGGCTGAACAAAGTAACCGAAGGATGCGCCGCGCAGGTAGTGGCGAAACTGGAGAGCTCGAATCCTTGCGCCAGTGTAAAGGATCGCATTGGCGTCAGCATGATAACCGAGGCGGAACGCGCCGGGAAAATTCAACCTGGCAAAACCGTGCTGATCGAGCCGACCAGTGGAAACACAGGCATCGGCCTGGCCTTCGTGGCGGCCGTAAAAGGATACAAACTCATCCTGACGATGCCAGAAACCATGAGCCTGGAGCGACGCGTCCTTCTGCTCGCCTTCGGTGCGGAAATTGTCCTCACCCCAGGGCCGAACGGCATGAAGGGCGCAGTGGCCAAAGCTGAAGAACTCCTCGCTAAAACTCCGAATGGTTTCATGCTGCAGCAGTTCGACAATCCAGATAATCCGAAGATTCACTTCGAGACGACCGGCCCCGAGATTTGGAATGACACAGAGGGGCGTGCCGATATCTTGATTTCTGGCATCGGCACCGGCGGGACCATTACCGGTGTCTGCCAATACATCAAGCCGAAGAAGCCGTCATTTAAGGCTGTCGCCGTCGAACCGGCAGAGAGCCCGGTCCTCTCGGGCGGTAAGCCTTCGCCCCATAAGATACAGGGCATCGGCGCTGGGTTTGTACCGAGTATTCTGCGCCGGGACTACATCGATGAAATTGTTACGGTAAGCAACGACGAGGCAATCAACATGGCACGCCGACTCCCGAAAGAAGAGGGTCTCCTAGTAGGTATTTCGTCGGGAGCCGCCGTAGTTGCCGCCCTGAAAGTCGCAACCCGCAAAGAAAACGCGGGCAAGCTGATCGTCGTGGTTCTACCGGATTTTGGAGAGCGTTACCTGACAAGTATTCTTTTTGACACACTCCGGAATCAAGCATTGCAGATTCCGACTTCGGCACTCGCGGCGTGACGCATGTTCCACTTGGCTAACGCAAACAGGCCAGCACTCAAGACCCGGACCAGCCGGTTTCGGATTCTGGACAGATGGCGAGCAGCCGGAAATCGTTTCGGGCAGCTTCTGGCTGTTGCCGCAACTGGTTGATCGCTCTGTTCTAGATGCTCCGAGTCCAGTTCGCTGAGTGCCTCCAACCCCCCTCGAAGACGAAATCTGCCAGCGGTTTGCGTTGTCGCGGGGCCAGTTCCCTCTCTCGTAACTTGTCTGGCAGGCTCTCGGAGTTGCCGGGATATCCGACGGCAACAACGGCGACAGGCTCATGATCCGGGGGGATCGAGAACTCGTAGCGGGCTTTTTCAACATCGAAGCCAGCCATCTGGTGAACGACTAATCCGGACGCAGTTGCTTGGACCGTAAGGCTGGCGATCGCCTGACCGACATCATGAAATGCGTGCCGATTGGGCCTTCCGTTCGACTGGAACGTCATTCTGGCGATGGACAAGATGAGCACCGGCGCATGCTGCGCCCATTGGAAATTGAATTCGATCAGGCAGCTGAGCAGACGCTCGAAGTCACTCTTGTCTTGCTTGACCGCGACGATGAAACTCCACGGCTGTTCGTTCGCACAGGAAGGAGCCCAGCGCGCCGCCTCCAGAAGACTGCCCAAGGTTTCCGGTTCAACCACCCTCGAGGAGAACGCCCTGAAGCTGCGCCGCTCCCTCAACAATGGATGAACAGGATATTCGTGGGAGCGATTCTCGTCGCCAGAAACGGTTGGAGCAACATCATTCGCCATTGATTATTCTCTCCTACCAGGGCTCCTCGACAACCGGCCGGCGCTGCAGCACGCGGCCAAGTATGCGTTCTTCAAGTGCGGCAAAGCGGGCGCTGCCTCGGGTTCGTGGTCGAGGTAAGTTTACGACTTCGTCCAATGCAACGCGGCCTCCCTCAATCAGGATGACGCGGTCCGCCAGACTTATCGCCTCGGCCACGTCATGGGTTACGAGCATGGCGGTAAATCCGCGGCTTCGCCAGACGTCTTCGATCAACTGCTGCATTTTCTGACAAACCAACTTGCGCCAAAACTTTGCGCGCCCGCGGGATCAGCGCAGGCTCCAGGCCGACGCCCTGGGGCTAAATGGCACGACGGGTGGGCCGGGAAAACGCAGGATGGGCTTGGGAATGGGCGAGAGAGACATTCTATAAGCCCTACTATACTAATAGACATAATATGACAACTTGAACGGCCTGACGGCGTCAAACCTGAACCATTGGCCCCCGAGCGGCGTTGGGGACGCTGCTATCGTCCGCCCTGACCGCCCGCTCGGTGTCGAGGACCAGCATCAGCCGCTCCCGTAGTTTGTACACACCCCGCACCAGTTCTCGGGTTTGTCCCAGCACCGTTTCCGGAGGCCTTTCGAAGCTCGCTTCCTCCACTTCCAACACATCCCCGATCTCATCCACCAGGAAGCTGACGGGCCCATCCTCGGTGCGCACCACCACGTTGATCGGCAGTTGCGACTCGGGACGGTCCTCCATGCCGAAACGCCGGCGCAAGTCGATCGCCATCACGATCTGCCCCCGCAGATTGATCAGTCCGCGGATGACCGGCGGGGTCAGAGGCACTCGCGTCATCTCCTGGTAACGGATGACTTCCTGCACCTGTTGCACGGGCACACCGAAAAACTGATCCCTAAGAAAGAACGTGCAAAACTGCTGTATGTTGGCCACCAGTGTTCTCTCTCCTTAGGCGGAAGCCCCCGCGGCCAGCGGGCTGCCTTCGGCCGCCGCAATCAAACCGGGCACATCCAAAATGTCGGTCACGCGTTTCTGGATCACGGCGGAGCCCAGCATGCCAGTCCTCCTGGCTTGGCGTTGCAGAATGAACGATTCTTCGACGATGTCGAGAATGCGATCGACCACCAGCCCGACACTGCGTCCCTGGTTGGCATAAACTACCACTTGCAGAGAATCCTCGCTGGCCTCGGGCGCCGTCCGGCACTTGCTCTCGAGCACGTCGGAAACCCGGATCAGCGGCATGATCTGCCCGCGGTACTGCACCACTTCCTGGTCTCCGGCAATCTCGATGGTGTCGCGGGGAAATTCCTCGAGCCGGGCCACCAGGGACAAGTCGATGGCCATTCTCCCGTTCGCCCCGTACTGGAACAACAGCAGGGCATTGCGCTGATTCCCTTCGGCCCCGCCGAGCATTTGTTTTCCGTCTTTGTCAGCTACGGCATGGTCCCGGACTTCCCTGAGCACGTTGGCGCGCTGCGCTACGCCGAGTACATCCAGAATCAGGGCAACCTTGCCATCCCCCATGATGGTGGCGCCGGCAAAAGTGTTGATGCTCTTCAACTGTTTGCTGAGCGGCTTGACCACGATTTCCTCGGTGTCGTTGATCTCATCTACCACCAGCCCAAAGTGTTGATCATCGGCCCGCAACACCACAATGTTGGCAGTCTGCGATTCGAGGACCTTCCGTTCCACGTTGGCGGTCAGATTGTCGCCTGCCATCGAAGAATCTGGCCCCCCGACGACCTGATTAATCGGCGGATCCTGCCGCGCTGGGGTGTCCACTTTCAGTTCCCGGTTTAAATACGCGAGAGGAAGCAGATGCCCGCGCAGCCGGTACACCGGAGCCCCATTGACGAATTCAATCTCTTTGCGCGCCTGTTCTCCCTCCAGGCGCACCAGTTCGAGCAGACTGACCTGGGGAATTGCGTAGCGGTCTCCGGCACTGGTCACGATCAAGGCGGGGATGATGGCCAGGGTCAGCGGAATCTTCATGCGCACGGTGGATCCCTGGCCCGGCTTTGACTGCAGGTCGACGGTGCCGCCGATCTTTTCGATGTTGGTCTTCACCACGTCCATGCCTACGCCGCGGCCAGACACGTTGCTGACTTTTTCCGCCGTTGAGAAGCCCGGCAGCCATATGAGGTTGGTGATCTCGCGGTCGGTCATGCGCGCCGCCTGATCGACGGTGATCAATCCCTTCTGGATCGCCTTGTTGCGGATTGTGTCGAGGTTCAGTCCAGTGCCGTCGTCGGAGATTTCGATGTTGACCTGACCGCCCTCGTGAAACGCTCGCAAGAACAGTCGACCTTCCGGGTTCTTGCCCGCCGCAGTCCGCACCGCAGGGTCTTCAATGCCGTGATCGACGGAGTTACGCAAGATATGGGTGAGCGGGTCCTTGATCGCCTCAATGATGGTCTTATCGAGTTCGGTTTCTTCGCCTTCCATCTCGATGCGGACCTGCTTGCCGCAGCCCGTCGCCACATCCCGCACAGTGCGCGGGAACTTGCTCCAGATGTTGCCGATGGGCTGCATGCGCGTCTTCATCACGCCTTCCTGCAGCTCAGTCGTGAGCAGGTTGAGCCGTTGGCTGGTGGCCAGCAGTCCGCGATCTTGGCTGGAGTTGGTAAATTGCACGATCTGGTTTCGCAGCAGGACCAGTTCGCCCATACGATTCATCAGCCGGTCAAGCTGGCTGACGTCGACGCGAATGGTCGAGTCGCTGACGCTCTGGCCGCGGGCCGGGTGCTGCGAGTTCAGCGTGTCCGACCCATCCTGCGGTCTTAGGGCTCCCCGGTCGACCGTGATCTCGCTGACCTGCCGTGCATCGCCGGCGTCTTGATCTTCCAGTTGCTGTCCTAGTTGTTGTTCTATCGCGGGGTGAACTTCGTCCGCTTTCGTCGGACCGTGAATCTCGCCAAGGCTTGCTGCGGGTTGCGACGAGTCCTTAGGCTGGGCTGCGACAGATACAGGCGCGGGGCCTGGAAGCGGGTTCGGTTCCGTCTTTGATACTGTCCTTGATACTTTCTTCGGTCCCTTCTTCGTGTCTGTCTTCTTTTCCGCCTTCGGTTCTATCTTCATTTCTGTTTTGGCCTGAAGCAGCCGGGTTATGGTGGCAATCAATTCCTGGTCGTTGCGCTCACCTTCGCTGCCGGTCGAGTCGATGCTTCCCAGCATCTGCCGAACCGCGTCCACCATGGCCAGCAATGCGGTGGTGATTTCAGAATTCAGGGCCAGCACACCATCGCGCAGGCGCGAGAGCAAGCTTTCCCCGACATGGGTCACCGTCTCGAGCTGGTTAAAGGCCAGAAACCCCGAGGTTCCCTTGATGGTGTGAATAGTGCGAAAGACGCTGGCCAGAATCTCCTGGTTGCCGGGATCCTTCTCCAACGCAATCAGATCCCGGTCGAGGCGATCGAGGTTCTCATAACTCTCAACTAAGAATTCCTTAACGATCTCTAAATCGTCCATGAGCTAACGTCCTCTAAGGCGCTCCGGCTTTGGTTTTTTTCCTGGCTGCTCGGCGACTATTCGAGGCTCGAAATGGAATCGCTTGAAGTTGCGTGAAATAGTTTGATTTGCCGTCGTCGCTCCCGCTGCCCGAGTGCCGACCACCTGATTCTCTATCGGTCGCAGCAAGCGAACCTTTAACCAGACTGCGACGGGATCCATGCACCGGGAACTCAAGCGAAGCATCTCGCAACTGTGATGGCCGTCACACCCACACGGCGGGTCCAGACCTTCCGTTTTTCTGCTCTCCCGTTCGATGGCTCATACTTACATTCAAAGTCTTCACGGAAAATGACTAAGCATCTCAAGGCTTCCAAGGTCAGACAATATTTCGCGCTCGCCCTGCTGGTGTTCTCGATGGGCGGGAGCGCCGCCGTTTGGAAACATATCGCCGTCCACGCCACGCCTGCATTGCGAACCAAAGAAGTCCCATTGCTCGAAATCGCGCATGAGCACAGTGATCCACTTCAGCAGTTTCCAGAATCGTTCCCACTTCAAGTCGCGGTATTTTGGACCAGCTCCGGCCCCAATGCAGAGAATCCTCTCCCGCTCATTCACTCTCTGAAGGAGATGGGCATTCCATTTTTTGTAACTCGCGATCTTCCACAAGCCCTGCGCCATCGCCTCGTCATCCTCTATCCCAGCGTTGATGCGCGCACTTTTACGGAGGCACAGGCCGACCTGCTGACCAGTTTCGTACGGCAAGGCGGATTTGTCTTCGCCCAGAATGTGTTCTGGGGAGGCTTCCGGGATCTATTCGGTTTTCGCAGTTTCGAGCCTTCGCGCAAACGTTATCACCTGGCATTTTCGTCAACCGAAGATCCAGTCACGAAGTATCTCAATCGCCCCGAGGAGCGCGAAACTCAACTTGGGAGCAATCACTTCCCCGAAATCATCTGGAGCAATGGATACGTTCCTAACCCCGGCGCTGAAGTGCTGGCACACTTTGACGACGGGAGTGCCGCTTTGCTCACGAACTCCGTTGGCAAAGGAAAGGTGTACCTCCTGGGACTGAGCTTGCTCGACGTCGTTTTACGCAATCAGAACAATCGCGACTATGACGCCCAGCGCCACTATGTGAACACCTTTGAACCGGGAGCGGATGTTTGGCTACTGGTGCTGAGGGCCTGGTACGAAGCGTATGGCAAAGATTGGGTCCGCCTCTCCACTATTCCCGGGGGTCAGCGCTCGGCGTTGTTACTCTCCCATGATGTGGATTGGGAAAACTCATTTACTCCCGGTCTCGACTTTGCTCGTATTGAGAAAGCGAACCAGGCCAGCAGTACGTTCTTCATCCAGACCAAGTATGTCGACGACGCCAACAGCAAAGCTTTCTTTTTCGCGCCCGAAATCGACATGCTTCGGCAGCTGAAAGCAAGCGGCTCGTCCCTCGGTAGCCATTCCATCATCCATTCGCGAGGTTTCAATAAGTTCGAGTTGGGTTCGGGCCATGAAACCTATTCCAGTTATCAACCTCGAGGACTCGGATTCGATACCGCCTCGGGGGCCACCGTCTTTGGCGAAGTGCGAGTCAGCAAGGAATTGCTCGACGGAGAAATTTCAGACCAGGACACGATATTCTTCCGCGCCGGACATCTCCGCGTTCCGGTTTCTCTGCCAGAAGCGCTGGAGCGCTCCGGATATCAATTCGACTCTTCCTTCACGGCAGACGACGTTCTCTCCAACTTCCCGTTTGCGCTTCCGCGCGATCTTGGGTTCGAGGAAGACAGTGACCTCTATGAATTTCCAGTGACCATCGAAGACGAAGAATCTCCCGGCTTCGCCAAACGAGTACCCGAGGCACTGCAGGTAATCCTCGCCAATGCCGAAAACGAAGCGGTGAGTGTAGTGTTAATTCACTCTAATGAATCTCTAACGAAGGCACCGGCCGAACAGGATTTGCTTCGTCAACTACCTTCTGACATCGTCAAAACTGACATGCTCACGTTTGCAAAATTCTGGCGCGCGCGCGATCGTCTCCAGTGGAGCCTGACGGCGACTTCTGTAGCCACAGAATCCGTGCTGCAACTGAGTTCTGAGGAATCTGTGAACGGTCTTACCTTCGAATTCCAACGTCCGATAGCGGCCGTCACCGGCGGCGCCACCTTATTCCCCGACGATCGGCACCTCGTTTTGCCGGAACTGGCACCGGGCCGCAGCATTTCAATCCACATCAGCTATCTGCCCTGACATTGGTTTGCGATTGGGACAATTGAAACCCGCGGTTACCACCGGACCCCAAAAACGTAAACCTTGCGTAACTAAGCCCCGAGGCTCGTATGAGCCGATAGTGACAGTGAAGGATTGTAATGACGGGGCCTGGCTGCGCATTACTCCGTTCTGACGATCCTGTTCCTCGCCCAAACAGATTCAATCACAGGAGGAAGCAGGAGACGTGTAGGTAATCCCCGCTTCGGGTCAAGCAGATTGCAATTTGCCGGGAGTTTTGTCGTGAATGTGTCTGAAAACGGATTCGTTCATCGGCTGCACCGACTGTCCCTAAAGACCGTCATCGCAGCCGTGCTGCTAGTCGGTTTCGGTCGTCTTCTCGCCGCGCAAACGACCGACGAGTGGCAGGCACAAGTTCGCAGTAATGTCGAGAGTCAGCACATCGATGCTGCTCTTGCCATCGTCAACCAACGTTTGTCTGACGCGCCTGAAGACTGGGAAGCTCACGGTTGGCGTGGACGACTGCTGGCCTGGAAAGGCCGCTGGTCTGAAGGCGAAACGGAATTCAGACTTGTACTCGACAAAGTCCCAAATGACCTCGAAATTTTGACGGGCCTCGCCGACGTTCTCCTCTGGCAGAAGAAATATAGCGAAGCGCTGCAAGCTCTGGACCAGGCGAGAAAGCTCTCTCCCTCGGACCCTGAGATTCTGTCCCGCCGCGCACGTGTGCTGGCATTGCTAGGCCGTACGCCGGAAGCGCGCTCGGAGTATCAACAGACTCTGGTGTTCGATAGTCAGAATTCGGATGCGAAAACAGGTCTCGACAGCCTGCGCGAAAATACTAAACACGAACTGCGCGTTGGCGATGACGTCGACATCTTCAATTACACCAGCGCCGCGCAGACCCAGGGAGTGAGCCTGAACTCCCGCTGGAACCAGCGCTGGTCGACCGTCTTCGACGTCAGCACCTATCAAAGATTTGGCCAGGATGCTGTTAAGTTTCTGGCCAGCACCAACCTCCATTTTACTGCGCATGACTACTTCACTGTCGGCAGCGCGGTTGCCAACGGTCAGAGTGTGGTGCCCACCAACGAAGCTTTCTTTGAATATGGCCACGCCTTTCGGATCAATAATCGTTGGGTCCACGGACTGGAAAGTTCTTATCAGCAACATTGGTACTGGTATCAGGGTGCCCACGTCCTAACCTTGAACACCAGCCAGATCGTCTACCTTCCCCAGGAATGGACCTGGTCACTGAACGTGACGGGTGCTCGTACCGGGTTCGCTGGCACTCCCGTCGACTGGACGCCATCCGGCTGGACCAAACTTGGCTTCCCTTTGCAACGTCGCGTTACGGGCAACGTTTTTTTCGGCGTGGGCAGCGAAAACTTTGCGCAAATCGATCAGATCGGACGCTTCTCCGCCCACACTTTCGGGGGTGGTCTGCGCTACCAGTTTGCCGCGCGCCAGGACATTACGGGGTATGTGGCTCGCCAATATCGCAGCACCCAGGGTCAAATTGATACCAGCTTTGGACTGAGTTATGGGATCCGCTACTAGAGGAATCGAAAAACTCGGAGCCGCTGGGTTGGTACTGGAAGCAATTCTGGTATCGCTACTGGGAATCCTGCTGCTCGTCGGATTCATCGTGCTGCGACGCTGGTACCGCGCTCGATATTTTCATAAGAGAAGTCTGCACACCGTTGCCTTGCGCTCCCAATGGAACGACATTCTCTCCGGCAAGATCCCCGCCGAAAACTGGCGCTTCAATCCGCTCGATTGCGACATCGTTGAATCTATTCTGCTCGATAGCATCGAGATGTCGCCGGCTGACGAGCTGTCTCCTCTATTGGATTGTCTTCGGGTGAGCGGGCTGCTCGATATGCGCATTTATGAAGCCCGAACCTCGCGCGGATTGAAGCAGCGAACGGCACTGCTAGCTTTGGGGCGAACTCGCGCCATGGAAGCGATCCCCGCTTTGGCCGCGGGCTTGGATTCGCCTTTGCGCGAAACTCGTATCGCGGCGGTTCGCGGCCTCGGCCGCACGGCCCGCGTGGAAGCTGCCATTCCGATTCTCGACCGCATCGTCACCGGCCAGTTTGATGCGCCCGAACGTTCTTTGAAAAACGCCTTGGTAAATTGTTGCCGCTCCAATCCCGAAGTGCTGGTCAACTACGTTGAGGAGACGCAGGGACCGGTGCGGGAGTTGCTGGCACGCGTGCTTGGCGAGTTGGCATCTCCTGAACTCGGTGAGGAGTTGCTGGTCCTGGCCTCAGATGTTTTACCCGAAGTCCGCGCCTCTGCGGCCCGCGCTCTGGGCAATACCAATGCCTCTTATACTTTGCCGGCGCTTCACAGTTTAGCCAGCGACCCAGAATGGTTCGTTCGTCTCCGTGCAGTCGTGGCGCTGGGGCAGATCGAAAACATCGGCAAAATCAACATCCTGTTGCGCTCCCTCTGTGATACCAATCGGCACGTGCGTCAGCGCGCAGCATGGGCACTGGCGCGAATGGAACCGCAACTCCATCAGATCCTCGAAGATGTGGTCGCTACCAAAGACGACTACGCCCTGCAGGCATTTGTCTCCGAACTCGAGCGTTCCGGCGCCATCGATAAAATTGTCAGCGGCTTTACTGGGTCCGGTCTCCACTCCGCCGAAACCGCCTTGATGGAAGTTGTAGCGGAAGCGAGAAAACGAGTAGAACTCACGGGTCAGGCCGTAGCGGCCGCGGCTGGGGCCAAATGATCGCCCATTTTCTCGCCATCTCGAACGATACCCTTTTCATCTACTACGCGCTATCCAACGTTATTTACCTTGGACTGCTGATCGTTGCGATTGTCAAGAACGTGCGCCATCGTCACCGCCTCGGCAGTCAACGCCTGGAGTTGATGAAAGCTTCTCCCTTCACCCCGCCCATAACTCTCATCGTTCCTGCGCACAACGAAGAACGCTCCATCGTCGGCAGTGTCGGAGCACTGCTTGGACTCGATTATCCCTACCTCGAAGTCATCGTCGTCAATGACGGGTCGGACGACGCCACCATGGAAAAACTGCGTGAGGCTTATCAGCTACAAACCGCCCGGATCCTGTATATCGCCGATATTGCGACCGCGCCTCTCCGCTCCATCTATCGCAGCCGGGTCGATCCGCGCCTGTTCGTCCTCGACAAAGAAGCCGCCGGCTGTAAAGCCGACGCCATCAATGCAGGAATCAACGCCGCCACCAGTCCTTATATTTGCGTAGTCGACGCTGACTCAATTCTCGAGAAGGAATCTCTCATCCGCATCATGGCTGGAGTATTCGCCGATCCTGGTCGTGTCATGGCTGTAGGCGGCATCGTGCGCGTCTTGAACGGCTCCCGCGTCGTGAACAATCAGATCGAGGAAGTGCGCCTTCCCAAGAGTCCGATCGAAGTCATGCAGGTCATCGAGTACTTGCGTGCCTTCCTGGTCGGACGCGAGGCCTGGGCAGGCTTCAACATGCTGCCCATAATTTCCGGCGCGTTCGGAGTTTTTCAGCGTGACCTCGTGCTGCAAGTCGGAGGCTTTCGCACTCACGCGGTCGGAGAAGATCTCGATCTTGTCATTCGCATGCATCGCCGCCTGCATGAAGAACACCGCTCTTACCACATCGACTTTATTCCCGATCCCACGTGCTGGACTGAAGTGCCTACCGATTTGAAGTCGCTGGCTCGCCAGCGCGCACGCTGGCACAAAGGTCTCATCGATACACTTTGGCCCAATCGCGACATGCTCTTCCGCGCCCGCTACGGACGAGTCGGCTGGCTCGTCCTTCCTTACATGTGGATCTTCGAATTCTTGGCGCCCGTCATCGAGCTCGTCGGATACGCCACCATCATCCTCGCCCTGATCTCAGGAGAGCTGAGCAAGACATTCTTCCTGCAATTCCTGTTGTTCGGCTATGCCTTCGCCACGCTGATTTCCATCGGTTCGGTACTGCTTGAAGAAATGACCTTCCGCCGTTACAGCGACTGGCGCGAGGTTGCGCGCCTGCTGTGCTACTGCTTCTTCGAGCACTTCCCCTACCGCCAGCTCACAATGTTCTGGCGTCTCCAGGGCATCTGGCAATACCTCCACGGAGACCTGCAATGGGGTTCCATGAAAAGAGTGGGTATCTCTACCGGCCCAGTCGCTTGACCCACGCTCTCTAACTCGAGCTTTTCTGACGAGGTTCGTGCCTGTGAGCGCATCAGAAAGTGCCCGCTCCGTGGGCTGAAACCCGGCAGCCGGGGCCGCTTTTGGCCGTTTGGCATGAGAACTGATTTACTTGACAATCCTCCCCAGGTGTGGCAAACTCCCGCCACTAGTTCTTCGTTGTTGGCATTGCGCCGCTGCGCCCCAGATCCAAAATCTTTAAATGAAAAGGTGTGCCCGTATGACAACTCCCCCTATGACAGCCCTCGGCAAATACACGTTCGCCTTCGCGATTCTCCTCAGCCTGGGAGTGCTTGCAGCTCCTCGGGCACAGGCCCAGACCTTCAGCGTGATTCACAACTTTACGGGCGGAAGCGATGGAGCGAATCCGCTTTCCGGCTTCCTTTTGGTTGACCAAGCTCTCATCGGCACCACTAGTGCCGGCGGCAGCTCTGGACTCGGGGTGGTGTTCAAGATGAGTCCAACCGGCGAGGAGACGGTGCTGCACGAGTTTACCGGCGGCACCGACGGAGCGACCCCGGAAGGGCGTTTGGTTAAGGGTAAGGGCAGCAACTTCTATGGCACCACCTTTGCCGGAGGCTCTGCCAACGCAGGAACGGTGTTCGAGGTTACCGGCAAGGGCGTGGAGACGGTAGTATTTAGCTTTTCTGGCTCCGCAACCGGTGCAAACCCCGTGGCGGGCTTAGCAATTGATGCGAAGGGAAATCTTTATGGCACGACGTCGGTGGGCGGCGCGAACGGGAATGGAACCGTCTTCGAGCTGTCTCCCCCCTCCGCTGGCGGGGCGTGGACGGAAACCGTTTTGTACAGCTTCGGGACGGGGACTGACGGCGCGAATCCCATCGGTGGCGTCACCTTCGATGCGGCTGGGAATCTGTATGGCACGACTTCTGCTGGAGGCACTTACGGTTACGGCACGATCTTCGAGTTGTCTAAATCCGCGTCCAGCTGGACGGAGACTATTCTCCATGAATTCGCGTTGGAAAGCGATGGAGGCGTTCCGTATGCTGGTCTGGTTGCCGACACCAAAGGCAACTTCTATGGCGCTGCCACCGAAGGCGGCGCTGGTGGTCAGAGCGGAGGCGGTACAGTTTTCGAGCTGACTAAAGTGGATGGCAGCTGGACGTTCAGCGCACTCTACGGGTTGTCCGGGTGGGGCATCTCGGGGAGTTACCGGAACCTTTTGCTCATAGGCGACACGATTTATGCCACGACCCATTGCGACGGCGCGAATGACGCTGGCACAGTTTACAAGCTGACTCCGTCAGGAGATACGTGGACCTACGATTCCCTGTATGTGTTTACCGGCGGCAGCGACGGCCTGTTCTCGATCAGTAATCTGGTTGCCGACAGCAAAGGGAATCTCTACGGTGTGACGCTCCTGGGCGGGACGGACGGCGAGGGCGTTGCGTTCAAGGTGACACCGTAACCAGAAGCTGCGGAGTTCCTCCACCAAGAGTCACAAAGCATTTTTTCGTTGCAGTCATGCGCGAGAGCCTTCCTGGAAGCGTGGCCAGGAAGACTCGCGCAGGCTCAACACTCATCTGACGTCTGCCCGGTAAGGTTCGCCTGCGCAATCACGATAGCCTTGGATCGACAGCTGCATCGAAATCGGTCGAGCACCCCGGCACTAGACTCCGCAAGTTCGCCCTCCTTGTGCCGGGCCCTCCCTCGCCAGGAATCATCCCCGCCTAGTTTTGCTGCGGCGAGTTCGCGCCTTGTCCGCCCTGCGGATGTCCCTGCCACTGTTCGTGCTTGCTTTGCATCGCATCGAATTTCTTTTGCTGGTCAGGCTCGAGAAGGGCGCGGATCTGATCGTCAGACGTTTTGTGAATCTCCATCATCTTCGAGCGGCGATCCTCTTGCGGGACGGAAGAATCCGATCGCAAATCCTGCATTTTCGACTGAGCCGACTTCAAGATGTCCAGCACCTTCGATTGCTGATCGGAGGTGAGATTTAATTCCTTCGTCAGCCTTTTCGTCCGCATCGCCGGATCCATATGGCCGCCGCGACCATGTTCCTGCGGTGCACCCTCGGGAGCGGATTGCTGGGCATTAGCAGCGCTGTCTTGTGCCAGAACGAACGGAGCGGCGGTGTAGACAACTCCCGCCAGCATGAGCGCGAGCAAACTCTGTTTAAGCATTGTGTCTCCTTGGAAATGATTTGGTCTGGTGGTATGAACCTCATTATGAGCTTGGAGTTCTGCGAAAGCCGCTACTTTTACGAATCTTTACTCGATATTTCACCAAATGAACAGACAAAACTTTACCGTCGTATTCGAGAGGGTCCGGTTATCATCGCATCAAAGGTGACAGTCCGCCGATTGGGGGGAGGGTTGATGATGGCATCGCGCAGGCTGGTTTGCCGGCCACTGCTGCTGGGCCTGACGCTGTCGCTCGTCCTCGATTGCGCGCGCGCGCAAAGTCCGCCTGCACCAACCCCGTCTACCCCCGCCACGGGCGGAACGATTCACGGCGTCGTTCGGTCTGGCAACATGCCGATTCCGGGGGCGGCCGTCTCCGTCTCCGTAGAATCGTCAGACCCGCAGATTCCCGCCCAGAAAATCTCCGTCTGGACTGATGTGGACGGCAGCTATTCCGTGCCGGTTCCGGCGTATGGCTCCTACACCGTGCGGGTGCAGATGATTGCCTTTGCCAACGCCACGCGCAAAGTCGAGGTCAACGCCTCCCACCAGGATGCGCAGGAAAACTTTGTGCTGACGCTGCAGTCACGATTACAAGAAGCCGGCGCTCAGCCTGCAAGGCCCGGCGCACAGGCTCCCGCCCAGCGTGGATTCCAGAGTCTTTCTGCGATGCAAGGCGCGGCGGGGCAGGACTCTGGCGGTGCCATCAGCGATGTCGTACCTTCGGGCATGCCGGTTCCGGGGATTGATCCGAACGGCGCAACGGAATCCATCGCCGTTTCGGGTAACAGTTCTAATTCCCTCAACTCGATGAGCGGAGACGAACTCCAGCAGCGCATCAACGACGCCCGCCAGCAAGGAGGCGGGTTTGGAGGAGCGGGCGGATTCGGCGGTGGAGGAGGGTTTGGCGGCGGTGGTGGAGGCCGTCCCATGACCATCACCGGACGGCGCGGCTTTGATATCAATCATCCGCACGGGTCGATCTACTATGGCGTCGGCGACTCGGCGCTCAATGCCTCGCCTTATGCGCTCGTCGGCGAACCGGCGACCAAGCCGGGATATTTGCAGAACAGTTTCGGCGGTTCCATTGGCGGACCGCTCAACATTCCGAAGATCTATCACGGCGGCACCAAGACATTTTTCTTTGTCAATTACAACGGTAAGCGTGGAGAGAATCCTTTCGATCAGTTTTCGACCGTGCCCACGCTGCTGGAGCGGGAGGGAAACTTCTCGCAGACCACTTACACATCAGGCACGGAAGCAGGGCTGCCGGCTGAGATTTACAATCCCGCGACCAACACTCCCTTCCTGAACAATACGATCCCGCAGATTAGCCCGGTTGCGGCGGGATTGCTGGTGTATATCCCTATGCCGAATCTGCCGGGAAACTATCAGAATTTTCACTTTGTAACTTCCACGACCAGTGACAGCGACGACCTGAACGTGCGCATTAATCACACCTTCGGAGCAGCGCCCACGGGCGGACGGCGCGGAGGCGGACGCGGCGCTCCGCGCAATAACTTCACGTTCGGCCTTCACTATCACGGGTCGGACTCTAACATTACGAATCCGTTTCCGACTGTCGGCGGCAGCACCAACGCTCGCAGTTTTGACGTGCCCATCTCCTGGGTGAAAAGCGTCGGCAAGCTCACTAACAGCCTCCGCGGCGACTTCAATCGCAGCCGGACGCGCACGCAGAATCTCTACGCGTTCAACGATGACATCGACAATGCGCTGGGAATTAACGGAGTCTCGACGAATCCGTTCGATTGGGGATTGCCCAACCTTTCGTTCGCCGACTTCAATAGCCTGCAGGACGTCAATCCCCAGCTCCTGCGTAACCAGACCTACACATTTTCCGACTATGTCGTCTGGACTCACGGCAAGCACAGTTGGCGCTGGGGCGGCGACTTCCGGCGCGTGCAGCTCAATACGGAAGCCAGCAGCAACGCGCGCGGCTCATTCATTTTCACCGGCCTCAATACGTCGCAGATCGTCGGAGGACAGCCTGTCGCTGGCTCGGGATATGACTTTGCCGATTTCCTGCTGGGACTGCCGCAGTCGACTTCCGTGCAATATGGCGAGGACAACTATCATTTCCGCGGCAACTATTGGGATCTGTATGCGCAGGATGAATGGAAGGTGCGTGGAAATCTGACTTTGAACCTCGGCATTCGTTATGAATATGTTTCGCCGCTGACGGAAGAAAACAATCTGATCGCGAACCTGGATCTGTCACCAGGCGTGCTGAATCCGGTGCTGGGCACACCCGCCGTCGCCGTGGTTTTGCCCGGACACGCTGGGCCCTACAGCGGCGATCTGCCCGACAGCCTGGTGCGGCCAGACCGTAAAGCTTTCGCACCCCGCGTCGGGTTTGCCTGGAAGCCGCTGTCGAAAACGGTGGTGCGCGGCGGATACGGCATCAACTACAACACCGGCGCATATTCTGGAATCGTGCAGCAGTTGGCTTTCCAGCCCCCATTCTCTACGGCCGAGACCAATATCCAAACCGGTCCCGGAGACCTCACGCTGGCGAACGGCTTTCCGCCGTCTCAGGGTGCCATCACCAACAGCTACGCGGTGGATCCTAACTATCGATTTGGTTATGTCCAGATCCGCAATCTCGATATCCAGCAGCAGCTTCGTCCGACGTTGTTGCTCAACCTCGACTATACGGGGACCAAGGGCACTAACCTCGACATTCTGGAAGCTCCCAACCGCACCCCAACCGGAATTTTGATTGCGAACGCGCAGGCATTCACTTACGAAAATTCCGTGGGTGATTCCGAGGCTAACGCTGCATCGGTGCGCCTTCGCAAGCGCTTGTCGAACGGCTTCTCGATTGGAGGTCTCTATACTTTCTCGAAGTCGATCGATGATGCATCATCCATCGGAGCGGGAGCAACGTCGGGCTCGGGCAGTGCTGGATTAGGCGCCGGCGGCACGGGCGCCGCCGGAGGGGGCGCGACCGCCTCGGCGGGCAGCGGAGCAAACAGCGTGGCGCAGAATGCTCTTGATATTTCGGCGGAACGCGGACTTTCCAGCTTCAATCAGACGCACAGGTTTACGGCAGACTATTTATTGGAGCTGCCTTTCGGACACGACAAGCGCTGGCTCACCGGAAATACGCCGCTGCGCGCGATCTTTGGCGACTGGCAGTGGAGTGGCGACTGGACTATCGCCTCGGGACTTCCCTTCACGCCGCGGCTGCTGGGGGATTCTGCCGACGTGAACCGCGGCACCAACGGCACGCTTCGTCCGGATGTAGTTCCCGGGCAATCGCTCAGCATTTCGAACCACTCGATCGCAAAATGGTTCAACACCGCGGCGTTCGCGTCGCCGGCGGGACCGTACGGCGACGCCCGCCGTAACAGCATCATCGGACCCGGAAGCAAGGTTTTCGACATGGCGCTCACCAAGGTTATTCCGATCAATGAATCGCGCGTACTGGAATTTCGGGCGCAGTCTACCAACGTTTTCAACATACCGAACTACTCGTCGATCGATGCTACGTTCAACTCGCCGACCTTCGGGCGGGTCACTGCGGTTGGAGCCATGCGGCAAATCACGATGACTGCACGGTTCCGCTTCTGAGAAAGAACAGATTATGACTTCCATTCCGAACCGATGGGCGAGCAGGGTTTTGGCGCTATTGCTGCAGGCCGCTCTGGTGTGTTCTTCCCTGCCCGCGCAGCAGGCGACCGACTACACCTTTCGCGTGCAGACCGAACTGGTGCTGGTGAATGTAACGGTCAGAGACAAGAATGGAAACTTTGTCCGAGGGCTCAAGCCGCAGGACTTCACGATTCTCGAGGACAACAAGCCGCAGAAAGTCGACTCCTTCGATGTGGAGGACATCGACGCGGTGGCAACCCAGGATGTCACTCAGGCAAAACCGCTCCCGAGCCCGCTGTCTCAGCCGGCAAATCCGTTTGGCGCGACGCCTCCCACTGCCGCCGCGCAGAATCAGAATCAGTTTAAAGATCGCCGAGTCATCGTTCTGTTCTTCGATCTCTCGGCCATGGAGCCGGACGAGATCGATCGCGCGGTCACCTCTGCGGAACATTATGTCGACACCCAGATGGCCCCGGCGGATATGGTCTCAATTGTTTCCCTGGGGAGTGCACTGCTGGTGAACCAGGATTTCACTAGCGATCGCGATTTACTCAAGAAGCAGATTCAGGCTTTCGGTTCCGGCAGTGGCCAGGGCTTCGAGGAAGGCAGTACGGGCACAACCGAAGGCACGCCTGACAGCGGGCAACCGTTCACCGCGGACGATACGGAATACAACATTTTCAATACCGACCGTCGGTTGGAGGCGCTGCGCTCCGTGGCGGAAAAACTTTCTCACGTCGACCAGAAGAAATCGCTAATTTATTTCTCCAGCGGCATGGACCGAACGGGAATCGAAAACCAGTCGGAACTGCGGGCGGCCACCAACGCGGCAGTACGGGCAAACCTGGCAATCTACACCATGGATATGCGCGGCCTCCAGGCGCTCGTCGCGGGCGGAGAGGCACAGAACGCGAGCCTGCGCGGCACTTCCGCATATTCCGGCCAAGCCACAATCAGTGCCCTGAACTCCAACTTCACCACGCAAGAAACTCTGGTTACGCTGGCCAGCGATACCGGCGGACGCGCCTTCCTCGATTCCAATGATTTCAGCCAGGTCTTTAAAGGAGTGCAACAGGATACTTCGACGTATTATCTTCTTGGCTACCGCAGCACAAATCCGGCCAGGGACGGGCGCTACCGCCGCATTACGGTGAAGGTAAACATTCCCGGCGTGAAGATCGACTACCGTCGCGGCTACTACGCGCCCGCGGATTACAAACATTCGACGAAGGAAGATAAGGAGCTTCAACTTCAGGAGGAACTCGCTTCCGAACTGCCCACGACTGACCTGCCTCTTTATCTGAGCACTGCATACTTCCGCGTGGAGACCAACAAGTTTTATATTCCGATCTCGCTAGTGGTGCCCGGATCGGAAATTCCTTTCACGCGCAGCAGCGACCGCGACAAGGCAACGCTCGACGTCATTGGCATTGTCACCGACGGCCAGCACCACGCTGTCACTCAGATTCGCGACACGGTCAAGCTTGCCGTCGATACTTCGTCCGAAGTGCAGAAGAAGAATGTACAGTATGACACTGGCCTGAGCCTGCCTCCCGGCAAGTTCCACCTCAAGTTTGTCGTCAGGGAAAACCAAACTGGCCGCATGGGTTCGTTCGAAACCGATCTGGACGTTCCCGACCTTAAGTCCCAGCCCCTCAAGATGAGTTCGATTGTGCTAGCCAGTCAGTTGCAGCCTGCAAAGAAGGGCGCGACCCCCAGCCCGCTCGTTCGCGACGGATCGGAGATCGTTCCCAACGTGACTCACGTCTTTTCCTCAGGACAGCATTTGCGACTTTACTACGAAGTTTATGACCCCGCACGAGTTGGCGCATCCGGCGCGCCGGGGGCAGCGGCGGCCAAGCCTGGCATTCACCTGCTGACGAATGTTGCGTTTTTCCGCGGGAAAGCCAAAGTGTTCGAGAGTTCCCTCGTCGAGCTTACCGAGTTGAATGCGCGCGACCGCAAGGCGGGCGTATTCCAGCTCGAGCTTCCGCTTAGCTCTCTTGCTCCCGGCTTCTACACCTGTCAGGTAAACGTCATCGATGATGCCGCCGGCCTCTTCCTCTTCCCAAGGCTTGCGCTGCTGATTCGACCTGACAACCCAGCTGCAAAATCGGCGGCCAAGGCTCCGTGATCGAGCAGACGCCTTACGCTGCGGCCAGGTAGACATACCGCAAAATAAACAGCACGGTGAGGATCCAGATCAGCGCATTGATTTCGCGAAACTTCCCAGCAGCAATTTTCACGACGGTGTAGGAAATCAGTCCGAGGCTGAGTCCGGTTGCGATGCTGAACGTGAGTGGCGTGGCCACCATGGTGATAAACGCCGGAACCGCCTCGCTGAAATCCTGCCAGGCGATTTGCGCGATCGACTGAGTCATCAGAACACCCACTAGAATCAGCGCCGAAGCAGTCGCATAGGCAGGAATCGCACTGGCCAGCGGCGAGCAGAAAGTGGCCAGCATGAAGAGCGCGGCCACAGCGACATTGCTTAGGCCGGTGCGAGCCCCGGCGGCAACACCGGCGGCGCTTTCGATGTAACTCGTCAGCGTAGAAGTTCCCGTCAACGAGCCGACGATGGTTCCCACAGCGTCCGCGACCAGAACGCGGCCTACGCGTGGAATCTTCCCGTCTTTAATGAAGCCCCCCTGTTCGCAGACTCCCACCAGCGTGCCGACGTTGTCGAAGAGGTCGACAAACAGAAACGCGAATAATATCTCAAGCAAGCCGAGGTGGCTGGCGCCGCGAAAGTCCAGCTTCAAGAAAGTGGAGGAAGGATGAGGCATCGCGAAGAATGCCGTTGGCGGTGGCGTGATTCCACGAAGCATTCCAACCAGCGCTGTGCCGAAAATACCGACCAGGATGGCGCCGTGGAATTTTCGGGACATCAGAATCAGCGTCAGAACAAGGCCAAAACAGGCCGTCTGTACTTCTTTGTCCGCGAAACTGCCGAGGCCAACATATGTGGCCGCATTGGCCACTACGAGTTTTGCGTTCCGCAGTCCTACAAATGCGATGAACATTCCAATTCCAGCTGCGGTCGAATGCTTCAGGCAGTCGGGCATGCCATCGACAATCTGCTCGCGAACCCGCGTCACCGTTAGCACAAGGAAAAGAACACCCGAACAAAAAACTACCGCCAGCGCGGTTCGCCACGGCACATGCATCGCGATGCAAACGGAATATGTGAAGTACGCGTTCAGAGACATTCCCGGCGCGAGCGCGATGGGATAGTTGGCGTACAGCCCCATCACCAGCGTCGCGATCGCCGCGGAAACGCAGGTTGCGAAGACGACGCCCTCTACCGGCATCCCTGCCTGGGCAAGGATCTGCGGATTCACCACGATGATATAGGCCATCGTGACGAAGGTTGTGATGCCGCCCAGCATCTCCTGCTTCACGGAAGTCTTGTTCTCGGTGAGCTTGAAATAGCGATCGATCAATCGTCCTCCGCGGGCTGAATGAACACTGCGATTCGTAGATCCGATTTAATACTCGATCTTGTTTGGCTTGTTTTCCCATGCCCGAAACGCCGCCAAGGCCTCTTCGCGCATCATTTGAATCATCGGAATCTTGCGCTTCGAGTGCGGTTGCGCGATTTCTCGATAGATCAGCGAATCGTCAAACCCGATTCTGGAAGCATCGGCATCGGCATTGCCAAAATAAACGCGGGAAAGGCGAGCCCAGTAGATTGCACCCAGACACATGGGGCACGGCTCGCAGGAAGTGTAGATCTCGCAGCCTTCCAGATCGAAGACTCCAAGTTTCTTGCAGGCCGCGCGAATGGCAACTATCTCGGCGTGCGCGGTTGGATCGTTGGTCGAGGTGACCTGATTGGCGGCTTCGGCAACCATGGCCCCGTCTTTGACTACGACAGCGCCGAACGGTCCGCCGCGTCCGGAGTGGACGTTCTCAACCGAGAGCTGAATGGCGCGAGCCATGAAAGGATTGTCCATGTACGTTGACTCTATCGCTGCGTAACGGTCAGGGGTTTGCCGGCGCCAGCAACCCGCGAACCCGCAAATCAGTCGACATGGACTCTTTCGCAGCCACTTCGCTGAGAAGCGAGTATAAGCTGGACTCAGACTTTCGTAAAATGCTGTTTTCGGAGCTGACATTTTGAGTTTGCAGGCCTTCGTCTCTCGCCGTGTGGTCACTCCCGAAGGAATCCGCCCCGCGGCTATCCTGGTCGAGGGAGAGCGGATTCAGGCCGTGGTTTCTGCCGATGCAGTGCCTGGACACTACAAAGTTCACGACTTCGGCGACGCGGCCATCCTTCCGGGACTGGTCGATTCTCACGTGCACATTAACGATCCCGGTCGCACCGAGTGGGAAGGCTTCCAAACCGCCACGCGTGCCGCGGCGGCGGGCGGATACACCATGCTGGTTGACATGCCGCTGAACTGTTTGCCTGCGACCACTACAGTTGCAGCGCTGCAGGCCAAGCGATTGGCGGCGCAGGGCAAATGCCGCGTCGATTGGGCGGCTTGGGGCGGCGTCGTTCACGATAATCAGTCTGAGATCGAAGCTCTCGCAGCTGCGGGCGCGCCGGGGTTCAAATGTTTCTTGATCAATCCCGGCATCGACGGATTCAGCATGGTCACGGAGCAGGAGTTGCGATTGGCTCTGCCTCATGTTGCCCGGACTGGACTGCCGTTGCTGGTGCACGCGGAACTTTCCGGCCCGATTGATCGGGCGACCGACGCTCTTGCCGACGCCGATTGGAGCCGCTATTCGACTTATTTGCAGTCGCGGCCCGACGAAGCGGAACTGGTTGCCATCCGCATGATGTTATCGCTGTGCCGCGAATATGGATTTCGTCTCCACATCGTCCATCTCTCGACCAGCCATGCGCTTGCGGAGTTGCGCACTGCGCGCGCCGAGGGACTGGCGGTCAGCGTTGAGACTTGCCCCCACTATCTGCATTTGTCCGCCGAAACGATCGCCGATGGCGCGACCCTCAGCAAATGTGCCCCGCCCATCCGCAACCGTCAGAATTGCGAGGAATTGTGGCAGGGCCTCAAAGATGGAACGATCGACATGGTGGTCACCGATCACTCGCCGTGTCCCCCAGCAATGAAGCGGCTCACGGAAGGCAATTTCCGCACCGCCTGGGGAGGGATTGCAAGCCTCTCGGTAGCTCTGCCATTGATGTGGACGGAAGCCACCAAACGAGGATTTACGTTGCTCGACGTGGCGCGCTGGATGGCGGCGGGCCCGGCTCGACTGGCCGGTTGCGAAACGCGCAAAGGTCGAATCGCCGCCGGCTACGACGCCGATTTCGTTGTGTTCGACGCTGAACGTGAATTTACAGCGACCGAAGATAAGTTGTATTACCGGCATCCGGTCTCTCCGTACCTGGGTGAAACTCTACGCGGAGTTGTAAAAGCCACCTATGTGCGGGGCATTCCCGCCTTCAGCGAGGAAGTGTTTTCCGGTGAACCTGTGGGCCGGGAATATGCCTCGAATCCAAGTCATCGATCGACCCTATAGCCTTTTTCTATCTGGTTTCGCAAACACTTCCACCCCACGGTGAGTCAGTCTGTCATACACTATCCCATCCGCAGGTCTTGGCGGGCTGCTCAGGTCAGCGGAAGTTACAAGGGTACCCTCGAAGCGTTAAACCATGAATGCGGATCGCATCGTCGGCAAATCGGTTCCTCGTAAGGAGGGGCGCGACAAGGTCACGGGAAAGTCGCAATACGTCGACGACATGGTTCTGCCCGAAATGCTCTTCGGAGCAACGGTTCGCAGCCAGATTCCACGCGGCCGCATTACGAAGATCACATTCGGTTCGGGCATTGCGTGGGATGAATTCGTGATCGTTTCGGCGAAAGAAATTCCCGGGAAGAATTGCATCGCGCTGATCGGCGACGATCAGCCTTGCCTGGCAAGCGGGTTCGTGAACCATCCCGAAGAACCGATACTGCTGTTGGCTCATCCGGACCGCCATCTTCTTCCGAAAGCGGTTCAGGCGGTGTCGATCGAATACGAACCCCTGCCCGCCATCTTCACGATTGACGAAAGTGAAAGGCGCTCGCAAATCATCTGGGGCGAAGACAACGTCTTCAAAACCTACTCGATCGACAAGGGGAACCTCGACGGCATTTGGGAGAAGGCCGACTACGTCGTGGAAGGTGAGTATTCGACCGGCGCACAGGAACAGCTTTACATCGAAAACAACGGGATGATCGCGGCTTTTGACACGGAGCACGGCATCACCGTGTGGGGCTCGCTGCAGTGTCCTTATTACATTCACAAAGCGCTTATGGCGCTCTGCAATTTGCCGGCGGAAAAAGTTCGGGTGGTGCAGATGGAGACTGGAGGGGCTTTCGGCGGAAAAGAAGAGTATCCCTCGATGATCGCCGCGCATGCTACCCTGCTGGCGATTAAATCCGGCAAGCCCGTCAAGATTATTTATGACCGCATGGAAGACATGGTGGCAACAACGAAGCGGCATCCCTCGCGCACCCGCCACCGGACGGCCGTCAGCCGCGACGGGAAGATTCTTGGCGGAGAAATCGACTTCACGATTGACGGTGGAGCGTATGCAACGTTGTCGTCGGTAGTGCTTTCACGGGGAGTAATTCACGCCGGCGGACCTTACTACTGGCCGAGCGTTCGCATCCGCGCCGAGGCGGTCGCGACGAATGCGCCGCCCCACGGCGCGTTTCGTGGGTTTGGAGCCCCACAAAGCTTGTTTGCCATGGAGCGGCACATGGACCGGATAGCTCAGACCGTCGGTCTTTCTCCGGTCGAGATTCGCCGCCGGAATTTTTTGCAGCCCGGACAGGAGACAACTACGCAGCAGGTTATCCGTGAGCCGATCGATTTGGGGAAATTGCTGGATCGTGCATTGGAAATTTCGGATTATCACTCCAAGAAACAGAATTTCGCAAAACAGAATCTCGGGGGCCCCTTCAGACGGGGTATGGGAATCGCCGCGTTTCTTCACGGTGCAGGATTCACCGGGTCAGGCGAGCGCTATCTGAGTTCAGTAGTCGGAGTGGAAGGCTGTGCCGACGGCAGCGTTCGCGTGCTGGTATCGAGCACGGAATTTGGCCAGGGCACGAACACGGTGCTCAGCCAGATTGCGGCCGAGGCTCTCGGTCTGCCCTACGAAAGTGTCAGCATGGCGCAGCCGGATACGCTCGCAGTGCCCAACAGCGGCCCCACGGTTGCATCCCGGACGGTGATGGTGGTGGGAAAACTCGTGCAGTCCGCTGCACTCGGACTTGCACAGACTCTAACTTCCTCCGGCCTGCTGCGCGAGGGCTATTCCGCGGAGGACTTTCGCGCAGCTTGTCAGCAGCAGGTTGCGGCGCATGGCCAATTCCGTTCCTGGTCGCGTTACGAAGCCCCCAGCGGCATTTTCTGGGATGATCAGGCGTATCGCGGAGAGGCCTACGCCGCATTCGCCTGGGCGGTTTACGTTGCCGAAGTTTCCGTTGATCTGGCGACTTACAGCGTATCGGTAAACGACTTCGTCGCACTGCAGGAAGTTGGCAAAGTTCTGCATCCGCTCCTCGCGAGAGGGCAGGTCATCGGCGGCGTCGCTCAGGGGATTGGATTCAGCCTTTACGAAAAAGTGGTCTGGCAGAATGGGCGTATGCAAAATGGGCAGATGACCAACTACATTATGCCGACGTCGAGCGATTTGCCACCCATTCGCGTTTTCTTTGAAGAGTTGGGCAATGTTCATGGCGCATATGGCGCAAAGGGCATCGGCGAACTTCCGATGGACGGCCCTGCCCCGGCGATCGTCAATGCCGTCGAAGACGCTCTGGGAGTTCGTTTCGATTCCATCCCTCTGTTTCCGGAAGACATCATGGATGCGCTCAATAAAGTTGCGCTGGACAAAGACGCGCTCTCAGCATCGTCGCAAATGAATGGCACAAGCCCCGCAGGCGGAACTCGATGACCGATTCACATGCGAGCATCTCCAAGATCGAGATTTCATTCATCGTGAACGACGAGCCAAAGAAAGTGTTTGCTTACTCGATGGAACGCTTGCTTGACGTATTGCGGATGGAACTTGGATTAACCGGCGCGAAAGAAGGTTGCGGCGAAGGCGAGTGCGGTTCGTGCTCCGTGCTAATGGATGGCGCGCTCGTAAATAGTTGCCTCGTGCCCGTTCTTCAGGCGGCGGGCACAAACATTGTCACTATCGAAGGACTTGCCGCGGGACAGAGGCTGCACGTCCTGCAGGAGGCTTTTCTGGAATACGGCGGCGCGCAGTGCGGCATCTGCACGCCCGGAATGGTTCTCGCGGCTGCACATTTATTGGACGGGAGACCTGAACCTACCATCGACGAGATCCGCGAAGGTCTTTCCGGCAACCTCTGCCGCTGCACGGGGTATAGCCAAATTGTCGAAGCTGTGACGGCAGCGGCACGCCGCACGTCGACGCTGGAGATCGACCGCCTGAGGACAACCGGATGAGATCGAATCCGTCAGACTACGAAATGGTCGCGCCCAGAAGCTTGCACGCTATTGTTTCGCTGCTGGCCAAGGAACCGGGAGAGTGGCTACCGATTGCCGGCGGCACAGACGTAATGGTGCAATACGCGGCCGGTAAGTTGCCGGCACGAAAGCTGGTCAGCATTTGGAATCTTCCCGAACTGCGTCGCATCGAAGTCACGGCTGACGAGATTCGGATCGGGGCCGGATGCACCTACAGCGACCTTCGGAGGCACGACGTTGTCGGACGCGAATTTCCTCTACTGGCCGCTGCCGCACGATGGACTGGTGGGGTTGCGAACCAGAATCGAGGAACGATCGGCGGCAACATCGTGAACGCGTCGCCGGCGGCCGATTCGTTGCCTGCATTGCTCGCGTACGAAGCGGAACTGATTCTGGTGTCAGTCCGGGGCGAACGCCGCGTGTCTTATGTAACCTTTCACGCCGGATACAAAAAAACTCTCCTTGCGCCAGATGAACTCATTCAAGCCGTGTGTCTGTCTCGACAACTCTCGGGATATTTTACCTATGCTCGCAAGGTCGGCGCTCGCAATGCGCAGGCGATTTCTAAAGTCTGCATCGCCGCCGTTGGCCGCATGGCGCACGGTGTAATTGAAGATGTCCGCATCGCTCTCGGAAGCATTGCACCGGTACCGTTGCGTCTGAGGGTCACCGAACAAGCTGTGAGAGGACGGGCCATCGATTCCGCTCTGTTGCTCTTGGCGAGAAAAACTGCAACTACAGAGATCCAACCGATTGACGACATTCGATCGACCGCGCGCTACCGCAGAGTCGTAGCCGGCAATCTCGTGGTCGAGTTCTTGTATCGATTGGGTTCTGAACCAACGGCAGAGGGGCCCGGAGGAGCGAAGGATTTTCTGGCGCGCTGGAACCTCCTGCCTTCCGAAGAAGCCAGCAAAGCGATCCTGCCCTGCTGCGGCTCACAGGCTTGGGCGCATGGGATGGTCGCACGCAGGCCACTCCTGGACGAGCGCGAACTGCTGGCGGCGTCCAACGAAACCTGGAATGGTCTGGCGCGATCCGACTGGATAGAAGCCTTCCAGAGCCATCCGCGAATCGGCGAGACTGCTGAATCTCAGCCGGCTCAGCCTCCGACAGCTCATTCTCCTCAAGCGCAGTCTGTCGAGTGGTCTGCGCAAGAGCAAAGCAACGTAGCGGATGCCGGTGCAGCCGTGAGAAATGCCCTGGCGGAGGCGAATCGCGAATACGAGCGGCGCTTCAATCGCATCTTTATCGTCTGCGCCACCGGTAAGTCTGCGCCAGAAATTCTGGAGATTCTTCGGCGGCGCTTCAACCATGATGCAGAGACCGAACTACTTGAAGCCGCCGAGCAGCAGCGGCAGATTACCGAAATCCGGCTGAGGAAATGGCTCCAAAAATGAAACACATTTCGACTCATATTCTGGACCTGGTTCGTGGCAAGCCCGCCGTCGACGTTCCGGTGCGGCTGGAAAAACAGGAGAGCACCGGGAATTGGCAGTTGTTAACCGCGACTCGAACCGATCAGGACGGTCGCTCTCCGCAGCTGCTGCCGGAAGGTAACGACCTCAGCGCCGGAGTCTATCGTCTGAGTTTTGACACCGCGAGCTACTTCGCGTTGCAGAAAATCGCCGCGCTGTATCCTGTCGTACAAGTTGTGTTTCAAGTACGAGACGGCGAATCGCGTTTTCACATTCCGCTGCTCTTGAGCCCGAATGGATATACAACCTACCGCGGAAGCTGAGCGGCAAATATTTCGCCAGATGGAGCGAACAAGGTGACCTCGTCAATCCGTGAATGGCTCAACCTGCTGGTGCGCTGGACGCACGTTTTTGCAGCGATCATGTGGGTTGGCCAGACTTATTACTTCACCTGGCTGGACGGTCAATTTAACAGGCTCGCCAAACAACCTGCCCCGGATGGTACAAGCCCGTCGATATGGATGGTGCACAGCGGTGGCTTCTACACCGTCAACAAGCAGAAATCCCTCCTGGTCGGCCCCGAGCAGGTTCATTGGTTCCGCTGGGAAGCGCTCATGACCTGGCTGAGCGGAATGGTGCTGCTTTTTCTTGTCTACTATTCCAGCAGTGGACTCATTGATCCGGACGTCGCGGACATCTCGCAGGCGCGCGGGATTACCATCGGACTGGCGGTGCTGGCAAGTGGATGGATCGTCTACGATCTGGCCCTGCGGTCGCCACTGGGCCGCTCCGAGGCCGCGTTTGCAGTATTCTCTCTCCTGATGATTGCCCTACTCGCCTGGGGATTGACGCATGTGTTCAGTGGTCGAGCGGCTTACATTCACGTCGGAGCGGTTCTCGGAACCATTATGTCGGCCAACGTGTGGTTTCGAATTCTTCCGTCTCAGCGCAAGATGATCGCCGCAGCAGCAGCCGGGAAGACGTTCGATCCCGCGCTCGGCGCTCAGGCCAAACTGCGATCCAAACACAATACTTTCATGGCGGTTCCCGTTGTCTTTATCATGATCAGCAATCACTTTCCCGTCGCGACCTATGGGAACAGTTATGCTTGGGAGGTTCTCGTTGCTCTCGTGCTACTGGGCTGGGTGGCAGCGAAAGTTATACGGGAGTCCTGAGCCTCCTGCAGAGAGTTCTCGTTACCAGAATTGAAATCCGGTGCAAACCACTGAGATCACAACGCGCGCGGAAAAGGTGATCGGTCGATGTCTGAACCTCGCATCTTTCTCGGAAGACTCAGGCAGCCTGCGCCGAACGTTTTTGTCGCCGCCCATGCGCGAGTGCCATCAAGCTATCGCACGATGGATGGACCCGCTGGGTGCGCAGGTGTGCATCGATGCCGCCGGAAACTTCCGCGGAGTCTATCCCGCCACGGAGTCCAACCCTCGGCGCCTGCTCATCGGTTCGCACCTCGATACCGTGCCCAATGCCGGTGCATATGACGGCGTTCTCGGAGTTGTGCTGGCTTTAGCCTTGTTGGAAGAGTTGCGGGGACGCAGACTTCCCTTCGCGATCGAGGTGGTTGGGTTCTCCGAGGAGGAAGGAGTACGCTTTGGCACTCCCTTCATCGGCAGCCGCGCGCTAGCAGGCAGACTGGATCAGGAACTCCTCGACGTTCGCGATACGCGAGGCGTCTCTGTGCGAAGGGCAATCGAAGAGTTCGGACTGAATCCCGGGGACATTCCTCGAGCCGCATTGCAAAGCGACACGCTGGGCTATCTTGAATTTCACATCGAGCAGGGACCGGTCCTGGAGCAATTGAATCGGCCTCTGGCCGCCGTCGAAGCCGTTGCCGGACAGAGTCGACTAGAGCTCACATTTCTGGGTCGCGCCAACCATGCCGGCACAACGCCCATGCACCTTCGATATGATGCCGTAGCTGGTGCAGCGCAGTGGATCGGCATCGTAGAGCGCCTGGCGCAGGAAGTCTCTGGCTTAGTGGCAACGGTCGGAAAGATCGAGGCCAGGCCCGGGGCAACCAATGTCATCGCCGCTGAGGCCGGGTTAACACTCGATGTTCGTCACAGCTCTGACGAGATTCGCACTCGTGCCGTAGACGATCTGCTGCGCCAAGCTCAACGAATCGCCGCAGTCCGCGGATTATCGGTGCGGGAGAGTACGTTGATGAGCCAGCCGGCAGTCGCGATGGATCCATTTCTCGTTCAGGAGATCGAAACGGCAATCGTCAAGGCAGAATGCCCGCCGCACCGAATGTTGAGCGGCGCCGGTCACGATGCCATGATCATGGCCGAGAAAGTTCCGAGCGCGATGATTTTTCTGCGGACTCCCGGCGGGATCAGCCACGATCCTGCCGAATCGGTAGCACAGGACGACGTCGAGAAGGCGATCGCGTGCGGCATGCACCTTCTCGACCAGATTGCCTCTTCCCCCGAATTTTACAAAAGGACGCACCGTGCATAATCTCGGCCAGACTCGCAGCTCGCAACAGGCAAATCATTTGCTACTGACTCCTGACACTTTTGTGCGTACCGCGTTGCCGGGAATGAGCAAGTGCTCAGCGATCGTGCACGTCAGCCCGGCTCTAGGAGCCAAGTTCACGCAGTACACGGCTGAGTTCGAGGCCGGCGGAGAACTGGGTAACACGCCTGCCCAGCGCTTCATTTTTGTGATCGAAGGCAACGTGAAATTGGAAGTTGCTGGCAAGTCGAGCGAACTGCAGGACCGCGGCTACAGTTATATCCCCGAAGGATTACATCATCGAGTGGCCGCCACAAAAGCGAGCCGTGTCGCCGTCATTGAGAAACTCTATCAACCTGGCGATTCGGCCAAGCCGCCAAGTTTGATTACTTCCAGCGAAGATGAGGTTCCCTCGCACCCGCTCGGTGACGATCCCGGTTTGCAGGTAAAATGCCTGCTTCCCGACCGGATGAGTTTCGACTTCGCCGTGAACACCATGGTCTACCAGCCCGGCGCCGCTCTGAGCATGGTCGAAATGCACGTCATGGAGCACGGGCTGATCATGCTCGAGGGCGGCGGAATCTACCGGCTCGGCGATTCCTGGTATCCGGTGACCGCGGGAGATTTTATCTGGATGGGACCATGGTGCCCGCAGTGGTTCGGAGCGATCGGCAAGGTACCCGCAAAATATCTCATCTACAAGGATTGGAACCGCCATCCCCTGGCAGGCTTGCATCCATGAGTATTGCCATCGACCGAGATCGTCTGATTTCCGAAATCGAAGCGCTGGCCTCGATTTCCGAAGCCGACCCCCCTGTCGTAGCTCGAATTGTTTTCACGCCCTCCGACCTGAAAGCTCGCGCCTGGATGAAAGCACGCTGCGCGGAGGCCGGACTCACCGTGCGCGAGGACCCGGTGGGAAATACTTTCGCGCGCTGGAATGGTTCTGATCTATCTGCGCCGGTGGTCGGCACGGGCTCGCACATCGACGCCATTCCGAACGCAGGAAAATACGATGGGGTCGTCGGTGTGCTCGGAGGTTTGGAAGCGATCCGAGCCTTGCAACGCAGCGGGTTTCGTCCGAAGCATTCGATCGAACTGCTGATTTTCACTGCCGAGGAACCTACGCGTTTCGGTATCGGTTGTCTCGGGAGCCGGTTGCTCTCGGGCACGCTTTCTCCGGACGCTGCGCGAAAACTAACGGACAAAGACGGTGCCAATCTCGATGAAGTGCGTCGTGGCGCCGGTTTTGGCGGTGAACTCGAACAAGTGAAGTTGCCGGCCGGATACTACGAGGCTTTCGTCGAACTGCACATCGAACAAGGTCCTCTGTTAGAGCGGCAGCAAATTCCTCTGGGCATAGTCACAAACATCGCCGCTCCTGCCAGTCTTCGCATTTTGGTCGAGGGCTCCGGTGGGCACGCCGGTGCGGTCTTGATGCCCGACCGCCGCGACGCTCTCTGCGCCGCCGCCGAGATAATTCTGGCGATTGAGAGCGCCGCACTCACCAGCGGAGCCATTGACACGGTCGCAACCGTTGGCATCTGCGAAGTTTTTCCCGGCGCGGTCAATAGCATTCCCAGCCGGGTGCGCCTAAGTGTGGACATCCGCGACACCGATCTCCAACGCAGAGACCGCGTCATGCGCACCATCGAGACGGCAAGCCGTTCGATTTCAGCTAAGCGGCAGGTATCGATCAACCTGGAACTGCTGAACGCCGACGCGCCCGCCGACTGTGCCCCCGCAATCATCGAAGCGCTTTCCGAATCTTGTCACAAGAACACACTGACTTTCCTTCCCATGGTCAGTCGTGCATACCACGACTCGCTCTTCATCTCGCGCATCAGTCCAGTCGCCATGTTGTTCATCCCCTGCCGCAACGGATATAGCCACCGGCCCGACGAGTACGCAGCTCCGGAAGATATTGCCCGCGGAACACTTGTACTCGCTGAAACCCTAGCGGCATTGTCCAAGTGAGTTGTTCAGGACTAGTCTTCGACTACGGAGCGTGAGGAATGGTCGACTCTCGTTCGCTCCAATGCTCCACGAGATCCCTCACCACTTTATCCCCGACAATCTGCGCCGCTTCCAGCGCAGGCATATAAGCCGAGTAGTTGCCGGAAACCATTTCCTGCAGACTCTCCGTTACCGCCACGCCTGGTGCTTCGCGGTCGTAATTGCTGACCGTGCGTAGCACCAGAACCCGTTGCAAATCAACGCGCCCAGACTGACTCAAGAATGTAAGCGCCTGCAGCGTACCTGAATCTTCCATGGCAGAGACCATGTAGTTTCCTTTTCCGCCGGTGTAGTAGCGAGTCCAGTCATTGGCCCATTCGTCCATCTTCGAACCATGCCAGAAAGTGCTCGCCGACAGAGTGTCGCCTCGTGCCACGAACGGTGGCCTCAACGCATTTGGAAATCCCGGGAAGCGCGCGCGCGATTTGCGCAAAGAGTCGGCGTCTGCGAGCGGCAAGCCCTGCGTGAGGTGGAATGCCCAGCCGACGAGCCCCTGATTCAGGGTGTAGATTTCTCCGTAGACATCGCTGGCAGGCTGCTCGTAAGGCGTGCCCTTCCGTAGTGGCACGAACCCGGTCGGCCAACTCTCAGGAATTTGACGCGCATCGATTTCAAACGCAAGGTCACCATCGACAATATGATCCACCCAAACCGCTGATCCAACCGACACATCCGCCGGGTCGCCGCCGCCAATTCCGGCGACAATCCAATATGCCTTCGAGAGATCGAAACGCGGGTCGAGGCCCAGTGCCATTACCGACGCGGCGGCCTTGGCAGTTCCGACTCCGGTCACCGTACCCAGGACTCCGTCTTTGTTCAGACGCACATGATGATAGCCCGCAGCCAGCGGAAGAATCTGATCAAGATGCTCGCGTTCCACCCAGAGCTGAAATTCGCCCGGAGTGTCGCCCGTGTCTTCGCCACGCTCGAACATAGTGACGACGACGACTTTGATTCGAATCGGTGCAACGGGCACTGCGGTCTGAGCGAACGGATGGGCAGAATAGATCGCGAACAGCGCAAGCGCGAGCAAAAACTCTTTCGCAATGCTGCAGATACAGTTCCCATGTCGCACAATCTTCAAAGCGGCGCCCTCGGGGATTCGCCGCCCATCGATTCGCGAATCCCGGCATAACCGGGCTTGATGACCTTGTAAATGAAATCGCACCTTTCTTTATATGGCAAAAACGCGCTCTTCATCGCGTTGATCGTGATTTTCTCGAAGTCGTTCAGGGACAAGCCGAATGTCTCTGCCGCGGCTTCGAATTCCTCAGTCATGGTAGTACGGCTCATCAAGCGATTGTCCGTGTTCAGAGTGACGCGGAACTTCTCTTGATACAAAATCTTGAACGGGTGCTCGGCCAGGCTCGGCGTAGCGCCGGTATGAACGTTACTTAACAGGCAAATTTCCAACGGAATGCGTTTGTCGAGCACATATTGAGCCAGATCGCCCAGTTTCACAGCCTTGCCATCGACCACCGCAATATCATCGATCAGCCGCGTACCGTGCCCGATGCGGTGCGCGCCGCAATACTGAATCGCCTGCCAGATCGATTCCTTTCCATAGCCTTCCCCAGCGTGAATCGTAATGTTGAAGTTCTCGCGCTGGATATAGTGAAAAGCATCCACGTGTTTCTTTGGAGGATACCCGCCTTCTTCGCCCGCCAGATCGAACCCAACCACTCCGCGCGCGCGGAAGTCGACGGCCAGTTCCGCCATTTCCAGCGAAGTGTTCATATTGCGCATCGCACAAATAATGAGACCAGAAGAAATCCCAAAATCTTTTCGCCCTCGTTCCAATCCCTTCAGCACCGCCGACACAATCTGTTGATGGGTCAGCCCTTTGTGGGTATGAAAGACCGGCGCGAAGCGGGTCTCAAAATAAACAATCCCGTCCCGGCTCAAGTCTTCGGCCTGTTCGTAGGCGACGCGCTGCAGCGCCTCCTCGGTCTGCATCACGGCGATGGTGTGCGCGAAACCCTCCAGGTATTTCGCCAGGCTCCCCTGATTTGCTCCACGAAAAAACCACTCGGAAAGTTCTTGCGGATCATCGGTGGGAAGGTCCTCGTATTCGGCGTCTCTGGCCAGTTCGATGACAGTTTGCGGCCGCAGCACGCCATCCAAATGCTCGTGCAGTAGGACCTTGGGAAGGCTCCGCAGTAATCCTTTGTCAGGTTTCATGGAATGGGGTCTACTCCAGCGCCACCAGTGTCCGACGAAATAGCGAAGCGTTGCAAGATAATACACCACCCTACGCATCATCGGCTCTGCCTATACTCAGTACAACTGAGGTCCGCCGACGCAAGAAAATCATCCCCAAAAAGCTGCGCCCCGCGAGCCAGTGCGGCTACGATAGGAACACCGGTCCGATTCACCGGTGCAGCCCATGTACATTGACGCCCACCAACACTTTTGGATATACAACCCCGTCGAATATGACTGGATTGGTGATTCGATGGCCGCATTGCGCCGTGATTTTCTGCCGAACGATCTGCAGTTCGAGTTGGAAAATAGCGGGTTCCAGGGATCGATTGCGGTGCAGGCACGCCAGACGCTCGAAGAGACGCGCTGGCTTCTCGATCTGGCCGAGCGCTCACCGTGGATTCTCGGCGTGGTGGGCTGGGTCGACCTGCGATCCCGGGACATTCGGTCGCAACTTGAAACCCTGTCTCGAAACCCGAAACTGGTCGGCATTCGCCACGTGGTACAAAGCGAGCCCGACGATCGCTTCCTGTTGCAGCCAGATTTTCTGCGTGGCGTTTCCGCGCTGGAAGAGTTCGATCTCGCCTACGACATCCTGATTTACACCAGGCATCTTCCGGTAGCTTCCGAGTTTGTGAGGCGCTTTCCGCGCCAGCGATTTGTCCTCGATCATCTTGCCAAACCACCGATCAAGAGCGGCGCCATCGATTCCTGGGCGCAAGGAATCAAGCGGTTGGCCGAACTCCCGAACGTATTTTGCAAACTCTCGGGGTTAGTCACGGAGGGCGACTGGAAGCGTTGGGAACCCGAGCATATCGTCCCGTTTCTTGACGTCGCGTTTGAAGCGTTCGGACCAGATCGGCTGATGATTGGCTCTGACTGGCCCGTGTGTCTGGTAGCCGCGTCGTATGCTCGCGCGATCGATGTCGTGAAAACCTACGTGCTTGAGCAAAAGCCAGACTGTCGAGAAGACATTCTGGGCGGAAACGCCCAACGTTTTTGGCATCTCCGCGATCAGTGAAACTCATCAAGGACGCTTATCAAGATGAATGCTTTACAATGACGGGGCATAAAACCGCAATGCCTCGCTCGGTTCTCCAACTCGATTCCCGCGACAACGTTTTAATCGCCCTCACCGACTTAAAAGCCGGCGAACAAGTCGAATTTGGAGGCCGGGTTTACACATTCCCGAAGAACGTTCCCGCGAAACACAAGTTCGCCATGCGAGACCTCGCCACCGGCGACGACGTCATCATGTACGGTGTTCTGGTGGGCAAAGCGGTCAGCCCCATCGCGGCCTGTGAACTACTGACCATAAGCAACATCCGACATCAGGCCGCACCCTTCCGCGAGCAGTCGGGCGAATTCCACTGGACGCCACCCGATGTTTCGCACTGGAGACACCAGACCTTCCTGGGATATCGCCGCTCCGACGGTCAAGTGGGAACGCGAAACTACTGGCTGGTCGTTCCTCTGGTCTTTTGCGAGAACAAGAATATCCAAGTCCTCAAACAGGCGCTCGAAGAAGAACTGGGCTTCGCTGCGCCCCAGCTCTATCGGCGCCAGGTCGCCGACTTGGCGAAACTGTACCGCGACGGGGAAACGGAAGAGATCGGCCGTCACGCCCTCCCCGCAGATGCGGCTCCGGCCCACCGCAGCCGGCTGTTCGAGAATGTCGACGGCATCCGGTTTCTGCTACATGAAGGCGGCTGTGGCGGAACGCGCGAGGATTCCAACAATCTCTGTGGGCTCATCGCCGGCTATATCCACCACCCGAACGTTGCCGGCGCAACAGTCCTGAGTCTGGGCTGTCAGCACGCGCAGATCGCAATCCTGCGCGACGAGATTCGCAAGCGTAATCCCAAGTTTGATAAGCCCTTGTTCATCCTCGAGCAGCAGCGTAGCGGCTCCGAAGCGGAGATGATGTCGGATGCAATCCGGCAAACATTTCTCGGACTGGTCGAAGCCAATAACGCTCAACGTACTCCCGCACCCCTCGCCAATTTGTGCGTCGGCCTGAAGTGTGGAGGGTCCGACGGCTTTTCCGGCATTTCGGCGAATCCGGCCATTGGGCACGCTGCCGACCTGCTCGCCGCTCTGGGTGCTCGAACAATCCTCTCGGAATTTCCCGAGCTGTGCGGAGTGGAGCAGGAACTCATCGATCGCGGCAAGAGCAAAGCGGTCGGCAATCGTTTTATCCAACTGATGCGCGACTATGCCGCTCGCGCCGCCGCCGTTCGCTCCGGCTTCGACATGAATCCTTCGCCCGGCAATATGCGCGACGGACTTTTGACCGATGCCATGAAATCCGCCGGAGCCGCGAAGAAGGGTGGCACATCGCCGGTGACCGCGGTTCTCGACTATCCCGAGTACTCAACCAACCCGGGCCTGAATCTGCAATGCACGCCGGGCAACGATGTGGAGTGCGTGACGGCACAAGTCGGCGCCGGAGCAAGCGTAGTACTGTTCACCACCGGCCTCGGCACACCAACCGGAAATCCCATCACCCCGGTCGTGAAGCTTTCCACCAATTCGGATTTGGTGCAACGCATGCACGATATCATCGACATCGACACCGGTCCGGTAGTCGCCGGACAGAAAACAGTCGAGGAGATGGGTGAGGCCGTCCTCGATCTCGTGATTCAAGTGGCAAATGGCGAAGTCCGGACCAAAGCCGAACAAAAAGCTCAGGAAGATTTCATCCCCTGGAAGCGAGGCGTTTCGCTGTGACTGACCCGGGCCTCAGCGAGCAGAATTTCCGCCTCGATGGCAAAGTTGCCGTGGTCACGGGCGGCGGAAGCGGCATTGGGCAGGCCATTGCCTCGAAATTCGCAGCCCAGGGCGCGACGATTCGCATCCTGGAAGTAAACGAGTCCGCCGCGGCTGCAACCTGCGAGCAGATTACAAACGCCGGCGGTACCGCCTCCTTCAAGCTGTGCGACGTAATCAACCAGGCGTCCGTAATCGCCACATTCAACGAACTGTTCCGCGAGGAGCGCGTTCATATCCTCATCAACAACGCGGGAATTTCGCATATCGGCACCGTCGAGAGCACGACCGCAGAAGAGTTCGATAATGTTTTTCGAGTTAACGTCAAAGGATTCTACAACTGCATGCGCGCCGTTGTTGGGCACATGAAGGACTCCGGCGGTGGAGTGATTTTGAACTTGGCCTCGATCGCCGCGTCGTCGGGTATCGCCGACCGCTTTGCGTACTCGATGAGCAAAGGAGCGGTCGTCGCCATGACGTATTCCGTCGCGAGAGATTATCTCGCGCACAACATTCGCTGTAACTGCATCTCGCCAGCCAGGGTTCATACTCCGTTTGTCGACGGATATCTGCAAAAGAATTATCCCGGGCGCGAAAAAGAGATGTTCGCGAAGCTGTCCCACGCGCAACCCATCGGAAGAATGGCGGATCCGGAGGAAGTCGCATCCCTGGCCTTGTTCCTGTGCTCCGACGAAGCCGCGTTCATCACGGGCGTGGATTATCCTATCGATGGCGGCTTCTTCAACCTGCGAGGCTAGAATCTGCGAGGCTGGCTCATGGACCTGCAACTGAAAGATAAAGTCGTCATCGTCACCGGCGGAGCCAAGGGAATCGGCGCGGCAATTGTCCGCGCCTGCGCCGCCGAAGGCGCCATTCCGGTGATTGTCGACCGCGATGTCGAGGCCGGCCAGCGACTCCAAAAAGAACTGCAGAGTGCAAACGCCGCTTGCAGACTTGTGACGGTCGAACTCTCCACTCCGGAAGGCTGTTCGCAGTCGGTCGCGCAAGCCGGTCAGACGTTCGGCCGCATTGATGCACTCGTGAACAATGCTGGGCGTAACGACAAGGTCGGTCTGGAGCACGGCAGCGTTGACGAATACATTGCCTCGCTCAACCGTAATCTGGTGCACTACTACGGCATGGCTCACCATGCCCTGCCGCACTTGAAGCGCTCGCGCGGAGCGATCGTCAACATCGGCTCCAAGACGGCAGTGACTGGCCAGGGGAGTACATCGGGCTACGCGTCTTCGAAAGGCGCGATCATGGCGCTGACTCGCGAATGGGCGGTTGAACTTCTGCCCTATGGCATTCGTGTCAATGCAGTCATTCCGGCCGAAGTCATGACGCCGCTCTACCGTCAGTGGCTTGATACATTCCCGAATCCCGAAGACAAACTGAAACACATTCTTTCCAAGATTCCGCTCGACCACCGGATGACAACGCCGGAGGAGATCGCTGCGACGGCCGTATTCCTGATCTCCGCCAAGTCCAGTCATACCACGGGCCAGCATTTATTCGTCGACGGGGGCTACGTTCACCTGGACCGTGCGTTGAGTTGAAAAAGTCCGAATGAGTGCGTGCATTCCTATTTCCGAGCGACGCCATGTCGCAGCCCGCGCCACCGAGGTCAAATGAAACGACGCTTCTGCCTCGCCCTCGACTTGAAAGACGATCCCCAACTGATCGCCGAATACAAACACTATCACGAGAAGATTTGGCCCGAGATTACACGGAGCATCAAAGACTCCGGCATCGAGGACATGGAGATCTATCTCCTCGGCACGCGCATGTTCATGATCATGGAAGCAGACGAGTCCTTTTCGTTCGAGGCCAAGGCCAACGCCGACAAACTCAATCCCAAAGTGCAGGAGTGGGAGACCCTGATGAGTACGCTTCAAGAAACGCTGCCCCAAGCCAAGCCCGGCGAGAAATGGCTGCTGATGGAACGAGTGTTTAAGCTCGAAGACTAAAAAGGATTACGGCCGCTCCGGCCAGGCGTGCTTCGGATAGCGTCGCATCAATTCACGGCGGACTTCTGGATAAAGCCTCTCCCAGAATCCGGCCAGATCCCTCGTAGTCTGCAGCGGCCTCTGATTCGGGGCCAGCAGGTGCACAACCAGCGGCGTTCGTTCCGGTCCAATCCGCGGAGTATCGCGCATTCCGAAAAAGTCCTGCAAGCGGGATGCGATCCACGGCGGTTTGCCCCGCTCATAGTGAACCTTAGTCTCGCGCCCCTTCTGCAAGCGAATGCTTGCCGGAGCGACCTCCCGGAATCGTCGCGCACCGATTTTCTGTTCAAGAACTGAAACTAAATCCAGCCCACCCCGCTTCAGCTCGGTAAAACTTCTGCGTCCTACACACAACTCCCGGATTGCCAGTGGAATATCGGGCGTCTCAAAACCAGCAAATTCAACCCGCCCCAGAAACTCATTCAGCGCATCCACGTCGACAAAGCGCTCGACACCGGCTTCCATTGCCTTCTGAGCCAGCAGTTCCGCAGCCGCCTGCGCATCCGGCACCGCGCCTCGCGATTCTTGAATCACCAACTCGTCATAGAGCAGCACGCTCACAGCGTCCACACGTTCTGCCACACGATTCCACACTGCGCCCGATTGATCTTTCACGTGATCTGGGAACAGCTCGATCAACCACTCCGGTTCGATGCGCGCCGTCATTCGGATCAGCGGCAGCGCCTTCTCCTTACGGTCCTCGGCATCGACCGCAACCATGAACTGATATGGCGGAGGCTCGCCGGCCAACTCCGCCGATCCGCCGTTCGACATCAGCACCTGTTTCCCCATTCTTAGTCGCGCAACGCGATCCGGAAAGCCGGCGAGCACCGACATGAGCAAAGCATCGTCGTTATGCTTCCTCTGCTTGGACGTCCGAGCAATTCTGCGAAGTTGCTCAATGTGCTGCCGCACTCGGGGGTCCTGCTCCAAATCCATGGCGGCGAGGAGATCGCTTTTCTCGACCCGTACGCCAGAGCCGAGCAGAGCCACCGCAACACAGCCGTCCTCACCCACACCGCGATCCAGAGCCTCCACCAAAATTCGCGACAGCCGCGGAGGAAGCGGAAACCGCGCCAGCTTCCGCGCCATTTCCCCTGTGGCGCCCAGCCGGTCGAGCAGCGCTTCCGCCTGCTGAACTGCTGCCGCGGTCGGCGCATCGAGCCACGAAATCTCGTTGACATGTGCGATCCCCATCGCTCGCAGCGTGAGACAAAGCTGAGACAAGTCGCTGCGCAGAATCTCCGGCACATCGTGATCCGGACGGCGCGAGTAATCCTCTTCCGTGTAAAGGCGCACCACCTGTCCTGGTGCGGTGCGTCCCGCCCGCCCGGCTCGCTGTTTCGCCGAAGCCTTGCTCACACGTCCGACTTGAAGCGTCGGCAACCCGCTCCAAGGAGAGTAAGCGGCGAAGCGTGCCAGGCCACTGTCGATCACGGCGGTTACGCCCTCGACGGTAATGGAACTCTCCGCGACGTTGGTAGACAGAATTAGTTTTCGATGAGACGCCCGCGAGAGCGCCCGGTCCTGCTCTTTCAGCGGCAAACTGCCGTGCAGTGGAAGCACCAGCAACTCAGCCCGGCGCGCAACCGCTTCGCAGGCCCGCATCGCGCGACGAATCTCTGCTGCGCCTGGCAGAAAAGCCAAAATATCCCCGGAGTGTTGCGTGCTAATCAACAACTCCGCTGCACTCCTCACTTGTGCTTCGAGCGGCTCAGGGGAATACGGCAGATGTTTGATCGAAAGGTCAAACAGTGTTCCCGCGGAACGCACCACAGGACAAGCGTCCAAGTATTGTGCTACCGGACCTGCATCGAGAGTCGCCGACATGACGACAATTCGCAAGTCGGGCCGAGCCCGCTGCAGGCGCTTAAGCAACGCCAGCGCGAGATCGCCCTCAAGGTGCCGCTCGTGAAATTCATCGAGCCCCACGGCAGCCACGCCCTTCAGGTGAGGATCGGAGAGCAGGCGCCGCGTAAGTACGCCCTCGGTGACAAATCGCAGCCGCGTGCACGGGCCGACCGCCTCTTCAAACCGGATCTGGTATCCGACCGTCTCGCCGACCTCTTCGCCGAGTTCCCAAGCGACTCGGCGCGCCGCCATCCTTGCCGCAATCCGGCGTGGTTCAAGCACAACCACTTCGCCGCTCACAATCCCGAGCAGCGCAGGCGGTACTCGTGTCGTCTTTCCCGCCCCAGGAGCGGCGACGATCACCAGATTCGACCGCTTTTTTAGAGAACCAAGAATCTCCGGCAGAAGATCGTCCACCGGAAGAGAGGGGCTGCGGCTCGGCACTTCTCATCGAACCACGGAGCTTCGGCCGGAGTCAATGGCGGTTCTCGTCAATGCGCCGCTTTACTTTTTCTTCGCCGCTTCTTACCTTATCTCCCATGCCCGTTTACTTCACCGCCGACCTCTTCCGCTTCCTCACTCGCCTCAAGCGCAACAATAATCGCGACTGGTTTCAGGCCCACAAAGAAGAGTGGGAAACCTGCGTGCGCCAACCAGTCTTGCGGTTCATCACCGACTTCGCGACGCCCTTGTATGAAATTACTCCTCATCTCGTCGCCGATCCGCGCCCGTCGCGCGGTTCCATGTTCCGCATTTACCGCGACACCAGATTTTCCCACGACAAGCGTCCCTACAAAACACACGTCGCCATGCGATTTTCCCATCGCGGCAAGGACGTTCATTCTCCCGGTTTTTATCTCCATCTCGAGTCCGCCGGTTGTTTCGCCGCGTCGGGCCTGTGGCATCCCGAGCCCCCAACCCTGCTCAGAGTCCGCAGCGCCATCGTGTCGCGCCCCGAGGAATGGCGGAGCATCCGAAAACTCCTCAACTGGGACGACGCCGGCAAACTCCGTCGCCCGCCACGCGGATTCCCTGCCGATCACGAGTTTGTGGAAGACCTCAAACTGCGCGATCTCGGTATCGCCATAAACTTCACCGACAAACAAATCTGCGGTCCAACATTCATGTCGGCCTTCGTGAAAGCCTGCCGTGCAATGTCGCCCATCGCCGCATTCCTGAGCAGTGCTGTCGGGCTGAAGTTTTGACCTGCGGGAGACGCGAGGATCATGCGGGAAGAAGTCCCTGGTAGATCGCCATTCCGACCACAGCATCCACACCGATGGCGTGGAGTTCATCGATCTCGTTTTGCGATCGTATTCCACCCGCTGCAATGAGCTGCCTGCCAGTAGCCGCACGCAGCGGACGAATTACTTCCTGCGGGAACCCTTGTAACAACCCTTCCGTGTCCACGTGCGTGTAGAGAAAAGCGCCGCACCAGGGTTCGAGCGTCTGAATCATTTCCAGCGGTGTCACCCCAGTCACTTTCCGCCACCCGTGAATCACTACGCGACCGCCAATCGCATCGAGAGCGAAGACCAGCCGACTGGAACCGACCGCATTGGCTATCCCCTCCGCGAAGTCGTGATTGACCTTGTCTTCCGCGAACAGCGCCGATCCGACGATGACCCTTCGCGCTCCGACGGCCAGAGCTCCCTGAACCTCCTTCACCGAGCGGATGCCCCCGCCCACCTGACACGGCAGTTGCCGCGCAAATTCGCTCACCAGCTCGGCATTGTTGCCCGTCCCAATGGCGGCGTCGAGATCAATCAGTTGCACGAGTGGATATTTCGAAAAGCGCTTTACCCACGCGCCGAAGTCGTCAAACTCCAGAGCCTTCTTCCTCCCCTGAATCAGCTGGACTATCTTGCCGCCCATCAAATCGATGGAAGGGATCAGCATGGCCACCTCACCGGAATTCCCTGAGCGCCAAGTTGTTGCTTGAGGTCTGTGATCCGGCTGAAACCGTAATGAAAAATCGACGCCGCCAGGGCGGCATCGGCACGCCCTTCGCCGAATACTTCTACAAAATGCTGTGCACCCCCAGCGCCGCCAGACGCGATCACCGGAATTCGAACCGAGTCAGCCACACACCGCGTCAGTTCGCAATCGAAGCCCGCGCCAGTGCCATCACGGTCCATCGAAGTCACCAGAATCTCGCCCGCGCCTCGCGACTCCGCTTCCCGGGACCAGGCAATCGCGTCACGCCCGGCAGTCGTCCTTCCGCCATGGGTGAACACTTCCCAGTGCGATGTGCCTTCGGACCGCTTGGCATCAATCGCGACCACCACAGCCTGCGACCCAAAGCGCTCCGCGATGCGTGTGATCACGGTCGGATCGGCGAGTGCCGCAGAGTTGATGCTGATCTTATCCGCGCCCGCCGAAAACACCGCGGACGCATCTTCCAGCGTGCGAATGCCGCCCCCCACCGTGAACGGAATAAACAACTGACGCGCGGCGCGGCGCACGGTTTCGAGTAGCGTCGCCCGCCGCTCGTGAGCTGCTGAAATATCCAGCAGCACGATTTCGTCCGCTCCCGATTCGCTGTGTGCCTTGGCTAGTTCGGCCGGGTCACCCGCGTCTCGCAGATTTTCAAACTGCACGCCTTTAACCACACGGCCACCGTCCACGTCGAGGCAAGCGATAATCCGTTTCGTCAGCATGTCAGAGTACGCGTGTCAGCCTACGTATGTCAGATTGCCCAGATTAAAGCGCGCAAAAATTGCCCAGCATCTTCAACCCAATCGCCCCGGATTTTTCAGGATGAAACTGCACGCCAAACAGATGTTCGCGTTCCACTGCCGCCGAAAACTGGCCACCATACTCGCAGCACGCCACCGTCGTCTCAGCCAGCGGCGCTCGAAAGGAATGCGTGAAATACACAAACGAGGACGAGGGCACACCCTGCAACAACCGAGACGACGAAGCAACCTCGATCTGGTTCCATCCCACATGCGGTGACTTCACGCTCGCGGGAAAGCTCTGGCATTCGCCAATCAGCACAGCCAGCCCGCGCGTCCCCGGCGATTCCTGACTTCGCTCGAACATCCATTGCATGCCGACGCAGATGCCGAGAAACGGGATCCCCCGGCCGATGGCCTCCGCTATAGCATTCTGCAAACCCAAACGCGCGAGAGCCTCCGTCGAGGCAAAATGGCCGACGCCGGGCAGCACGACCTTCGTAGCTTTTGCGACCTCTCTAGGAGACGAAGTAATGGCACACTCCTGCCCCAACCAGTCGAGAGCCTTCTTCACCGAAACCAGATTTCCCGCGCCGTAATCGACGATCGCAATCATCACAGCACTCCCTTAGTGCTGGGCAGCAGTCCCAACATTTGCCGATCGCGCCAGCAAGCCGCACGCAGTGCCCGCGCAAAGGCCTTGAACAGCGCTTCAATCTTGTGGTGGCTCGACCGCCCATAGAGCACACGCGCGTGAACATTAGCGCGCGCACCTCGCGCGAAGCCTTCAAAGAAGTCGTAAACAAGCTCTGCCTGCAGATCCCCTACCAGCCGCGTGCGCACCTTCGTGTCAACCACGGCAGCCGTGCGACCACAGAAATCCACCGCGGCCATGCCCATGGTTTCGTCCATCGGCATCAAGAAATATCCAGCGCGCAGAATGCCTCGCTTGCTGCCGAGCGCCTTCTCGAATGCCTGTCCGAGGACGATGCCAACGTCCTCCACTGTGTGATGCTGGTCCACATCAAGATCGCCACGGGCCTTGAGCTTCAAATCGAAGCCCCCATGGTGTGCGAACAGCTCCAGCATATGATCGAAAAAACGAATGCCGGTGGACACCTGGTAGCGCCCGCGCCCCTCGATGGTGAGCGAGACTTGAATCTGCGTCTCCTTGCTGACGCGCTTGATGCTTCCTTTTCTCATCGACGCGATGCTCCTTGCGCAATCCCAAGTTCTTCGAAAGTTTCCTGTAGCGCGGCGAGCAAGCGATCGGCATGTGCGCGCGGCCCCAGCGTGATGCGCACGCATCCTTCGCAACCGTGATCGCTCGAGCGGTCGCGAACCAGAACGCCGCGTTGTCGCATGTGCGCGACAAATGACAACGCGGCACCCACCCGCGCCAGCACAAAGTTCGCCTGGCTGTGCCAGAATTGAATTCCATTGGCCCCGAGAACTTGCTCCAGGCGGCCCCGCGATTCGCGAACGTCGCATACATATTGCTCGATATACGCTTGATCGCCGAGCGCCTCTGGCAGGCAAGCCAATGCCACGGCATTCACGTTATAGGGCGAACTCAACCTCCGCACTGCACGCATCTGCTCTTCGTCCCCAACCAGCATGCCAATGCGCAACCCTGCCAGCCCATACGCCTTGGAAAACGTGCGCGCCACAAACAGGTTGGGGAATTGGTTTCGTGCAGCCAATATGCTTTGCCCGTAGAACTCAAAGTAAGCTTCATCCACGAGCACCGCCGCGTCGGGCGCGGAGTGTGCGATCCGCATCAACGCTTCCGGTGGAGCAACGGACCCGGTAGGATTGTTGGGGTTCGCAATCGCGATCAGTCGCGTGCGCGGCGTAATTCGGCGGCACACATCATCGCTCGGAAAAACGAAATCCTTTTCTGCGGGAACGCAGAGGACCTGCGCGCCTGCCGCCATCATATAAATGGGATACATCGAGTACGTGGGCACGACAATCAACGCTTCGTCGCCCGACTCGAGGTAAGTCTGACAAAGCAAATGGATCGCTTCGTCCACCCCGTTCGTCAACAGCAGTTCCGGCGCCGCAATCGCCAGGGTGTCAGCCACTTTCGCTTCCACAGGCTCACGCTCCGGATAACTTGCGAGTTGTTCCGGCCCCAACTGCCGCAGTCGTTCGAGCACTCGCGGCGAGCACCCCACGGTGTTCTCGTTGAAGTCCAGTCGCAGCCCGTCCCGCCCCGCCAGCGGCGGATGGTACGACGGGATCGCCCGCACCGCCTCCCGTGGACTAAACATGTTCGCACCTCACTCGGATCGATCGCGCATGCGCCGGCAATCCTTCTGCATCGGCAAGACATTCAATTGCAGGCGCAATCCCCTTTAGCCCCGCGGCAGACAACTGCTGCACAGTAACGATCTTCACAAAATCCAGCACGCTTAAACCTCCTCTGAATCGCGCCTGCCCCGAAGTAGGCAATACATGATTGGGCCCAGAGGCGTAATCGCCCGCAGCCTGCGCGGAATAGTTGTCTACGAAAACCGAGCCCGCATTCTGTATAAACGGCAAGTCTTCCGCGGCGACCGTGATGTGCTCAGGCGCGAGTCGATTGGCCCAATCCCTCGCCTGTCCGCGGGAAGCCGCAACTAGTATTGCGCCGCGCGCTCGCAAGGATTTCTGGGCAGTCGGATTCTCTTTCGCAAAGCTTGCCACGCTCCTCTTCACAGATCTCGCCAATTCGCGAGAAGTTGTGATCAACACAGCCAGCGCCTCCGGATCATGCTCGGCCTGGGCGACCAGGTCGGCTGCGATGAATTCCGGAGCACCAGCGTCACTTAGAACTGCGGCCTCCGTTGGCCCGGCAAGAAAATCAATCGCGCAGTCGAAAGCGACCAGCTTTTTCGCAACTGTGACATAAGCGTTCCCCGGCCCCACAATCTTGTCCACGCGCGGAATGCTGCTCGTGCCGTACGCCAACGCCGCAATGGCCTGCGCCCCTCCTACGCGATAAAACTCGCGTACGCCCAGCATTGCAGCAGCAGCCAAGACCTCTGCCGACGGCCTGGGCGACACAACGCGAATATTCTTAACCCCCGCAGCCTGCGCCGGAATCACTGTCATCAGCACAGTGGAAACCAGCGGATAGCGTCCGCCCGGCACATAACAGCCCACCGACTCCAGGGGGCGCACAATTTGTCCGAGAGTGATTCCGCTGCGCGTCCGACTCCAGTCTCTCGGCATTTGCCACTTACAAAAACGACGGATGTTCTGAGCAGCCTGCCGCAGAGACTTGCGCAATCCCGGGGCAATCGCCCGCCATGCCACCGCCATCTCTTCCGCCGACACTCGTAGAGGCTGCGCTGCCGCCAGCCCGTCCCAGCGCTCCGCATAGCGCCGAAGCGATCGCTCCCCGCCACTGCGAGCATCGTTGCGAACAGCACCGATGATGCGCCGGACGCGCGGCTCCAGCTCTTTAAACCGCGCGCCACGAGCAGCGAGACGTTCTAATGTTTCGACCGCCTGACGGCCGGAAACGACCCGCATCACAGCACCACCTTATTCAGCGGATACTCCACGATCCCCTGTGCCCGCGCTTCTTTGAGCCGGGGAATGACGTCCCACGCTGCCCCCTCGTCGATCACCGTGTTCACGGCCAGCCAATCCTCGTCACTCAGGTGAGAGATCGTCGGTTTCTGCAGCGCAGGCAATACTGCAAGCACCGCCGCCAGATTTTCCTTCCGCACATTCAGCATGAGTCCCACGCGGTACTGCGCTTCCATGGCCCCTTGCAGCATCAGAGCCAGATTGTCGATCTTTCGCCGTTTGTCGCGATCAGAGTACGAGCTTTTGTTGGCGATCAACTGCGTGTTCGACTCCAGCACGGTTTCGAGGATGCGAAGCCGGTTAGCTTTAAGCGAACTGCCGGTCTCAGTCACTTCCACAATCGCGTCCGCCAGCATGGGCGGCTTGACTTCCGTTGCGCCCCAGGAGAACTCCACGCGCACGTCGACGCCTTTCTTGGCGAAGTAGTCGCGCGTAACCTTTACCAATTCGGTGGCAACGATCTTTCCCGAAAGTTCCTCGGCCCGTTGAACCGAGGAATCCTCCGGAACTGCCAGCACCCATCGCACTTTTCCTCGGCTGCGCTTAGCGTAGATCAAGTCACACACAGTAACCACTTCCAGTCCGCTCTCGATCACCCAATCGCGTCCGGTCAGTCCTGCATCCATCGCGCCATGCTCCACATAGCGGGCCATCTCCTGCGCCCGGATCAACATGCAATCGATCTCTGGATCCGCAGTGCTGGCGAAATACGACCGTCCCGTCGTGTGTGCCGGAAGGCCGGCGCGCGCGAAGAGCTGTAACGTCGCCTCCTCAAGGCTGCCCTTGGGAATTCCGATGCGCAGTTTCATCGCGCCTCCTCCGGTAAGGCTGCTCGCACTTCCAGTGCCCGCACGGGAACCGGTTCCGTGAAGCATGAGCGTGTGCCGCGGTGGCAGACCACCCCTGCTCCCTCCACCTCAACCCGCAGCAGCAGCGTATCGCGATCACAGTCCGTGAACGCCGAGACCACCCTGAGCCGATTCCCCGAACTCTCGCCCTTCGTCCACAGTTGATTACGCGTTCGGCTGAAGAACGTCACATACCCTTCCTCCAGCGTGCGCTCAAAGGCCTGGCGGTTCATAAACCCCACCATCAGGACTTCCCCGCCGGCACAGTCTTGCACCACGACGGGAAGCAGACCGCTCATTTTTTCGAAATCAAGTTCTGCATTCATACCCCTACTCGCTTTCTCGAACAAACAAAAAGCCCGCTGAGCGTTTTCGCGTCAGCGGGCTGAACTCCTGAAAGTGCTGGTTACATCAAGTCTGGCATCTCAGGTGCACACCGCCGCCGACGCGCTATGCGCGTGATAATGATGGCGGTGATGGACGTGAAACGACATCTCCTCATTAAGCGTACGAGAACCAGTTCGTCTGGGTCAATAACTTTAACCGGTTAGGTATATCCATTTTTTGGATGCAGGCGATTCAACTTTTGCATTCTTACCTGCAGCGTCGTAACCCTATTGAAATCGTCCGCTGTCCCGAATCCTGCGGGCAGCTTCTTCCAGAAAATCATCGACGTGCTGGTGAGGCTGAGACTCTAATCCCGTCTTCGCTTTAATCCTGTCGGCAATCTGAATCGCGGTGTTCAGCCGCACTCCCTTTTCCAGTTCCCACCGCCGGCTCAGGTAAGTTTCAATCAGGGCCAGATCATCGGCAGTCGCATGCCCCAAGCCCAGTGTGGCGCCACTCGATTCCGTCGAAGTATTCCAGGTTGGCCTAACTTCCTCCGTCGGCTTCTCATGGACCACCACTGTGCCGGCAACAAAATCCCCGAGCCTGCGGCTTTGCCGGTTGCACATCATGCAGACGAGAGCCACGCCATAAATTCCCGGCATCCCGTCCACCGCCCGCATCAGGTTTCGTCCAACCGCTTCAAAAGCGTTGATTGGCCTGCCCGACTCCTTAATGACCCGAATGCCCGCAAATCGTTTCCCCGGGGTCTGCCCCTTCCAGAGAATCTCGAAGATCGCGAAATATGCCCAGTAGATCGCGAATCCAATGAAGATGGCCATAGCTGGGCCGATAAGCCGCGGGAGAAAGTTGAATGCAGAGAATCCCAGTGGCATTGCAATGAGAAAAATGAGAGCGGTTATGAAATACAGTACCGCCTGGATTAAAGTATCAATGGCAATCGCGAGGAACCGGCTGCCGATTCCAGCCAACGGCAGTTCCAACGCGATCTGCTCTGGCGTCTCAATCTTAAGTTGTTCGAACGAGTCCACGATGATTTCCACTCGCTGGCTGGAGAAGCGCAAACCGCACTGGAGCCGGCTGGAAGCGTTGCTCAATCAAAGTTCCCAAGGCGGCTTGAAGTCGCTCTCGCGTTCCGACCTGCAGGAACTCAGTCTGCTTTACCGTCAGACCGCGGCGGATCTCGCCGCGATCCGCGAAGACCGTGGCTCGGTGCACTTTGCGCGCTACGTCAACCAATTGCTGGTGCGCGCCCACAATACCATCTATTCCGGTCGCAGGGCGAGTCCGACAGCGTTTTTTTCGTTCTTCTGGAACACCTACCCCGCAGCCTTCCGCCACAACCTGAAGCAGTGCCTGCTGGCGACTTCGATTTTCGCCGTCGCTGGACTGGTAGGCGCGGTCCTCACCTATCAGAATCCCGACTTCAAAGTAAAACTCCTCGGCCCGCAAATGGTTGAAACCATCGACCGCCACGAAATGTGGACCCACTCCATTGTCGGCATCAAGCCACTGGCATCGAGTGCGATCATGACCAACAATATGTCGGTCGGGTTCACCACCTTCGCGCTCGGCATCACCGCTGGTCTGGGAACAATTTATATGATGGCCTTCAATGGCCTGCTGATCGGGGTCATCGCCATGGCCTGCTGGCTCTCCGGCATGAGCCTGCAGTTATGGAGTTTCGTCGCCCCGCACGGTGTGCTTGAGTTGCCGGCCATCTTCATCGCCGGGGGCGCGGGATTCCGAATCGCGCAAGGCCTTCTGTTTCCCGGGGTCTTGCCACGGCGAGATTCGCTGGCGAAGGCTGGACTCGAAGCTGTGCAACTCCTGCTGGGAACGATCCCGATTCTGATCGTAGCCGGCGTGATCGAAGCCTTTGTATCGCCGACCGGCCTGCCGATTCCGTTAAAGTTTTCGATGGCGGGAGCGTTGTTCGTGCTTCTGGGCGTCTATCTCTTCGGAATGTCGCGCAACCGTGGTCGCGGAATCGAAGATGGAGATCAGAGCTGATTCCGCTCCTTGATCTGCAGATACGCATTCACCAGCACCGGAGAAACCGCGCCCGAACTCACCTCCATTGCCAGAGCGCCACGCTCCCGCAACCGCGCCAGCAGCAACTCGCGCCGATGAACCATCTCCTGCGCCGCCGCCACCTGATACATTTCGGACTCGCTCTGCGGGGTCTTGGACGCAAGTTCGCCTAAGTCCGGCTGACCAATCACCACGAATAAAACCAGATGCCGAGGCATCATCATCGACGCCGCTTCGATCACTTCCGGAGTCATGGCGGTCTCGGCAAGATCAGTCAACCAAACGATCAGGCTGCGCCGCTTCTGATCCGTCAGCAGCCGCCCCGCCATCTGCAAATGGTCCGCCTCGGAGCCCTCTTCGTGCACCAGCGCCAGTTGCTCGATCAGCTGCCGCAAGTGCGCGCTTCCCTTCGCCGCAGGAAGCTGCTGCCGAATCCCTCGTCCGTAAGCGATCAGCCCCACGCGGTCGCCGGAGTATAAAGCCACCTGAGCCAAGCTCAGCGCCGAGTTCACGGCCTTGTCCAACTTGCTGACGCCCAACTTGCTGACGCCCAACTTGCTGACGCCCAACTTGCCGACGCCCAACTTGCCGACGCCGCCCACGCGCGCCCGCATCAAGCGCCCAGAATCAATCACAATCCACACCGTCTGGCTGCGCTCGATCTGGTACATGCGCGTGACCAGCTTGCCGCGCCGTGCCGCCGCAGTCCAGCAGATGTCGCGATACTCGTCTCCCAGTTGATACTCGCGCAGGCTCTCAAACTCGCGGCCAATTCCGCGCACGCGCGCGTGCCGCTTTTCCAGCGCAATCTGCCGGCTGCGGAGCAAATAAATCGAATGCCGCTTGGCCTCGTCGAGGTTCGGATAAATCCGCACAGTCTGCTCGAGCGGCGCCAGCACCCATCGCTCGGCAATGCGTAGCGGGCTTTGATAGCGAACGTAGCAATCGCCAAGCTTTGCGTCACCGCGCTGCGTTGGGCGAATGCCGTAGCTCGCTGTTGCCTCGCCTTTCGCTTCCGCCCGAACCGTCAGCGTTGGCGGCTCATCCGTCAACTGCAAGGGAACCGTGTCGATCATCGTTGCATGGACGCTCGTGCCGGAGGAATTCACCAGGCTGATATCCACCTCCGATGCAATCGACAACGCTGCCGGCGAGCGCCACGTTCTCCGGACCAGGAGTTGTGCAGGCTTCGGCAATTGCGCCAGATCGGCCAGCCACGCCAGCAGAACCAGTCCATCCCATGCCAGCAGCGCATACACAAAGCGCGAATCAATGAAGGCCGGCCCCAACCAAACCAGCCCGACAAACAGAAGCATGAAGAAGCGGTCGCCGAACCCCACGCCGAAGCGCTTGTAAGATTTCGCTTGCGCCTCAACCTCTGGTGGGAGCAACCGGCCGAGATTGCGCATTTGGCCGCTCAGTGCGCCACCCATTCCCCCGTTCACTTCCTGGGTCACTTGGGAACCTCGACCGCCCGCAGCACATCTTCCAGCACCTGATCCGGAGTAATGCCCTCCAGGTCGGCCTCTGGCCTGAGCATGATCCGGTGCCGCAGCACCGGACGCGACGATGCCTTCACGTCATCCGGAATCACATAGTCACGCCCATCCATCGCGGCAATTGCTTTCGACACTGCCATTAAACTCACGGCCGCGCGCGGGCTCGCTCCCAGCGACAGAGACGGCCAGTCGCGCGTACGCCGCACAATCTGCACGATGTAGCTGAACAGCGCTTCCTCCACGGTCACGGACTTGACTTCCTGCTGCGCCTGTTCCAGCAGCGCCGCCGCGATCGGTAGCAGATTCATTTTCTCCAACTCCCGCGATTCAAATCCCTTCTGCACGTTCGCCAGCAGTTGCACTTCATCCTGAACCGCAGGGTAGGTGACACGCAGCTTGAGGAGAAAGCGGTCGAGTTGCGCTTCCGGCAGCGGATAGGTTCCTTCAAACTCAATCGGATTCTGCGTGGCAAACACAGTAAAAAAGGTCGACAGCGGATAGGTCTTCCCGTCGATCGTGACCTGATGCTCCTCCATGCACTCGAGCAACGCCGCCTGCGTCCGCGGAGGCATGCGGTTCACTTCATCCACCAGCAACAGATCGGTAAACACGGGGCCCTGGTGCAATTGAAATGCGCTCGTCGCCATATTCAGCACATTGGTGCCAACAATGTCGGCTGGCATAAGGTCGGATGTGCACTGCACGCGCTGAAACCCCAGCCCCATCAGCCGTGACAGCACCTTGACGGTCAGCGTCTTCGCGATGCCGGGAACTCCTTCCAGAAGCACATGTCCCCGGCAGAGCAATGCGACAATGCACTGGTTTCGCAGTTCGTCCTGCCCCACCACTACCTTGCTCATCTCTTCGCGGATGTGCCGCACCAGTTCTGGAACAGGGTTCATTAACCTTTCTCCTTGCGAGCGCCTTGAAACAACTTCAGGCGAACCGCGTAATCATCGAGTTCCTGCACCAGTTGAAGCGCCACCGGTGGATGCAGGTACGGGTCGTTCTTCGCTGATTCGCAGCGGCGCAGAATCGCTACAAAATGATCGTCGACGAACACCCAGCGATCCCGCACGGCAAGCTCCAGATCCGCCACAGAAATATTGCTCGCCACTCCTAACCGCCGAGTCAGCCAGTAGCGAAACCTCTGGTAGCAGATGTCCACGGCAACCGATGCCGTCCCGGCAGTCTCGTAAAGTCCGCCCAGCGTCTGCACGAATTCGATGGGCGACAGCCGAACATCCGAGGCCGGCTTGCAGATCGGGCCACTCCTCCGCGAAAACGTGGCCACGACCGCCAGCCCCAGAAGCGTCAACTGCAGCGCAAGCCATTTCGCGGGCGAATGCGCGATCGATGAAGCCAGCGTCTGCCGATAGCCGTGAATATATTCGTCCCAAAGAACTCCGCCTTTCGCGCTACCTAGGCAGGCGAGAAAGAACTCCAGATTCTCCGGCTCTTTCAACCCCGCATTGGTCAGTGGAGTGGCCGCAGCCCACCACAGCACTTCCCCGCGCCCGTAAGGATACTTCACGACCAGCGTGCGCTCGCCGTCCCCGTACAACGGATAAGCCGCCGCATACGAATTCCAATGAGCCTGCGGCGCAATAACAATCTCCGGAGCGGCGCGAGTGATCTCCGACGGCGACAGCGCCGACGCCTTCTTCCCCGCCATTTCGCCCAGCACATCGAACTCGGGCGCGGAGTCATTCTCCGGAAGAAATGTACCCGCCGCGATGCCCGTCGCGATCACACGCCCGCCCTGCGAGAGAAACTCCTTCAACCGATCTTTTTCCTCACGCGTAGGAGCCTCGCTCGGCTCCGCCAGAATCAGCGTCGTCGCTGTCGTCTGCGGAAGATGATTCAGAGGCCTTTCCCAGCGTTCGACTTTGTATCCCGCCTGCGTCAGCAAGAGATAAGCAGCCTTTGCCCCGCCTGAGGCCGTCGAATAACTGCTCGGAATCTTGCCCAGGTTGTTTGCCGCGCCGCCGAACAGGGCGGCGCCCGCGATCAGCAGCACGAACACGCACCCCGCCGCTAGCAAGAGCTTGCGATCTTTCGGATCCACTTTCAGTGGCATCCCAGCTTCTCCAATTCCTGCAGCGTCTGCGAAAAAGTGCTCTCACTGGCGTCCCGCTTCGCATACCAGGCGAGTTCGAAAATTCGCGTCAGAGCAGTCAGCGTCTCGCGATGCTCGCTCGAACTCGATAGCAATCTCAGGTACTCTCGCGGAGTCCGCGCACGGTCCGGCTTCCACATTCCCTGGCGCTCGAGGAAAGAAATTCCCGCCCAATACGCGAGATGAATCGCATCGCGCCACTCACCCTTCGCAGCCGCCGCTCGCGCCTCGGAGAGCCAGACCACCCACTCCTTGGCCGAGACCGGCAGATTCGCCGGCACAACCGCCTCAAAAGCGTCACCTCGCCAGATAGTGCGATAGGCGAAATACGCCAGTGCAAGAACCGCGAGGCCGATGAGTCCATAGACGACAAACTTGCTAACAGTCGGAATGGATGTCGAGCCAAACAGCCGCTGCAGAAGATGGAACAGGAAGCGCAGCATGCGGCGCACGAAATCCAGCATCTCTTCCTTAACTTCGTCGAGCCATCGTTTAATCGGCTCGAGCCATTTCGGGCCGTGCGCCTCACGAAACTCCGGCAGCGCCAGAATCGAATTCAACTCTATCCGCTTCGCCGAAACATCGTCGGGAGGCTTTTCAAATCCATCGAGACTGTCACGCAAACTCTGTATCCTCGCGCGGACGGCACTGGCGGTCGCAAAGCTCCTCTCACTCTCGTATCTGCGTACATCCCGTCGCAGCCCTTCCGTGGAGATTTCGAACTCCCGCTGATCCGCGCGGACGCTCCAGCCCTGCGGCAGATTATGCAATGGTTGAGGAGTTGGATTGCCCGAGCTGTCGAGTTGCTGCGTCGCCGACAACAGACGGTCAAGCTCTGCGCGATACTCCGTCGTAGTAAGCGCGTCGCTCGCAGCTGTTTCGGCCCGGCTCGAGTTAGCTAAACAAAGAACTGCCGCGATCAGGAAGCACGTCAGCAGATAGCTGCGCCTTGCAGTCATGCGCCTGCTTGTACGGGGGAAACCGGAAGTGCCGGTGCGTCCAGCGTCATCATCATCAACTGCAGATCGAACGCCTCTTTGCGCACCCGCTCGTCGTAGTACACCAAAGAAAATGCGATTGTTCCCAAAGGTCCCACGAGACATTCCGAAATGAATGTAGAAACCAGCAGCGCGATGCGCCACCCACCGGTCCGTCGTTGCAGAGCAAAAATTGAACTCACGCCCGCCGCCATTTCTACCGGCCACCGCAACAGCATGCTGACTCCCACGCCCAGCACAAGGAACAGCAGCCAGATCACGAAAATGCGGCCCCAGTCCCCCTTCGTTAGATCGGAACTTCGCGACATTGCATCGGTGATGCCCCTGTTCTCCAGGACTTTCGCCGGCACAGCCAGAGACCACATCAACGCCAGCAAAACTCCAGGTAGGATCAAGGCGATGAGCCCACAACCTACCCCTAACCCGACTAGTATCGAGAGTCCGATCACCCCCGGAATCTGATTCTTTACCTTTGAAAATGAATCCCCGATGCTGGCTGGGCGGTCGAGGTGAACGTGCGAGACCGCGACCACCGTTGCCGCCTGAGATGCAGCAGACAGGATCACCGTCAGCCCCAACGCTCCCATCGTCCACACCAAATTCAATAAGATATTCGACAGCTGGGTGCTTGGGGATTGAAAAGCGACTTGAACACACTGGTACGCCAGCACCGCCAGATGGGGCAGCGCAAAAATTCCGACAAACAACCCAAAGTGGCTGCGATAAAGAGAAAAAGTGCGGTCGAGCAATTCTCCTGTACTCAAGGGCCTGAGTGCAGTCGTCATAACGCTCCTCCCGGCAGCTTCTAAACTTAGCCCGGCATGGTAGCACAAGCAGCATCCGACCGCGGCGAAGCCTGACTCCTGCCTGTCGAGACTATCGAGCCCTGTTTCGCTTTTACGAACTCGGCTCGCCCGGCTTGATTTCCGCTGCCTTCCCGTCCTGATAGACGACGACTACTGGCTTTCCTCCGTTGGGATAGTGCACAGTCTTTTGATCGGAACCACCGCCTGCATCTGGCACGCCCATGCCGATCGCGAAATCTGCCTGCAACTCGTTCATACCCGGCTTCACTTGGTGTTGCTCCACCGCCTGCCACACATCGCCCGGCCAGTGTTTGTACAGGTCGTGCGGATCCTCCACAAAAAACATTTCGTCGGAATAAATTTTGTATTGCTCCTCCGCCTCATACCCAATCGGCACGGCGTAGGTCTTTCCTTCCTTCTGAAACACCGCCATCACCTGCAGCCGCTCTCCCTTCCCCACAGGCATCACCGTGACGACATCCTTGATCTCAAGCTTTTCGATTGGCAGCAGCACTCCCGCATTCTGTGCGAAGTCAACTTTCTTGCCGCTCGCCTCGTAGCGATAATATGTGTAGCGATATCCTTCTTTCACCCACACCGGCTGTTGCGTAAGCTGCCGGGCGCTCTTTACATCGTAGGGATAAAGCTTCTTCGGATTCACGTAGTAGTCGGCATTGGCATAACCCGCGTTCTCCACCTGCTTCTGCTTATCCGCAGCAACTTTGTCTTCGTGGCGCTGGTACAGTATGTAGCCCGCGCGCAAGCTCGCAACCACTAAAGCCAGCAGCAGCGCCAGTTGTATCCTCTGCTTCGCTTCTGGACTCATCATGGGAAGAATGTACCAAGTTTTCGGCTGCAAACGGAGTCCGCCCACCGGGCCGCAACTATAAGGTAAACTGAAAGAGAAAGTAGCGAGGTAAGTTCTGCAATGCCCACCATCACCGAACAAGATGTGCTAAGTGCGCTGAAGAGTTGCTATGATCCGGAGATTCCGGTCAACATCGTCGATCTCGGCCTGATCTACAAGATCAATTTTGCCGATGCACCCGCCGATCTTCCCACGGAGCCCAAGCAGGACGTTACCGTCGAGATGACCCTGACCGCGCAAGGCTGCCCCGAGCACGTCAACATCAGCGCCCAGGTGAAATCCCGAATCGAACAACTGCCCGGCGTCAGCACCTGCACCGTGAACGTGGTGTGGACTCCGCCGTGGACGCCCGAACGCCTCACCCCCGACGCCAGAAAGCAGCTCGGCATCGAGTAAAGCTGCCTCCGCTGACACGCATTTACAGCATGCTGAACACTTGATCTTAGGTGGCACAGCGCTTTCAGTGCTGTGATAGTGCCGTTCTTGCAGTAAGGGCTTTAGCCCGTCGCCCTCATCCGCCGATTTCCTCCCACGCTTCCACCGCGCTTCGCCCCGCTGCTTCAGTAATCCGTTTCCCGGCTTGCCCCGCCATTTCCATCACCCGCATGCCGTGCTCAAAATAACCTGGCAGCGACTCCCGCAGTTCCTCGAACTTCTCCGGATATTCCGACGCCAGCACCGCCAGACCAACGCCGGTCGCCAGCACTCCCGCGGGGTGTTTTTTCTTCACGAACAAAATCCCTGCCGCCGCGATGGAACCGAAAAGCACCGCTTTCTTCCAGGCGTCCATAAACTCGTCCCCCAAAAGCATCCAGCTCGTCTGCGATTGTACTCCAGCGCCCGCCCCGCGAGGCGCACCAGACGGCACAACCCTCATGGCCTTCGCATACCTTATACTTCCAACTTTGCTGGAGTCCCTATGCTCCTTCCTCGGTTCCTTCGCACTGGGTTCATCTTCACCTTCGCTCTGGCCACAACCATGTCGGCACAGATTATGTCCGCGCAGACCAAGCGCTCGTGATCTCGGCGTCCCCTTCGACGGTAATCCTGGCCCCAACAACGCGATCACTGACGTGCATGGAGTCGAAGTCGGCCACACCACGCTGATCTCCGGCGAAGGCAAACTCGAAGTCGGCAAAGGCCCTGTCCGCACCGGCGTCACCGCCATTCATCCCCGTGGCAAGGCCAGTAACGATGCCGTCTTCGCCGCATGGTTCACCCTCAACGGCAACGGCGAAATGACTGGCACAACCTGGGTCGATGACTCCGGCTTCCTCAACGGCCCCGTCATGATCACTAACACGCACAGCGTGGGCGTGGTCCGCGACGCCGTCATCGCCTGGAAAGTCAAGCATGGTACTCCCGACATGGAAGGCTATTGGTGGTCGCTTCCGGTGGTTGCCGAAACCTGGGATGGCTATCTCAACGACATCAATGGATTCCACGTTAAACCCGAAGACGCTTGGCACGCCCTCGACGTCGCCCACGCCGGCCCCGTCGAAGAAGGAAACGTAGGCGGCGGCACTGGCATGATCTGCAACGAATTCAAGGGTGGCATCGGCACCAGTTCGCGCGTGCTCGATGCAAAACTCGGTGGCTACATCGTTGGTGTCCTGGTGCAGTGCAACTACGGATCGCGCGAGCAACTGCGCATCGCGGGTGTGAACGTAGGCCGCGAAATTCCCGAACACACAGTCTGGAAAGATGACGTCGGCTCAATCATCGTGGTGCTCGCAACTGACGCCCCGCTGATCCCCACCCAACTGAAGCGCATCGCCAGGAAAATCTCACTTGGACTCGGCCGCGACGGCAGCTATTCCGGCGACGGCTCCGGCGACATCTTCATCGCCTTCTCCACCGCCAATCCTGGCGCCGGCGGCACCAAGGGACTGCATCAACTTACGATGCTCCCCAACGATTCCCTCGATCCGATTTTTCTAGCGACAGTGCAAGCTACCGAAGAAGCAGTCGTCAACGCCATGGTCGCCGCCGAAACCATGACCGGCATCGACAATCAGACCGTGATTGCCCTGCCCCACGACCGCCTCCGCGAGGTCCTGAAAAAATACAATCGCCTGGAAAAATGATGGCTTGATCAACCCGGCTTGATCAACATGGCTCGATCATCACAGCTCGATCAAGGCGGCTTGACCATCGCGGAGTCCGTCGAACTCGTAATCAGGGAAAGCTAAGGATTACCCTGTCGAAGACGCCGTTTGAAGCACCGTGGAAGAGCGGCCCTTCAGAGCCTGCCCTGAGCCTGTCGAACGGGCCGCGCCAACGGCTCGGATGATGGGGCTTCAGCCCCTGCGCCCAGATTCGTTATTGTGCGCCGAACGTCCCGCTTCCGCGCCGATAATCCTGCAGCCCGATTCCGAACCGCTTAATCATCGACTGCAGCGTAGTGCGCTTGATCCCCAGCCGGCTCGCGGCCCCATCCACTCCCGACAACACACCGTTCGTCTCGCGCAGAACCCGAATGATGTGCTCGCGCTCCATTTCCGTAAGATTATCTTCCGTGATCTCCTCTGGCGCATCCAATTCCATCGGCGGAGCAGCCAGCACTGGTCCCTTGCTCAAGATAACCATGCGTTCGATCATGTTCTCCAGTTCGCGGATATTGCCGGGCCAGTTCCAGTTCTCCAGCACTGCAATCGTTTCATCTGGGATGACTTCGATGTGCTTGCCCATCCGCACGGAGTGCTTGCGCACAAAGTGATGCGCCAGAATCGGAATGTCGCTTCGCCTCTCCCTTAACGACGGCAAGTCGATGGGAAAAACATTGAGCCGGTAGAACAAGTCCTCGCGAAACTTCCCGTCAGCAGTATCCTGGCGCAAATCGCGGTTGGTGGCGCAGACGATCCGCACATCCACGTGCAACGTGCGCACCCCGCCCAGCCGCTCAAATTCGCGATCCTGCAGTACCCGCAGCAGCTTCGGCTGCAATTCGAGCGGCAATTCGCCGATCTCGTCCAGAAACAACGTGCCCTTGTCCGCCAGCTCAATGCGCCCAACTTTGCGGCTGACGGCGCCGGTAAATGCTCCTCTCTCATGCCCGAAGAGTTCGCTCTCCAGCAATCCCGAGGGCACGGCGGCGCAGTTGAGCTTGATGAAACTCTGGTCGCGCCGCGAACTTAGCGCATGTAGCGATCGCGCGATCAGTTCCTTCCCAGTGCCGGTCTCGCCTAAAACCAAAACCGTCGAATCCGTGGGGGCCACGACTCGCACGTTCTTCAAAACGTCGCGCAGCGCTGGACTCTGCCCCACCACTTCCTCAAACCCCAACTCCTCTTGAATCTCACTTTCCAGATACGACTTTTCCTGCAGCAACTTGTCCCTGGCGTCTTGCAGACGATCGGTCATATCGCGCAACCGTGCAATATCCACGGAAGTGCCCGTAATTCCAACAACGGTCCCATTCGCATCGAACAAGGGCTCAACCGCTACGTCGAAGGCCAGCAGCTTGCCCTCGCTGAAGATCGCCACTTCCTCCCGCAGCGCCGCACCGGTCTTGAGCGCGCGGAGTTTGAGTTCAACCAGGCTCCTGGCCTTCTTTGTCCCCAACAGTTCTGAATCTGTCTTGCCAATGGCCTCCTCCTGCCAGGGAAGTTGCGGGTTGTAAATCCAGGTGTAGCGCAGATTGCGGTCGTGACTGAAAACCGTGATCGGAGAATCCTTCAGAGCCACTCGGAACCGTTGTTCCGACTCGAGCAGCCCCAACTCCGCCCGTCTCTTCTCCGTGACGTCTCGCGCGATCCCGCGCACGATGGGCGTGGGCACTCCCTCGGTGCGCAGCGTGTTGTTGTATTCCCAGGTCTTGATCTCTCCATTCCTCGCCATCACGCACATCAAGCCCTTATCCGCCCCATTTACCTTCATCCTGACCAGATATTCGTCGAACAGCACGCGGTACTCTGGGACAATTAGTTCTCGCATCGGAACCTTCAAGAATTCCTCGACTTCGTATCCCAGCAAGCGCGCCGCCGCCGGATTCACCGACAGCAGTCGCCCCTCCAGATCGTGCGTGCACACCAGATCTTCGCTGTGCTCAAACAAATCGCGATACTGGTCCTCGCTCGCTCGTAGCGCGTCCTCCGCTTTTTTGCGCTCACTGGTGTCTCGGGAAATAGCAATGGCGTAGCTTCGGTCCAGCTGGACATGTCTCAGACTGGTCTCCACCGGAAAGAGCGATCCATCCTTACGCCGGTGCACACCCTGCATCACCACGTGTCCCACCTCGCGCAACCTTTCCAGCACCTTGGTCCGTTTAGATTCATCCAGGCTGGGATTAATATCAAACACGGTCATCGCCAACAGCTCTTCCCGGCTGTAGCCCAGGTCCTGGCATGCCTTCTCATTCACATCCAGAAAGTGGAGCGTTTCCGGATCGATCACTTCCACCGCATCATTGGACTGGTCGATCAACGCTCGGAACAGCTTCAACGAGCGCTCGGCTTGTTTGCGCTCGGTGACGTCCTGTAACACGCTGGCGACCCGGTCGACGCCTCCCGGCCCCTCGATGGGAAAGTAGGTGATGAAAAGGTCCCTCTCACCCCGTGACGGGTATCTGTATCGCATTTCATACTGCACCACTTTTCCCTTGAAGCACTCATCCAGCTTTGGCTTGACCGTCGCTTCAAAGACCCCGGGGGTCAATACGTCGCCAACCCGACGGCCAATCAGATCTTTTTTTTCCATGTCGCGATGCTGTGCGAAAGCTCGGTTCGCGATCAGGTAGCGGTAATCGCGGTCGACCACGACAATCATCTCTTCCAGACCTTCCACGGTGTTTTCGAATCCCTTCAGCCTTTTCGCGTGCTGCTGGAATCGATCGCCCAACCAACTGACCGCAACTCCCATGACCACAAATAACGGCAACCACAGCATGTCGCGCGGATTCGTGGCTACGAAGGAGTTTCGCGGCTCCACAAAAAGGTAGTCGGTGATCGCCGCCGAGAGCAGGGTTGCAAACACGCCAGGGCCGAACCCGGCCAGCAGCGCAACCAGCATTACAGTGGGATAAAACAAGATAAACGGGGGGGTAGTTCCAACAACGACATCCAGACCGTACCGCAGCAGGGTTGCCGCGGTCACTGCCACCAGCGCAGCCCCATACCGCTGCGGCCACGCGCGTAGCCAATAGGGCCGGGCTCCAACGGGCTCCCTTTGATCGGCAGAACTCATAGCCAATCCCTCACCTCATGGGATTCCCTGGGTTAAAACTCAAGCGCCTGCGCAAGCCCCGTTGGAAACTCAGTCCAACAACTTCAGTTTTGCACCGAGCCCACCAGATCGTTTTTCAGCAGGCTGATTTCCACTCGTCCTCCGCTGATCGGCTTCGCCATCGTACCATCCGTGCCACCCATGGGCGCACCGCCCATGCTCAGAACGTAAATCCGGTAGAGCGGGATATGGTGGTTAAGCACCAGATAGCGCACCACCGAATCCGCCATCGTCTGCGAACTCGCAATCGCAGCCTGACCGTGGCCGGGAGAGAACCCGCGGACTTCGATGATGTAGCTGCGCTGACCCTTCAGAGGCGCTGCCATCTCATCGAGCGCGTCTTTCGCCGCCTTGCTCAGAACACTCTGGCCCGTCCGGAAACGAATCTCGGTTTGCCCGCTCCCTTGGTATTGATCGAGGTTGCCTACGACCCGCTCCTCGGTCGAGACCCGGGTCGCCGCTTGGGTTGCAGCCGTCTGCGCCAGTTGCGCCTTGTCGGCCGCGTTGGCCGCGTCCATAGCGTGCTGTTCCGCCAGGCTGTTCTTCTCCGAAACCATCTGAATGCCCTGCTGCGCGCGGGCGTCCACGTCTTTGATCAGTTTGCTGTTTTCTGCGGTCAATTCCTCCAGTTCGTTGATCCGGTCCCGGATGGGCCCCACGATCCGCTGCACGTACTTCTTGGTGGCAAATGGGTGAGCGATCAGGTCCACCAGGTTGGGATCGTCCCCGTCCCAGAAATCAATGGGCTTGTAAGACGCCAGCGGTTCTCGCACAGCATCGCTCTGAGGACCAGTCGCTGCCGGTGGTGCGCCACCCCCGGAAGGGGCCTGCTGCGCGAAGCCCGGAACCGCCAGTGCGATAGACAGAATCAGCGCCAGAAATATCCAGTTTTTCTTCATTTTTCAACCTTCTTCCGAGTGGCAGGTTGGGGCCCCCACTCCGGTAGCATCCTCGTAACCCTTAGATTGTGCCCCTAGCGGGCAAAACGTGCAAGCAAATCCTGCGCAGCCATTCTGGTGTCCGAAGCGCCAAATCCCGCGCCCCGCAAAGGTTTTAGCCGAGTTTGAGGTCCGAGTCCAGGGCCGGAGGCTAGGTTCCGGCTGTCACTGGCCTGAGGGGTCAGAACCAGGGTCGGAAAGGGATCAGAACTGCCTCCGAGGAAGCTTCGTGTTCTTGCGATCCCTCTTGATCATCTTGCGCTGTGCTTTCTTTTGCGCCTTCATATACTTCTTCATGGCCTTCCGCTGCTTGTTCTCCGCTTTGCGGGAGGCTCGGCTCTGAGAAGTAACCCTTCGCCGCGTCTGCCCAGAAGCCTGAACCGAGCAACCAGCACTCAGGATGCCCAGCAGGATCAGGAAATAGATACTAAGTCTCTTCATAAACGTCTCTGGAATCACGGCCTTAGTTTTGATTTTAGCATCCGGCGGGCAGACACAAGCCGCCCTGCCCCTGTCTGCCGGCGTTTTCGGGCAGACAAGTGACAAGGTGAGCATCTTGACTCGGACTCAAATGCTTGAACTCAGAACGAAGATTTGCCCGGGACTTGCACTCTTAGTCCTTTACCGCCTTGTCCGTAATCTCAAGCCCCTTGTCGATGATGGCAAACGCCTCCCGCAGTTGCGGTTCGTTAATGCACAGCGGAGGGTTGGTGTAGAACGAGTTCCAGCGCACGATGGTATAAAGCCCCTGCTCGCGGAAGAAGCGGCCCAGCGCGCCCATCTCCTCGGAAGTGCCGTTAAACGGAGCCATGGGCTGCCGAGTCTTGCGGCTGCGCACCAGTTCGATGATGCCAAACAGCCCAATCGACCGCACCGCCCCCACCGACGGATGTTTAGCCTGCAGCCCGGCGCTCAGTTCCTTCATGATCGCGCCCATCTTCCTGGTGTTCTCGATGAGGTGATCTTCCTCGTAGACACGAATCGTAGCCAGGGCCGCAGCGCATCCCATGGGATGCGAGTTGTAAGTCAGCCCCCCGTAAAACACTTTGTCCTGGAAGTGCTGCGCAATGTGGTGCCGCATCCCCACCGCTCCCAGCGGCAGATAGCTAGCCGTCAGTCCCTTAGCCATGCAAATCAAGTCTGGAACAACTTTCCAGTGGTCGATAGCAAACCACTCCCCGGTGCGTCCAAAACCCGCCATGACTTCGTCAGCAATCATCAGAATGCCGTACTTGTCGCAGAGTTTGCGCACACCTTCCATGTAGCCGTCGGGCGGAATGAGAATCCCGTTGGTGCCGACCACGGTTTCCAGAATGAACGCAGCAATCGTAGCCGGGCCTTCGAGTTGAATCGTCTCTTCGATCATCGCCAGCGAGCTTTCAGCCGACTCCCATCCGCGCTCGATGCCGTGATAAGGATCGAGCACATGCACCACCCCCGGAATCCCCGGCTCAGCCGCCCAGCGCCGCGGATCACCGGTCAGTGTGATGCTGCCCGCAGTGGCTCCGTGGTACGACCGGTAGCGCGCCATAATCTTGTGCCGCCCGGTGAAGAAGCGCGAGATCTTGATCGCGTTCTCATTGGCCTCAGCGCCGCCGTTGGTGAAGAAGAAGGTATCGATGTCGCCAGGAGTGATCTCGGCGAGCTTCGCGCCCAGCCGCGCACGCGGCTCGGTCGCCATAAATGGATTCGCGTAAGCAAGAGTCTGCGCCTGTTCATGAATCGCCCGGATGACTCGCTCATCGCTGTGCCCGATGTTGACCGACATCAGCTGGCTGTTGAAGTCGATAAAGCGTTTGCCCTCGGGCGTCCAGAAGTAAATACCCTTGGCCTTCGCGATTGGAATGGGATCGACCTTCGATTGCGCCGACCACTCAAAGAGCGTGTGCTTCTTGGTCAGATCAACAATTTCCTGCCCGGTCATCGCGGGATTGGCAACGGTAGTAGTCATTTTGGAAAACTCCCTCAAACTGAAGTGCACGTCACGAATCGGGAAGGGCACGACTTCCAGTCGTGCCACAACGGCAATCAAGAAATCGCGGATTTAGCCGCTGGGGTTGAACCTTAGAACTTTCTCGAATGTTCTTTCGCCCAGCGCTCAACGACAACCTTCTTGTCAGTGTAAAACTCGATGGCGTCGCGCCCCTGGCCGTGGAGATCGCCGAAAAAGCTGTTCTTCCATCCGCTAAACGGAAAGTAAGCCATGGGCGCGGCAACCCCAATGTTAATGCCGATGTTACCGGCAGGCGCTTCATAGCGGAAGCGCCGCGCCGCCGATCCGCTCGACGTGAACAGCGACGCCTGATTTCCATAAGCGCTGCGTTCCAGAAACGCCAGCGCTTCGTCCATACTGTCGGCGTGAACCAGGCTGAGCACGGGCCCGAAGATTTCGGTATCGGCCAGATCGCTCGTCGCCGGGACATCGTCAAGAATCGTAGGCCTCACAAAATTACCAGACTCATATCTCGAAATCCGCGCGTTGCGGCCATCCAGCAACACTTTCGCTCCCTGCTTCTCTCCCAGGCCAATCAGCGATTCGACGCGCGCCTTGCTCTGGGGCGTGATCACGGGCCCCATCTGCACGCCGTCTTCGAGGCCGTTGCCAACTTTGAGTTTCGAGGCTGCCTCAGCGATCGAGTCACGGAAAGTCTGCTGTGCCTCACCGATCGTCACTGCGACCGACACTGCGAGACAGCGTTGCCCAGCGCAGCCGAAAGCGCTGTCGCTGATGATCTGCGTCGCCATTGGCATGTCGGCGTCGGGAAGAACCACGACGTGATTCTTCGCGCCGCCCTGGCACTGGCAGCGTTTCCCCTGCTCACCCGACCGCGCGTAGATGTAGCGTGCCACCGGAGTCGATCCTACAAAGCTGATGGCGCGGACTTTGGGATGGTCGATGAGCGCATCGACCACGGCCTTGCCTCCATTGACCAGACTGACGACGCCCTTAGGCAGGCCGGTCTTTTCAAGTAACTCGTAAACGTACCGCATGGTCAGCGGCACGCGCTCACTCGGCTTCAGGATGAAAGTATTGCCCGTAGCGATGGCATACGGCAGATACCAGAACGCGATCATGCCCGGAAAATTGAAGGGCACGATGGCGGCGGTAACTCCGATGGGCTGACGGATCATCATCTCGTCGATGCCGCGGGCTACGTCTTCAAGGTTGTAGCCCTGCATCATCATAGGAATGCCGCAGGCGACCTCAACGTTCTCGATCGCCCGCCGCATCTCAGCTTTGGCTTCCGTGAAGGTCTTGCCGTTTTCGGTTGTAATGATTCGGGCGATATCGTCGATGTGCTCTTCGAGCAGCATCTTGAGCTTGAACAGCGGCTGGATGCGGTCTTCGGGCGGAGTGCGGCGCCATTCGGGAAAGGCCGCGGCAGCGGCCTCGATCGCGACGTTAACTTCGGCGGCATCCGCCAGCGGGACGCTCGCCAGTATTTCCCCGTTGACCGGGTTGACTACGTCGCGCCATTCGGAAGCATGCGAGTTGGTCCACTGGCCATCGATGTAGTTCGTCAGCTTCAGCTTGGCGATGGGAGGTGCGGCTACGGTCATGATGATACCTCTGCTATCGTGAAAAGGTTCCTGTCGTCGCTGCGTGCGTATCGCGAGAATCGTTCAGCAGCAATTAATGATACACGCGCGCGCTTCGAACGCGGCTCAGAATGGAACTTCCGCGGTGCATGCGAACCAGAGCTGAGCCTCGCTCGGCGTGTCCGGGCCAAAGACCCGGACCCACATACGCCTAAACCAACTGCGCGACTGCACCTTTCGGGTCACACACCGAAGCGATCGCGGACTCCAGCACGCCGAGCGCTTCATCCATCTGTTCATTGCTGATGACCAGCGGCACCAGGACGCGAATCACATTGGAGTAGGTTCCGGCCGTAATCGTGATCAGTCCGCGCTCGTAGCAATATTGCGTAATCTTCTTCGTCTCGTCGGTCGCGGGAATCTTCGACTCCTGCGACTGCACGAGCTCGATGGCTTGCATGCCGCCAAGGCCCCGCACATCACCAATGATGGGCCAGCGGCCCTGCCATTCGCGGGCGCGGGTCTGGAAGCGATCGCCGAGTTCGTTGGCACGCTCGAGTAAATTCTCCTGTTCGAACAGGTCGAGGACGGCCAGCGCCGCCGCGCAGGAGAGCGGATTGCCCGCGAACGTTCCGCCCAATCCGCCCGGGCCGGGTGCATCCATAATTTCGGCGCGGCCAGTAACGGCGGCCAGTGGCAAGCCCCCGCCCAGGGATTTCGCCGTGACGATAAGATCGGGCTCGAGGCCATAGCGCTCGCTCGCGAACATCACGCCGGTGCGTCCGAACCCGGACTGGACTTCATCGGCAATGAAAAGGATCCCATGCTTGTGGCAAAGATCAATCAAAACCTGAAAATAATCCGGCGGGGGCGCAACGAATCCACCCTCGCCGAGAACCGGTTCCGCGATCACGGCCGCAACTTCCTCGTTGGCCACCACGCGCTTGAATGTGTCTTCGAGATGCCGCGCGCAATAAAGATCGCACGACGGATACTTCAAGTTGTACGAGCAGCGATAGCAATACGCGAACGGAACGCGGTACACCTCGCCCGGAAACGGCGCGAACCCAGCCTTGTAAGGATGCGTCTTGCTGGTCAGTGCCAGCGTCATCATGGTGCGGCCATGAAATGCGTCTTCGAAGGCGATGATTCCGGGACGCTTGGTGTAGACGCGCGCAATCTTCACCGCGTTCTCGACCGCCTCCGCGCCGCTGTTGACGAAGATCGTTTTCTTCGCGAACTTGCCCGGAGTGACCTCGTTCATCCGCTCGGCCAGCCGCACATAGCTCTCATACGGCGTGACCTGCACGCAGGTATGCAGAAAGCGGTCGAGCTGGTCCTTCACCGCAGTGACCACCGCGTCTTGACGATGCCCGACGTTGAGGCAGCCAATGCCCCCCGCGAAGTCGAGATAGCGGTTACCGTCGACATCTTCCAGCCAGGCGTCTTCTGCCTTGGCGACATAGATGGGCGTGCCGTGAGAAAGCCCGCGGGGCACGGCTTTGGCGCGGCGCTCGGAAAGCGCTTTGGACTTTGGGCCGGGGATGGGAGTGCGCAATTGAATAATAGACATCTTGAATTCCAGTTCTCAATCTCAGTTGGAGTGAGCCGAATCAGTTACTGGCAACTGACCTCTGGCAACTAGCAACTGCTTTTCAGTACCAGCCAATCGGCGCTTCGTTCAAGTTGATGTAAACCTGCTTGGTCTCGAGATATTCTTCAATGCCCCAGGGGCCGAGTTCGCGGCCAAAGCCGGATTGCTTATACCCTCCCCACGGCGCTTCCACATAGGTGGGCTGCATGTGGTTCACCCAAACGACTCCGGCGCGCAAAGCCTTCACGGAGCGCATGGCCTTAAAAATGTCGCGAGTCCAGACGGCGGCGGCCAGACCGTAGGGAGAATCATTAGCGATCTTGAGAGCATCTTTTTCGTCCTCGAACGGAATCACCGCGGCAACCGGGCCGAAAATTTCTTCGCGGGCGATGCGGGCGCTGTTGGTCACATCATAGAAAATCGTCGGCTGCACGTAGTAGCCCTTGGCAAAATTCGCGGGGCGCCCTCCGCCGGACGCGAGTTTGGCTTCCTTCTTGCCGATTTCAAGATACGAGTTCACGCGGTCGTATTGTTCCTTGCTGACTAGCGGGCCCATCTTGGTTTCGCGTTCGATTGGAGGACCGAGCTTGATCTTCTTGGCCTTCTCGGTCATCGCTTCGACAAACTTCTTGTAAATTGTCTTCTGCACCAGGATGCGGCTGCCTGCCGAGCAAACTTCGCCTTGATTGATGAACACGCCGAACAGCGCACCGTCGATGGCAGCTTCGAAATCGGCGTCAGCGAAGAAAATGTTGGGCGACTTGCCGCCCAGTTCGAGGGTAACCCGCTTCACGGTATCCGCGGCCTGTTTGACGATGATCTTGCCGACGGCGGCGCTGCCGGTGAAGGCGATCTTATTGACATCGGCATGCTGCACCAGCGGCGCGCCGCACGACTCGCCGAATCCGGTGATGACATTGACCACGCCCGGGGGCAGTCCGCAGTCGGCGAAATGCTTCGCGAGTTCGAGAGCGGTGAGCGGTGTCTGCTCGGCGGGCTTGAGCACGCAAGTGCAGCCGGCGGCCAGCGCGGGCGCAAGTTTCCACGCAGCCATCAGAAGCGGATAGTTCCAGGGAATAATTTGTCCGGCAACGCCGACGGGCTCCTTTAGCGTCAGACTCATCGCATTGTCGGGAACGGGATTCACATATCCAACGACTTTGGTCGCGAGTCCGCCATAGTATTCGAAGCAGGTGGCGACGTCGTTCAAATCGTACTCGGCTTCAACGATGGGCTTCCCGGTGTTGCGGCATTCGAGTTCCGCGAGCGCGGGCAGGTTCTGACGGACTTTGTCGGCGAGGCGAAACAGGACTCGGCCTCGCTCCTGCGCGGTGGATGTCGCCCACGGACCTTCTTCGAAAGCGGCCTTAGCGGCGGCAACGGCGCGGTTTACGTCGTCGGCAGAGGCGTCTGGCACTTGCGCGATCACTCCTTCGGTCGATGGATCGTAGACGGGGAAAGTCTTCGCCGACTTGCTGTCGACCCATTCGCCGTTGATGAACATCTGGTAAGTTTTGATTTCGGTCTGAACTCCGCCGGGCATGTTCTTCCTCCTGCTCACCCCAGGGCCTTAAGGCCCAACTATCTTCAAAGTCTCACATCGGCACGACTAAAGTCGCGCCCTTCCCAACTTCTCGCAAGGCCTTGCGGCGGCCATAGACGAAGAAAAAGAATGCAGGCGCGAGAATGCCGAACAGGAGGGTCCCGAGGACCATCCAGACCTCGTACCAGAATAGCGACGAGATCTGCTGCGCCGGAAAAAACACCAACGCAATTCCTAGAATCGTAGTCAGAAACCCGCTGATTCCGGCCAGAAACAGAGTCGCCCGGCCATACTGGCCTTTCGGAACTGGTTCGGTCACGGCGAACTTCACCAGCGCTCCGAACATATAGACGAACGGAACCAGTTGCAGCACAACCGCCAAAGAGAGGAGCTTCTGAAAAGTCTCCTGCACGCCCGCGCCCACGAAATTCAGTATGACCAGAACCGCGGAAACAATTCCCTGCACAATAAGTGCGGCGTACGGCGTGGCATACCGGGCATGGACCTTGCCCAGCCATGACGGCATGTACGAATCGAGGCCGGCGACGAAGGGGATGCGCGAACACCCGCCGATCCATGCTGAACCGATGCCGGCGATGGCCAGGCTGAGCATCAGCGCGAACGGGATGCTGATCCAGTTCACACCCACGCGGGCCGCCATCCCGGTCACGGCCTGAACCACACCTTGCAGCACGTTGACATTCTTGCCGACCGCAATAAGTAAGGTCAGCGTGGCGGCGACGTAGAGGGTGCCCGATAGTAGTCCTCCCCATGCGACTGCCCCGGGAAGAGTGCGCGCGGGGTCCTCGATCTCATCGCCCATGACGGAAGCGAGTTCGAGACCCACCAGACCAAAACAGATGACGCCGAAAGAATTGAGAACAAAGCGTGGATTAGCCGGGATCTTGAAGTCGGCCGCCGTGATGCCGCTGCCAAAGCGCGACCAGATCACAACGCCCAGCCCCACCAGCACAGCTGCGGCGATGAAAGTCCCGATCGCTCCGATATTATTGATCCACTTGCCGACCCCAAGGCCGCGAATGTTGAGGTAGGTGAGCACTGCGAGCAGCGCAAGCGACACGCAGGCAGCGAAAATCTTATTGTCGGGAAGGCTTTCGTGACCGGGGCCAAGCACGTAGACCGAGACGCCGACAAAATACAGCATCACGGTCGGCACGTAGAGCATGTTATTGGTCCAGTAACACCAGCCGGAGAGAAATCCGTGGAAGTCTCCGAAGACTTCTTTCGCCCAAAGGTAGACGCCGCCTTCGCCGGGATAGCGGTGCGCGAGTTCAATAACCGCGATGCCTTGCGGAAAGAAGAAAAGCACGAGCGAGATAATCCACAGCCAGATCGTGACACCGCCGTTGGCCGCGATCGAGGGAACGACGTTGAGGTTGAAAACAGCGACGACGAACAGCAACACCAGATCGCGACGCCCCAGGGCGCGGATCAGGTGAGGCTGGGCGGCGGATTGTGGCGTTGTGGACAATGTTGTGCCAGGCGTAAGCGCTTTTTCTGTGTCATTCCGAACCCGGGCGAAGCCGGGGTGAGGAACCCGCTGTTCTACCGACAACATTCAATCTTGCTGCCGGCGCACGCAGGGGCGAACGAGTGCGTCCGCCCCCACGTGGTTCTAGTGCGCGACCGCCACCGGCGCGCTTCGCTCCTGCTGCGCTTTCGCCAGCGAGGCGGCGATGTCGTCGAACGCGGCCAGGTGCTTCTCGATGTCGGCCTCGGTGTGCTGTACCGAAATAGTCCACTGCTCGTCCCACCAGTACGGCTGGGGCATCACGCCCCGGTTGACCATGCCGAACCAGTAGTGGCGCCACAGATCGATGTCAATCGCTTCCCAGTCGCGGTAGTTCACAATCTCTTTCGGATAGAGCATCAGCGCGCCATTCGCACCGGCCTGCGCAATGTAGGCCTGCAGTCCAACTTTCGCGATGGTCTTGCGATAACCATCCGCCAGAGTCTTGCCGAGTTTGTCGACCTTGGCATAGTTGTCTCGGGTGAGAACATCGCGAAAGGTCGCCAGACCTGCAGCCATCGAAACGGGATTCGTGTTGTAAGTGCCGCCGTGGAAAACCTTATGTTGCGAGATCAGGTCCATCACCGACTTACTCGTACCGAACGCAGCCAGCGGCAAGCCTCCGCCGATCGACTTGGCCAGGCAGATCATATCGGGATGCACGCCGAAATATTCGCTGGCGCCACCCCAGCCCAGCTTCGCGCCGGTTTTGACTTCGTCGAAAATCAGCAGCGCGCCGTATTTATCACAGATTTCGCGCAAGCCTTTCAGGAAGCCAGGCCGCGGCATGCAGAGGCCGACGTTCATAAGAATAGGCTCGAGAATAATCGCGGCAATCTCGCCCGGATTCTCTTTGAACCGCCGTTCGACCGTCGCCAGATCGTTGAAGGTCGCGATCTGCACATTGGCGATAGCCGATTTCGGCACACCCAGTCCGCCGGTCACAGCGGTTGGATTGTGAACGTCGCCGTAGTCAGGAGCGTGTGGCTTCACGCTGACCAGCGCGCTATCGTGCAGGCCGTGATAGGCGCCTTCAAACTTCACGATCTTGTCGCGTCCAGTGGCGGCGCGGGCAAGGCGAATCGCGTGCATCGTGACTTCGGTGCCGCTGTTGCCGAACCGGCACATCTCGACCGGAAAACGGGTGCAGATCTCTTCGGCGAGTTCCCACTCCATATCATGCGGCATACCGAACATGGTGCCGGTAGAGAGGCGCTTCTCGACCGCCTTCATCACTGCGGGATGGCAGTGTCCGGCCATGAGCGCACCGAACGTAAGGTTGTAGTCGATGTACTCGTTGCCATCGAGGTCGCGAAACTTGCTGCCGCTGGCCTCCTTCACAAAAATCGGCCACGGATCGTAAGCCCGATAATTGCTGGCTACACCAAGAGGAATGCGTTTGAGATTCTTTTTGTGGGCTTCGGCGGATTTAGGCGTGCGCCGCTCGAAAGTGGCGAGTTCTTTCTGCAGATCGGGGTACATCGAATTGCTCCGGGGATGCTCAAGCCTCGGCGTTTCTGAAAAAGCCGCGGGCCATTAGAATGCCGGGTCGGCGAGCCTCCCCGGGTCGTTGCTTTCAGTCTACTCTCCGCCTAGAAAAAGAACTTCAAGGCGAATTGGAAGAGCCGGGGATCGCCGGCCTGGGTGATCCTGCCGAATTCGGTGGGGCCATCCGAAAAGTGCCCATCCGGGTTGGAAAAATTCGTACGGTTAAAGAGGTTGAAGATTTCAGCACGGAACTGGAAGTACTTCGTTTCGCTCAGCGAAATCTTCTTGTGCACCGAGAAGTCCCAATCGATCGTCCCGGGGCCGCAGCAAATCGTGCGCTGCGTGCCGTTGTTGAACTGGCCGAGCGGCGGATCCTGAAAATCACCCGGATCAAACCAATACCCGGATGCCGAGACGCCCAGCGAATTATCTGTAAGTATCTTCCGGGGATTCAGCTTCTGGAAAGGCGCCACCAGACTGGGCGCCTCGGTGCCCAGGAAAAAGAAACTATTGATGAGTTCGTTGTCATCCGCGGTGTCCAGACGAATGGGGAAACCGCTCTGGAATTGAGTAATTCCTGAAACCTCCCAATCGCTCAGTACGGCGCGCTTGAAACCAGAATACTTGCGCGTGGGAATCTCCCAATCGTAGCTGATCACAAAGCGCTGTTTCGCGTTGAAGATCGAAAGGGCGCGGCTGGCGCGGTAATTAAATGGATCGAGCGTTTCCTCAAAAGTGGAACCATCGTCGATCGATTTGCTGTACGTGTACGCCGCCTGGAACTGCAGACCGTGAGAGAAGCGCCGTTGCAGCATCATCTCCAGCGCGTTGTAAACCGAGCTGGCGATCGTGTCCTCAGCGAAGATATCGGTGAATACGGGGATGCCGTCCACCGGACAACCAGTGCCCGAGTATGGGTTGCAGCTGGGTGAAGAGTACGGACGCAGTCCGACCAGATTGAGTCCGGCGGGTGCCACAGATGCAATCGAAGTACCGGCCGGAATCACGGTCGGGCCGCTGGGGCCGTAAGGAACGTGGAACCCTCCCGGGGGCGCGGTGGCGAGCGGCGAAATTGTCCATTGCGAGTCTTCGAAAGTCGGAGCGCAGTTGGCTCCCGAACCATAGGATGTTACGTAAGGATTGGTCGTGGCATTCGGACTCTCAGCGGCGACGCTCATGATGTCTAGGCAAGTCTGCGGGATCGAGGGATTAATGTCATGCGACGCGAGCAGGCGATGTCCCTCGGAACCCACATAGCCGATCTGCAGCATCGTGCTGGCACTGAGTTCACGCTGGATGGTCAGATTGTATTGACTGGTGTACTGCGTGCGCAGGTGAGGCTCGAAATCACCATAGAGAAGAATGGGCCGAAACAAAGACAGATCCGTGGGCTGGCCTTTGGTGGGGGTAATGATCCCGTTGAAGGGGTTGGGATTGGTATAGCCTCCCTGGGCCACAAAAGGAGTGTTGAAGAATTCGTCCGACAGCGAGGAGCTTCCGCCAAAGGGAGGCTCGGCGCCGAACTGCGCCGCGACCAATTCTTCAATCGGATTGTAGAAAAGGCCAAAGCCGGCGCGAATGCTCGTCTTCCCGTTCGTCCCAGGACTGTATGCCAACCCGATGCGCGGCGCGAACGCCTTGTAATAGGTCGAAGTCAGGCCGCGGGGAACGCCCGGGTCGCCGGGCACCACCAAACCGGTGGGTTCCGCGCCTGTGTTGGCGCATGTGGGATTAGCGACCCCCAATCCCTGCCAGTAGGAAGCGCTGGTGGTGATTCCGCACGGGTAGACAGTGGAGTTTTGCCCGGGGCGAAAAGTCTCGACGTGACCAGCAATGTCAACCATCGGAGGATTGAACTCCCAGCGCAGGCCGTAGTTCACGGTCAGGTTCGGTTTGAGTTTCCAGCTATCTTGAACGAACGGATAGATTGCGGTGCTGCGAATATCTTCACGCTGCCCTGAGCCCTGAATGTAGAGGTCCGTGAGGCCGAGCAAATACTCGGCATAGTTGTCGCCGTCGCCCGGCAAGATGGCATTCGGTCCCGAGTTGTCGAAGCTTTGATATCCATTGACGTCGAAGTAATAGTACTGATCGAAGCGGGCGCGCCGCACTTCGGCGCCGAACTTGAAGGTATGGTTTCCTTTGACCCAAGTCAGGCCGTCGGTCCATTGAAAGCTGTTGCCCACCTGCGGAAGAAATCCCTCCCAGTTATTGCCAAACTCGGCGCCGCCCCCGATCGTGACGTAGGGAACACCAGTCAGACTTGAAGGCAAACCGGGTGTGATGCCGTACTTGGGATTCGTTCCAAACTGCCCCTGGAGAGAATTGGGACCAGAGTTTGAGTCCGACGTGCCGGTGAAGCAATACGGAACCGCCGCGCCGGTGCAAGAGGAAGTAACGGCTCCGGTCGACTGCGCCTTCAGAAAACCGAGTTCGCCCTCGCGCATGTAGGTGAAATGCGCTTCGTTTACCAAGGCGTTATTGATGGTCCAGGTGTGGGTAAGATTCCACTGCTGGAACCGAAGATCGTTGTAGTTTCCGAAACCCGGAACATTGGCGCCCGATTCTTCAAAGGTATTGTAGGGCTGAAGCTGAGTGCTGTCATCGAAGTAATAGTAAGCAGTAAAGCTCTGATGATCGCTGATTCGGTGGTCGAAGCGAACCGTAAATTGGTTCGCGTTGTTGGTTCCGACCGGCACCGCTTCGTATCCGTTGGTGCCAGCATTGGCAGCGGGCACGAATTGCTGCAGAAGATTGGCGGCAACGGGATCCATGCACGCGGTTGGAATCTGGCCGTTGGGAAAAACGCTCTGGGCACCGGCAGTACTCACGCCTGGCGCGGTCTGCCAGTCGATCGTGGGGGTCCCCGAAACCGTGTCCGGAGTTAAATTGGCGATTCCGTTCGCCCCTAATCCCAGTGCACTATCGCATCCTGGCCTCCCGTCCAGGACCTGGGCGACAAAAGGGCTGGTGATGCCGTAAGGAGACGGCACTAAACTAGCAGTATTGGGGTTCAATACGGAGTTGAAGCCTCCAGTCCCGGAGAAATCCCCGCCCGACAAAGGGTTGGTTGAGGGTCTTTCTGCAGCGGTCGGCACCTCTACCAACTGACCAGGCTGGCCCGCTCGGATACGGCGTCCTTCATACGAGAGGAAGAAGAACGTACGATCCTTCTTGATCGGGCCTCCGAAAGTACCGCCGAATTGATTCTGATTCAGCTGCGGCGTGGTTGGATCGGGGTATCCTTTTGCGTCGAGAACCGTGTTGCGGAAGTATTCGTAAATATTGCCGTGGAACTGGTTGCTGCCCGACTTGGTGACGACGTTGACCACCGAACCGGAGTTGCGCCCGTACTCAGCGTCGAATGTATTGGTGATAACACGAAACTCTTCCACGGCATCGGGTGTGGGCTCGATCGTCGGAGTGTTGACAAACTGATCGTTGGCATCACCGCCGTTGACGCTGAAGTTGTTGGCGCGAGTGCGGCCTCCGTTAACCGAAACAGAGCCGGGATCGTCCGAACCAAAAAACAGGCTGCCGCTGGAGCCTAACTGCGACTGTACCCCAGGCTGAAGCTGCAGAAACTGGTAAGTATCGCGCGTGTTCAGGGGCAGTTCGTTGACCGAGCGGTCGTTGATGACCGCGCCCAGCTGCGTACTGGTGGTATCCACCTGCGGAGCTTCCGAGGTAACTTCCACGGTTTCCTGCGACGCGCCGATTTGCAGGGTGGAGTTCAGCGTCACCACCTGATTGACATCGACGATTACGCTCTTCTGCACATTTTTCTTGAAGCCGGTAAGTTCAAACTGCACCGTATACGTGCCGGGGACGACTTCGACAAACGAGTAATCTCCACTGCCGTTGGTTAATCCGTCGCGGCTGACGTTGGTCGCCTCATTGATCAGCGTCACCTTCACACCCGCAAGCACGGCGCCCGTTGGGTCCGCGATGCGGCCCACGATGCGGCCGCTTGCCCCCTGGGCGGAAAGTGAAACGGGAATCCACAGACAGGCAACGACCAAAAGGCAAACGGCGGTCCAGCGGGCTCGCAATAACGGCATGGAACCTCCAGCATCCTCAGGGGATTTTTTTCTTTGTCAACTTTTCTTTGATAACTTTTGTTTGGTAACTCGTCCTTGATTAAGGACGACAAACGACTGCTTGTGTCCTGCCACAACCTTGCTATAATCCCGCAAGGTTAGAGAACCGGGATGGGGCCTGTCAAGGACAAAAAAACGCGTCCTTCCCATAAAAATTTTTCATCCAGAGTTCTTGTCCCGTCCTGCTAGGGATAATCGATAACAACTATGGATAACCACTGCCGTGGCTGAACCGTACTTAAAGATCGGAGACGTGGCGCGCAAAGTAGGCGTGTCACCGTCGGTGATCCGTTCCTGGGAAAGCCTCGGACTGGCGCGTCCGCGGCGCACCGAGAGCAAGTACCGGCTCTACACCGCTGAAGATGTCAAACTGCTGAAGCGGGCACGATTCCTGCGCAAAGTGCGCGGGCTGAACGCAGCCGCGATCGTGCAATTGTTGAAGCGCGAGGGCAAGGTGCGTCCCGCAGCGGACGGCAAAGCCAGCGCGATTGGCGGGCATCTGCGGCAGTTGCGGGCGCGGCGGCGGCTCTCCCTGGCACAGGTAGCGAAGGCGGTCGGGGTCTCGGTGGGATTTCTCAGTGCGCTGGAACGCTCTCAAATGAGCGGCTCAGTAGGAACACTGCGAAAACTGGCGCGCTTCTACAAGACCAACATCCTCGACTTCTTTGACGCCAGCGGAACCAGCAGCCGGCAAGTACGTCCGGCAGACCGCAAGGTCCTCGAAGCCGGCGCCGGCGTGCGCATGGAACTGCTGGCCTGGGGCAACACCGTGATGGAGCCTCATCTGTTCCGCATCGCACCCAAAGCCGGCAGTGGCGATCCTTACACGCACGAGGGCGAAGAATTCATCTACGTGCTGCGCGGAGACTTGGAAATCGCCGTGGAAGGCGAGGCCTACCGCCTGAAACCAGGCGACAGCTTTTATTTTGAAAGTGCAACCCCGCATCGCTGGAAGAACCCCGGACGCAAGGAAACCTGGGTTCTGTGGGTCAACACTCCACCCACGTTTTAGGAGGAAACATGAACTCGAAAGGCCTGCGTTCTCAGAGCACGGGGAGATGGCTGCGGTTGCTGTCCGTGCTGGGAGCACTCGTGTGCGCGGGGTCTTGCTCCAACAAGACACCCACACTCAACCTTCTAGTGTGGGAAGGTTATGCCGATCCCTCGTTCATTCAAGCCTTCGAAGAACAGAACCATTGCAAGGTCTCGGCGTCATACATGGGATCGAGCGATGAACTGGTGGCCAAGCTGCGCGGCGGCAGCGCGGGAAATTACGACGTAATTTCCCCGTCGAGCGACGTGGCGACCTCCATCGCAACATCAGGCCTGGCCGCGCCCCTCGACCTTTCGAAGATTCCGAGCTACGGTCAGCTCTCTCCGCAGCTCACTTCCCTGCCCTTAGTGCGCGCCAACGGCCTGGTCTACGGCGTGCCCTTCATGTGGGGACCGGATCCAATCATTTACGACACTACCGCCTTCGCGCAGCCGCCCGATTCCTGGAGCATCCTGTGGGACCCGAAATACAAAGGAAAAGTTTCGGTCTGGGACGACCTCTCGACCGTCTACATGGCAGCCCAGGTTCTCGGCTATGACAAGCCCGATCCGTCGCAGCTTTACAACTTGAACGACGAGCAACTGGAAGCGGTAAAGAAAAAGCTCCTCGACTTAAAACCGAACGTCCGCAAGATGTGGGCCACCGGCGGAGAGCTGACAAACCTGTTTCAAAGCCACGAAATCGTGATCGCCATGGGCTGGCCGCTCAACACGGCTGACCTGAAGAAAGCAGGCTTCCCGGTCGGCGAAACGATCCCTAGAGAGAATACGACGGGCTGGATCGATCACCTGATGATCACGGCTGGCAGCGACAACAAAGAACTGGCGCACAAATTTCTCGAGTTTATGGTTGAAGCCAAAACACAAAAACTGGTGACCGACAAGACGCACTACGTTCCGGCCAACCCGCAAGCAGGGCAGTTCATGACGCCGGACGAAGTAAAGACTCTGCATCTGGATGACGTTGAGAACTACCAGAAGCGCCTGAATTTCTGGCAGAACGTGCCTCGCCGCGCCAAGTACACGGAGATTTGGAACGATGTAAAGGCCGCGCAATAAATTGCCCGGCGCTCCTCAGACTCACGGCGCGCTGGCCGCGAACAGAATACTTTCATGGCATCCCCAATCACTCCCGTCACACCGCTAACGGCAAACCCGCAAACTGCCGCGAAACCTGCACTCCTCAACATCCGGAATGTGGCCAAAACCTTCGGCCGCAACCCTGTGCTGCGGAATGTTTCACTTGAGATCGCCGAGGGCGAGTTCCTGACCATCCTGGGAGAAAGTGGTTCAGGGAAAACCACGCTGCTGCGAATCATCGCAGGATTTGAAACCGCGAGTTCCGGCGAACTTTGGATGGGCCCCGAGCGACTGGACCACCAGCCTCCTTACCGCCGTCGCGTCAACACCGTGTTTCAAAACTACGCTTTGTTTCCTCACCTCACCGTCGAGCAAAACGTAGGCTACGGGTTGCGCGTCGCCAAACGCCCTGCCGCAGAAATTGCGCACCGGGTCGCCGAAGCGCTCGACAAAGTAAAGATGACGGCTTACGCCAAGTCAAAGCCGTCGAAAATCAGCGGAGGCCAGCAGCAGCGGGTAGCGCTGGCACGCGCACTGGTGAACCGCCCGCGCCTCTTGTTGCTGGACGAGCCGCTTTCGGCGCTGGACGCCAACCTGCGCCGGCAGATGCAAGTGGAACTGAAATCCCTGCAGCGCGAGGTTGGCATCGCGTTCGTATTCGTCACACACGATCAGGAAGAAGCGATGGTCATGTCCGACCGCATCGCGCTGCTGCGTTCGGGTGAACTGGAGCAGGTGGCCACACCCCGCGAGATTTACAACCGTCCCGCAACTGCCTATGTCGCGCAGTTTATCGGCCACACGAATCTGCTGAAAGGAGAAATACAAAAAGGTGTTGCGCGCTGCGCCTCGCTGACCTGGCCAGCTCCTCTTCCCGATGGACCAGTGCTCTTTTCTTTGCGCCCCGAGCATGTTCGTCTAGCGGGCGCTCCGGCAGGCCGTACGAACGACACGACAGTTCGCATTCGTGGCCGAGTGCTGCATCAGGCGTTTCATGGGGCAACGGAATTGATTCGCGTGCAATGTGCCGACGGACTCGTCCTGATTTTACGGACGGCAAGCGACCCCGAAGTACATAACGAAGTTGAACTCGAATTCTCCGCCGCCGATGCGATGCTGGTGCGTGAATCCCCCGAAAGGACTTAAAGAATAACGAGCTAATGTTCTCCCGCGCCTACAAGACGGTCGTGACCGTGCCGCCGCTGCTGTGGGTGACAGGATTTCTGCTCGCGCCCTATCTGCTGATGTTCTGCTACAGCTTCTGGTCGGTCTCGCCCCAGCAGGTCATCGTGCATTCGTGGAATCTCGAGAACTACACAGACCTGTTGCGGAAAGCGGTCTACCGGCAGACCCTGCTGCGCTCCATGTGGATCGCCGCTCGCGTAATGTTATTTTCCCTGCTGCTCGGATATCCGCTGGCCTACTTCTTATCGTTCTATGCGGGAAAGAGAAAAGACCTGCTCTATCAATTGGTAATCATTCCACTCTGGGTCAGTTATCTGGTGCGGGCCTACGCGTGGAAAACGATTCTTGGTTCCGACGGCGTGCTCAACACACTGCTGCAATATGTCCACCTGACCAAACATCCACTCGATTTTCTGCTGTACAGCCCGTTTGCCGTGGTGCTAACGCTGACCCATATCTATACGCCGTTCACGTTTCTGCCGATTTACGCCGCGCTGGAACACATTCCACGCAATCTGGTCGAGGCCTCGCACGATCTGGGTGCCACCCCGGCGCAGACGTTCTGGAAAGTCATCCTCCCGCTGTCGATTCCCGGCGTGGTCGCCGGGGCGACCTTCGCCTTCGTCCTGAGCCTGGGCGATTTCCTCGCGCCACTGTTGCTGGGCGGACCAAGCGGCATCATGATTTCCAATATTGTCGTCAGCCTGTTCGGCGCTGCTTACAACTGGCCAATGGGTGCAGCGATTTCCCTGGGCATGCTGGTGATTGTCGTGAGCCTCCTGTTCTTGTCCGAGCGGCTGGAAAAGAAATGGAGCTTCTCATGAGCGGTGGCGCCGGCAATCGCAACCCCACACGCTCGCCCTGGCTCCTGCTTCACGCCGCAGCCGTCTTTGCATTTCTTTATTTGCCGATTGCGGTCCTCATTCTGTATTCCTTCAACGGCCAGGGAGTGGGTGGCTTCCCGCCGCATCACCTGACGCTGGACTGGTACCGCATCCTTTTCGACGACGGGCCCATCTGGGATTCAGTGCTGAACAGCCTGCAAGTCGCTTTTGCGGCAATGGCAATCTCGCTGATACTCGGCATCCCCGCGGCGCTCGCACTTGACCGCGCGCAGTTTCCCGGCAAAGCGTTGTTCCGCCGCCTGGTACTCCTTCCGCTGATTCTTCCCGGCATCATCACTGGCCTTTCGCTTCTGATGCTGTTCAACGTGGTCGGCGCGAAGCTCAGCCTAATGACGATCATCCTAGGCCACGGCACAGCTCTGATTTCGGTTGCGACGACTGAAGTTTTCGCCGGCCTGCAAAAGCTCGATCGCGCGCAGGAAGAGGCGTCCCTCGATCTGGGAGCGAACTATTGGCAAACCTTCTGGCGCATAACCATGCCGAACCTGAAGCTATCGATCATCGGCGCGGCCCTGCTGATCTTC
>Ga0209274_10000093_pt1 | contig 80652 bp, 58 predicted proteins | sample HubBroMetageREF1_FD_188343 | JGI IMG/M metagenome (GOLD analysis project Ga0209274, IMG submission 188343) | Reference soil microbial communities from the Hubbard Brook experimental Forest, New Hampshire, USA - Hubbard Brook CCASE Soil... | ecosystem: Environmental > Terrestrial > Soil >...
CCGGAGACGGGCGGCGCGTTTTCCAGTCCGCTGCGGGGGCTGGGTAACGTGATTCTGACCCCTCATATCGGCGGGAGTACGGAGGAGGCGCAACAGAACATCGGGCAGTTTGTTTCGGCTCGGATGATCGACTATTTCACGAGCGGGAATTCTCTGCTTAGCGTCAACCTGCCGCATTGTCATCTCGACTATGAGCCCAATTTAGAAAATGGGCCGTACCGGCTGATGCACATCCACCACAATGTGCCGGGAATCTTGCGCGCCATCAACGATATTCTGGCGGATCGCGGAATCAATATCGAGCGGCAGGTGCTGGATACTCGCGGGCCGCTGGGCTATGCGATTTACGACATCAATCGGGGTTGCGATGAACAGATGCTGGCCAAGCTGCGCGCCATTCCGCAGACGATTCGGGTGCGGGTGCCGGGAGTTGCGCGAGGCTAGACAAGGCTTGGCAAGGGCCATCCCGCATGAGATTGCAGATGTGCCGCAAGGACCTGCACCTTTAGCAGGGCAGCCCAAATGAGTTTGACTCGTACGGGATCTGCCGCTATCCTAAACAGCACTGGGTCGTGCCTCTGTTTTGATTACCCGTCTCCCCGCCAGCGGCGTTTTCGTAAACCGTTGGCGTCAATTTCAGTCTATCCGGAGGTTCTCGTGATTGCTGCAATCTCGCGTGCTCGAGCGCTGGTGATCTGTGTTCTTCTTCTTTTTGCCGGGACGACGGCGGGCTGGGCGCAGGTGCCGGTGACCACCTGGCACTACGACAATGCGCGTACCGGACAGAATCCGAACGAAACGATTCTGACTCCGCAAAATGTCAATCCCAAGCAGTTCGGCAAGCTTTTCACACAGCCGGTGGATGGCCAGATAATTGGGCAGGCGCTTTACCTGCCCCAGGTCACGATTCCGGGAGCGGGCGTGCATAACGTCGTTTATGTCGCGACGATGAATGACAGCGTTTATGCGTTTGACGCGGACAGCGCCAGCGGAAGCAACGCCAATCCGCTGTGGCATACCACTTTCCTGATCAATGGCGCGGTTCCGGTTCCTATCAAGCTGCAGGGCTGCGGAGGGTCCAACTTCTGGACTCAAGTCGGAATCGTTTCTACGATGGTGATCGATTCAGAGACGCTTTATGTAGTGGCGAAGACCTACGAGAATTCGAACTTTGTATATCGCCTGCACGCGCTGAATGTTACGAATGGTCTGGAACAAGCGGGCAGTCCCATCGTGATCACGGCGAGTTACGTATACGAAGGCACGACCTATGTTTTCAACCCTAAGATGCAGGTGAACCGTCCGGCCCTGTTGCTGGAGAATGGCTATGTGTACATTGCGATGGGATCAAACGGGTGCCGCAGTGGCAAGGAGGAGGGTTGGGTATTGTCCTACAACGCCTCGTCTCTGCAAGCGGCGGGCGTATTTGACGACGAACCGGGCGAATCGGCGGCGGCCGTCTGGATGAGGGGTGGGGGACTTTCGGCGGACAGCTCCGGCAACATCTACGGTACGACGGCCGATGGGCCCTTCAAAGCGGGCATAGACTTTGGACAGTCGGTCTTCAAACTGTCGCAGTCGGGCAATACGTTGGAACTGGCAGACTGGTTCACGCCCTACAACGAACTGTATCTGGACGATAACGATCTCGACATCAGCAACCCTGTACTGGTACTGCCGACTCAGGGTGGCCCTAATCCGAATCTGTTGGCCACCATCGGGAAAGAAGGCACGCTCTACATACTGAACCAGAGCAATCTGGGGCATTTCTGCGCCACCTGCACGGTGGTGTCGGGGGACACGAATATTCCGCAAGAGTTGACAACATTCGCTCCCGAGGGCGGAGCGCTGGTGTACTGGAACAACGCAATCTACACCTCCGCCACCGGAGCGCCGATCATGGGAGTGGCGCTCACGAACGGGGTGCTGGCGACGGTTCCCTTCGCCCAATCGAAGAAGGTCGACAGCGGGCATTCGCCTGTGATCTCCGCCAATGGAAATGCCGCGGGCGTTCTGTGGCAGATCACCGGCAACTCTCTGTCTGCGTTTAACGCGCTTACGCTGGTCAGAATTTACAACAGCGGACAGGCTGCCCATGATCGCGACGTGCTTCCCCGGGTGCCGAACTTTGCGAATCACGTCGTGGCGAACGGCAAAGTTTATGTGGGGACGAACAACAGCCTGGTAGCGTTCGGGTTGCTGTAGGCTCGGGCGTCGGATCTCGCAGTTAATTGCTTTTGGGTGGCGCAGCGGTTTACCGCTGCGGTAACTGGCCCGCGTTTCAGCTCCGGCTTTAGCCGCTGAGGCGAGACTGTGGCGCGCAAGAATCTATCTGGTCGCGGCCCGCCGCAGGCGATCTTGAATCGCCTCCCACTCGGGCGTGCCGGGCGGGAGATCTACAGCAATCCAGTTGTAATTTCCGGCGTCCGCCTGGTGGAGAACTTCGTAGAGCGCGGCGGCGTAATCGGCTGCCGATTGCGGCATCTGATGGATGGCGACGCTGGCGCGGTTGGGCGGATGCTGGTGCTGCAGATAAAGTCCTCTTCCTTTTCCCTGGCCCCGATCGGGCAGATTTCCATTGGTCGCTAAGAATAAAGTGGTGCGGGGGCTGTAGTGCCGCGGGTGCATTCCGGGGGCAGGATGAGCTCCGGCTTGAGGTTCTTGCGCGATGGCGACGGGGCCGATGATCGCCTCCAGTGCCGTCCGCGGAATTATGCCGGGACGAAGCAGCGTCGGTTTTTCTTCGGTCAGCCCGGTCCCGGCTAGCGAGAGCACAGTGGATTCGATGCCGACCTGACAGGGTCCGCCGTCGAGTACTAGATCTACTTCAGAGCCCAGGCTGTTTCGCACGTGGTCGGCGGTGGTGGGAGAAAGCTCGCCAAAGCGGTTGGCGCTAGGAGCGGCTAGCGGAACGCCTGCGGCGCGGATGAGAGCTTGCGCGACTGGGTGCGCGGGCATGCGCACAGCGACAGTGGACAAGCCAGCGGTGACGATGTCGGGAACCGCAGCGTTCTTTTTGACGACTAGTGTTAGCGGGCCGGGCCAGAAGAAGCGGGCGAGGTGTTCAGCGGCTTCGGGCCAGTCTAAAACCAGGGACTGCGCCATTTCTGTCGACGCTACGTGGACGATGAGCGGGCTGGTGGCAGGTCTGCGTTTGACGGCGTAGATGCGGGCGACAGCTTCGGCGTCGAGGGCGTTGGCTCCGAGACCGTAGACGGTTTCCGTGGGGAAAGCCACGAGCCGGCCTGCACGGAGGAGACGGGCGGCGCGGTCGATTTCGCCGGGATCGGCGATTGCGGGCATAGCTGATTGTAGATTGAAGACACTAGATTTGCGGATCGCGTACTTTCTCAACCTGCATCTAGACGCGAGTCCAGAGTTCCTGTGGCCGCCGGCGGCTGCCGAGCTGCGCTCGGCTGGGCAGGTGAGGGCACCTGCCCCTACGTGACCCTGGACGAGCGAGGGCGCCCGTCCCCACACAAAGCCCGTCCCACACCAGCCGTGCGGATGCCTGGCTCTTCAACCAGCTTGCGAAATTACTTTTTCTTGTCTTTTTTTTCTTGTTCTTCGACCACCAGGTTGTTGGTTATCGAGAAGGCGCCGTGGACGCCGTTGGCTTGCATGCCGGCGACGGTCTTGTCCATCTCGCGGGCCACGACGCCTTCAAGCGTGATGTTTCCGTTCTTGACGATGATGTGAATGGGAGGAACGGCTCGCAGCTGGTACTGCTGTAGGACGCTGTTGCCATAGATGGCGCGGTAGGCAGCGCGGCGGATTTGGTCGTCGCTGAACGAAGTGGGCAGCGCCTCGATGTTGTTGACAACCTTCTCCACCCCTTCAATGTGTTTGACGACATTTTCGGCGTCAGACTTGAGAACAGGATTCGCGACCTGGCCGAGCAGGGTCACCGTACCATCGGGGTCGACCTTGTAGGAGAGGTTGTCGAACACGCCGTAGTAAGGAAGCATCACCAGTTCATGGCGGACTTCCTTAACGATGCGATCATAACTTTTCTGAGGGAGAACACCGGCGGCCTGGTTGTCCTGGGGGGCGGGGCTGGCGAGAGCCGCCGTCGAAAAGATCAGTGTCGAGAAGATCAGGGTCGAGAAAATCATTGTCGAGAGAATCGGTGTCGAGAAAATCGATCGGAGAGCGAGAACTGCGAGCTGTGATTTCTTCATTGCTTTGACCTCACGCAGGATTTCTCACAGCATGGTGAGAGGCCTTGAAATTCTTCCCATTTTTCAGACGCTGGAAAGAGCCGAGAAGTTGCTTTTTCTTGCGCCTGGCACGCTCGGTACGCTCGGCTCGGACAGGCGGGGCGGCTGTCTCTATGCGGACGGGCGAGTCGCCCGTCCCCACACGCCCGTCCCCACAGGCCCGTCCCCACACGCCCGTCCCCACACGAGGGCTAGGCGGTTTTGGGTTTGCTCCGGCGTTCGCGGAAGCCTTCGATTAACAGATAGAGCACGGGAATGAAGAACAAGTTCAGGATCGTGCTCATGATCATGCCGCCGAAAACGGTGGTACCTACGGAGTGGCGGCCGTTTTCTCCCGCGCCGGTGGCGGTGACCAGCGGAACTACGCCGAGAATGAAGGCCAGCGACGTCATAAGGATGGGACGCAGGCGTATGCGGGCTGCTTCCACGGCGGCGTCAAGAATGGTCATGCCCCGCTGCCGCAACTGCTCGGCAAATTCCACGATCAAGATTGCGTTTTTGGATGCGAGACCGACCAGCATAACCAAGCCTACCTGGCAGTAAACGTCATTCTGCAAGCTGCGAATCCATTGCCCTCCGAGCGCGCCGAGCAGAGCCATGGGCACGGCGAGAAGAATAATGAAGGGCAGAACAAAGCTTTCATATAGCGCGGAGAGCGTGAGGTAGACGACGAGGGTGCCGAGGCCGAAGAGGATGAGCGTGGTCGATCCCGAGGCCAGTTCTTCGAGTGAAATTCCCGACCATTCGTAGGTGTAGCCCTGCGGCAAGATCTTCGCCGAAAGCTGCTGCATGGTATCGATGGCCTGTCCGGAGCTGAAGCCGGGGGCAGCGGAGCCGTCGATTTCCGACGAGCGGAAAAGATTGTAGTGATTGATGACCTGGGGCGCGGCGCTCTGAGTGACGCTCACCAGGTTGTCGAGTGGGATCATCGCACCGGAATCGGAACGAACGTAATACTGCCCGATGTCCTGCGGATGAGAGCGGAATTGTTTGTCGGCCTGCACGTAGACCCGATAAGAACGGTTATTGAAATCAAAATCGTTGATGTAGGCCGAACCCATGTAGACGCTGAGGGTGTCGGTGATCTGGCTGAGCGGGATGTGCAGGCTCTTGGCTTTTTCGCGATCGATGGTGACGACATACTGCGGATCGTTCGCGGTGTAGGTGCTGAATAATCCGGTGACGTCTTTTTCTTTGCGTTCGGCCGCCGCACGAATCAGGTCGTGAGTAGTCTTGTCGATATCCTGAAGGGTATGTGCGCCCTGATCCAGGAGCTCGTATTGGAATCCACCGAACTGGCCCAGACCTTGCACAGCGGGCGGTTCGAAGGGGATGACGACGGCGCCGGAGATTCCGAACAATGGGCCGCGGAGCCGGTTGATGATGGCGGTGGCAGTGTGCTCCTCGCCCTTCCGCTTCTCGTAAGGCTGAAGCGGCAAGAACACGAGGCCGGCGTTGGGAGTCGCGCCTCCAAAGCTGAATCCGGCGATGGAGAAGGTGCCGCGGACTTCGGGAATGTTTTTGGTGATGGCGGACACTTGCTGTCCGATTTTCCTGGTGTAGTCGAGCGAAGCTCCGGTGGGAGCCTGAATGGCTACTATGAGGTATCCCTGATCTTCAGTCGGAACAAAGCCCTGCGGCACCTTCTTGAAGACGAAGTAAGCGAGACCGAGGCCGGCCGCGAACAAGATCAAAGCGAGGACCTCGAAGCGCAAGAACGTACGGAGAGCGCGCACGTAACCTTTGTTGGTGGCGTCGAGAGCGCGGTCAACCTGTCTGAAAAACCAGCTCTTTTCTTTGTGTTCGAGGCGGCCGAGCAGCAGCGCTGCGAGTGCAGGCGCCAGGGTGAGAGCGTTGAAGGCGGAGATGGTAATGGAGAAGGCGATGGTGAGCGCGAACTGGCGGAAGAGGATGCCGGTGGTGCCGGGGAAGAATGCAACCGGCACGAAGACGGCAACGAGTACGAGCGAGGTGGCGATGACCGCGCCAGTGACTTCTTTCATGGCGGCGGAGGCGGCCTTGGCGGCGCTGGACTCGCCCTCTTGCAGGTGGCGCTCGATGTTTTCAATCACGACAATCACGTCGTCGACAACCAGTCCCGTCGCCAGAGTGATGCCGAAAAGGGTGAGCGTGTTGATGGAGAAGCCGAGTAGCTTGACGAAAGTAAAGGTCCCGATGAGCGAAACGGGAGTGGCGATGAAGTGAATGATCGTCGTCCTCCAGTCGCCGAGAAAAATGAAGATTACGAGGATGACCAGCAGGATCGCAGAACCCACTGTAAAAACCACGTCGCGGATGGATTCGCCGACCGCGTCGGTGGTATCAAAGGCGATCTCATACTTCATACCGGGCGGAAAGCGCTTCGCAAGCCGATCCAGTTCGGCCACGCATTTTTGGTGCACGTCGAGAGCGTTGGCGGTTGAGAGTTGGGTGACGGCGATGCCAATGGCTTCGCGCCCGTTGTAGTCCAAGTCGTTGCTGTAGTCCTCGGCGCCGAGCTCGGCGTGACCCACGTCTTTCAGGCGGACTAGAGTGCCATCGGCATTGCTCTTGAGGATGATGTCATCGAACTGAGCGGGTTCAGAGAGACGGCCGACGGCGCGGACGCTGATCTGGAAATTTTGGCCGGGCATCGAAGGCTGGGAGCCGACTTGTCCGGCGGCGACTTCGACGTTCTGCTCCTGGAGAGCGTTGACCACATCGTCGGCGGTGAGGGCGCGGCCGGCCATGCGCTCGGGGTCGAGCCACAGGCGCATGGAGTATTTGCGTTCGCCGAAGAGGATGACGTCAGCGACGCCGGGAACCCGCTTCAGGCTGTCGCGCACATAGACATCGAGATAATTGCTGATGAAGGCCGTGGAAAGACTGCCGTCGGGCGAAAACACGGCGCCGCCGAAGACGAAATTTTGCGAAGTCTTGGCGACCGTGATTCCAATTTGCTTGACCGCGGCGGGAAGCCTTCCTGAAGCGGTGTTGACGCGGTTCTCGATGTCAACGGTGGCGAGGTCGGGATCGCGGGTGATATCGAAAGTGGCGGTGACCGTGCTGACGCCGTCGTTGGTGCTGGAGGAGGTGACGTACTTCATCCCCTCGGCGCCGTTGATCTGCTGCTCGAGCGGCGTGGTTACGGCGGATTCGACGGTTTGCGAACTGGCCCCGGTATAGACGGCGGTGACAGCGACTTGCGGCGGCGCGAGGTCCGGAAATTGCGCGATGGGCAGGGTAGGAATGCAGGCAGCGCCCGCGAGAATAATCATCAGGGCGCAAACCGTGGAGAATACCGGGCGATGAATAAAAAAATCGACCATAAGTGTTTGTTGTCACCAAGTGTTTGTTGTCATCGTGAGCGAAGGAACTATGCATTTTGCCGGCGGTCGCAAAGTACACAGGTCCTTCGCTTCGCTCAGGATGACAATTTATAAACGCTCACGATGACAGTTTGTAAATATGCTGCGAAGTTGCAGGACGCCACATTAGCTGCTGCTCTCTTGCGGAATCACGGGTACGCCATCGACTAGAAACTGGGTGCCGGAGACCACAACTTTGTCACCAGGCCTTACACCCTCGAGGACGACATAGTTGTTGCCTACGATTTGGCCGATCTGGAGCGGCTTCTGATGGACCACGTATCCACCTTTCTGATCGGACTCCGCGACAAAAGCGAAATAGATGCCTCCGATTCGCGACACGGCTACGACCGGCACCACGGGTTTTTGCTGGCTGCCCCAGATCACACGGGCGCGGATGAACTGGGCGGTGCGCAGACTGTCATTCGCATTGGCGATCTGCGCTTTGGCCAGCACAGTTTGCGTCGAGGTGTCCACCTGGGGAGAGATGAAGGTGATGCGGCTCTGGGCGAGCGAATTGCCCGAACCGTCCACGATCTCCACCGGAAGATTCATCTTCAGCTGCGCGGATTTCTCGACGGGCACGTAGATGTAGGCTTCGAGGCTGCCGGGCCGGTCGACGGTGCTCAGCGTGGTGGTGGTGAGAACGCGGTCGCCAACGCGGACAGGAACATCACCGACGATGCCGGCACGCGGGGCGACTACCCGGTAATAGTGCAACTGGACCTGCTGCTCGCTGACCTGCGCATCGAGCGAGTGCAATTGCGCCTGCGCGGCGTCGAGGGTCGCGCGCGCCTGGTCGAGATCCTGCCTGCTGACCACGCCGGCGGCGGCGAGGCCGCTGACGCGTTCGTAATTCTGCTGCGCCCATTTGAGCTGCGCTTCCTGGGCGGCGCGGGCGTGCTCCTGGCTGTTGACCGTGGCCTGCTGCTTGGCAGGATCGATTTGCATCATGGGAGCGCCATCCGCGACACGCTCGCCGGAGTGGACGAAAATCTGGGTAACGATGCCTTCGACCTGCGGCATGACCACGGCGGAGTCACGGGACTTCAAAGTGGAAACGTAGTCGGTGGTATCGTCGATTTTTTCGGCTTTTGCCGTCTGGACTTTCACCGGCATGGCTTGCGGGGCTGCAGCTCTGGCTGCTTTGCTGTTGCCGCAGGCGGCGGTGAAAAGAAGCACGGCCAGAATCCCCGACAGCATCAAGGATGGCGTTCGTGTGAGGAATCGAAACATAACTTGCGCCTTGTGAAACCCCTATCTTCCGGCTCTTGGCTCCGGCGAGTCGATCGCACCCATATTAGATCAAACATATAGATTCGCGGTAAGGGCACGAAGCTCCGAGGAATTTTCGCTTCTGCTAAATTGTTTTGTTATGAAAGCGAGCCGAAGTTTTGCGAGCGACAACAACGCCGTGGTGCATCCTGAGGTATTGGAGGCGATACAGCGCGCCAACCGTGGACATGCGGTGGGGTATGGGAGCGATCCGCACACGGATTCGGCAGTGAGAAAATTCCGCGAGCAGTTTGGCGCCGATGTCGCTGTCTTTTTTGTTTTCAATGGGACGGCTGCAAATGTGCTGAGCTTGCAGGCAATGACGCGGCCGTTTCATGCCGTGCTCTGTCCCGAGCTGTCTCACATTTACACCGATGAATGTGGCGCGCCGGAAAAGTTCACGGGCTGCAAGCTGGTGCCGCTGCGGGCGCCGGACGGGAAGTTGACGGTGGAAATAGTGGCGCATGCGTATCACGGAATTGGGGACCAGCATCATGTGCAGCCACGAGTGATTTCGATTACACAATCAACGGAGATGGGGACGCTTTACAAGCCGGCCGAGATAAAAGCGCTGGCGCAGTTTGCCCATGAGCGGGAAATGTTTTTGCATATGGATGGGGCGCGGATTTCAAACGCAGCGGCGGCGCAGCGGCTCAGTCTGCGGCAGGCGACTCGCGACTTGGGAGTGGATGTGCTTTCGTTCGGCGGAACCAAGAACGGCTTGATGGGCGTGGAAGCGGTAGTGTTCTTTCGTCCGGAACTGGCGGAGGATTTCTTGTTTGTGCGCAAGCAGGCGATGCAGCTGGCATCGAAGATGCGCTACATGTCGGCGCAGATGGAAGCACTGCTGACAGACGACCTTTGGCGGCGGAATGCGGAACATGCGAACCGTATGGCGCGACTGCTGGAAAAGGAAGTGAAGAAAATTCCGCGAGTCAAGATCGTGTACCCGGTGGAGGCGAACGGAGTATTCGCGCAAATACCCCGGGAGGCGATTCCGAAGATACAGGAGCGCTACTTCTTCTATGTGTGGAGCGAAGAAGAGTCGGTGGTGCGGTGGATGTGTTCGTTCGACACGACCGAAGAAGACGTCCGGAAGTTTGCGGAGTTTGTGACGGCGGCGATCAAGGAAATCCGGGGCTGAAGTCCCCCACGCTGATTCTCGTGTTATTTGCCGCTGGCGGGAGACGGGGCAAGCCCCGTCTCTACAGCCGCCCGTTTCTACAGGCGGCAGATCAGCGTGCTCACTTCTTTTTTGTTGCCCTCACCTTCGCCCATCGCGCCCTTTGCGCCGCTGCGATTCGCCTGCGCCCGGCGGCTGAGATGGTTCGTTTTTTGCGAACAGCGACGGGGGCGCGCTTTGTCCCCTGCAGAAAGACTTTCCCGAAGGTGGTTAGTGCGGCGGTTACGCCGCGGAGTTCATTCTCCAGTCGCGCGCGTTCCTGCTGGAGTTGTTTGACGACGGTTTGAATTAGGGTCTTTGCCATCTGGAGAGTTTATCATCTGTAAGTTGGATATCAAGGCAGTTCGCGTACGAGGAGCCGTTAACTGGCCGGCGATTCCCGTTTGCGGATCAAATCCCGCTCTGGGCCGGTAGTTTGACAGGCCAAATGAAAGCGGAAGAATCCGCTAGCCGGGTCGTTTCAGGATGGCTACTTGGGGAGTTACTCGGCAATAACTCGCCATTCAATACTAGTAAGTGCCGATTTATAAGGTGTGTTCGCTCGAGTAGGTCCGAGCCCTACTCCAACTCCAACTCCAACTCAATTTTCTTTGTCGCGGGGTCGAGCTTGCTGATCCTGAACTTGCGGATCTGGCCTGCACGCAAGGCCTCCGGCTTAGCCTCGTCTGCGGCCGCACCGCTCTTCCAGCGCGCCTGCAGCATAGAACCTAACGACGATAGGTCCGGCTTTAATGAAGCTGAAGATGAAGACGAAGAAGAAGACGACATTGCCGCCGACGGTTCCGCGCTCCTGTCTTCATTCGCTGGACGCTCCTGTGTGACACGGCACATCGCCATGACTCCTTCGCCAAGCTCCACTCGAGCGCTTCCACCGGAAACCTCGGTCATGCGGCCAGTCACCACATCGCCTTCCTTGTGTTCGGCAAGATACTCATCCAGGCCGGTTGGCACGAGCTGTTTCATGCTCAGGCGTATCAGGCGCTTTTCCGTGTCGAGCGCGAGCACCTGCGCCTTGACCACTTGCCCGGCACGCAGCACTTCCTGCGGGTGATTGATGCGCTTTTCCGCACTGATTTCGCTGATGTGAATCATGCCCTCGACGCCTTCGGTGAGTTGCACGAAGGCGCCAAATTTGGTCAGGTTGGTAACGGGGCCTTCGATCACCGTGCCCGGCGCAAATTTTTCTGCCGCGCCGACCCAGGGATCGCCGAGCGCCTGCTTCAGGCCGAGAGAGATGCGGCGCTCTGCCGCGTTCACTCCCAGAATCACGGCCTCCACCGTCTCGCCCGGCTTCACTACGTCAGCCGGGGTTCTGATTCTCTTGGCCCACGACATTTCCGAAACATGAATGAGACCTTCAATGCCGGGTTCGATTTCCACAAACGCGCCGAAATCCATGAGCCGCGTAACCGTGCCTCGCACCCGTTCGCCGGCTTTATATTTCTCAGCAACCGCGTTCCAGGGATGCGGCTGCAGTTGCTTCATGCTGATCGCGATGCGATGCTTTTCCGGGTCGATCTTAATAATCCTGGCTTCGATCTGCTGGCCCGTCGACAGCACGTCGGCGGGCTTGTTGACGCGATGCCATGAGATTTCGCCCACATGAAGCAGCGCGTCCGATCCGCCGATATCGACGAACGCGCCGTAATCGGTAAGGCTGCGAACCTCGCCGTGCACGGTATCGCCTTCCTTGAGTTCGGAGAAGCGTCGCTCTTTGCCGGCGCGCTCTTCGTCTTCCGCGATGGCGCGCCGATCGACGACCACGTCTTCATCGTCGACGTCGAGCTTGATGATGCGGCAGCGGATTTCCTGTTCGACCAGCTTCGCCAATTCGGAGGCGTCTTTGGTTCCGCTGCGCGATGCGGGCATGAAGGCTCGCACTCCGATATCCACGCTCAAGCCGCCCTTGACCACGCCGGTTACGGTGCCAACGATGGTCGACTTCTCGGCGAAGGCTTTCTGCAGCGATTCCCAGTCGGTGGGGCGCTCGACCTTGCCGCGCGTCAGTTCGTAATAGCCTTCCGGGTCGCGGCCTTTGACGGTGACCTGAACTTTGTCGCCGGGCTTCGGTGGCTTGTCGGCCGGGAACGCTGTGAGCGGGAGGACGCCTTCCGTCTTGAATCCGATGTCGAGAACGATGGAATCGGCGGTCACGGTAATCACGGTCCCTTCGCGGCCCTGCGCGCTTGCTTCCTTCTTGCGGGAGTGACTTTGCTCGTACTCGGAAAAGATATCCTTGAAAGATTCAGCGACGGATTCCACCGGCTCGTTCGCTCCGGCCGGGTTTGGCGTATTTGGACCGGGCATGTCGGGATTGGAAGTCGTTTGATCGGACATGGAAGGTTGCAGCCCTGCGGCGTGATTCAGGATAACACTGGCGAGGGCTGAATCGAAGGCTGGGCGAAAGGGAGGCTGTCGGGGCAGTTTGAACAATAGGTGAGTCAAGCGAGCAATCGATGCAGGCGAAGTGCATAGGTCCTTCCCCTTCGGCTACGCTCAGGGTCAGGATGACAATCTTTTCAGTCTCCGGGCATGGACGCGGGACTTGGGATGAGCGCGGGCGCTTTCAGAGGAGCAACCGCTTCCGCGGGAGCCTCCATCCATTTGCGCACTTCCGGCAGGGCGCGGCGCATGGCCAGTTCGCCCACGTGGATCAATTCGCCGGCGCGTTTGAAATCGTCATAGTCAAAGCCGGCAACGTCGGGCTCGATCACGATGTCGGCCGCGCTTCTCCAGGCCGAGCTCATCATGTCCTGCGCGATGGCGAATGATTGTCCGATCACGTCAAAGAAATGCCGGGGAGCGCAAGTCTTCGACCACTGCCCCTTCAGGTGCACAGCCAGGACGCGCTCCGCGCCCATTTCTCGCAGAGGCCGGCTGGGCACGGGATAGGAGAGCATGCCATCGACCAGCCAGCTCCCCTGGATCTCTACCGGCAGAAACATGCCCGGATAAGCGCAACTCGCGCGCACGGGATCGATGATCGGGCCAGACGTAAAAACCGTTCCTTTCCCAGTGTTGAAGTCCGTGGCCGTAACGCCGAGGGGGATGCGCATCTCTTCGAAGGTCTGCACCTTCAAAGTTTGTTTCAGAAATGAGACCATACGGTCGGTTGTGGCGAATCCGAGGCGCGAGAGCGTCCAGCGCGCGAAGGTGGTGAAGCGGACTTTGTGGGCGATTTCTTCCAGTTCCGCGATCGTGACTCCGCTGCAATATGCGGCGCCCATGATTGCGCCCACACTGGTGCCCGCAACCATGCGGATCGGAATGCCTTCTTCTTCGAGGACTTTGAGTACGCCGATGTGCGCGATGCCGCGGGCAAAGCCTCCGCCCAGGGCGACACCGATTGCGGGCGTGCGATGTGCTTCAGTCGGGCTCGTCTTGCGGGATAGCTCGCGGCCAAAGGCTTGCACGGACCGTATAACGTTTCCTAGCGTTTTCATAGGAACCCCACGTTCCTGGTTTGCCGGGGCCGCAAACCCCCACACCTACTATGTAAGATGCCATAAACTCCTTTTAGGTGACAGGCCACGTTGGTGCTACCTGCAGTTACAGTAGAATTTATACCGAGTTACCCAAAGAGCTGTTAGACGCCTACCAACGGCTGCTAACTCCTTTATACTCAGCGTTCGCCGACTTTACGGCCCCCGGAACCGGCCCTGGCTGCGGCGTTTGGCGGCATCCCCGAAGGCGCGCCCCGATCCGAATCTCACATTCCCCAAGGTCTGCTAGGCTTGCAAGCGAGAGGGAAACCAACGATGGCAAGTTACATTGGCGCCATTGATCAAGGAACGACCAGCTCACGCTTTATTGTGTTTGATCGTTCCGGACACATCGTGAGCACGGCTCAAAAAGAGCATGCACAGATATATCCCCAACCAGGATGGGTCGAGCACGATCCGGAAGAAATTTGGCGCCGTACGGCGGGCGTTATCCAGGAAGCCATGGAAGCTCGCGGGCTGCGGCCGGAGGATCTGGCTGCGATTGGAATCACCAACCAGCGCGAAACCACGGTCGTCTGGCACAAGAAGAGTGGAAAGCCCGTGCACAACGCGATTGTCTGGCAGGACACTCGCGTGGCTCCGGCCGTAGCCGAATTTGCTGCCCATGGAGGACAGGACCGTTATCGTTTGAAGACCGGCCTTCCACTAGCCACGTATTTCAGCGGCCTTAAGATTCGGTGGATTCTTGAAAATGTTGCGGGGGCGCGCGCACAAGCGCTAGCCGGCGATCTGCTGTTTGGCAATATCGACACTTTTTTGATCTGGCATCTCACGGGCAGAGCGCGGGGCGGAGCCCACGTGACCGATGTGACCAATGCCAGTCGAACCCAATTGATGAACCTCAACACGTTGCAGTGGGATCCGGAAATCTTGCGGGATTTCGGCATTCCGATCCAGATGTTGCCGAAGATTGTCTCGAGCAGCGAAGTCTACGGCACGGCGAAACTGCCGGCCGTGGCGGGTGTTGCGATCAGTGGCGATCTCGGCGATCAGCAAGCCGCTCTGGTCGGTCAGGCGTGCTTCCAGCCGGGAGAAGCGAAGAATACCTATGGCACCGGCTGCTTCATGCTGATGAATACCGGCGAGAAGGCAGTGCTCTCGAACTTCGGTCTGCTCACCACTTTGGCTTATAAGTTCGGCGCGAAGCCGGCATGTTATGCGCTGGAAGGGAGCATCGCCATTACCGGCGCGTTGGTGCAATGGCTCCGCGATAATCTCGGGCTCATTGAAAAGAGTTCCGACATTGAGGCGCTCGCCCGCACTGTAAGTGACAATGGCGGCGTCTACTTCGTTCCCGCTTTCTCCGGCTTATACGCACCTTATTGGAAGGACGACGCGCGCGGCGTGATTGCGGGCCTGACTCGCTTCGTCAACAAAGGCCACATCGCTCGCGCCGTGCTCGAGGCGACCGCATTCCAAGCGCGCGAAGTGGTCGATGCTATTGCCAATGACTCGGGCATTACGCTTGACGTATTGCGCGTTGACGGTGGAATGGTAATTAACGATCTGCTGATGCAATTTCAGGCTGACATTCTGGCGAAGCCGGTGGTGCGTCCGATGGTGAAGGAGACCACGGCTCTGGGCGCTGCCTATGCCGCCGGGCTGGCGGTCGGCTTTTTCAAAGATGCCGACGAACTCGTCGCCAACTGGGCTGTCGATCGGCGGTGGGAGCCGAAGATGGACGAAGAACCTCGCGAGCGACTGTATCGCTTCTGGAAGAAAGCGGTGACGCGGTCATTTAATTGGGTAGAACCGACTGGGTAGAGCCGGCTGGGTAGAACCGGCTGAGTAGAATCGACTGGGTAGAATCGACGCAGCTATGAATCGAACGACCATGTGGCGCCGCATCGAAGCGCATCCCAAAGGCTGGGACATGATTGTTGTGGGCGGCGGCGCAACCGGCGTTGGCGTGGCGATCGATGCGGCGTCGCGCGGCTACGACGTGCTGCTGCTGGAGCAGAGCGACTTCGGCAAAGGCACGTCCAGCCGCAGCACCAAACTGGCGCACGGCGGCGTGCGCTACCTGGAGCAGGGCAATATCGGCCTGGTCATGGAAGCGCTCAAGGAGCGCGGACTGCTTCTGCAAAACGCTCCCCACATCGTGCACGATCTGGCGTTCGTGGTGCCCAACTACGATTGGTGGGAGGCTCCATTTTACGGTCTCGGACTGAAGCTGTATCAGTTGCTGGCGGGTAAGTACGGCTTTGGAACTTCGCGGATTCTGTCCAGAGAGGAAACGCTCGAACATCTGCCCACGTTGAAAACCGAAGGCCTGCGCGGCGGAGCCGTTTACTACGATGGACAATTCGACGACGCCCGGCTGCTCATCCACATGGTGGCCACAGCATTCGAGCAGGGCGCTACGTTGCTGAACTATGTCGACGTCACGGGACTGACCAAAGACGCTCAGGGATTTGTGGATGGCGTGACCGCGCGCGACGTAGAAACCGGCAACGAATTTCGCGCCGCCGCTAAAGTTGTGGTCAATGCGACCGGCGCTTTCAGCGATCTGCTTCGCCTCAAGGCAGAGCCGTCAGCGATACCGATGATCGTCCCCAGCCAGGGCGTTCATCTGGTCTTCGACAAGAGTTTTCTGCAGGGTGAGAGCGCGGTCATGGTGCCGCACACCAGCGACGGCCGCGTATTATTCGCGATTCCGTGGCACGGCCACACGCTTGTCGGAACCACCGACACGCCCGTTGCAGCGGCCACGCTCGAGCCCGTTGCCATGGAGCAGGAAATCGAATTCATTCTCGCGACTGCCGGGCAATACCTGGCGAAAGCACCCACGCGCGACGATGTGTTGAGCGTGTTCGCCGGCATTCGGCCGCTGGTAGGGACTTCGGGCGGGTCCAGCGGCATTACAAAGACGGCGGCACTGTCGCGCGATCACGTCATCCACATCGATCGCTCCGGCCTGGTCACCGTCTGCGGAGGCAAATGGACGACCTACCGGCACATGGCCGAGGATTGCGTCGATCAGGCGGCAACGCTTGCGCAGCTGCCGGAAAAGCCTTGCGTGACGAATCATCTGCACATCCACGGCTTCCGCGACATTACGAAAGAAGAGACTACGAAACACGAGGCTACGAAAGAAGAGGCAGCGAAACAATTCGGCTCGCTGGCTGTCTATGGTTCGGACGCGCGCGAGATTCGCAAACTCATCGACGCTGACGCATCGCTTGGCGACCCGCTGCATGTTGCGTTGCCCTATGTGAAAGCAGAAGTGATCTGGGCGGTGCGGCACGAAATGGCGCGCACCGTTGAAGACACGCTCGCCCGGCGTACGCGCGCGCTGTTCTTGAATGCGCGCGCAGCCATGGAAATGGCGCCCAGCGTTGCGGACTTGATGGCTTCAGAACTGGATTGGGATGAGGTTACGCGGACGAAACAGCTGGCCGCGTTTCGCGCCGTTGCTTCGAACTACATGCTCCATCCCTGATAACGTGCCCCAGGTCGGAGCGATAACCCTTACCTTTGTACACCGCTGTGGACTGCAGATTGCCTGCGGAATCCTGCAGGACGATTTCGTTTCTTAGGCCGCTCTAATCGACTCGGACTACGCGACACGTGTAGCCAAATTCCCTGCCGCGAAAAATGCATAGCGACACCAACTCGGAAGAACGCTCACCCGGCGCGGTCCTTCCGAGGCAACCGGATCGCGCTCTTAGGCCAGAACAAGGGCAAGAGCGACGCCAACAACTACGACCGTCCCTGGCCATTCCGGTGATGCTTCGGGATGCTCTTCGGCTCCACGTAGCCGGGCAACTGACCGAGGCGGCGCGGATTTATCGCCAGATTCTGGCCATCGATTCCCATCACGCAGACAGCCTGGATTTGCTGGGGATGATCGCCTACCAGGCTGGAGGTCATGAACTCGCGGTCGCGATGATCCGCAGGGCAATCGCCATCAATCAGGAAAAGGCTTCCTATCATTCGAATCTGGGCACCGTCCTTCAGGCCGAAGGCAGGCTGGATGAAGCCGCGGCATGTTATCGGCGGGCGCTGACTCTTCAGCCGGATTTAGCCGAGGTCCACGTGAACCTGGGCAGCATCTTCCAGGCTCAGGAAAAGCTGGACGAGTCGGTGGCCTGCTATGAACACGCGCTGGCCCTCAAGCCGGGGCTCGCCGAAGCGCATCATGGCCTGGGGAATACGCTCCAGCTCCAGGACAAGCTGGAGGAATCGGTGGCGTGTTATGAGCGGGCGATGGCGCTTAAGCCGGGCTACGCCAAAGCCCACTACAACCTGGGCTGCGCCTTCCGCGCCTTGGGCAACGTGGATGAGGCTTTAGTGCGGTACAGAAGAGCTCTGACTCTCCAACCAAACTACATCCAAGCCGGGTTCAGAGAATCTCTGGCCCAACTGCTTAAAGGAGAGTTCACCCCCGGCTGGCACAACTATGAAAGGCGCTGGCAATCTTACCCTAAGGATCACGGCACACCGATGCGCGGCTATCCGCAACCGCTCTGGACCGGCGAAAAGCTGGCATCGGGGCGGTTGTTGATCTGGGGCGAGCAGGGCGTTGGCGACGAAATCATGTTCGCGGGACTCCTCCCAGACGTGCTCCGCACTGGCAACCGCTGCATCTTGCATTGCGACGCACGGCTCCAGTCGCTTTTCGCGCGCTCGTTTCCCGGCATCGACGTGGTCTCTAACCCAGATTCGAAAGATGTTCCGGAGCATGATCGGGGGCACGATTCGGAACTGGATATCGGCGCCCACCTGCCGAGCGGCAGTCTGCCACGTCTGTTCCGAGCCACCAGCGCTGCTTTTGCCGCCACCACGTCGTCCTATCTCCTTGCCGACCCGGTTGCACGGGAGCGGTTTCGCGCCAACTATGGCGACGCGCGCCACAAATCACTAATCGGATTGGCTTGGCATACCAACAACCGGAAAACGGGCCGGGGCCGATGCATCGACCTGTCGTTGTTGGCTCCGCTGTTTGCGCTGCCCGACATCCGATGGGTTAGCTTGCAATATGGAGATCACGAGGCGTTGCAGAAGCAGGCAGCGGCGGCCAGAGCGCCCATCCTCATTGATCGCTCGGTCGATCAACTCTCAAACATCGATGCCTTCGCGGCGCAGGTCGCAGCCATGGATATGGTGATCACCATCGATAATTCCACGGCGCATTTGGCCGGAGCGCTGGGCGTTCCGACTTGGGTGCTTCTGCCCTTCGCAGCCGACTGGCGTTGGCTCCAGGCGCGCGAGGATAGCCTCTGGTATCCCACTCTGCGCCTCTTTCGTCAGCTGAAGCGCGGCGACTGGCAATCCGAGGTGCAAAGAGTACAGAGCGCCTTATTGAGTGCGATCACGCGCGAAAGTTCATCGCAGGAAGCCGCCACGTCGGGCCCACCATTGCAGCAGCAGGTGAGTGGGAAAGTACACGACCAACGGGACCACGACCAAATATCCCAACAGGTAAAGCAGGCCGGGCACAGCGTGTTGCTCGTGGAAGAACGGGCCCCGCGCCCAGTTCACGTCAAACTGCGGACGCCAGAAATAATTGACGGGGACCACCACCCACGCGGTCAGCGTCTGGCAGAGCCATCCTCGGCAGTCGTAGCCCAGGCGCCAGATGGCCCACAGCAGCAGCGGAGGAGTGACCACGTGAAACAAGCTGAGCAGGCGAATGAATAAAGGCAGGTTGGGATCGAACATGTATTCCGTGCCGCCGACAATGTGCGCGCCGATGATCAAAGCCCCGGCCAAGTCGATGGTGTAGAGGGTTTGGAACAGCAGCAGTCCGGTCGCCTGCCAGGAGAAAATCAGAGGGCTCTCCAGCCAGAGGGCGAGCGCGAGGAAAAGATTTCCCAGATCGCAGAAGAACAGGAAGTTTTGCGAGCCGTATTGCTTCCAGTAGAACGGGGCCCAGGCGATCACCCAGATGGTCCAGCCGATCTTTAGCCAGAGAGGCACCTTCATGGCCGTCATTGTAGTCGGCCCCGGCATCGAGCGGCGGCGTCGGAAGACGCAATCACCGCTCCCAAATTCGGGTAGTCCGAAGGCGAACATTTTGCGATAATGTTTCACGTGGAACACTTTGTTTGTATAATATTGTACTTACAACAGTATACATATGGTTGCGATCCTGCCGTGCGCGACGGGTTCCAAGTTATTGATAATGCTCATAGTCATTTGTGGTTAAATAGCCACAAGCGAGTATTTCTTACTCTGCAATTATTACGCGGCCCATCATTTTGGAGATAGACACCCCTGCGGGACGCGCCGGCTGCTCGACGAGCTCCCGTTCTAATTCGCGGCACCCGGCTCTGGTGGAAAAGCCGTTCAAGGATGGGGTGCACGGCTCACCTTTGGGTCAATGAGTTTAATCGGGATCTTACGCCAGCTGACTGCAGGACAGTCGTGGAAGTTCTTTTCGCTGAGCGAGTTGCCCTGTCTTCCCGCCTGAGAGACGACCCATAGCGATGCATGGCTGCTTCGTGATTTGCCAGCTCGCCCGCAGCTGCAGAAAATATTTTTTTGTCCTACGTGTCGTCTTTTGCCTGCCACTTCCGATTTCCTTAGTAGAAGAATTTCTTAAGCGAAAGGAGGATGCAATGAAAATCAAGACGAATCTGAAGGCTGGTCCGACCATCCCAATTCCGCCACCGCATCCGAGGTGATCCGTTAATCGCCGGTTTTGCTGGCCCGTGAGGCGAAGATGGAACCGGATTCAATGTCGCACCACGCAGAACACGGCGCGCAGACAACGCTTACAATGAATGGCGCGAGAGTTGGATTCTTCGCTTTCGCGCCATGACGTTTGTCGGTCCATCCGCCGACGACATCCCTCAAACTGCGCCAACCAGTGTAAGTGGGATTTTGCCAGAATCGGGCCACGAAATCCGCCCTTCGCGATCCAGAGATTTTCTTTAGTCCTCGTGTCGTCTTTTGCCTCCCGTTTCCGATTTGCTCAGTAGAGGGTTATCCGTTGTGGAGGGAGGCCCAGGAGGATATATGAACCGCACACCCTTTGTCCTGAAAACCCAGAAACTGCAGTTCTTGCCGGCGCTCTTGCTGTTCCTGAGCTTGTTTGCGTGCGCGGCGGCCTATGCCCAGATCACGCCCCTTGGCGACACCTACACCAACACCGGCGATCCCACCACCAACTACGGCGCCAAGACCCTGCTCGATGTCGATGGCGCCACGCAGATCGCCTACATTCAATTCAATCTGGCGTCGATTCCCGCTACGGCGAGCATCAGCCAGGCCACGCTGAAGCTCTATGTCAATGCTGTGACCAAAGCCGGCAGCTTCAACGTCGATTATGTCAACGGGGCTTGGTCGGAGGGCACAATCGACGCCAGCAATGCGCCGCCTCCAGGAGCAGCGATCGTCTCGAACGTGAGCATCACGACGGCGGACAAGAACCAGTACATCCTGGTCGACGTGACCTCGGCGGTGCAGGCCTGGCTAAGCGGAAGCGAGACGAACAACGGCATCGCGCTCGTCGCTAATAGCACGTTCAACGCGAGCTTCGACAGTAAGGAGAACACCGCGACGAGCCACCCGGCGGAGTTGGACATAGTTGTCGGCAGCGGCGGCTCGGGCACAATTACTGGCGTGACGGCTGGGACGGCGCTAACCGGCGGCGGGACGAGCGGAACGGTGACGCTGAATGTGGACACCACCAAGGTGCCGCTGCTGGCCGCGTCCAACACCTTCACCGGCAATCAGACGGTGAATGGCAACCTCGCCGCGAGCGGGCAGGTGAGCGCGGTGAGTATCCTGGCCAATGGCGTCACGGCCAATAACGGTGCCATCGGCGTTTACGGCAGTGGCGAGGATTACGGAGTGGAGGGCTTCGGATCCACCGGCCTTTATGGGTCTGGCCCCTTAGGAGTTGACGGAGAGAGCCCGTACACAGGTGGGACCGGGGTATTCGGCTACGGGACGGCTACAGGGGTGTTTGGCAACGGCACCACCGGGGTGGAGGGCTCCAGTAGTGCCAGTGAGGGTTATGGTGTTTATGGTGAGTCCCAGAATTCCAGCGGCATCGGTGGAGGATTTTACAACACCACCACCGGTGACGCCCTGTTCACCTACAACAGTGGCGGAGGCTACGCGGCGTTTTTCTACGGCAGCGTCGATGTTGACGGCAAGCTTTCCAAAGCCGGTGGGTCGTTCAAGATCGATCACCCACTCGATCCGGCGAACAAGTACCTCTATCACTCTTTTGTCGAATCGCCCGACATGATGAACATCTACAACGGCAATGTGGTCACTGACGGGAACGGCGATGCCGTGGTTCAGCTCCCCGATTGGTTTGAGGCGCTGAACCGTGATTTCCGCTATCAGCTCACCGTGATCGGCCAGTTCGCGCGAGCCATCGTGGCGAGCGAGGTTTCCAAGCAGCGATTCACGATCAAGACGGACCAGCCGAACGTGAAAGTCTCCTGGCAGGTGACCGGCATTCGGCAAGACGCATGGGCAAATGCTAATCGCATCCAGGTGGAAGTTCCCAAGGCAGCGGCTGAGCGGGGATATTACCTCCATCCGGAACTTTTCGGCGCCCCACCTGAGAAGTCCATCGCGGTGGCGCGTCATCCGATGATTCTGAAGCCGCCGAAACAGCCTGCCATCAGGCAGAAGGCCGCACCAGATAAGTAGTCGATTCGCAAGCTGGAGTAAGCAACGGTCGGAATTTCTATTCTCAGGGGCAGCATGAATTTGGCAATCAGACGAGCCGCCCGATATTTGGGCGGCTTTTGGTAGTGGTGCAGTTTGAAAATTGGCGTCTCTCAGCAGCTAAAGCCGCAATGAAAATACGATGCGTACGGCGCGGCTGAAGAGGTTGCGGAAAAAGTCGAATTCCGACGCCCAGCCCCTGAAGGGGCGTCCGACTTCCGGGGACTTACGGTATCGCTAAAGCGATACCCTGATACGAATCCAGAGTTTTTCCGCAACCGTTTGGAGCCTTCTTTGAGTCGCGTGCTAGGATTCCTTCGTGTTCAATCTCGGCAATCCGAAAACTGGTGGCGACTGGGTCGTCCATATTGCGGGCGCAATTCTTGCAATATTCCTTGTGTGGTGGATGCTGCGAATCTATGTGCTGTAGTGCCCGTCCGTTCCAAGGAGTGATATGGGGAGGTTACGCCAAACAATGTTACGCCAAACAATAGACGACCCGAGATGCGGCTGGTGTTAACATTCTTTGCCCGTAGTCTTTAGCGGCGGACTGTCGTTTGGAGATCGGAGGGAAACAACAATGCAGAAGAAGAGTATCCACGCTCTCCTGGTTGTCGTCAGCGTACTGTTCGTGTGCGACGTATCGATGTTCGCTCAGGTGCCCCAGCAGCCCGCGGCGCAAGGCGCTTCGGACGCCGATGCACAAACGCATATCCTTTCAGACCAAGACATCGAGATGCTGCGGGCGGACATACGCGCACAGCGGAAGCAGATCGTCGCGCAAAACATGAACCTCACCGCCGACGAGGCAACCAAATTCTGGCCGATCTTTGAGCAGTATAGAAAAGAAGCTATCAAACCCAATGACGAACGCTGGGCGGTGATCAAGGATTATGCAGCGAACCACAGCGCCATGACCGATGCGCAGGCCTACAATTACATCAAGAGATTGGCGGCCGTTGACGAGGAACTCATCGGATTGCGATTGAGGTACGTTGCGGTGTTCGAGAAGGTCATCTCGCCCAAGAAGACTGCGTTGTGGTACCAGATCGATCGCCGCATCGATCTTCTGATCAATTTGCAGTTGTCGTCGCAGATTCCGATGGTCGATGCCGGCAAGTAAGCCGACGGGAAAGCCTCTTCTGCCTTCAACGATGCTGCGCCCTCGGGACGCCCAATAGCTGCTCGTCGACCTGCCGATGAGTGTAATGGGGTTTTCGCCAACTGACTCCAAGGAGTCGTGTAAGTTATTTTCGCCGAGTGACTTGCCCTATCTTCCTGCCGAAAGACTGCCCGCAGCAACGCATGGCTGCGTCAGATTGGATCCTTCCAGCTCGCCTGGCAGCTACAAAGCTACAAAAAGTTTTGCCTAAGATGTCGTCTTTTGCTTGCCATTTCCGATTTCGTTAGTAGGAAGAGAATTTCCATTTCAGGAGCAGGCCAAAGGAGGCCCCAATGCGCAGGTTTATAAAAGTAGGTTTGGTTGCGACCGTTGTCTTCCTGGTGTTCGCCACCTATCATCACGTTTCGGCTCAACAGCGGGTGGCAACGGCTAAGACGCCGGAGCCGGTTCCCGCTCTTACGGCGGAACCCGACGCTGCCGCCACCAATCATGTCTTGCAGCGAACGTACGTAAACTCAGCCACTCCCGCGTCTTTTGGTTCCGTGGCCGCCGGAACGCAGCCCATTGACGCTCTCACCACCATTACGTGTCCTGGTGCGTCGGGCACTTGTACGATCGAGTTCGACCAGAGCATCCAACTATTAGCGACTTCGAGCTCACCAGACTTATTCGGCTTTTGCGCTGACTTGGACGGCTCCGCCCCGGCTTGTCCGGCTTTGGTAGATCCACTCCCGGCCCCCGGGACCTACACGAATGTCACGTTTCCTCAGAGGATCTCTGGCGTATCTCACGGGACGCACACGGTTCAATCGTCGATCATCACGGACAATGGCATAGACGTCGGGTACTATACGTTTACCTATCGCGTTTACAAGCCCTAAACTTCGCGGTCCCGCAGCGGGGCAGGTCGCCACCTGCCCCACTCGGGTACGCTCGGAACCAGTTTCTTTGTTGCAATCACGCGATTAGGCTCAAGAACCGCGCAGCCTAAGTGAGGTTCCGCGCGCTATAGCGCCTAAGGCCCCGACTTGGGTAGACTGCTCTTCACCTAACCAACTTCACCTAACCAAAAGGAGCAACCCATGTCCAAGGCAATCGTACGTTTTCTCGCTATCCTCGGAGCTCTCGGGCTGATCGGAATGGTCATCGTGCTGGGGGTGGTGATCGGCGCGAAGGGGAAAGTTCCGTCCAAGACGATTCTCGAAGCTAATTTCGAGCAGAGCTTCCCCGAGGACGTGCCCGACACGCCGACGGCGCAGTTGATGCTCACCGAAAAGCAAACCCTGCGCGACGTGGTCGACGCAATCGATCGCGGAGCGAGCGACGATCGCGTCGTCGGCATGATTGCCAGGATCGGCGCCGCTCCGATGAGCATGGCGCAGACCCAGGAAATTCGCGACGCGGTCCAAAGATTTCGCGCCCACAAGAAATTCGCCGTCGCCTATTCAGAAACCTTCGGCGAGTTTGGTCCGGGCAACGGCGCTTATTATCTGGCGACGGCGTTTGACCATATCTATCTGCAACCTTCGGGCGACCTCGGCCTGACCGGCATCATCATGGAGTCGCCGTTTATCAAGGGAACGCTCTCCAAACTGGGCATGAGTTTTCACGGCGATCACCGCTACGAGTACAAAAACGCGCTCAACCTCTTTACCGAGACGAAATACACGGGTCCGCACAAGGAAGCGATGACGGCGATCATGACTTCATGGTTCAACCAGATGAAGGATGGCATCTGCCAGGCGCGGCAGATCGCGCCGGATAAATTCCAGGCGGTGGTCGACGCGGGGCCGTATCTCGGTAAAGAAGCGGTCGACGCGAAACTGGTGGACGCGGTTGCCTATCGCGATGAGGTCTACAACGACGTCAAGAGCAAAGCGGGCGACGGAGCGGAGTTGCTTTACCTGGATAAATATCTGAGTCGAGCCGGACGTCCGCACGATCACGGGAAAGTGGTGGCGCTGGTGTTCGGCGTCGGCTCCGTTACGCGCGGCAAGAGCGATTACGATCCCGTCGAAGGCAGTCAGAGTATGGGCTCCGACACGGTGGCGGGCGCGATTCGAGCGGCGGCGGAAGACAGCGGCGTAAAGGCGATCTTATTTCGGGTGGATAGTCCGGGCGGATCGTACGTTGCCTCCGATGCCATCTGGCGCGAAGTGGTGCGGGCGCGCCAGGCGGGCAAGCCGGTGATTGTTTCGATGGGAAATCTGGCGGGCTCGGGCGGATATTTTGTGGCCATGGCGGCCGACAAAATTGTGGCTGAGCCGGGGACGATCACGGCTTCGATCGGAGTGCTGGGCGGAAAGATGCTGACCAGCGGGTTGTGGGACAAGGTTGGACTTTCATGGGATGAAGTGCATCAGGGCGAGAACGCTACCATGTTCACCGGGACCCACGATTACACGCCGGCGGAGTGGGGGCGATTCCAGGCGTGGCTCGACCGCGTCTATGTGGATTTCACCGGCAAGGTTGCCGATGGGCGCAAGCTGCCGAAAGAAAAGGTGCTGGAGATTGCGAAAGGCCGGATCTGGTCGGGTGCGGATGCGAAGAACCTCGGCTTAGTCGATGAACTTGGCGGCTACGATACGGCGCTGAAACTGGCCAAGAAAGCGGCGGGAGTTGCCGATGGCGACGATGTGAAGATCGTGGTCTATCCGCGGCCAAAAACTTTCATCGAGAGTGTGATCGAGCGCCGCGGCGCGGATAACAGCGAAAAGGAAGCCGTGGGGCAAACGCTGGCGCGGATTTTACAAGTCGTGCAGCCGGTGGCGCGGCAGTTGGATGCGGTTGGGATCAGGGCTGAGGATGAGGATCAGGATGATGTGCTGCGGATGAGGCCGGAGACCAGTGGCCGGTAGCTAGTCTTCCAGATGACCATATGACTATGGTACAATGACCACTAGCATTGGGAGATTGGCATGAAGACCATGGCGGCTGGTTCCTTTAAGGCACGTTGCCTGGCGGTGATGGACGAAGTTCAGGCGAAGCGCGAGACGATTGTGATCACGAAACGCGGCAAACCGGTGGTGAAGTTGGTTCCGGCAGACGTGGGGAAGGACGATATTTATGGCTTTCTCAAGGGCAAGGGGAAGATCGTCGGAGATATTGTGTCGCCCGCGCTTACTCCGGAGGAGTGGGGAGATCTGTATTGATCCTCGTCGATACCCATATCGTCCTTTGGCTGGCGCTGGAACCGGAAAGAATCTCAAAGAGAGTGCAGGCCGTAATTGATGAGGCTCGGGGGAACGGGGCTGGTTTGGCAATTTCCGCAATGACGCTGGTGGAAATAGCCACTCTCTTCGGCAAGCGGCGCTTTCATCTGGCAGTGAGTCTGGAGTCTTTCTTAGACGAAGTGGAACGCAGGTTTGTGGTGCTGCCGATCAACGCCCGCGTTTGTGCGCGCATGCTGTCATTGCCCGCGGGTTATCCGAAGGATCTGGCGGACCGGGTGATTGGGGCGACGGCGCTGGTGGAAGGGATGGGCTTGGTCACGGCGGACCGAGAGATTCGGCGGGCGAAAGTGGTGAGAACGATTTGGTAAGAAAACGAACTCCCAGGCATCCGCCGGGAAGCCTCCTGCTTCGACTGTGCCGTTGAGATTTTGCGCGTCCCTTTTTCAATTGGAGGACTCTAAGGAACCAAGAGCTGGATTGACACCGCCGGGCGCCTGCCGGTATCTTCCTGCGGAAATAGAAGGTTGGAGTCGAATCCATATTGTGTTCCCAAAGGGAGGGCTCATGAGCGACGACGCGACGAATGGAACGGTTTCACGGCGCGGGTTTCTGGGAATGGGGTCGGCGGCGCTAGCGGCTGCCGGCGTGTTGTCAGTGGCGGATGCCGCGGGTCAAGATCAGAAACAGTACCCCGCGAAAGACAGTCGGAGCGCCAGTTCTCCCGGGCCGGGGAATTCGCCGCTGGATGCGCAAAATCCGGATTCTTTCTTCCCGCCCTCTTCCGACGCGGGCAGCGTGCAGACGTTCAAGTACCCTTTTGGACTTGCTCACAAACGGATGCAAGAAGGCGGATGGTCGCGCGAGGTGACGGTCCGCGAGCTTGCAGTTTCCAAGTCGATTGCCGGCGTGGACATGAGATTGACGGCCGGAGGCGTACGAGAGCTGCACTGGCACACGGCGGCAGAATGGGCCATCATGCTTTACGGGAACGCTCGCATCACGGCGGTTGATTTGGAGGGCAAGAGCTTTGTCACCGACATCACGGAAGGCGATCTCTGGTACTTTCCCACCGGAGTTCCACATTCAATTCAGGGGTTGGGTCCCGACGGTTGTGAATTTCTGCTGGTGTTCGACGACGGCGCCTTCTCAGAGTACGAGACGGTGCTGCTCACCGATTGGATGGCGCACACGCCGCACGACGTGCTCTCGGCCAACTTCGGCGTGAGTGAACAATCCATGGGAAAAATGCCTACGAAGGAGAAGTTTATTTTCCAGGCTGCGGTTCCGGGGCCGTTAGCCGAGGATAAGAAGCTAGCTGCGGGCGCGTTGGGGCCATCGTCTCAGGATTTTGCATTTCGTACCAGCCAACCGGCAGTTACGAAGCGCACCAAGGGAGGCGAGGTGCGGATCATCGATTCGAGCAAGTTCAAAGTGTCCACGACGATTGCTGCGGCGATTGTCACCGTTCATCCGGGAGGGATACGCGAACTGCACTGGCATCCCAATGCCGACGAATGGCAGTACTTCATGAGCGGCAAAGGCAGAATGACCGTGTTCGCTACCGGAGGCCGCGCCCGCACCACGGACTTTGAGGCCGGCGACGTTGGTTATATTCAGAAGACGCTTCCTCATTACATCCAGAATACGGGCGACACCGACCTGAAATTTCTGGAGATGTTCAAGAGCAATGTTTATCAGGACCTATCGCTTTCGGAATGGCTGACCCACGAACCGCCGGAGCTGGTGCTGGCGCACCTCGGCATCGATAAAGCCACGCTCGACGCCATACCAAAGGAGAATGTGGCGCTGATGCCGAAATAGCATCGTAACGCTAACGGCTGTTACTCCACCGTCACCGACTTAGCCAGATTCCTTGGCTGATCTACGTCGCAGCCGCGGCGCACCGCTAGCGTCTAACTCCAGCTCACCGAGCGGGTATGTAATACGTTGCATCTTGACGCGGCGGTGGGCGTCGGGTACGATCCCGCTACGGAATTCGCGACCCCTTGACTCCCCTCCAGGTTTCGTCAATTCTTTTTTCTTGATCTGTGGCAATCCAGGTGCCCTTAGTGTGTAGGCCGGCGCAGGTCAAAATGAAGTAGGAGGAAACTTCGATGCTGACGAAAAGATTTTCCGTTCTTGGTTGCTTGATGGCGATAGTTTGTTTTGCAGCGCCGCCTGCGGCCCACGCGGCCGCCAAGGTGGGCCGCTACGCGGTCGCCTTGGAAAACGGGACGGTTGCCACTTACGCCTTCGACCCGACGACTGGCCAGCTGCGAATCGTTCAGAGCGTGGCGGTAAGCACGAATGATACGGATACCGCTTATTCTCTCACCGTTCACCCAAACAACAAGTTCGTCTATGTCACTACTGGTACCAATTTGATTGTAGGCTTTGAGCTTGGTACCACGGGATTGTTGACTCCGCTTGCTAGCTCGCCGTTTCCGACGAGCAATGGATCGGCAGTGATCTACTTCACGCCGTCGGGCAAGTTCGGCTACACGGAAAACTGGCCTGACAGCGGTGAGGCTTTTTCGGTGAACACCACGACCGGCGCCCTGACTTCGCTCGGTACCGTTGACCTTGGCAGCCAAACATCGGACCTGGCAATTACGCCCAAGGGGAATTTCATCTACGCGGCCAACGTCGGAAGCAGCACAATCTCCGGATTCGCGATAAACGCCACCACCGGTGCTCTGACTGCTGTGCCCGGATCGCCGTTTCCGGCGGGACCGAAGTGTGCCACCGACTGGGTTCACCCCAGCGGAAAATTCGCGTACTGCGAAAATTTTGACGGCTCGATTTCGGCCTACTCGATCAATCCAACGACCGGCGCATTGACTCAGATCACGGGCTCGCCATTCTCCGGCCCCCCCTACGGAGGCAACAGCGACATGAGAGGAACTCCGAATGGCCACTTCCTCTATGTCGGCCCCGATACCGGTGGAGTTAGCGGATTCTCGATTAACCAGTCGACCGGCGCGCTGACTGCGGTTGCGGGGTCTCCGTTTGCTGCGGGGTCAACTGACTCGATCGCCATCGCCGATCCCAGCAGCAGCTTCCTCTATGAGACGAACTATGCCTCGGGCGAGGCTCCGCTGTTGATCTTTGCCATTGATCCCACCTCGGGAGCACTGACACAAACCAACGCTCAGGGTTTAGTCGGAGCACTGGGGGTATGGCTTAGTTTCACCACCGGCGCTGCCGTGGAGTACACCCCCACTTTTGCCTATGCCGCTAACTCGGGAAGCAGTTCCATCTCCGAACTTTCGATTGCAAGCGGCGGCTTGACCCTGACTGGCACGCTGACTGACACCAATGGCCCGCAGGCATCGGTGGCCACGGCAAACGGGGAGTTCGTGTACACGGGAAACAGCAATGGCAGCATCTCCGAGTACAAGGTTGGAAAGACTGGCGCTCTATCGAAAATTAAGGGGTCGCCGATTAAGGGATTGACGAATCCAGTGGGCATGGCGACCAGCTCCTTCTACAACGTGTTGTATGCTGAGGACCCGACGGCTGAGCTCTCGTACGACTACACGATGAATGCGAAGACCGGAGTGTTGTCGTTGTCGTCCAGTGGAGGAACCGACGGGAACGGTCCGCAGGCGATTGCGGTCGATCCTTTTGGACAGTTCACGCTGGTGGTGAACACCGCGTCCGATGAGGTAGCCATTGGCATTCCCGGTTCCGGTTTCGTGGACACAATTGCGACTGGGTTGAACCCTGTGGCCATTACCATCGACCCTAGCAGCCAGTTCGTTTACGTCGCGAATAGTGGAGACGGCACGGTTTCGGCTTACAATCTTTCGCTCGCCAGTCCGTATATGGCCCAGATTGGGTCTGCCGTTGCCGCAGGAACCACCCCTTCGGCGGTGGTGGCCGAACCTTATGGCCAGTACTTGTACGTTGCGAACAGCGGAAGCGGCACAATCTCGGCTTATAGCATCAATGCCTTTACTGGCGCGCTCACCGCTATCGCTGGGGCCCCCTTCCCCACGGTGACTGGGCCGAGCGCTCTCGGCGTCTCGAACGATGGAAAGTATCTCTACGTCACGGGCAAGAGCGCAGACGAACTTCAACAATTCACCATTAATTCTGATGGCGCGTTGACCAATGCCGGTGGTACAGGACTTGGCAGTGCTACGGGAGCGACATCGATCACAACGATTGGAACTTACAAGTAGAAGTAGGTGCTGAGGGCTGAGCGCCGATCGCTGACGGCTTCTTATTCCACCGTCACCGACTTAGCCAGATTTCTTGGCTGATCTACGTCGCAGCCGCGGCGCACGGCTATGTGATAGGCGAGCAGTTGCAGTGGGACGATCTCCAGAATCGCCGACAGTTCTTCCGGCGCCGGGGGAACGAAGAGTACGTGATCCGCTTCCTCGGCGATCTCTTTGTCGCCTTCGGTAGCTAGCGCGATGACTATGCCGGAACGAGCTTTTACTTCCTTAAGGTTCGACATCGTTTTCTCGTAGCGGATCATCGACTGCGGGCTGTTCACGTCGCGCGTGGCGATGATGACCACCGGCAGATTTTCATCAATCAGCGCGTTGGGACCGTGCTTCATCTCGCCCGCCGGGTAACCTTCGGCGTGGATGTAGGAAATTTCCTTGAGCTTGAGCGCGCCTTCGAGCGCGATGGGGTAGTGAATGCCGCGTCCGAGAAAAAGAAAATCCTGGGCGCGGACATAAGTCTTCGCCAGTTCGTCGCAGGTCTCGTCGTGGGTGAGAATCTGTTCCAGCTTGCCCGGTATGCGCATGAGTTCCTGCACGGCGGCCTTGGCCTGTTCGGGGGTCAAGGTGCCGCGCACCTGCGCCAGATACAGGGCGAATAAATAAAGAGCAGTCAGTTGTCCGCTGAAAGCCTTGGTTGAAGCCACGCCAATTTCCGGGCCGGCATGCGTGTAGACGGTTCCAACCGCTTCGCGCGTGATCATGGAGCCGACCACGTTGCAGATGGCCAGCGTTTTCGAGCCCTTGGATTTGGCTTCACGCTGGGCGGCGATGGTATCCGCCGTTTCACCAGACTGCGAGATGAGCATGGTCATCGTGTCCGGCCCGAGGATCGGGTCGCGATAGCGCCATTCGCTGGCGTAATCGACTTCGACGGGAACGCGGGCCAGGGTTTCGATCATGAACTTGCCCGCCAGCCCGGCGTGCCAACTGGTGCCGCAGGCGGCGATATTGATTTTCTTCAGCGCTTTGAATTCGGCTTCGCCCACCTGCATCTCGTCGAGAAAAACCGCGCCGGTATCCTGTGAGACGCGGCCGAGAGTGGTGTCGCGGACGGTGCGCGGCTGCTCATAAATTTCCTTGAGCATGAAGTGCTTGAAGCCGCCCTTCTCCGCCATGATCGGATCCCAGGTGATGCGCTGCGCTTTGCGCTCCAGTGGATGGCCGTCGAAATCGGTGACTTTCACTCCATCCGCGGTGACCACGGCGAGATCGCCATCGGCCAGAAAGAAGAGGTCGCGCGTGTGATCGAGAAGCGCGGGCACGTCGCTGGCGACAAAGTATTCATCCTTGCCGAGGCCGATGACGACCGGCGGTCCATTGCGCGCCGCGACAATCTTGCCCGGTTCGTCGACCGCGATCACCACCAGCGCGAACACGCCGGTAAGTTCCTTCACCGCCTTGCGCACGGCGTCTTCCAGGCTCGGGCGATGACCGTTGCCGGTTTGCAGATAGTGTTTCTCGATCAGGTGCGCGATGATTTCGGTGTCGGTTTCGGTGGTGAATTTGTGGCCTTCGGCGATCAACTTCTTCTTGAGCGAGAGATAGTTCTCGACAATGCCGTTGTGCACGACCACGATTTTGCCGGTGCAATCGCGATGGGGATGAGCGTTTTCTTCGGTGGGGCGGCCATGCGTGGCCCAGCGCGTGTGTCCGATGCCGTAGGTGCCGTCTAGCGGCTTGAGGCGGATTACTTCTTCCAGATTGCGCAGCTTGCCTTCGGCTCGGCGAATCTGCAGGCCTGTGCCGTTTCCGGCGACCGCGATTCCGGCCGAGTCGTAGCCGCGGTACTCCAGCTTTCTTAGGCCTTCAATGATGACGGGGACGACTTCCTTCTTACCTACATAGCCCACGATGCCGCACATTGGATCATTGACTCCTTGACGAATGCTTCGGTGGGGGCCGATGGCAGCCCCTAAAGGGGCGTGTGACTTGGAAGACTCGCGGTATCGCTAAAGCGATACCCTGATACGAAACGTTATTTTTTCCCAGCTCGCTACTCTTCGAGGGAGAAACGAAACTCTTCAATGACCGGGTTGGTTAGCACTTCGCGCGCCATCCGCTCTACCTCGGCTTGCGCTTCATCCTTTGAGATGCCGCCGTTGAGAGTAATTTCGAAGTACTTTCCTTGCCGTATATCGTGCAAACCCTTGTAGCCGATTTTCATAAGGGCGCCGTGGATGGTTTTACCCTGGGGATCCAGAACGCTCTTCTTCAACGACACGTAGACGTAAGCTTTCATCAACTCTTCGATTATACGTCAGGTGGCCAGCACGGACCGTGGTTTTGGTTATAGGGGGTATGCGTAGGGGCCACTCACTTTGGTGACGTCGAGTCCGTAACCTGTTCAAAAGATGATAGTTGACTGTCCAACTCCGCGATCGCCTGCTCCAGCATCTGGCGGTGACGAGGGTTGCTGGCGGCGCGCAGTTGTTGCGTCAGGCGTTCGCGCGACAGAAGCAGACCCTCGCGTTTGCGGTTGCGTTGCTGCTCCTCGATCGAGGACGAGCGCGGAGGGCGGACGGTTTTCCGCTGTTCCGACATTTCCTCCTGCTGCTGTTCGACGGACTTACTCTCCCATCCGCGTGCCATATGAGAGATCTTACCCTGCGCCGAGGGTTGCTGGCGGTTTGCAGTTGCTGGGTCGCACCAAGCGGGTTGGTCCCGGCGGGCATCGGTTCGGTTTTCGTAAAAGGATATCCCGCGCCAACCCCGATCAAAGAGGAGGCATATACCATCGCTGCTCTGGCTGGGAATCGTGCGCACGATCTGCGTTAGGAGTCGCCAAACTATTTTTATGGACCGGGATAAGTTGCGAAGGCTACTGGGCCGCCTCAAACGGACACTGCGTCTCGAACGGCGGTTAACCCTCGAAGAATTTTATGAACTGCTCCAGCTCTGTGAGGCAATTATTGATTATGGACGAATGATCCAGGAATACCATGGCAGCGCCGCACCATACTCGATCGTCGAGATCCCGGAATTGGCAAGCCGCTTCCGAGAGAGTCCACGAACCATCACGGACGCGCTCGCACTACTAGGGGGCATGGGTCGCGCCGAGCCTTGCGATCCGCGCGGATGTTGGAAATTGCGTCTGGCCGACAATCCTCGCAGCGAGGAGGATGATGTAAGGGATGTAGGGGTCGCTTAACGTCACCGCTTATATTGGTTCCTCCAAGTCCCCGAACAATGTCGCGGGGTCAGGCGCCCTTCGAGCGCACTAACCGATGCATTCCAGAGGAAAATCTACCGAGTCGAAAAAGTGTTTCTGCCGTGCGCTCATACTGATCTACCAAGGGCGGAAGCGATCGGCTTCGCACGCCCGGCAATACGACCTCGGTCAGCAGGTGAAAGCAAGCGCCGATGGTTTGCAATCGAAGCCGAAAAGCGCTCTCAGCAACCTGAAGACCGGTCGCCGCGATCTCTGGATCTGAGCTCCGTTGCGCCGATTGACCAACCTTGGCCAGCGCGGTCGCGGCAAGGCCCGCCTCCCAGGCATAGATGAGCGCTGCCCACGCACGCTGCCGCTTAATCTCGCGGAACTTCCTGGGTGTTAGATTATCGCGAAGGAATGCTTCCTCGGCTGAGTCGACCAGGTTTCTGAAGGCCTCAATGTCGAGAGAGCGGAAGGTCTCAACCGCCTTTTCTAAATCAACCCGGCGTGAGCGGCTGCGGATGGCAGCATACACCAGGATCGCCAGCGCGAAGAACGCGACCGCGACAAGAGTCCAGGCGGCGATCAACGATTGCGAAATCAATGACTGAGAAATCATTGTTTGAGAAATCAGTGCTTGAGAAATTGTCGAAACTCCCTGTTCCATATCTCCACCTCATCACGGGGAATAACCGTGACGGAGGCAGGGCCAACTTCGGGCGCCAGCAAATACCCGATCCAGATTCAAAACACAAATCAGGTAGGCGCCGATTACCAGAAAATTCAAGAATTCCGTCCATACCCCACTGCTGAATTCCGCCCGAAGAGCCGAAAAAGCAAGATCAACGCTGGTCAGGATTCCAAGACCCAGAGCGATCCCGAATGCAGGGCGACGCCACGACAGACCAAAGAAGCGGGAAAAGAGCAACAAGGCAAGGAGCAATCCACACTGAACCATAGCCGCTCCCCGGTCGACGACAAATATACCGGCAGTCAACCTCGCACCACTTCCGCCTGGCGCATAGACCGCAAGCAGAACACCAATCATAAGCAACAAACCGGTGACGCCTTGCAGCGATCGCCTCGCTGCCAGCTTCAGAAACTGGGATTCACGAAACAAATCTTTAGAAACCTCATCAATCACCCCGAAACGCAGAACGATGCTAAGCAACAGCATGGCGGAATAAGCATACGCATACTGTTTCCCGGCCCCTGGGTTGGAATACAAAGCGACCAGCAGCACGAACCCAGCAATCTCGCAAAGTATATAGGCGAAGAAGACCGGGAATTCGCGGTACAAGCGGCGCTTCCAGGAAACGACCGCGAGTATACCGAGAAACACATGCGGCGAGGTCCACAGCAAAAGCGCCAACAGCCGGAGCCAATTCATGGACAGCATTGCAGCGTACTATAGCCCTGAGATAGCCTCTTTTCAACTGCGAACCCCGCCGCAATGCCTTTCCCAATTTGGCTAACAGTTGAGCCCCGGTATACAGCAGCCGTTGGGGCCGCAGACGGGTGCTGGGTTGCCATCAGCCCGACTGGGAAGCGCCGAGGTTGTCAGGAACAGAGCGATTGCAGCCAAAGCCAGCATGAGTCGTCTCACGGTAGTTCTCCTTTGCGAAAAGGTTCGCACCGTGATAAATTGACTCGGTTTGAGTTTGTTTTTGCGTTTAGTTGAGTTCCGAAGCCCTTTCGGAAAACGTAAATTCGATGAGACTGAAATCCGCTCTCGAGGACTTTGAAGCGAATACCCTACGCGCGGTTCCTGGGCTGTTGGGGAGACTTTCCTACGTGGGCAGATTGCACGACGGGAATGGAACGTACGAGCACTGGGGTTTGGCGAAGGTGTATGGTGACGAAGCCGCAAGGAGCGCCATACGCACGTCGCATCGCGGACTGCTTTCCGAGGTCTTGAAGAAACCTTTGGCGGTGCTGCTCAATGACGTGCCGGCGTCATGCTCGAACGAGCAGGTGACAGAGAGGGAGTTCCTCGCCAGCTTGGCGCAATCCTTACCTAAGCCTCTTTCCCCAGCGGCTCGGGCACATCTCAGGTCAGTGCTGGGCGCACTTTCTGCGTTGCTTGAAAGTCGTAATTCCAATCCCCGAGGCGCATCGCAACCCCCACCACCTGCCCAAGAATCTCGGCCTCCTGCGGGTATCTAAGAACTCGCACCGGAACGGGAGACAAGGGATGAGGTTGTAAGACGATGGAGTCGCGCTTGATCGAGCACCAGCAACACGCAAATCCATCGCGCATTTCCACAAAGTAAATAGGACGCTCGTACTCCGAACGCCACGACCCATCCGTTCCATCCCCTACCTTGCTCTTGGTTTCGTCCACTTGCACGAAACTGCCCGGCGGAAGAATGGGATGCATGGTGTAATCTTCCGATCCAATATATCCATATATGTACTCGTCGTCGGCAAACTGCGCTAAGTAAGACATGGGTACCATGCCCCATTGCTCGATTACACGTCCCAGGTCCATCGTTTTCTGGAGCGAGAATCCTGGATCGAGTCTGGTCGGCATCCGCACTTGTGTGACGTTGCTCAAAGCTTCGGACACATGAGACTTCTGCGGTTGCGCAAAGTTAATGTCCGCTAACATGCCATCAAGTTCGAGGCCATAGAAGGATAACAACTCCCGATATTCACGCCGATAAATAGCGGCAAACGAATAGAGCCGGAAAATACTCGGGGTTATGCCTTTGGTTTCGATATCGGACAAGCGGCTGGGCGGAATTGCGAATTCCTCATTCTCAAATCTCTGCGCGATCTGATTACTGGCGAGTTCCACTTCCCTCATACGATATCCGAGGGATTCTCTGAGCGCCCGCAGCCTCTGCCCGCCGTTGAGTTGCATAGCCGCCGACCTCCAACCGGGCAATTCTATCACCGGTTTGGATTTTGCAATGAACGCGGGCTTCCGGGTGAGATTTCGGATTTTGGAACAGAAAAGAGTGCGTGGATACAGTGCGGTTCTTTCTACCTGTACCCGTGGGGTAGTGCTGGTCGCACCAAGTGAGCAGAGCCGCGTAAGTGTCTGTCCGGTTTTCGTAACAGAAAATTCCTTGCCAGGCCAATAGAACAGGAAGTACATAACATGTCCGCCGTGCGAAAGAGGTAGAAATGCATCGCAGCGATCCTAAACTGAACGGAAGCCCTGGGAAGCACGGTATCGGACTCTCGCGAACCGCGGGGGCTCGACGAAAGTGATGTGTATCTGCAAGGGTTCCAGCCGCGTGTCATTTGGGGAACGTCACCTTAGCTTTCTACATCTTAGTCAAGAAATAACTTGCCCGTGACCCGCAGGCGGGGTAAGAATGTCATTTCCGGACAGGCACGAATCCGGAAAACAGTGTCGCAGAACCTGAGGGGGCTCCCCGACCGGGGAAGAAGAGATCGGTTTCCAAGTAAGGAACCGGCACCTGCGACGCAAGTGGAACTGTAGTCCCGCAGCTTGGCAAGCTGCGGACGACCCCTAGATCCTGCTCAAGCGCGTTGTCCAACATTGTGCACGACAAGTGCAGGAGGTATGGGTATGTCAGCAGGGAAATTCGGACTCGAGGGAGATGCCTCGCCCGAACACAATCGATATCGGCTGTTGCTCGAGATCACCGACATGGTAGCGCGCGCCGACAGCCTGCCCGACGCCTTCAAAGAACTGGCCACCCCGGTGCTCGACCTTACGGGAGGCGAATTGCTGGCTCTCTCCCTCCACGACGCGCGCCGGGATTGCATGCTCAATCGCTACTGGAAAAAGAACCAGGAGAGTGGGGAGTTTGAGGCTTTCCCGGTGGACAAAGCGGTGGCGGGCTGGGCATGGGAACATCAGGAGCCGATCGCGATTCCCGATACCGAGCGCGAGGACCGATTCCCAGGCTGCGTGCCGGTGTGGCTAAATCACGGCGTACGGTCCTACACCGTCCTTCCTATGAGCACGCGTTCCAGCCGTTTTGGAGCGCTTGGTGTGGGTACGAGCGTTCCCGACGGGGTTCTGAAGACCGAGGACGTTGAATTTCTCTCTCGCGTCGCGCTGATAGGAGCGCTTGCGCTAGAGAAAGAGAAAGCCCAGCGCGCTTTTGAGGAGCAGCAGAGCCTGGTCGCGATCAGTCATGAACTGAGTTCCAGCCTGGAGTTGGACAAACTGTTGCCCGTCATTCTTGACAGCCTGCGCGGCATTGCGCGCTACGAACGGGCCGTGCTGACCCTGCTCGACGAGGATGGCACGAGAGTGCACCGGTACGGCGAAGCTCTGGAGTGGGAGCCTTTCGTCAACCATGGAAGTACGGTTCTGCTCGAGCAATCACTCTCGGCGCGGGCGATCCAGACGCGAAGTGTCACCTTCTTCACTGCCGACGATTTGCGAGACATGAGCGAACCGCTGGCCAAAGCCATGTACGAAGGCGGAATTCGATCGGTTTGCAGCGTGCCGCTGATTGCGGGCGATCGCGTCTGGGGGACGCTGAATCCGAGCAGCACGAGCGAAAATGCTTTCGGACCGTCTGAGGTCGACTACCTGCAGCAGGTAGCCAACCAGATCGCGGCCGCCCTCATGAATGCGCACGCCTATCGCGAGATTGCGCAGCTCAAGGACCGCCTTACGCAGGAAAAGCGCTATCTCGAGTATGAAATTCGGAGCGCGAACCAGACCGACGATATTGTCGGCACCAGCCCGGCTCTGAAGCGTGTGATGGACTATGCTGCCATCGTCGCCGACACCGATTCGACTGTCCTTATTACCGGAGAAACCGGCACGGGCAAAGAGCGCATCGCCCGCATGATTCACAGCATGAGCCGGCGCAAGGAGCGCAACTTCATCAAGGTGAACTGCGCCGCTATTCCCATGGGCCTGCTGGAAAGCGAGCTCTTCGGCCACGAGAAGGGAGCCTTCACGGGTGCGATAAGCCAGAAGTTCGGCCGGCTGGAATTGGCGGATAAAGGTACTTTGTTGCTCGACGAGATTGGAGAAATTCCTTTAGAGTTGCAGCCCAAGTTGCTGCGCGTTTTGCAGGACCAGGAATTCGAGCGCCTGGGGGGAACGAAGACGATTCGCGTGGACGTGCGGCTGATCGCAGCCACCAATCGCGATCTGGTGCGCGCGGTCGAAGAGCGGGAATTTCGCGGCGACTTGTTCTACCGCTTGCACGTGTTCCCCCTGCATTTGCCGGCGTTGCGCGATCGCAGGGAGGACATCCCCAAGCTGGTCCGCTATTTCGTCGAAAAATGCGCCACCCGGCTGCACAAGCGGATCGAGGTCGTTCCCGACGAGGCGATTGCCGCGATGATGCAGTGGAGTTGGCCGGGAAATATCCGCGAGCTGGAGAATTTTATCGAGCGTTCGGTGATCCTGTCGGAAGGCAATCGGTTGACGCCGCCGCTCGGCGAGTTGCGCGAGGAGATCTCCCGGCAGCCAGTGGATTTCGACCTAACTCTGCGCGACAAAGAACGCGAGCACATCATCGAGGTCCTGCGTCAGACCCGGGGCGCCCTCTCGGGTCCGTCGGGAGCGGCCGCCCGGCTTGGGCTCAAGCGCACCACCCTGCAGTACAAAATGCAGCGACTGGGAATCTCACGCACGGATTACCTGAATTCGGTGTAGCGCTGTGATGACTAGCCTATTTTCTATGTAACATCCGCCAAACTGTCGGCAGCGGAGCCAGTTTGACGGCATTCCCTTTGCGCGCCACTCGTTTCAAACCATTTCAAGCAGTTAATCTACAGCCACTTAGCCACTTTTTAGTACATGGCAGCCGATGTGCACCATTTTCTGTGCGGCCTATTTACGCTCCCCCGGCGAAAGATTCCGCCAGTCAGGTTCTTCGACCGACAGGAGTGCGCTATGGGTATGCCCCGACGCTTCGGGATTCCGAGCGACTGTATAAACTGCACCCTCAGGCGAAACTGTGACTTCTGCAATCTGCCTTACCCGCTCATGACTGAGTTCAATGCCCTGGGGCACCTGACCCTGTATCCCGCCAATGCCACCTTGCTGACGGAAGGACAAATGCCGCGCGGCGTCTACATCGCCTGTGCCGGCCGCTCCAAGCTTTCCGTTGAGGCTCGCGATGGCAAGACTATCATCCTCAAAATTGTCGGGGATCGCCATGTACTGGGGCTGAGCGCGGTCGTATGCGGGACGCCCTCCGGGGTCACGGTCACTACCATCGAGCTTTGCCAGATCAAGTTTGTCGAACGCGAAAGCTTTCTGCGTCTGATCGAAAACAATAGCCAGGCCGCGCTCGCCTGCGCCAACATGCTCGCCCGCGAAGTCACTACCTCGTTCGACGACGTGCATGATCTGCTGCTCGCCCGCAGTTCGACGGAGAAGCTCGCCCGCCTCCTGCTTTCCTGGGTCTCGGACGAGCCCTGCAACCGCGAGCTCCGCGTGCACACGGAATTCACCCACGAAGAAATTGCGCAAATGATCGGATCGTCGCGAGAAACCGTAACCCGTTTACTGAGTGATTTGAAACGGAAGGACTTAATTCGAGTGGAAGGTGCAACCCTGGTGATTCCGAACCGCATTGCCTTGCAAGCCATTGCCGCCTGAGAAGATCCCTCCCCGGCGGGCCGAGCACGCTCCGCGCCCGCCTTTTTTTATACAAACCCACGAAAATCAGTTCCCAGTAGCTGGCCACGAGCCTTTCCCTGAGAACTAGAACTGGGAACTGAGAACTGAGAATCGGGAACTGTCTTTACAGGTTGAACAGCTCTCGCAGGCGGCGGGTCTGCGCGCGGCTCACCGGAATTTCTGTTTGTTTCTTGTCGTCCATGCGCAACTGGTAGGAACTCTTGAACCAAGGCACGACTTCACGGATGTGATTGATGTTGACCAGAAACGACCGGTGCGCCCGCCAGAAGAAGTTGGGATCGAGATTGTCGAAAAGTTCCTCCAGCGTCCGGCAGTTCGACTGGCCTTCCATGCCCGCGTGGCCGCTGGTGGCCACGGTGATCACGCCATCTTCGATGGTCGCGTAGCAGATGTCCTTCGGATCGGTCAGGAATAATCTTCCCGCCGCCTTGATCAGAATTTTCGCGGTCTTTCCTGTCGGGTGCTTTTGTGATTCCAGCATTCGCACCAGTGTTTCAAATTTTTCTTCCGGCCCGGCGCCCGCTTCAATCTTGATCCGAGCCCGTTCGATGGATTGGGCCACTCGCTTCTTATCGAACGGCTTCAAGATGTAGTCGACGACGTTCACCTCGAACGCCCTCACCGCGTATTGATCGAAGGCGGTCGCAAAAACAATTTTGGGGAGAGGAACCTTGCGGTCGAGCAACTTCTTGATGACGCCGAAACCGTCCAGGCCGGGCATTTGCACATCGAGAAACACGATGTCGGGATTGTGCTCGCGGATCAGGCTGATCGCTTCCAGGCCGTTCTTGCCTTGCGCCACCACGTTTACGTCGCCGAGGCTCTTGAGCAGGTAAGCCAGTTCATCGCGCGCCAGTTGTTCGTCATCGACGATGACCGCGGAGAGCGGCATAGGGGTCCGCGCCGTACTGGTGAAACCCGTAGTTGCAGTGGCGATCGCCATATCCTTAATGATGAGTATAGCTAGCGCAGGGGGCAGGCCGCCAGTCACAATGCACAAAAAGAGGGCGCCAGAATCGAAAAGCCAAGCGTTGCCCTCGCAAGCGGTAAACTACTCGTCGTGAATATTCTCTATGGAATCAATACGGTGACGGAAGCGCTCAAGGCGCGCGGACGTAACTTCGAGTGGATTGGCGTCGCCAAAGAGCGAAAAGATATTCGCCTGAGGCGGGTGATTGACGAGTGCCGCAAGATCGGCGTTCCTGTGCGCGTTCTGACGCGTGAAGAGCTTGACGAAATTGCGGGCAACGCCGCGCATCAGGGACTGGTGGCCGCGACCTCGGCAAAGCAATATAGCGATCTCGATGACCTGGTGGCCTCGCGGCGCGGCGAGCGCTCGCTGATCGTGGTGCTCGATGGCGTTGAAGATCCGCACAATCTGGGAGCGATCCTCCGCACCGCGGACGCTGCCGGAGTCGATGGCGTGGTGATTCCCGAACGCCGGTCCGCGGCGGTTACAGCGGCGGTGGCCAAGGTTTCGGCCGGAGCGAGCGAACACCTTCCGGTGGCCAAAGTCACGAACATATCGCGCGCGCTCGAGGAACTGAAAGAGAAAGATCTGTGGATCGTCGGATTGGACGAGCGCAGCGAGCAAACTTACGATGCCGTTGATTACAAGATGCATTGCGCCATCGTGCTCGGCGCCGAAGGCAAGGGACTGCACGACCTGGTGCGGAGACACTGCGACTTCCTGGTGTCGATTCCAATGATGGGGAAAGTGCCGTCGCTGAATGTATCGGTGGCGGCGGGAGTGGTGTTGTATGAAGTTGTGCGGCAGAGACGGTTGGGCGCATCGAAGCAATCATGAAGCGTGTAATCATGAATCTTGGAGCCATGAATCTGGGAATCATGAAGTTCCTCTGCATCCTTTGTATTCTCGGCGGCTTCGCATCAGCGGCATGGGCTTTGGAGCGCGAAGTCTTCACCATTACGAAATATGATTTGCAGATTACCCTGGAGCCACAGCAGCAGCGGCTCGGCGCTCGCGGCAAGATCACGTTGCGCAACGACTCCGCTCATCCGCAAAAGATCGCAGCCTTGCAGATATCGTCTTCTCTGGACTGGCGTTCGATCCGAGTGGACGGCAAGCCCTTGCAGTACGTCTCGCAGCCCTACACGTCAGACATCGACCACACCGGCGCGCTCTCAGAAGCAATCGTGACGTTGCCCGCCGAGATCAAGCCAAAAGATTCCGTGGAACTGGAAATCGGTTACGAGGGCGTGATTCCGCTCGATGCGACGCGGCTGACTCGGATCGGAGTGCCGGAGGAAATCGCCAAACATTCAAGCTGGGACCAGATCAGTCCATCGTTCACGGCGGTGCGCGGCGCGGGATATGTGGCGTGGTATCCGATTACGACCGAGTCGGCGGATTTCTCGGAGGGCAATAGTCTGTTTGAGGTTGTCGATCGCTGGAAGCAGAGGGAACAGGACGCGAGCATGAAGCTCTCGCTTAGTACCGATGCGGGGACCGACGACGCAACCCTTATGCTGCTCTGCAATGGTGTTGGCACTAATTTCGACGCCCGCGGTGGCAGTCCGCACTATCACAACGCGAACTGCGAATACGACCGCCTTGGGCTGGCTACACCGACATTCGCGATGGCCAACTATCTAGTTCAGTCTAAGGCACCTTTGAATCTCTTGAGTCTATCGGGAGACGGGGCGGGAGCGGCCACATATTCAAACGCGCTCGATCCGGCGATGAAGTTTGTAAGTGGATGGTTTGGCCAGCCGACGGCGCCGGTTACGATCGCCGATTTTGCCGATCCGAATTCCGCCGCGTTTGAGAGCGGCACTCTGTTGATGGCGTCGATGGCCGCGGAGGATTCGAAGCTTGCGGGCGCCAATCTGGTCCACGAACTTGTCCATTCCGCGTTGCCATCGTCGCGTCCCTGGGTGTACGAAGGATTGGCCCATTTTGCCGAGGCAATGTATCGCCAACAGCAAGGTGGGCGCGAAGCGGCGCTCGACCTTCTCGGACTGCACCGGGCGGCGTTTCTCGATTCGGAAAAAGAAGTGTCAGCCGCGCTGGCGAAGAATTCCGGCCAACCGCTGGCTACCACGTTCGATGAAACTTACTATCGCAGCAAAGCTGCCTACGTGTGGTGGATGCTGCGCGACATGGTTGGTGACGACGCGCTGAAGCAGGCCATTCGCCAATATCGGGCCGCGGACGACACAGACAAAGACCCGAGATATGTGCAGCACCTGATCGAAGCCGCCGCCAAGCGCGACTTGGGATGGTTCTTCGACGACTGGGTGTATCAGGATCGAGGCCTGCCCGATTTCCACGTGCAGTCTGTGCATCCGTGGACGACGGAAAAAGGAGTGCAGTTCATCACAGTGACGCTGGAAAACCTTGGCACCGCGGGGGCGGAAGTTCCGTTCACTGTGATTTTTGGAGGCGGCGAGATCTCGAAACGGATGGAAGTGCGTGCCAAAAGCACAGCGACAACGCGCGTCGAATTGCTTGGCACGGCGAGCCAGATCGTGGTCAACGACGGTAGTGTCCCGGAAAGCGATTTGACCAATAATGTGTTCAAGATTCCCGCGCCTTGAACCGACACCACGGAGACGCGAGAAGGCTGATTGCGGGGGAAGAGGTCTACTAGTAATGTCCAACGGTAAGGTCGTACTCTTGCGAGCGACCAATTCTCACTTAGACTTGGCTCGCCAAGCGATCGCTGAGGTAAATTTGGCAACGTCGCACCACCGTCTTCCGCTTGACGAGATTGCTCTGGCGGAGTTTCTAGCGAATCCTGCGCATTATCTTGTGCTCGCTCTGGAAAAAGAGAAAGTAGTGGGCAGTCTCTATGGCTATGCGTTACGGCAGCCGTATCGGCGTGAACCTCAGTTTCTTCTCTACGCGATTGACGTACGCTTGGAATACTGTAATCGGGGAATCGGGTCGGCACTGGTGGATGAGTTCATCAAGGAAGCTAAGATGGCAAATGCGGCCGAAATTTGGGTTCTCACCAACGAAAGCAATCGGGCCGCGATGGCCATGTACGCGCGCTCTGGCCTGCAGCGCTCAAGTGCCGACGATGCCATGTTGAGTCTGACGCTGCCCGCGACGCAAACTAATTCAAACTGAACTGCTTCCCAAAGGAGAGAGTTTGGCCTACATCCAGTTTCTCGGCGCTGCCGGAACCGTGACCGGATCGAAGCACCTGATCAACACTGGCGATTCGAGCGGCAAGCGCGGATTTCAGGTTCTGATCGACTGCGGACTTTTCCAGGGACAGAAAGAATGGCGCGAGCGCAACTGGCAGGACACTCCGGTTCCGGCGAGCGGAATTGATGCGGTTGTTCTTACCCATGCGCATCTCGACCATTGCGGCTGGATTCCACGCCTGGTGAAAGAGGGCTTTCGCGGACCCATCTATGCCACGCAGCCGACCATCGATCTTTGTTCAGTCGTGTTGCCCGACTCCGGACACCTGCAGGAAGAAGATGCCGCGTACTACAACAAAAGGAATGCGTCGAAGCACGATCCGGCGTTGCCGCTTTACACGCTTAAAGAAGCGCAAAATTGCCTAAAGTACTTCAAACCGGTTGCAGTTGAGCAAGCCACGCAACTGAGCCCCGAGTTTGCGTTCCGCTTCGTTCATGCCGCGCACATATTGGGTTCGTGCATGGCAGAGGTCACGCTACAAACGAACGGCCTCGCGCGCCGGCTACTTTTCACCGGCGATATCGGCCGGGTGCGCGATAACGAAATTGCGCCGGGGAAGGTGGTGCAGTCCGGCCCGCAGGAAAACGAGACTGCCGACATGCTCGTCATGGAATCGACTTACGGCAACCGCCAGCATCCCGGCACTGATCCGCGGCCGGAACTCGCTCGCCTGATTCGCGAGACCGCCGAGCGCGGTGGCAGCGTCATCGTTCCGGCGTTCGCCGTGGAGCGGACCCAGAAGTTTCTTTTCATGCTGAAAGAGCTTATCGAGACGGGGCAGATTCCGCGACTGCCGGTTTATTGCGACAGCCCGATGGCGATCAAGGCCATCGAAATCTTCATAAAGTACTCTGGCGAGTACACGCCGCAGGCCGCTGACTTGATCAGGAAATACGGCTCGCCGCTCGAGTGGCCCAGCTTCACGTTTGCGGAAACGGCCGAGCAGTCGAAGAAGATTAACGACAGCCACTATCCCTCGATTATCGTTTCGTCCAGCGGAATGGTTACAGGTGGCCGCATCCTGCATCATCTGGCGCAGCGGCTGCCGGATCCGAAGAACCTGGTGATTTTTATAGGCTTCCAGGCGCCGGGCACGCGCGGGGCCACGATCAAGAGCGGCGCGCGCGAGGTGAAGATCTTCGGCGAGTTTATTCCGATCCGCGCGCAGTTGGCGGCGCTCGAACAGTTCAGCGATCATGCCGATCCGCCCGAGTTGTTGGAGTGGCTGCGGACGTTCAAGAACCGGCCCGACGCGACCTACCTCGTCCACGGCGAGCCCGCCGCAGCGTCGCAACTGCGCGACCGTATGAAAAAAGAACTGGGATGGAATGTGCAAGTGGCGGAGTATATGGAGAGGGTTGAGGTGAAGTAAGCTTGTTAGCATTGCCCTATGACGGAAATAGAGTTTAAGAAGCACCTTGATGCAGCGGAGAAGAGTCCGAAAGAGATTGCGGCGGCGGTCTCCGGCTTGCCGGAAAAAGTTCTGCGCTACAAGCCTTCTCCCGACAAATGGTGCGTGCTGGAAATTCTCGGCCACCTGGCGGATGTCGAGCTCATTTACGGACACCGTTTGCGACAGATGCTGGCGGATGCCAAGCCCGTAATCGCGCCGATCGATCAGGACGCATGGGCGCGCAATCTAAACTATCTGGATTCGCCTCCGTCGGAACTGGTCGCATTTTACGGGTTAGGGCGTCATCACAACTTGCGTTTGTTGCGAAGTCTGAAGGCTTCCGACTTTTCCAAGTCGGCTTTTCATCCAGAACTGCAACGGGAGATGACGGTTGCTGACCTGGTCGAGAGAATGGGCGGGCACGGTGCTGGGCATCTGCAGCAGATTGAGAAACTGAAAGCGGCGGCAGGCAAAAAGTAGCGTCGGTCGGCCGTACTAAGCGACATGCGGCGTGTGGGCTTTGGTGAACGCGACAAGCGCCTCCAACTTTCTAAGCGCCGCGCCGGAATCGATTGCCTGCGCCGCCAGCGGAATCGCATCGCGCAAATGATCGGCTCGTCCGGCGGCGACGAGCGCGGCGGCGGCGTTGAGCAGCACTACGTCGCGGCGGGCGGATTTCTTTCCGGCCAACCCTTCGGTCAGTACTTGGCAAATCAGCGCAGCATTCAGAGCGGCGTCTCCGCCGGCGATGTCTTCCAGCGTGGCGCGTTGCAGACCGAATTCCTCGGGCGTGACTTCGTAACTGCGCACTTGTCCTTCGCGCACTTCGGCGATACGCGTGGGACCCGTGATCGTGATTTCGTCCAGTCCATCGCTGCCGTGGACGACGAGCGCGCGCCGCAGACCTAACATGCTGAGCGCTTCCGCAAGCTTTTCGACGAGGTCCGCGGAATAGACGCCAACCACCTGGCAGGTGGCGCGCGCGGGATTGGTCAGCGGACCGAGCAGGTTGAAAACCGTGCGCAGACGCAACTCGCGGCGAGCGGTCTGCACGTGCTTCATCGCCGAATGCATGGCGGGAGCGAAAAGAAACGCGATGCCCACTTGTTCGAGGCAGGCCGCAATCTGCGCGGTCGGCAGCTGGATGTTCACGCCCAACGCCTCCATCACGTCGGCGGAGCCGCACTTCGAGGTCACGCTGCGGTTGCCATGCTTGGCAACGCGCACGCCGGCTCCGGCAACGACAAAGGCCGTCGCGGTCGAAATGTTGAATGTGCCGCTGGCATCGCCGCCGGTGCCGCAAGTGTCAACCAGCGCGTCGCGCCCGGTGCCGCTGGCGTCGAGGAGGGAGCCGGCGTGAAGTTCGATTGGAATGGCGGCGGCACGAATGGCCTCGGCGAATCCGACGATTTCTTCAACCGTTTCGCCCTTCATGTGCAGCGCCACCAGCAGCGCCGCAATTTGCGCATCGGAGCACTGGCCGGTGAGAACCTCGGTCATGACCGTGTGTGCTTCTTCGCGCGAGAGCGACTGACCGTGATTGGCAATGCGATGCAGGGCGTCTAGGATCACAAGATCCAAGCTACAGCAGAGACGAGATTTCTTTCAAACTGGATCGCTAAAAGAAAAGCCCCCGCTTCAGTCGTCAAGACCAAGCCGGGGGCGTTTTACTATTCCGAGAGCTGCTATTTGCCCACGTGCCTCGGAGAAGCTCTCCGCAGGATTGCGAGCAACCCCGCCGCCGATGCCGGTGGCGGCACTTTTCCCAGCCGCACGATGTCCGTGGCGCTCAGGTCTCTTCCATACAGAGCCTTGTTGGCGCCATCGTCGGAGCGTATGGTCGAGCCTTCCAGCGACACACCTGCAAACAATCCCTGGGCTCGGGAATACGTAAGAATCTCGGCTTTCATGACGATATCGGTGGACGCGGCAGCGTCGCGGCCCACCGGACCGGCCGCAACCGACGCATCCCCACCCAGCTTCACTTTGCTCGACAGCACCGATTTTGCGCCCGAATCATTCATTATGAGCAACACGAAATCGGTGGCCTGCGCTCCAATTTGGAAGCCGAAGCTTCCAGCTTCCAGCGCAAACATCGCGGGCGCGCTCCACGAGCCCGTATAAGTCGGCCCCTTGCGGCAGGTGATCAATCCGCGCCCATAGCTGCCGCCCACCACAAACGCCGCCTTCTTTACCGACGGATAAATCACGATGCAATACGATTTATTGAGCAGATCCTTCGGAATGCTATCCGGCATACCGAGGATTTCCTTGAACACGGTCGCAGACTGTGCGATGCGATCGTCTACTTTCTCTTCCTTGTCTTCGGCCACGACGGGCAGAACCGAAACCAACATAAGAACTACCAACCACATCCTGTTCTTCATAAGCGCTCCTTGGAAACGATGGTTTGTGAGATGGACGATCCATTGTTCGTGACGATGCATAATTCGTATCGAGAGTCCGATCTATAATTCGATCAACAGTTCGAAACAGCAGTTCGAATCAAAAGTTCGATTAGGTCGATGGTAAAGTGGTTGCCTACTTCTTTTCTGTCTGGGGCGGAGCCAGATCCTGCGGGAAACTTTTTAGCACAACCGCGCGCGAGCGGGAAGAAGTTTTCTTCGCTTCGTCGGTGGTGTTCTCGACCAAAGTCCCCTCAAGCACATAATACGCTTCGTCGCCCCTACTTTTGCCCTCGCCACGCCCGATCGAACCCTTAAATTCGAACCACACGCCGCGCACCGTCTTGGTGGTAAACGCGAGTTGATTGCCATCGAGTTTACCCGACTCGAAAAAGTGCTCGAGAAACCCGCCCTCGCCTTCCGCGTCGGCGTAGCGCGAAACAAAACCGATCACGCGTCCCTGGTCTTCGACGGTGATCTGCAGAAACTCGCCGTCGCGCAAGAAACTATACATGCCGGAGTAGTCGGCTGCGGGCATTGCCGGACTCGGGGTTCTATTCTGACCGTCTTTATTATTATTATTATTTTGTTCATTATTTTGCCCGTTGTTTTGCGCGTTCCGGTTCCCTTGCGCGCCGGCAAGCATCCAAGCAAGAAGAACGAAACACGCAAGTTGCAGCGCGCGTAAGCGGGTTGTGGGGACCGGCATGTCTACCTCGGAACCACTAGTATAGTGGCCATGACTGAGGGTCGCGGGCAAAACGCGAAGTCTGCCCGGCAACCGTCAAGGTCGGCTATAATCTTGCAACAGAGTAACCGTCCGTGGCGAGCCACCGAAAGCGCCTCGGACCCCGCCTCCCGTGGGGCGCCGTCGTGGGAGTTGGCTAATAACAGTCGCTTGGAGTGAGATGGAATTCCCGGGGAAGAAACTGCTGAAAATTCTGGTGGAGCACGATCCCGCGAGCGCCGAATTCCGGAGCGGAGTTCGCTCTGCTTTTCGCCGGACGGAATCGCCCGGCAACGAAAACCCCGGCAACGACAAGAAAGCAGACGAATTCGACCTGTTTCATGATGTCTTTGTGCAGCAACCGCTGCCTTGGGGACGCTTCCTGCAATCCACGCTGCTGCACGCGGCGGCGCTTGGCCTCATCGTAACGCTTTCGCTCGTGTGGCTTCGGCAGCAAAGAATTCTGAACCTTGCCGCGTTTGACCGGTCGTCGCTGGTTACTTACACGCCGGATGAATATCTGCCGCCGCTCGATACCGGCGCGTCCGAAGCGCAGAAGGCGCAAAAGGCAGATCCCGTATACGCGAAGCAGCCGATTCTTTCGGTTCCGCGGGAAGCGGACAACCGCTCGCAAACCATCGTCGTTCCGCCCGATCTCAAGCTCGACCACGACGTCCCTCTGCCCAACATTATTGCGACGGGAGCGATCGCTCCGGCGGCTCCGCTGGATGCGACGCGAGCCTCGCTGACGCGCGTGGTCGCGCCCGAGGCGCAGGTCGTGGCGCCTCCGCCGGAGGTGGCCTTTGCTCCGGACCGCGTGCTTCGAGCCGCGCTGAAGTCGGACGTGATTGGGCCGCCTCCAGACTTAACGCAAACGGCAACCCAATCGACCAAGGGACACGTCGGGCCCGTGAACATCGGCCCGAGTGAGGTGGTGGCGCCGGCTCCGCAGCTCACGCTGGCGGAGCAGCACTCCCTGGCGGCGCGCGGTGGCGGACGTCTGCCGGGCGGTGGTGTGCAACCGGTAGGCCCTCCTCCTAGCGTGGCCGCGACCGGCACCGGCGCGAACGGACGGCTGATCGCGTTGGGGATTGATCCCGTCGCGCCCACCGGACCGGTGGCTGTTCCCGCAGGCAATCGCCGCGGAACATTCGCCGCGAATCCACAGGGAAAGCCGGGCGCTTCGGGAGCGCCGGATTTGGCGGGATCGAAATCGGATGCGAAGGGGGGCGCCTTTAAAACGCGCGGCAACGGCTCTTTGCCGTCTGGCCTGCGTGTGGGCGCAGCAGATTCTGACGGGGCCTCTGGCTCGAACGGCGGCCGCGAGATGGCCAGCCTCTCGTCATCGGAAGCGAAGCCGGGGGCGCGGGTAGCGTCTGCCCTTCCCGACGACAAAATCACTGATGAAGACCGCAAGGTTTTTGGCGGCAAGCGCGTCTACGGCAGGACGCTCAACATGCCGAATCTGAATTCCTCGACGGGTAGCTGGGTGATTAAGTTCGCGGAACTCGACGGAGGGAAGAAAGACGGAGAACTGCTGGAGCCGGTGGCCATGGAAAAATCGGACCCCGGCTATCCGCTGGAATTGATGCGCGCGAACGTGCACGGCATGGTCACACTCTACGCGGTCATTCATGCCGACGGAAAAGTGGGCGAGATTCGCGTCCTCTACAGCGCCGACCAACGCCTGGATGCCTACGCGGCGAAAGCCCTGGCGCGCTGGAAGTTCGTGCCTGCGGAAAGAGCGGGGAAAGCAGTGGCGCTGGAAGCGGTGGTGGAGATTCCGTTCCGGGCGCGGCGAAATTTCTGATTTGGGATGGAGAGCTGGGGATGGAGAGCCGCGCGTCCTCGCCCAGTCGCACGGATCGATCGATCTGTCTACCGTTGAGCCGACGTGGATTTCTCTCCCTGCAACGCGGCGTACACGGCGGGATTTGCGCAGACCTCGTAATAGCAGCTGTCGGTCCAACGCAAGATCGATAGATCACGTACGTCGACTTCGGCGATGCGGTTCCTGCGGATCGCGAGCTTACGAAACAATCCATTGGCGATGGGAACGGTGCCGACGAAGAATGCGTTCTGCTCGTCGACCCATGGTCCGTTAAAACCAGGTCCGTTAAAACCAGGCCTGCCGACCCCGCGTTCGCGCGGACTGGCGATCCACGGAGAAAGCGAAATTTCCTGCTGCAGTTTGCGGAAGGCCGCTTCGCTCAGGCAGATCCCACCGACGTTGTAGTTAAGCAGCATGACTTCGGCCGCAGTTTCCCCGCTCGCAGCACTGCCATTACTGTCATCGCCTTCGCCTCCGACCTGCAGCGAGTACACCTGAAACACGCCCGCATCCGGTGCGATTTTCTTGCGCACGCGCTTGCTGCACGAAGAGAGACGGTCGCTTTCATTGATGGCGTCGGAAATCATGATGCGGTGCTCGCCATCCATCAAATAAAGCGGAGCTGAATCCTGGTAGGCGATGCCCAGGCCGACTTCCATCTGGGGCAGACCTGAGCGTTCCAGCAATTCGTTGTACTCGCGCAGCAGGTTCACAATCTCCCACGCCAGCACGCAGGTGCGGCCGACGCTCAGCATGGCTTCGCCTTCGCGCTCCAGCAGCGCCACAATGATGGCGTCGCCTTCGAGAAAGACCTTGGTGGCGCCGTATTTCGCCAGCAGCTTGTTTACCGGATCATAAAAATTAAGACTGAAATACGAGGCGGCATTCATCCCCTTTTCCATCAGCGAGCGGGTGAGGCGCGAAGAGTCGCGCACGTCGGCCTTCAGAATCACGTGGTGCACCACACGATCCTCGGCAGGCTTCTGATCTTCGGAAGGCAGAAACTCGTAGAGCATGCCGTTGAGCGCGGAAAGTTCGCGGACTTTTTCGTCGCTGACGAGGTTGATGCTGTCGAAACCGGCGCTGACCGCCTCCAGGCCGCGCAGATCGCGATGATAGCGAAAGAGATCGTGCAGAAGGCGCGCGGCAAAACGGCTGCGCTCCGAGCCGCGGCAGGAGGCGACGCGTCCGATAGCGGCGAAGAGCCGGTCGGATTGGAGCCGGCCTTCGGTAATTATTTTTTCCACACGCGCCGATTCTTCGCGGAAGATCAAAGCATTCTTGATCTGCTGCGGATTCACCCGCGGCGCATACTCGGCGAGCAGCGGGACCGCCTCATACGAGGCAACCACGTGGGCCAGCGCCCCTTCGCGCTGCAACATGCGGGTCCAGATGTCGAGACGGTCTTTTCGATTGCGATCCTCGGCTGTCAAATCCTCGCCACTGCCCGTGCCCACCAGCGTGGCGGCGTTTTCGGGAACGTTGAGCGCCTGTTCCAGGTGTTCGTCGTCAAAAGCTTCTCCGTATCCCAGTTCGCGCAGAAAATTGAGCCCGAACTGCCGCAGACTGGCGAAGCGGTCGGGATCTTTGTCAAAATTCCCGAACATGTAATAGTGCTCGGCGCAGAGATAATCGTCGCGCCCATCTTCGGTAAGAATCAGCGGATTGAGGAACAAGCGATAGCAGTCGGCGGGCAACTCGCCGAGCAGCGAGCGCCGCGTTCGCGCCAGCGTTTCTTTTTCGATTTCGCGCAGCAGACGAAACACCTCCTGCCCCGCGCGCCGCAGGATGATCTTCTTGCGCACCTGGAACGAAGACACCAGCTCCTGCGTCTGCATCATTTTCACTTGCCGCACACCTTCAAGCGACTTCGATTTCATGCGGCACTGTTCGAGAATCCGCGCAAACTGCGCTTGCAGTTCGGTGCGTATGAACTTGAGTACGGCCAGGCGGCCGAGCACATCGATCGATGGATTGCCCTCAGCCTTGGCGCGATTCAGGATCGTAAGGTGAATCGAGACCAGCAGAGTTTTCAGGTCGGCGGGGCCGGGCTTGCGCAGCGTGGTGGCGCCCTCGCCGGCGCGTATGAATTTGCTTGAAGAGACGCCAGTGACGACGGCGGAGGGCACGTCCATTTCGAACAGCGATTCCACTTCGCCGAAGCGGCAGATGTAGCGCGCGAGATAAAAACTCAAGTCGGCGGTGATGCGCGGGCTTAGAAAAACGTCATAGCGGAGATTATCGACGCCCAGCTGCAAACCGCTGAAGGCGAGAGTCGGTCCGTGGTAAAGAAGATCGGGCCGGCTGGGCGGTTCGGAATTACGCAACCGAAAAATCGGGAGCTTGGGCATCGCCTGAAATCTCTAGCGTAAGCAGCTCGCAAATCGCTGAAACTGCACTACTAAGCAGCAGGCTAGCACGTTGGTGGGAGGGGTCGAAAGTTACGCTGGTGTATGCGCAAAATAGCGAGCGACGGATCGCGTGGAACGGGTGGAATTGACGTTCTTCGGTGGCGCGGCGGTTCACTGATGCGATAAGTGGCCAATTGCGTTCGGTTCGGGTGTCGCTCAATGAGTGTAATGGGGATGTCACGCCAGTTATAGTTTTCCACGGCATTGTCCCTTTAACAGACCGAGCAAGAACTTGCAGCATTCAGTCAACTTTTAGAACCGGCTTTGCAGTGGTTACCCACAGATCGAGTGTCTTAAAGAGTTCCGTTCCGCACTGAGAATCGCTACTTGAGTCACAGAGCATTGGGTTCATGGAAGACCCTTCTAGGGCCATATGACATTCAATCGGGCCAACACACTTTGCGAGTCCATAGGCACTCGCGACCGCTACAGTGTTATTGCGTTCCATGCAGGCCATCTGGACAAATACGACCTTGTCATTCTTGCCTTCGTCGTGTAGCACCTCAGTCAACCTATACCTATGTGATGTGGTTAGCGCGTCTTTAAATGACGACAACAGGGCTGCAGACAGTTTGCCGTCACATTTCGCCTTGATGAATATGGGGATGATAGGTTTCGAGTCGGGTTTTGAGTCTGTTTGCGCGTTGGCGGGCTTGCGGGTGGTCTTGGGTTTGAGTCTGTTGTTGCTGATCCGGCGGGACGATTGGTAAGGAGTTTAATGAAGCTGTCTGCGTGGCCGGATGCGCCTCTTCCCATTTGCGAATGCGTTCCTGCACATCTGCAAGCTGAGCTGCTGTGAGTAGCGCTTCGGCTTTGTCGCGACGGTCCTTCACGAATCCCTGTTCGAGGGATGTCGCAGCCAGCGCTATCCAGAAATAGGCTTCTGCGTTGTCCTTCTGTACGCCTATACCATCGTGATAAGCCAGACCGAGATTATATTGAGCCTTCGCCAGGCCTTGTTCGGCAGCCCTCTGCCACCACCGGGCGGCCTCGGCGGTATCCTTTTCGACTCCGTTTCCTAAGTTGTAGGCTTGTCCTAGGTTGTATTGAGCCGCTGCGTAGCCTTGGTCACCTGCCTTGCGATACCAACGCAAAGCTTCGGCGGTGTCCTTTGCGACGCCTGTGCCAGAGTAATACGCAGTTCCAAGCCAGAACTCACCGGCAGCATTGCCCTGATCGGCGGACTTGCGCAGCCACTTGACTCCCTCTGCCTCGTCCTTCGGAACTCCTGCGCCTTGGAGGTAGAACATTCCGAGGCTGAACTGGGAAGCTGCGTTGCCGTTTTCGGCAGCCTTGGTGTGCCAGCGCACACTCTCCACTTCATCTTTCGGAACGCCCATTCCCAAGCCATACGCCGTTCCGAGATTGCCTTCAGCCGTTACATCGCCTTGCTCGGCGGCCTTCTTCCACCAGCGCACGGCTGCGGCGTAGTTCTTTGGAACGCCCGCTCCTAGGGAATAAACCCCTCCAAGGCTGACCTGCGCTGATACGTTGCCATGCTCCGCAGCCTTCTCCCACCACTGCACGGCTTTCTCCTCATCCTTCGGGACTCCCTCACCTAGGTCATACGCCTTGGCAAGAGCCAATTGTGCTTGTACATCACCGTCCTCAGCCTTGCTCTTGAGTTCGGTAATGCTTTGCGCGTACCCAAAGGGCGGGATCGCGAGCAGACAGGAAATGGCGTACAACATGAAATACCAGCGAGCAGTTTGCGCACGACCCCCTTTTCTCATGCACAGCAGCTTACTCTTGAATTCGCCACACTTCCAGATCGGGTTGCTAACAGGCGATTTCACTCATTGAGAATTCGCTACCCGAGGTCAATGATTGTAACGGCGATCTTTCGGCAACTATTTCCGAGCGGGCGAGGCGCCACGCTGGCCTGTTGTCCCCCCGGGGAACTCTTGCCTGGGACCAGCGTTGGCTCAGCGCTGAAAGTTTTGACAGCTTACACATTGATAATGACGCTGTATTCCTGTTGAATAGAGCTGCCCACATCTCAGCGACAGGGTTGGTGTATATGTCCGCCGGAACAAGGAAACATCTGGACCCAGGAGTTCTCCCTCTCTGGAATGCAGTTTTCTGCCTGGATTGCGAGGTCATCAGCAGCCGTCGCGGTGACGAATGCGCCGCTTGCAAAAGCCGCTCGCTCGTGAGCCTGGCTCGGATGCTCGGGAGCAGCTTGCTCGCGCATAAGGCACAACACTTTCAAGAATGGGAAAGAGGGTTGTTCGACATCACCATTACGATTGAATTGCAGCAGATGCACGCCAAAGACTTGAGCACCACCGTGGAGAGATTAACCGGTGTGATTGGCCCGCAGCTCGCACCAGACCGGGCGTCATTCCACATCAATGTGAATCCGGCAGTAGATAAGCTTGATCAACAGCCCTCGCTTTGCTTCCCAGAACGGGATGCCGCGTAGTCGTCGTCAGGCGATCGCCTACGGCACGTTAGCGGAACATGCGGAGAGCGGCGAAGAACCATTCACAGTCGAGTGGGATCGGTCCGAGGATAACGTGTGGTACAGCATCCTCGCATTCTCGCTGCCACATAAGACACTGGCTAGGCTGGGATATCCCATGTCCCGGATGCTTCAGAAAAGGTTCGCGGAAGCATCAAAAGCGGCGATGGTCGCCGAGACGAGCAGGGAGCGAAAGGGCTTTCAGGTGTCACTAGGTGGTTAGACCTGAGAGACGATGAGCAATCCGCCTGCAATTGCGATCACGTCTTCTGCAATCGCCGCAACGAGGTCCGGCACGTGTGCCTTGAACACTACCGCACGACGGATGTGATATCCGGCAAACGCCCCAGCGATTGCACCTATTGAGGCGATGACCCCTGCCAAAGAGACTGATATTCCAGCGCCGGCAGCAAGGGCGAGACCACTTGCCCCTCCAAGGACAATCCGCGCGATCAGTCCCACAGGTGCTGTACGCGCGGGGGTGTTCGGGAGCTTGTCCAGGACCAGCTCGATAATGGCCAGCAGCGTGAATACTATTAGCGTAGATTGATGATCAATGAAGGCAAACTTCGTTCCGGCGAAATGCAACCAGCCGAGATGCGCCGCCCAACACACGATTGCGGGAGCTGTCAGGGAGCGCAGCCCATCCACACAACCAAGTAGAAAAGATAGCAGGAAAGCCATAATGGCCTGTCCTCACAGTATCTGACGTTGGATCTCCCGCGACCGCGGGATCAGTTCTTCGAGCCTCAACCAGCCCGGAAATCGCGAACGTCTTCTCCGGGTTGAAAAATCGCCGGGAGCGCAATCTGCTCAGCGGCGGCGAGCTTGCGGTTGATGTCCTCGATTTCCTGCTTCACCCATCCGACGCTGCTGATTTCGATCTGGCCATCTTGTCCGATCAGGAACAGACTGGGGACATTGGTCAGGCCGTAAGCATTCGAAACCGCGTAGCCGTTAGGATCGTCGAGCAGCGTGCGGAAAGTAACGCCGTACTCTTTCAGAAACGCGGCCGTGTCGCGCTGGTCGTTTTGCGAGATACCAACGATCGTGATTTTCTTATCCGTCGTTTTCTTCCTGTCGCCGTACGCCTTGTGAATGCGTTCGAGGTACGGAAACGTGTATTGGCAGGTCGGACAGGAAACCTTGAAGAAGGCGGCGAGCACTGGTCCTTGTTGGAGAGCGGCCTGCAATGAGAAACTGCCGCCATCTTTGTCGCTGTCTTTACTGGTGTCTTTACTGGTGACGAGCGCGGGCAGGGAAAAGTCAGGTGCTTTGGTTCCGGCCGGCAATGCAGCCATATCTTTCGGACCTCCGAATAAGCGATCAAGCCACTTCATAGAAGAGCTTCACAACATTAGATGATGCCGCCCGCCTTCAAGATTTTCCGCGTCAACCCGGTGATGGGGATCTGCGGGATGCGATTGATTGCGATCCACTTGCCCTTTGCGGTGGGTGGAACTGGTGGGCACTGCGCATTCCGCAGTGGCACATTCCGTGAGACATGAACCGTGTAATCCGTGACGGTAATGGAATGGCGAAAGGTGCGCCAGTGCGCTGTAGCCAGCGCCGCACGCGGAGGTTCGGAGGATTGCGGCAGTTCCCACATGCCCGGCATGAGCGAAGTTTTCCTGGGCCGCTGCACCAGCCGGATCTGGCCGCTGGCATAGTCATTGTTATTGCCATTATTGCCATTGGCATTGCGCCACTCCAGCGCGCACCAGATTTGTTTCTTGCTCTGGCGGGAAGGTGCGGAATGCGGAATCTCTCCTTGCATATCTCCCTGAGCGTTGCACCATCTCCGGACAGGGCACGCTGCGCAACGGGGCTCGCGCGGCAGGCACACGGTGGCGCCGAGTTCCATCATGGCCTGATTGAAATCTCCAGGCCGGGAGTCAGCCAGAAGCGCTTGCGCATCTTGCCAGATTTGACGAGTTGTTAGCTTGATGCCGGTCGATTCAATGCCGTTCGATTTTGTGCCGATCAGTCTTTGCAGCACCCGCTCGACATTGCCATCGACCACGGCGACAGGTTCGGCGAACGCGATGCTGGCGATGGCTGCAGCAGTGTAGCGTCCGATGCCCGGCAGCGCGAGCAGGGATTCGGAACTTCGCGGGAAACAGGCGCCGTGCTGCTCGACGATCTGCCGCGCGCACCGATGCAACATGCGCGCGCGGCGATAGTAGCCCAGACCGCTCCAGGCGGCCAGCACGGCCTCCTCGGAAGCCGCGGCGAGCGCCTGCACATTGGGAAAGCGCTCGAGGAAGATTCGGTAATGGTCAAGCACGGCGGCCACGCGCGTCTGCTGCAGCATGATTTCGCTGAGCCAGATCGCGTAGGGATCGCGCGTTTTACGCCAGGGAAGGTCGCGGCGATGCTGGTCGTACCAGCCGAGCAGCGCGCGCCGGAAACGATCGAGATGCTTGCCGGAAATTACGGAATTGCCGGGCGACGAAACCGCTGCGCTTCGAGCTGTGGCGATTCGAGACGCGGCAAGCTGCGTCTCTACGGAGATAGGTTTCGCGCACATTATGATGGGCTGACGCTGTGCGCGATGACGACCCATCCTTTTTTTTGCTGCTGCCAAACGGTCATCATGTGCTGGGGCGCCGGGGAGAGCGGTTGCGAGCCGGCGTTTCCATTCGAGGTGACACCACTCAACGTGATGGTGTAAGTCACCACGATGGTATTTCCGTTCAACTCGGTATTCAGATCGCCGAGCGTAAAGTCTTTCAACTGCCAACCGCGATATTGTTCCAGCGTGGCCGTGCGATCGAGCATTCCGCCGGGGGTTACGCCCGCGTAATTCGAAGCCAGAGCGCGCTCCACCTCGACCCAGTTCGCCGCTTGCACATCTTTCCAGAAAACGCGCTCCAGGCCCTCGCCTCCAGTGGCTTCGGATAAGGCGCGCGCTGGATGATCGCCATAGAAAGTACAAGCCGATGTCAGGATGAATGTAGACATCAGCGCGAAAGTCAGCATCAAAATCAGAGAAACCGGTGGAGATGCGACAGGTATCCTCGAACGCATGGCGTGATTGTATCGCGACCCGGCTCGTGTGGGGACTGGGTTTTACAGCGTCGAACCCGAGCGGGGCCTAACTTTCCATGCCAAACCACCCGCCAAGCCAATTGACCGTTGGGAGCCGGCCCACGATAATAAGGAAGCCTGGTAACCGCAGAGCACGCGTGAATATTAGCCCGAGCCGGCAGGACATGTATGACAGAATTCGACCGCAAGGTAGAAGAGGCTTCCGCGCGCTTCAATCGCTCGGTAGCGAATATCGCCGAAACTCTGGAAAAAGAAACGGCGGAACTGGTGACGTATCTGAACGACGAGGTAGTGCCGGCGGTGCGAACGCATTCCTCGAAGGCGCTGCGAACTGCGGCGGGAAAGCTCTCCCAGTTCGCGGACTTTCTGGAAACACAGCGCAAGAGTTCTTAAGCCGTTTCCTTTCCAACTGGAACGAGCGGCGGGCGCAGCTGGCGTGTCTTCTCTTCCTTCTATTGCTGGGCAGCGCGCTTCTGAGCGGCTGCGGTGGGCACAAACCTGCGCAGGCGCAGGTTCCGCCACCACCGTCGCTCCCGCAAGAAAAACCAGCCTCGGCTCCGCCGCCCGCGGAAGCGGGAACAGCGACTGAGGACGAGAAAATACGGGTTCCAGCCGGCGCGAAACCGATCTTTGAAGAAACCGGGATGGCGAGCTGGTACGGCGCTCCGTATCACAACCGTCGCGGATCGAACGGCGAAGTTTACAACATGCACGCGATGACTGCGGCACACCTTACTTTGCCGCTGGGCTCGATCGTGCGCATCACGAATTTGAAGAGCGGACATTCAGCGCTGGTGCGGATCACCGATCGCGGGCCGTTTGTCGAAGGACGCATCGTCGATCTTTCTCTGGCCGCCGCGAAAGCGCTCGATGTGTACTTACCCGGTACCGCGAAGGTGCGATTGGAGGTGCTGCAGGCCCCTGCGCCTCTCGACACCGGCGGCCGCTGGGCGGTTCAGATCGGGTCCTTCGCTGAGCAGAAAGCGGCTGCGGAATTAGCGGGTCACCTGCAGAAGCGCTACCAGACGGCCAAAGTCGTGAAGTTTGTAAGTCCCGTGGGAGAATGGTGGGTGCGGGTACGAGTGCTGGACGACGACCGCCAGCGGGCAACCGACTTGGCGCACGAGACGGAGACCGCGGAGGGATCAGTGTTTCTGGTGCGGCTCGACTGAAAAGCACTTTCCTTGACACAACATTGTTAGTTGAAGTGTTATTGTTGCTTCCAGAGATAGAGGGAACCTATCTGCGGATATTACTTGCCGGATGATCGTAATCCCCGGCAGGAGGAGACTTACTCATGGCGGATTGTCTATTCTGCCGTATCATTCGCGGCGAAGTGCCATCCAAGAAAGTTTTTGAAGACGAGCAAACATTTGCCTTTGAAGATCTAAACCCACAAGGCCCGACTCATGTGCTGGTCATCCCGAAAAAACATATTTCCGGTTTGAAGGAAGCGGTGGCGGGGGACGCGGAGTTGGTGGGACGCTGTCACCTGGTGGCCGCGCAGATTGCGCGGCAGCGGTCGATTGAAGATGGCTACCGCACGGTGCTGAATGTGGGCCCGCGCGCCGGGCAATCGGTTTTTCATCTGCATGTACACCTGATCGGCGGCCGGTCGCTGCAGTGGCCGCCGGGCTAGGGAGTTCTCAGTTCCCGGTTCTCAGTTCTCAGTGCGCCCCGGTGTTTCTCGAAGAACTAAGAACTCTCGCCGCGGGCCGCGTCTTTGGGTAGTGGTGCAATTTGAAAGTTGGCGTCCCTCAGCGGCTAAAAGCCGCTATGAAAATGCGATGCTTGCGGCACGGCTGAAGCCGTGCCCTTTCAAAACGGATTCAAACTGCACCATCACCCGTCTTTGACGCACAATCGCTGCCTCGCATTCTCTGGCTTACAATCTACAGATGGCAAACCTGACATTGGTTTACGGTCTGCGTCTGCTGCCCTCCGATGAGGTCGCGGAGGTGGGCGCGGCCACGATCAAACTGAAAAATGGGCGGGAGGCGCACGTCACCATGCATACTCTCGAGGGCAGCAAAGACGAGATCGAGAAGCAGCTCAAGACGAGTCTGGCGGCCTTTTTCGACATCTATCCAGAGATATGAGGACATGAAGATTATGACGCCTGCGGCACGAAGGCGTGCGCGGCGTCCTGTAATCAGGCGGCGAATCGGGCGACTGCATGCGACTGATCTCTCTGGAACTCGAGAGCAGGCTGCGCGAGAAAAGGCTCTGGCCCCAGAGCTGGATCGCGTGGGCGCCACTCTACGTGCTGGCGCTCGACTTGCTTCTGCTCACGGTGCAGTGGGTCACGCGCGGCGTAAGTCCAGCTACATCGGAGAGCCTGCAGGGCTGGGTAATCTTTCTCAGCGGGCTGGCGATTGTGCTGCTCGCGATTGTCGCGGTTCGCTGGCTGCGCTCGCAAGTGCTGTGGCGGCTGCGGAACCGGCTGATCGTTACATATGTCTTTATCGGCGTGATTCCGGTTTTTCTGCTGGTGATGATTTCGCTGATCGCGCTCTATCTTTTTGCCGGGCAGTTTGCCAGCTTTGTCCTAACTTCGGACACCGCGACTCACTTGGGCAGCATGGAGGCAGCGAACCGCGCTATCGCTCATCATCTGGCGAATCAAATCGCGGACGGCGGAAAGCTCGATGCCGCGATGGTCGTGCGGGTACGGTCGCGGCGTCCGGAGTGGTCGCGGCGGCAGGTGTGTGCGTGGTACCAGCACCAGTCGCAGCCTTACTGCTCGGGGCCGGAGGGTGCGGCTGTTTTCGATTCTCCTCCGTTTATCACTGGGGATTTCCACGACATCGTCCGCGACCATGGCACACTCTATCTGCGGACAGCGACGGTGCTTGCGGGAGAGGCCGAGTCTTTATCCTTATCATCTTCTTTGCGCGTGATTTCGAGTGAGCCGCTCGACGAGGAACTGGTGGGGAAGATCGGAGGCGACCTCGGCCGGATTGTCATCTATGGAACCGAAAGCCCGACTACGCATTCGACCGCACCAGCAGATATTGGCAAACCACGGGAGCAAGCTCTTTCGGCAGGCACGATTCCGCCGGCGAGCAGCGCGCTGGATCACGAGATCACTTTAAGAATCCCGCTGGCGGTGGTGGATTGGGGCACGGGAGAACGGCAGCGCGTGGGAGCGCTCGCCGAGGTCGAGACTCGGGCGTCGGTGCTCTATGCCAGACTTTTCGCCGCGCGCGGAGATTACGCGAAGGGCGTGGAATACATTCTATTGCTGATTGCGATCGTGTTCGCGATCATCGTGCTGCTGGCGCTGTTGGTCGGAACCAAACTGACGCGCAGCATCACGTCGGCGGTCGACCAACTCTACGAAGCGACCAAGCACGTCAATCGCGCCGACTTCAGCCATCGCATCACCGTACAGTCGAGCGACCAGCTGGCGACGCTGGCCAACTCCTTCAACTTGATGACCACGTCGATCGAGAAGCTGGTGCAGGAGCAAAAGGAAAAACAGCGCCTGGAAGGCGAGTTGGCGATTGCGCAGGAAGTGCAGGAGCAACTCTATCCCAAGTTGATCACGCAACTGGAAAGCCTCGAAGTGCACGGGTTCTGCCGCCCGGCGCGGACCGTGAGCGGGGACTATTACGATTTCGTTGCGCTGAATTCCGACCGGCTGATGCTGGCGGTCGGCGACATCAGCGGCAAAGGAATTTCAGCGGCGCTGCTGATGGCGACCATTTACGCGGCGGTGCGAGCGTACAGCATCGAGGATGTGCCCGTGCTGCGCGAAGCTTCGGTCGTTGCTGGGCTGGAGCAGGCGCTGGGTGTGAGCGAGAGCTCGGCGCTGATGTTAGCTTCGGAATCGCGTGGAGCGGATGCGTCTCCGGCAACCCTGCTTACGCTCTTGAACCATCAGCTTTATGAAAGCACTCCCGCGGCGAAATACGCGACGTTGTTCTTGGGAATCTATGACGGAGCGACGCGGCGCCTCACCTACTCGAACGGCGGTCACCTGCAGCCGATTCTGATTTCCGAAGATGGGGCGTATCAGCTGCTGAGCTGCGGCGGGACGGTGGTCGGCCTGTTCGACAATTTGAGTTTTCCGGAAGCGACCGTGCAGCTCCGCCCGGGCGATGTGCTGGTCACTTACACCGATGGCGTGACCGAGCCGGAGAACGATTATGGCGAGTTCGGCGAGGAGCGGCTGATCCAACTGGTGCGCGCGAATCGGCATTTGCCGCTGGAGCGCATCACGGAAATCGTCACTGGCGCTGTCGCTGACTGGATCGGGGAGAACGAACAGCCGGACGATGTCACGCTGGTGCTGGCTCGGGCACGGTAGTGGGAAGCTGGGTGTCACCGTCCGTCGTTCCACTGTAAGACTAGATAGTCTCGATTGAAGAGATACGGCCTCACAATCAAACCGACGATCTCAAACCGTTTGACGTCACGTTGATTCCAGCGCTCGCTCGAATATGTAACCCCGCCAGGAAAGTCAAAATCCCCACCCTTGTCCCTGCAAAAGGCGCAGGGACAAGAATGGGGCACCCGCTTCGTCGTTACTTCGACATCGTTACTTCGACGAATCTTTACACCAGGCCCTGATCGAGCATCGAGTTTGCTACCTTCAGGAAGCCCGCGATATTGGCGCCGTTTACCAGGTTGCCGGGCGTGCCGTACTTCTCGGCAGTTTCGTAGCAATTCTGGTGGATGGCGATCATGATCTTGTGTAGACGATCGTCGACTTCTTCGCGGGTCCAGGAGATGCGCATGCTGTTCTGCGACATTTCTAATCCTGACGTGGCTACGCCGCCGGCATTGGCGGCTTTGGCTGGTCCGTAGAGGACTTTGGCTTCGAGGAACAGCTTGGTGGCTTCGAGGGTGCTTGGCATGTTCGCGCCCTCGCTTACTACCTTCACGCCGTTCTTGATGAGGTTCGCCGCGTCTTTGGCGTTGATCTCGTTTTGGGTTGCGCTGGGGAAGGCGCAATCGGCTTTGATGTTCCAGAGCCAGTTGTGGTCCAGCTTGCGGTCGGTCGCGCTGTAGATGGCTTTCTTGAATTTGTCGACGTAGTCTTTGATGCGGCCGCGGCGGTTGTTCTTCAGCTCCATTACATAGGCTAGCTTGTCGCGGTCGATGCCGTCGGCATCGTAGATGGCGCCGTCGGAATCGGACAAACTTACCGGCTTCGCTCCTAGATCGAGCAGCTTCTCGACCGTGTATTGCGAGACGTTGCCGCTGCCGGAGACTAAACACACTTTGCCTTCCAGCGTGTCTTTGCGGGACTTCAGCATTTCGTTGGCGAAGTAGACGCAGCCGTAGCCGGTGGCTTCGGGACGAATCAGGGAGCCTCCCCAGGCCAGGCCTTTGCCGGTTAGAACGCCGGTGAATTCGTTGCGCAGGCGCTTGTATTGGCCGAAGAGGAAGCCGATTTCGCGTCCGCCCACGCCTATGTCGCCGGCGGGAACGTCGGTGTCGGGACCGATGTGGCGCGAGAGTTCCGTCATGAAGCTTTGGCAGAAGCGCATTACTTCGTTATCGCTCTTGCCTTTGGGGTCGAAATCGCTTCCGCCTTTGCCGCCGCCCATGGGCAGTGTGGTGAGCGAGTTCTTGAAGACTTGTTCGAACGCCAGGAATTTAAGAATGCCGAGATTCACAGAGGGATGGAAGCGCAGACCTCCTTTATAAGGACCGATGGCGCTGTTCATCTCAATGCGGAAGCCGCGATTGACCTGTACTTTGCCGCGGTCGTCAGTCCAGGGCACGCGGAACATGAGGACGCGTTCGGGCTCGGTGATACGCTCCAGGATCCTGGCTTCGAGATACTCGGGGTGGCGTTCCAACACGGGCCTCAAGGACTCGAACACTTCCAGGACGGCCTGATGGAATTCCGGTTCGGCTGGGTTTTTGGCTTTGACTAGGTTAAGGTTTTGATCGATGTATTCCGCCGCAGCGTTACGTTTGGGCGGTTCCATGACATGGCTCATAGGCGTGCCTCCGAATTTTATGGGTTGATCGAATTGTCAAAACTACAGAACGCCGCAAATTTGCGGCTGTAATAATTTGGATGCCTGAAGGGGCGGCTCTGCCGTGATTGGCATCACCGCATTTCGTGATGATTCGGCGTAGGATTTTTTCCGTAATACACCCTTGCTTGCTGAACCGCCCGCCGGACACAGGAAACTCCTCTGCAGGCGTCCGCTAGCGCGATGACTCAGTCGATGACCCAGTCAAGGTTACTTCTGTCCGGCAGGTTTTACAACCGTCACCTTGTTGGTTACCCGCCGGCCTTTTACCACGCCTCCCACGAGACCTGATACCTGAGATCTCAGAACCAGGTGCGCTTGCGGTATTCCCGATACTCGTCGCCGAACCTTGCTTCGAGGACAGCGGCTTCACGACGTGCGCGGATGATCTGCAACGGAATCAGCACCAGGAAAATGACCAGCCCCACAGGCTGCCCCATCATGAGGATCGCCCCTCCGATGAAAAACATTCCCGAAACGTAAATCGGATTGCGGATCCGCGAATAAATGCCATTGGTGACCAGTGCAGTCGCCTTGGGAGCGATGGAAAAGGATCGGCCCAAAGTGTAGCGGGAGACAATCACGCCTGCCAGGCCGATCAGACTGAGCAGCAGACCGGTCAAGCGCGCGGGTCCGTGGGGTCCCGGCGCGGACTGAAAGATAGCCCCGGTAGCGACCGACCCCAAGACCAACGGCAGCCAGACGCGCCCTATCGTTCCGAGATCCATCGTCATTATTCGTTATTCTCGATTCCTTATTCTCGCTACTCTCTAGTTTTTTTGCTCCACGAACCCCTGACGCACGGCGTGGATGAAATCGGTGTATGCGGGCTCCACGCCAGAAGCGCGCATCTGTAAAGCGATCTGCCCGCGATGATACGCCGAGTGAAACAGCACGTGCGTCAATATATCTTCTACACGGCTGGTCCAGGGTTCGCCCTTGCTGTTGCGGTATTCGACTTTGTCGTCGAGGGAGCCGGGGGTGAACTGATTTCCAATCCGCGCCAGATAAGTTCGCCATGCCGACGACATTTCGCCGGCCAGCGCCATGCAATCTTCAATCGTTGAGCTGGGCCAGACCTTCATGCTCTGGGGCTGCTTCAAGATGCGTTCGAGCCAGAGCTTCTGCGCCGAAAGAATGTGAGCCATGCGTCCCACCGTGTCCGCGGAAACGGACCCAGCGGCACGCATCGCGGCCAGGCATTCGCGATTCGCCCAGCCATCGTAGGCAAACATCCGAAGAAAGTCGCTGGCTTGCATCGAGAACTCCTTTCGACGAGAGATGGGTCGCAGTGGCTGCCGCGTTGCGACCGGCTGCGTTAAGACGATACGATGACAGTCAACACGATGTTAAATGATGGGATGACGGGCTTGCGGACGGAGTATTTTCCTTCGCATAGGTTGACCGCAGCGGCTAGAGCCGGTCTTCAGACTCGGCGCGTAACCGCAGCGCTGAAGCGCTGCGCCACCCTAAATCTGCAACCCATGAATCTGCAACTCATAAATCTGCAACTCACGTTTATTGTTGCCGTCGCACTACTATTGAGCATAGCTGCGCCCGCGCAGGTGCAAAATCAGAGCGCGTCCCAAACACGCGAGCAACTTTTGCAGGAACTGGATTCGGGCCAGTTGCGGGATGCCGTCCTGCTTGGTCAACAAGCGGTTTCACGGTGGCCCCGCGATGCGCAATTCCGTCACTATTTGGGGGTGGCATATTTCAAGAGTGGCGATGCCAAACAGGCGCAGGAGCAGCTGACGCGAGCCCGAGAGTTGAATCCGAAAGATTCCGCGACGCATTTTGACCTGGCGCTGGTGTTATTGAGCCAGCAGAATTACGCGAGCGCCGCGGACGAACTCGAAGCGTCGATCAAACTTAACCCCGCTAACGCGCTCGCCCATGTGTTACTGGGACGAGCGTATCTGAATTCGAATCGCAGCTTGCAGGCGATCGAGGAGTTCAAGGCGGCGCTGAAGCTCGATCCGTCAATCAAGCTCGGACACTACCACCTGGGATTTGCCTACTTCAGCTTGGGGCGCAACGACGAAGCCATCGCCGAATATAAGGAGGAGTTGCGCCGGTCGGGGGAGAGTCCGGCAGTGGTCTATGCTTTGGGGCGCTCGCTCGTAGCGCGGGGAAAGTATGAGGGGGCCGAGATCTATCTGCAGCGCGCCACGGAACTGGATGCGGCCAATCCCGATGTCTGGTACGACCTGGGCAAGGCGCAGGCGCTCCGCGGGCAGTGGGCAAGAGCTGAGCCTTCTTTGAGAAAGGCCGCGGAACTGAACCCTAAGGACCCGAGCCCGCACTATCAACTCGCGCGCGTCCTTGAAAAACTTGGCAGGGTCGACGAAGCAAGAACCGAACGAGAACTCTTCACGGAACTGAAAAAGGCGCAACCGGCTACGTCAGGTATGGCCACCGGGCGCGATCAGTGATCGTTTGCAGCCCCTAAAGGGGCGTTTGTTTTTGAAGGCTTATGGTATCGCTAAAGCGATACCCTGATACGAACCGCAAAGCGAAATGCTGATACGAACCATGAAAGCGAAATGCTGATACGAACCATCTCCAGACTTCACCTTCGCACAAATTCCGGAGTCATGAAAAAGCTTCTTACTATTGCGACCTCGGTCCTGGCGATGGCGTTGAACGGCAGTTTGATTTTGTCGGGAGCGGCGCAGGTTGCTGCTCCGAGCAATGTCGCCCCGAGAAACACTGGTCCCGCGAAGCCTACCGTTGTTGCGCAAAAGCCGGGGGCACAAGCAAAGGCCGCGGCAAGTCCCCAGTTTTTCGTCGACGTCACACGAGCCGCTGGCATTGATTTTCATATGACTTGCGGGAGCCGGGAGAAGCTTTACATTCTTGAAACCATGTGTGGTGGCGCGGCCGCGTTCGACTACGACAACGACGGATGGATGGACATTCTGCTGGTGGATGGTTCGACGCTGGAGGACTACCGCGCGGGCAAGTGCCATCCGCCGCGGCTCTATCACAATAATCATGACGGCACGTTTACCGACGTGTCGGCCAAGTCGGGCCTGAATTTTTGCGGTTGGGGATACGGCGTGGCCATCGGCGACTTCGACAACGACGGCTGGGAAGACGTCTACATCACAGGCTTCCATGGTTCGGCTCTTTATCGCAACAACCACGACGGCACGTTCACCGACGTCACGGTGAAGGCCGGGGTCGCCAACGCCGATCGCTGGGGAACCAGCGCCGCCTTTGGCGATTATGACAACGACGGCAATCTCGATCTCTACGTCGCGAACTACGTGGACGTCGATATTAATAATCTGCCGAAGTTTGGCGATGGACCATTCTGCCAGTATCGTGGCATCCCGGTAAATTGTGGGCCGCGCGGATTGAAAGGCGCGCGCGACCGTCTCTACCACAACAATGGCGACGGCACCTTCACCGAGGTCACGGAGAAACTCGGCATCGATACCGAAAGCTATTACGGGCTCGGCGTATTGTGGCTTGATTACGACAAAGACGGTTGCCTTGATCTTTACGTGGCGAATGACTCATCGCCGAGCTTGCTCTATCACAACAACTGCAAGGGTGAATTCACCGAAGTCGGCGCCGAGGCGGGCGTCGCCTATAGTTCGGACGGGCGCGAGCAGGCTGGCATGGGAATTGACTCGGCCGACTACGATCGCGACAGCTGGCCCGACATTGTGAAGACGAATTTTTCCGACGATGCCACCAATCTCTATCACAACGATCACAATGGCGAGTTCACAGACTTGGCTGGCGCGGCGGGGATTGGAGGCATCAGCGCTCCCTACCTGGGCTTTGGCGCCAAGTTTCTCGATTACGATAACGACGGCTGGCCGGACATTTTCATCGCCAACGGTCACGTCGACCCGCAGGTGGAAGGGCAGTCGTTCGGCGTGGGCTACGCCGAGCGGCCGTTTCTGTTTCACAATTTGGGTTACCTATCAAAGAACGGAAAGTTCGAAGAGGTCGGCGAGAAGGCCGGCGGCGCGCTGGCGCAGAAGTATGTGGGCCGCGCCGCCTTGACCGCCGACTTCTGGAATCGTGGCCGTCAGGATTTGCTGATCACCAACCTCGACGCTTCTCCCGTTCTGCTGCGCAACGAGGTTCCGTCGCCCGGCCACTGGCTACGGATCAAGACCGTTGGCAGCAAATCGAACCGCGACGGCTTTGGAGCGAAGGTCGAGATCACGGTCGAGGGGTCAACGCGTTATGCAGAAGTGCGCGCCGGAAGCAGCTTCGAAAGTTCGAGTGACCCGCGTGTCCATTTCGGGCTGGGTGCGGCGACAAGGGTCGACGCCATCACCATTCGCTGGCCAAGCGGACAAGTGGACAAACTGGGAGCGGAGGCGGGGGACCAGGAACTCGTCGTTCGCGAGGGAAACGGCGTGATTGCAAGAAACCCAGGACGAAATGAAAGGCACCCGCCGGTTGCCGCCAAGCGCTGAGCGGGCCGTATCCTTGGATATGGACGCAAGCAGATGAGCACAAGTTGTCCAGACGCGAGACGGTTCTACGTAATTTGGAAGATTGGTGCATTTCGATCTTCAGTTACTCATAGGAGAAGCAGCCGTTGCGCCCGTAAGTGCATGAAAAATAAGGCGCTCTCGTTTGGCTCGACAAGTGCCACTCTAGCCCAAAAGGACTAGCTGTTTGTGTTTCCCGGCATTAGGCTTTTTGGGCCTTGACTATTCAAGGATTAGACGATTTCAGGTGCGCAGTGTGGGTTTTCGTGCAATTCGCGCTTACGACAAAAATCACGCTTTACAGGTTCTAGGGGGTGTGTCAATGAAAAGATTGCAGTTTTGCCTCGCAGTGTTTGCAGTGCTGGCTCTGAGCTTTAGCGCATTCGCGCAAATACAGTTCGGCCAGTTTACAGGTACCGTGATTGATCCGACCGGCGCCGCTATTGCCAACGCCACCGTTTCGGTTATCAGTCCGACGACCGACCTGCACCTCGCCGCCACGACCAATGCCAGCGGCAATTACACGGTGAAAGAGGTGCCGCCCGGCCTTTACAAGATAACGGTCGAAGCTCCGGGATTCAAGACGGAGCACAACAATGGTGTGACGGCGAACGCGGGCACCATCTCGCATGTGGACTTCAAGCTGCTAATCGGCAAGGCGTCGGAAGTAGTCGAGGTGACCGGTGAAGCTAGCGCCATCGATACCGAAGATTCCAAACTGTCCACCACAATAAATTCTACGCAGATCAGCAACTTGCCCCTAAACGGCCGTAACGTTTATGACCTTATGCAAATGGCGCCGGGGGCGGTGAACGTGATGGGAGTTGACTTCGAGAACGGCCACAACACGGTCGTCAATGGCGTTCGCGAAGACTTCAACGGCTTCCTGATCAATGGCGAATCGAACAAGGATATGAGCGGTGGAACCAACAACGTTCCCATCCAGGACACGGTCGCGGAATTCCAGCAGTTGACGCTGAACATGTCCGCACAGTACGGAAGCAGCGCGGGCAGCATCAATAACCTGGTCACCAAGTCTGGCACCAACAGCATACACGGCAGCGTTTGGGAGTATGTACGCAACAGCGATCTTGATGCGAATCTCTACTTCTTGAATGAGGCGGGCGCAGCCAGGCCACCGCTGCACTTTAATCAGTTCGGCGGTACCGTGGGCGGTCCCATCATCAAAGATAAGCTCTTTTTCTTCGGGTCGTACCAGGGAGACCGGTTTTTGACGCAGGGCACTCCATCGACGATCGAGGTGGAATCGCCGGCATGGGAACAGGCGGTAGAGAGTGCGGCTCCAACCTCCACAGCTGCTCTCTTGTATAGCAAGTTCACGCCTTCCGTTCCCGGGGCCGTGGCCCAGACCTGCGGCGCGACCGGTACTAGCCCCTGCACCCTGGATAATTTTGCTTATAGCAGTACTACCGGCGGACCGAACTACACGCAATGGTTGTGCAATCTGCCGCAGGTTTGGCCAATTATCGGAGTAACGGCCCAGGACCAGGCGAATGCAGCTGGCACCTGCACCCTACCGACGATAGTTGCTGGCGTCCCTGGGATTCGAAGCGCAAACTTCCTGAATCAAAGCGTCGCCGTCTTCGGCAGCCAGACTCAATCGCTCGGCAATCTGTTCAATGGCAACGAAGCGATGGGCAGGCTGGACTATAACTGGAACACGAACAACCGCATGTTTGTCGAGATGAATTGGGACCATAACACCGACCAGTTCGGGGGCAACAACTGCAACACCAATTGCACTCGCGGCTTTAGCAATCCGAACAACGACTACTTCCCGCACGCGAGTTTGAGTTTTGTCCACACGTTCTCGCCGACGGTTCTGAACGAGTTCCGGCTGGGCTACACCCAGAACAACACGCAGATCACCTCGAACTTGCCGGGCGTGCCCGATATCAGTTTCCAGGACGCTGTGACCGGCTTTGGCTCGTACAACGGTTACCCGCAGTACTTCAAGGACCACGAGTATAGCTATGGCGATATGGTGTCCATCAGCCATGGCAACCACAGCTTTAAGATCGGAGCCGATCTGCGCCGCAATATCGAGAACAGTCTGTTCAGTGTGGCCCGGGGCTCCTACGAATTCAACGATCCAATCTGGTTCGCGGCGGATACTCCGGAAGGTCAGGCAGCGGGCGTGAATCCGGGTTTTTGCACCACTTTGGCCTGCGGCACGTACAGCAGCGACCCGCAAGGCGCGCTTTCCCCCAGCATCCGCCACTGGCGGAACTGGGAAGTCGGAGCCTACTTCCAGGATGACTGGAAGGCAAGCAAGCGGCTGACTCTCAACCTCGGCCTGCGCTGGGATTTCTACCAGCGGCACACTGAGGAAGATAATCAGGTGACGACGTTCATTTTGGGACCGCCCTCAAGCACAATACCTGGGATCGCCGGCGAGGTCGCGGATGCTAATGCTCCTTTAGGCAGCGCGGGTTGCCCCGATACCATCGCGCCCAACACCCAGATTCTGGCAGGCATTTGCGGTCCCGGTGGATTTGCCAAAGCAAACAGCCTGGGTCCAAATCAGTATAAGGACTTTGGGCCACGTGTTGGTTTTGCCTGGGATATCTTCGGCGATGGCAGGACCTCTATGCGCGGCGGTTTTGGCGTATCGTATGAGGGCACTCTCTATAACCCGCTGTCCAATTCCCGATGGAACCCTCCGTATTACTCCTTTAACGCAGTGGGATCCTTCTACGGCATAACATCGGGTTCAAGTGCAATCGTCTACGGACCGACGACGTGCGCCAGTGTCGTTAACGGCGTGTGCACGCCCAGCGGAGTGGCGCCTAGCTATACCGGCACTGGGAATAATCCCGGGCAGGGCACTGGCGCTCAGGATGTGGGAAACCTTACCGGCTGGAACTCCTCGAATGGGGACTTCGCATTCTTGACCGGCATTGTTCTGCCCCAGGGCATCAAGGATCCGTACGTGTATAACTTCTTCTATGGCATCCAGCGTGAAATCGCACCCAAGTGGGTAGTGGAAGCCAACTACGTGGGAACCGCCGGCCACAGGCTGTTCCGAGCCCAGCAGATCAACCGCGTAGTCGGAGGGGGTTTGCCCGCGGGCGCCTCTGTGGTGAACAACATTGGCGAGACAGCGACTGGCCTCCCGGGCGTGTTCCCCAACTCCAACTACGGGGTTTTGCGCACTTGGGAAAATGCGAATAACTCCAACTACAACGGTCTGCAGTTGCAGATCAGGAAGCAAATGAGCCACGGTGTGTTGTTCAACGCCAATTACACGTATAGCCACTCCATTGACAACGGATCGTCCTGGCACGACGCGGCGACTACCGCTGCGGGCGCGGCAGCCGGTGATGGCTACAGCACGGATGACACCAATGTCGGACTCGACCGCGGCAATTCCATATTCGATATCCGGCACCGTCTGTCATTGAACTATGTCTGGAACCTGCCCGGCCAGAACCTGCACGGGCCTGAGGGTTACGCGCTCGGCGGCTGGACGCTCAACGGCATCTGGTCATTCCAGAGTGGTGCGCACTGGTCGCCGTATAGCCGCAACACCGGGGCTGATCTCACGCAGATTACCCCTGACGCGCCGGCCACAACGGTGGGACCCTGCCTGGCGCAGGACATTCCCAACAATTGCCAGAACCTCGGCGGAGAGTGGACGCTCGACGGACAATCCCCGGGCGTTGACCGTCCTAATAGCAGCATGAGCCACTTCTCGCAGAGCCGCTCAGCATGGGAAAACGGCTGGCCTGGTGTCAGTGGCACGAACGGCCTTTACAACCCAACCGTGGGACCTCTAAATTACTCGGCGGCGGGCTTTCCAAGTCTGACCGCGCCCTGCTTGGCTTGCGTCGGCAACCTGGGTCGCAACACTTTCACTGGCCCGGGGCAATGGTCCGCCGATATGACGCTGGGTAAGACCTTCAAGCTCACCGAGCGCTTTAACCTGAAGTTCGAAGCCTCAGCGTTCAATGTCTTCAACCGCGCCAACTTCCTGCTCGCAGTAGCTGGTGGTGGCGCACACAACAGTCTCGACGACGGTCTGTTCGGCACGGCGGGCGGAACCCTCGATGGCAGAGACATGCAGTTCGGTTTGAAGCTTCTCTTCTAGCCAAAGATTTCCTGTCTTTTAGGCCTGTCCCACTCGCGTGGGGCAGGCCTATCGTTTTAGCAGCGGTGCCGGTATGGCCATACTCGCCAGCTTGCGAACGCTCGCCCTGTACCTCGTAAGCTTCCTTGCATTCATTCCTGCGTTCTGCGATAGAGCGGAAGGCCAGCAGACCTTGGGCTCGATCACGGGCCGGGTTCGAGTGGTTCGTGGTGATACGCCTCCAGAGCGTGTCCTGGTTTCGCTCAACTTGCACCAGACCCCACTGGATAGCGTATATACCGATTCACAGGGTATATTCGGATTCCATAGCCTTCAGCCTGAGGGTTACGAGGTTACGATCGACGACGACCAGTATCAGCCGGTCCGCATAGCGGCCGTAATCCATCCATCTTCGTTATCACCAACGGTGATTCTCGATATCCAACTGATTCCCAAGACTAAAGCCGATAGCGCCACTGCTACTCCGCAACAACAAGGGACTAACCCCTACCTGATGGACGTAAAAGACTATGCAAAGGACTTTCCCAAGAAGGCTGTGCAGGAATTTGAAAAAGGCGTGAAATCGAATGGCGACAACAGGAAAGACGAAGCCATCGCGCACTACCGCAAAGCCATTGAGATCGCGCCCGACTTTCAGCCCGCGCACAATAATCTCGGTACGCTCTATCTGGGCAAGTCGGATTTCAAGTCGGCGGAGGAACAGTTTCGGGAGGTGGTCCGCCTCGACCAAAATGACGCGCAGGCGTATTTCAACTTGAGCAACGTGCTCATGCTCACCGATCGCTTGCCCGAAGCTCAGACCGACGTGGCAGCGGGGCTGCAGCGCCGCCCTGATTCGGCCTTCGGGAATTTTCTGCAAGGATGTTTGTACGGGCGAACGGGTAAACTTGCCGAGGCCGAGAGCAGTCTGCAGAATGCCCTGCGCCTGGATGCAAAGATGCCGCAGACCTACTTGCAACTGGTCAATCTCTATCTTCGGCAAAACCGGCGCGGTGACGCTATTACGCAGCTGCAGGCTTTCCTGAAAGGCTTTCCCGATACAGCCGCCGCGCCCAAAGCTCAGGAAATTCTGAACAAACTACAGAAGGAAGAGAGCGCTGCCAAGCGCTAGGAGTTCTCACTTTGGAATTGGAGTTACACTACAGAAATTTGGTTCAAGCCTGCAGGCGGTCGCGTACTCGGCTTGCGCCTGGCTGGCCTTCCCGATGTGCTGGTAGGCGTACCCAAGGTTAAGGTGCGCTTCCGCCAGCTTGGGATCGAGTTCAATGGCACGCTGATGTTCGCGGACGGCCTTCGACATTCGATTTGTCTGGGCGTAACAGATGCCGAGGAAGTTATGCAGGCGCGCGTCTTCCAGACCGAGTGCAAGCGCCTTTTCCAGATGGGTCGCGGCGCCAGCGTAGTCCTTCTGCTGAAAGAGAGCCATGCCTGTCTCCCGCTGCCCCGGCGAAAAATTGGGCTGGATGGCAATCGCTTTCTGGTATGAGGCCAGCGCGGCTGCAGGATCGTTCTTCGCATCCAGTAAACCCACTTCGTACCACGCTCGGTAATTCTCCCGGTTGATCTGCAGCGCTTTCTGCAGCCAGTTCTTAGCCTCGTCCGCGCGTCCTAGCTTCGCGAGGGCCCGCGCCAGCGCGGTCATGGCATTGTCAAAATTCGGGTTTAGTGTGAGGGAGCGCTGCAGTTGCTCGGCGGCCGCGCCCCAGTTCTGACGCTGTAACGCCGACTCCCCGAGCATGAAAGGGATCACGTAGATTTGCGGATCCTTTTGCTGGACCTCATTGAGGAGCGCCTCTGCCTGATCGTCCTCGTGACGCTTAAAGGCATCCGTGGCCTTCAGGATGGAATTAAACTCCCAGAGCTTGTCCTTGGGATCGGCTAGCCCCTGCTTGAGCGACTCGGCGGAAACAGCGGCGTGAAATCCAAAGTAGCCGAGAGCGCGTAATTTTTCCTGAGCGTCCGGAGTCAGATTTCCAGTACTCGCGTTCTGGCGGGCGAAGGGATTGCGGGCCACAAACGCCTGCAACTTTTCCTTAAACACGGCTACTGTCGCGGGTTGCTCGGCAGCAATGTTTCGGGTTTCTCCGGGATCGGCTTCAAGATCGTACAACTCGGGCTGGGGCGCCTCGATAAAGTGAAAACGCTCACTCTCGAGCGCATGCAATGGACTCCAGCCGAATGAACTGAAGGGATAAAAAGTCTCGCTATAGGCTGGATTTTTCGCCGCCTCACTCCCGGCCTGATTCTTGTCTAACAGTGCATTCGATTGGAACTGCGCATAAATCAAATCAACCGGATTCGTCGACCCCTGCGCATGCGCCAGTTGCAGAAGTGTGGGGGCCACGGCCGCGGTTTCCACCGGGTTAACGTCGCGGCCAGCCGCAATGCCGCTTCCAGCAGGCGGTTTCACGATCAGCGGCACATGCACGGTAGCGTTGTACACGAAGAAGCCATGCTCGTCTTCGCCGTGTTCCCCGAGAGACTCGCCGTGATCGCTGAGCGCTACGATCAGCGAGGAATCATAAAGCCGATTCTGCTTGAGCCACGCGATCAGGTTGCCGAGTTCATGATCCGCGTAGGCAATCGCGCCATCGTAGGGGTGGCTGCGGTATTGGGTGCGGTAGGGTTCGGGAGAATCATACGGGCTATGCGGGTCGTAAAGATGCAGCCAGAGAAAAAACGGGCGTCGCGGAGTTTTCTTCAGCCAGGCGATGGCGTGGGCCACGCTCTCGCCGGCGGGACGGTTCACCAGACCAATCTCTTTTTTCTCGAAAGTTTTCGCCGAAAACGCATCGTCGTAAAAATCGAAACCGCGGGCCAGACCCCAACTGCGGTCGAGAACGAAGGCGCTGACCACTGCTCCGGTGGCATAACCTGCCCGCTGGAATGCCTGGGCCACGGTGCGAAATTGCTGTGCCAGCGGCTGCCCGGTGAAATCCTGCACGCCGTTCTGAAACGGATAAGTGCCTGTCAAAATTACTGCATGCGAAGGCCAGGTAAGTGGAACCTGCGAGATCGCTCGCTCAAACACGACACCGTCGTGAGCGAGCGCATCCAGGGTAGGAGTCTGGACCATTTGCGCGCCATAGCATCCCACATGGTCGGCGCGCAGAGTATCGATGGTGATCAATATAACGCTGGGCCTGGTAAGGTTGGATCGCGTAGCGATGTGGCGCGGCTGCTCTTTGACGGGGGCTTGCGCTGGTTTCGTTGCAGCAGCCTCTCCGAAAGTGGCGCATGCGGCAACGAGAGTCACCGCGACTGCGAGCGACGGAACCGGCAAGAGCTTGGACGGAAAAGTTGCGAAGCGCCGGAACATGCGTCTATTGCGGCGTCGGCTGTTGCCGCTGTGCGCGCCGCGTCTCCTCGTCTGCTTCGGCCGTGAGTCCCTTGGCGGCCAGCGCCTTGGCTAACGACTCGTGCATGGCGGACTCTTGCGGGGCCAACTCCACGGCGCGGCGCAACTCCGCAATGGCGTCATCAAGTTTACCCTGGTAAAGCAGGGTCTCTCCCAGGGCACGATGTCCCCGCGCAAACTCCGCGTTAATCGTCACCGATTGCCGGAACGCCGCCGCCGCCGGGTCCAGTTGTTTTTTCTGCAGGAACGCCACTCCCAGATTGAAGGCGGCTTCGAAATTGGTGGCATCCAGCTGCAGAGTTCGTTGCAGGGTCGCGATGGCGTCGTCGATTTGGCCGGCGTGGGCCTGCGCCATGCCCAGGTTAAAAGAGGCGAGCGCGTAGTCGGGACTGAGCTGAATCGTTTTCTGGAGCTCGTCCACCGCCTCGGCAAACATCTTGAGACGATAGTAATTCAGGCCTTGCATGTAATGAGCCGGAACCGATTTGGGTTCGGTGTTGATTACACTCTTCAGCTTTTCGATCGACTCCCGATAGCGGCCGTGCTGGCTGTCGGCGACGGCATCGGAGATCAGCTCATACGTGGCAATGCGGTCTTTTGGATCGGGCAGGTCGCGGCTGCTGATGGTCGGATCTTTTGCGGTTGGATCTTTTCCGATTGGGTCTTTTCCGGTCGGATCAGTGCCCCCGGAGAATCCCGCGTACCCCAACGATTTCAATCGTTCCATCAGTGCAGGATCCAGGCCGGTTTTTTCAGCCATTTCCTTGCCGGCACTGTAATCGCGGATCAAGCCGGCGAGCTTGGCGCGCATTTCGTCGGCGACCGCACTTTTTTCCGTGAATAGATTGTGGAGTTCGCCCGGATCCTTCGCCAGGTCGTACAGCTCTGGCCGAGGCGCGTCGATGAAGTGATACTTTGTATTCTCCGAGCCTCGTAGTTCACTCCAGTTGAAGTGAATCCGCGGCAGGAAGGTCTCTCCATAAAGTACTCGGTCACGTTCGGCCTGGGCATCGCTTCCGCTGCCAAGCTCGGGAAGCAGGCTGCGTCCTTGCACCTGCGAGGGAACATTCACTCCGACCGCGTGCAGCACCGTGGGCATCAGATCGACCAGCGAAACCGGGTCGTCAACCACGCCCGCCGCAGGCTTTTCTGGCAATTTAATGATCAGTGGCACATGCATCGTCGCGTTGTAGATAAAGAAGCCGTGCGTTTTTTCGCCGTGCTCTCCCAGGCTTTCGCCGTGGTCGCCACAGAGCACGATCACCGTGTTTCGATAAATCCCTTTCTCTTTCAAGAAACGCAGCAGGCGGCCGACCTGTTCATCGGCGAAAGCGATGGCACCGTCATAGGGCTGCGCCGCATACTCGCGGCTGTAAGGCTCGTGGGGTTGATAAGGAGCGTGCGGGTCGTAGAGATGCATCCAAAGAAAAAACTTCTTCTGCGAATTCTTCGCCAGCCAGTCCAGCGTCACGTCGGCGACAACATTGCCGGGACGCTCCATCTCGTCGAGATTCGCCTCGTCCAGACGGCTGAATTCGAAGTGGTCGTAATAAAAGTCGAATCCCTGATTCAGTCCAAACCGCGAATCCAGCACCGCCGCCGCGATCACGGCTCCCGTCTGGTATCCGGCCTGTTTGAGAACCGACGCGAGCGTGGGCTGGAGCGGGCTGAGCTTGTTGCCGCTAAAATCATGCATCCCGCTCAACATGGGATACGTTCCTGTCAGGATCGACGTGTGCGAGGGCAGGGTTACGGGAACGACCGCGAAGGCGCGATCAAAGCGCGTTCCATCGGCAGCCAGTGCGTCGATGTTGGGCGTCTTGATCTGCTTGTATCCATAGCAGCCAAGGTGGTCGGCGCGCAGCGTATCAATCGTGATCAGGACCACATTCAGCGCCGGCTTGGCAGGAGTTTGCGCTGCCGCGTAAAGCGTGGTGAAAGCCGTAAGGATGAGAATCAATCGACGAAGGATAGACGCCATCGGTGAGTTCAGTTTATCGCATGTTAGCGCATGAAAGACGCGGAACGGGCGCCGACAGCGGCTCAACCTGCCGGAACGATTGTGATAGGCTGGGCGCTTATGAGAAGACCGGCTATTTTTCTGGGAAAGATGTTCGTTGGGATTGTTGTTGGAATCACGCTGCTCGGATTTTTATTTGGACCTGTGGCCTGGTGCCAGACTTCCTCCCCGACCTCAGCCCCGAAAAGCTCGCCCCCCGACGTGTACCTCATCACCATCGACACGCTGCGCGCCGATCATGTGGGCTGCTACGGATACAAGCAGGTCGAAACTCCAGCCCTGGACGCGCTCGCTGCCGATGGTGTCCGCTTCACGCAGGCGTTTACGCATAGCCCGATCACGAACACTTCACACATTACGATTATGACCGGCCTCTTGCCCAGCGTGCACGGCGTCACCGATTTCGGAATCCCGCTCTCACCCCAGCATGTGACCGCGGCGGAACTTCTGAAGAAACAAGGCTATCAAACCGCAGCCTTCATCGGAGCCGTGATTCTTGATAGCAACACGCTTGCTCCCGGCCTCGATCGCGGATTCGATTTCTACGATAACTTTCCCGCCAAGACTGATACTAAAGAGCGCTGGGACCGGGTCGAACGCCGCGGGATGGAGGTCGTCGAACATGCCGAGGCCTGGTTCGGCAAACACCGCGCCGGGCCTCACTTCGTGTGGGTTCACCTGTTCGATCCGCACGATCCCTACGAGCCTCCTCCGCCGTTTTCGGAGAAATACAAAGATCATCTGTATGACGGCGAAATTGCCTATGCCGATTCGGCCGTCGCCCACTGGATTGCATTTCTGAAAAAGGCCGGCGTTTACGATAACGCCATCATCATAGTCACCGGCGATCACGGCGAAGGCCTCGGCGAGCACGGAGAAGAAACTCACGGCCTGTTTCTCTATGACTCGACGCTGCACATTCCGCTCATCGTCAAAATGCCATCGAAAACTGCGGGAGCCGCGCAGCACGGGACCGTGATCGACACGCAAGTGCGCACCACCGACATCCTTCCGACCATTCTGGCGGCGACGGGCGTGGACGCGCCGGCAGAGTTGAACGGCGAGTCGCTGCTTCCTTTATTCGAACAAACTGGCAATGCGCAGGCGGCGTCCAACCGCGAACTCTTCGGCGAGACCGACTATCCCCTCCGCTGGGGATGGGCCTCGCTGCGCGCTTTGCGAGCTGACAACACGAAGTGGATTGAAGCTCCCCGGCCCGAACTCTATGACCTGCAAACCGATCCGAAGGAGCTGAAGAATCTCTATGCTCCCGGCGGTTCCGGGGCCAAAGCCCAGTTCATGCAGGCCGAAATGGCGAAGTGGAAGGCCAAGCTTCCGCCGCAGAGCGCTTCCGCCAAGCCCGGAGAAGCTTTGCCGGATCCCAAAGACAAAATCGAAGTGCAGAACCTGCTGCACAACGCGATGCTCGCCAGCGACGACGATCGATCGAGTGATGCGCGCCAGTTCATGGAAAAAGCGTTGCGATTAGACCCGAATTCGCCAACCGCTCTTCGCCAACTCGGCGAACTGGAACTGGCTGCCGGAGATTTTGCCAAAGCCGCGGTCCACTTGAAGCGGGCAAGCGAAGTGCGTTCCGACGATTCCACCGCGGCGTTCGAATTGGGCGAGGCGATGGAGAAATCCGGCGATTGGCCGGGGGCGCGCGATGCACTCGAATTGAGCCTGAAGCTAGCGCCCAGCCAGATGCCGGCACGGCTGTTACTGGGCCGCGTTTACCTGCAACTCAAAGACGCGAAAAACGCGGAAGACCAGTTCGAGGCCGCCCTGCTGGTGGAT
>Ga0209274_10000094_pt1 | contig 78851 bp, 81 predicted proteins | sample HubBroMetageREF1_FD_188343 | JGI IMG/M metagenome (GOLD analysis project Ga0209274, IMG submission 188343) | Reference soil microbial communities from the Hubbard Brook experimental Forest, New Hampshire, USA - Hubbard Brook CCASE Soil... | ecosystem: Environmental > Terrestrial > Soil >...
GATCAGCAAGGATTATGCACTTGCCACAACAGACACTCGCCAAATATAATTATGTACTTGAGATTCTGTGAGACTAAAAACGCCCCACACACAGAAATCCTGACACTCCCCTTACGGGGCGATTTCGGTGACAGGTCTTATCGCTCCCACTCACCCCGTCTGCTGTCGCCCCCTGCCGGGCAGCAGGTGCACCAGGTCGATCTCCTGCGCAATGTCGGGCTGCCCGTCGCCTTCATCGGGTCCTGCCATGTCTATCCGGTGGTCATCAGATCATTTCTGCCGGCGTTTCAACGGTGGGACCGGACGCTCTATTTACTGACGCTCATCATCCCGCAGGCGTCGGCCCGGCCGGCCGCTAGATCGGTGGCCTCTGATCACGATCTGTTCGGCACAGCTCTCGCGCATGGTCGGAACTGGGCTCTCCGGCTCGACCACCGCCAGCCCGATCCCGGCGACTCCCCACGCCTTTGCGATCGGGGCCGGCGTCCGACGTTGCCGTCCGCGGCGTGATCAGTGGTCCGATGCCGGCGTCCGGCGCGGGAGTCCTTTCTTGGAGTCAGTCTCATGGCCACTCAGACGACCGTCGTCGGCGGCGATCTCTATCGACTCGCCGCCCAGACTTACGGCGACGCCACCCAATGGTATCGCATCGCCGCCGCGAACGGTCTCGGCGACCCCTTCGTGCCGGGGCCGGTGACGCTCACTATTCCGGCGCCCACGACGCAGCCCGGCAATGGAGGCATTCTTGGCGGCAATTCCTAGCGCGCTCCTGCCCGTCTCCTCGGCGCCGCCCCTGGGTGCGACGGCCCGCCGGCCGATCGCCGTGGTCCGGCTCGACGGGGCGGAACTGCCGGCGGTGACCTCGGTGCGCACGACCAATGTCAGCCATAATGCGGCCGATCGGTTCGAGGTCGAACTGCCTTTGCAGGTCCAGCCGGGGACGGCCGATTGGCCGGCCTGGGGCGACCCCAATACTCAATCCGAGATCGAGGTGCTCTACGGGGCGCTCGATGCCGGCGGCAATCGCTCGGCGCTCTATTCCGCCGTGCTCGGCCCGGTCGACAGCGTCGCGATCAGCCAGCCGGAGAACAAGGTCGTGCTCAGCGGCCGCGACTATTCTTCGGTGCTGATCGATACTCAGACGTACCAGAATTTCACGAACCAGACGGCGAGCGAGATCGCCACCACCATCGCCGTCCGCCACGGCTTGACCCCGATCGTCCAGGCGACGACGACGCCGGTCGGGGCGAAGAACGAGAGCGACAACACCTATTCGCGCGTCACCCGCCGGGAGTCGGAGTGGGATCTTTTGACCCAACTGGCGCGGAACGAAGGGTTCGTCTGCTATGTCCGTGGCCGCAACCTGTTCTTTCTGCCCGATACGGAGTCGATGGGGCCGCCCTATCGGCTGATCTGGCAGCCGGGGGCGAGCCCGGGCGCGCCGCCCAGCGGGAATTTCAAATCCATTCATCTCAGCCGGGCGATCACGCTCGCGCGCAACATCGTGGTGACCGTGATCAGCCATGATCGGAGCACCGGCAAGGCGATCATGGCGACGGCGCAATCGACCCTCGGCGGTCGGGCGGCCGAAGGCGCCGCCCAGATCGGGCCGCAGACCTATACACTGGATGTGCCCGGGCTGACGGAAGATCAGGCCATGGTCCGAGCGAGACAGGCGCTGAACCAGTACTCGCTGTTCGAGCGGGTCATCGATGTCCAGATGCCCGGGGATCCGTTCCTGGTCTTCGAGCAACCGATCCAGCTTTCTGGTACCGGGACCGATTGGGATCAGCTCTATTTCGCCGACCGGATCGAACGCAGCCTCAGCCAGTCGGGGGGCTTCACCATGACCATCCGGGCGAAGAACCACAGCAGCGCCCAGAGCGTCAGCACCATAGCGGGGGCGTCGTGAACGCCGGCCTCGCGGCGCACCAGGCCGCCTCGCTGGCTGCCGCACCCCGCTTCGGCATCGTCGATCTCTATGATCCGACGACCTACCGGGCCAAGGTCGTCCTCGGGCCCAGCGCCGACGGGATGACCCCGCTCACCGGCTACATGCCGGTTCTGACCGGCTATATGGGCAATGGCTGGGGCGTCGCCGCCCCACTGCAGAAGGGCGATCAGGTCGTCGTGCTGTTCGTCCAGAACCACCCGGATCAAGGCGTGGTGCTCGGGCGGATCTACGATCAGCCGCATCCGCCGCCCAAGCGAGCCGACGGTCAGGCGGCCGAGGCCGGCGAGTTCACGTTGGTGCATTCGTCCGGCTCGCGCATCCAAGTGACGAACGACCAGAAGGTGCTGATCAACGGCCAAGTCGAAATCGACCTGACCTCGCCCGCGGTCAATATCACGGCGACGAGCGTCGTCAATGTGACGGCACCGGCGATCAATATCGGCGCATCGGGCGAAAGCCTGCAGACACTGATGACCCGGGCCGCCCATGACCTGCTCGCCGGTCACACCCATTCGGGCGTCTCGACCGGCGGCGGCAATAGCGGGCCGATGACGCAGAGTTTTCCGGGTGATGCGCTCACCTCGGCTTTGAAAGCGGGGTAGCCCCATGTCGGATCTGGCGGATCTCTTTCAATATTGGGGCAATGATCTGCAACTGGGGCCGACCGGCGACCTCGCCCCGGCCTCCCGGTCGGACCGAACCTCGCAACGGATCATCCGTCGGCTGCTGACCAATCCGGGCGGCGGCGATTATCCTTGGCAACCGCAATATGGGGCGGGTTTGCCGGCCAAGATCGGCCAAAATCTCGATCTCGGCCATCTGCAGGCGCTGATCGTGGGCCAGATTGCGCTCGAGGCGAGTGTCGCACGCAACCCTGCACCGCAAGTGACGCTGACGCCGTTCGTCGGCGGCGTCTCGATCGCGGTACTCTATTACGATCAAGCCGGTGTCGGCACGCCGCTCAGCTTCAACCTCGTCAGCACCCCGCCAGCACCGCCGCCCCTTGCCATCCCGCCGCTCGAGGCGCCGACGCCGCCCTCGCCGCATCAAATGCCTCCAGTCGAGACCGAGGGGCGAGGCGCCGCACCCGCGAGTCCGGCGGCGGTGCCCGCCATTCTGTCCGGAGTGTGATCCATGACCATCCCGATTCCCTATGCCGACCAACAGGGCGGCCTCCACGCCATCGCGGCCGAGCAGATCGGATCCAACATCGCCTTCGACAGCGTGCCCAATGTGAACGGAGCGCCCGTCTCATCCGGCAATCCCATGCCGGTCAGTCTCCTCGATGCCGCCGGCCACGCGGCGTCCGTCACCCCCGACGGGACGCTGAACATGACCCCGATCGGGACCGACTTGTTCTATGAAGGGTTCGACCTCGCCGGCACGTTCGATGCGACGAACAAATGGGCGGCCGGGGTCGGTACCGGGGGCGGCGTCGGGATCGCGGTCGCCGCCAGCGGCGGGTCGGCGACGCTCGGCACCGGGACGACCGCATCGGGCTACGCTTACGTTCAGACTGCGGCGAGCTTCACGCCGGCTCCCCCCGGGTTCCTGACGCTGCGTCTCGTTCTGGGGCTGCCCAATTCGGTCCCGATGAATGCGTACGCGTTCTGGGGCCGCGGAATACCGGCCGCCAGCCCCGCGGCGAGCGCGCCGATCGCCAACGGGATCGGATTCGAAATCACGACGGCAGGGGTGCTTTGCGCCGTGTCCTACGCGGCCGGGTCGCGAAGCCAGTTCGCCGTCCTGAGGCTGCCGAGCGATGGCGCCTATCATGAATATGTGCTCGTCTACCGGCCCGACAATTTCTGGTTCACGCAAGACGGGGTGGTGGTTTATTCGCAGCCAACGAACGCGAACGGCCCGAACGTCAAGAGCCTCCCGATCCTGATCGCGGCCATCGCCGGACCGACCGCGCCGGCATCGAGCTTGACCCTGACCATCGCCGAGGTGGCGCTGGGCGACCTGGGCCGGAATGCCTCGCAGATCGCCGACGGTACGTTTCCGTGGCGAAAGGCGACGGTAACGAGCGGCGGGGCGTTGGCGGTGGCGGGGTCGGTGAACACGGTCACTTCGGCGGCGGCGACGACCAATTTGGCCGGTTCCATTTCGGCCGGCGGGTCGTTCCAACAAATCGCGGCATCAAATACTTCCCGTAAGTCGTTGACAGTAAAGAACCCGCTGACCGCCACGGAGCCGCTGTATGTTTTCCTTGGCAGCACTGTCAGCGCAACAGCGGCGACCTCAATCGATCTTGGGCCTGGCGACTCGTACGCGCGCACCAGCGGCGTCGTTCCGTCAGACGCTGTCCAAGTCATGGCAGCGACTACGTCCCATCCCTTCTATGCGGATGCCCAATGATGAAGATCCTCCTACTCGTACCAACAACCGTTCTGTTTTTTGCGTCATCGGCACTTGCCGATGGGCTGACGAACGGCTATCGCCCGAACGTCCAAACTTTCACGTCGTCAGGCACCTGGACGAACCCAGGAGGGAAATACCAGGTCTGCTCTGGAATCCTCTACGGAGCGGGAGGAGGTGGAGGATCAGGTGGCACAGCGGTCAACAGCTTGGAGGGCGGCGGCGGCGGCGGCGGTGGATTGGGGCTGCAGTTCGGCCCGATCAGCGTGGCAGTTCTGAGCGTGTCTCAGGCAGTTACGATCGGGGCTGGTGGAGCCGGGGGAGGACCCGTCTCTACAAGTACTTCAGCCGGTAACAACGGGACAGCCGGAGGAAATACCACATTCGGCTCGCTCTTTACGGCGTTCGGCGGCGGTGCCGGGGCGGGCCCGCCATCCGCCTTCAACGCTGCCGCTGGTGCGGGCGGCGGTGCAGGGCCGTTTGGCCCTGGCGGTAACGCCAACGGTTCCACGGAGGGTGCCAGTGGTGCCGGGAACGCCAATACGGGGACCCCCCCGCAAGGTGGCGGCAATGCAAATGCGAACACCACCCCGTTCGCCGCCCCGCTGGGCGCGTTTCCGGGCGCGGGCGGTGGCTCCGGTGTAGGGCCAGCCAACAATGGGGACAGTAGCCTTTATGGCGGCCCCGGCGGTGGCGGCGGCGGGGCTATCGGCTCAATTCCTACGGTCGAGCCGCCAGGAGCTGGTGGTGCGTCGGCCTCGAGCCTTGCGCAAAATGCGAGCGGCAATGGGATGACGGTAGACGGACTGCCCGGTACCGGCGGGTCTGGCGGGAATGCCGCGGTCGGTGGGGCTTCGGCAACGGCCGGGGGCAATGGCGGTGTTGCGGCCGGTGGCGGTGGCGGGGGCTCGGCCGCGAATGGCGGAAGCTCAGGCGCTGGCGGCAACGGCGGCAACGGATGGGCTCGTGTAGTGTGCTTTTAGTAACCCGTCGCCACCTTCGGCCGAGCCAGGATATCAAAATAGAGGCTCTCGATCTGCGCGACTACGGCCTCGGCACTGTACCGGCCGCGGCAATGGCCAACGATGGCACCGCGATCGAACCCGTCGTACAGAGACATCATCATCGCCATACCGCGGGCGAGATCCGCCGGGGCTGCCGCCTCGACCAAAAGCCCGGTCTCCGGGGTGAGGACGCTTTCTGGGCCGCCACTGCGGGTCGCCAACACCGGGATGCCGCTCGCCATCGCCTCGATCGCGACGGCGCCGAAGCTTTCGTGTCGAGTCGGCATGACAAGGGCATGGGCATCTTGCATCTCCGCCGCAACGCCGTTTCTACCCAAGGGGCCTAGGAAGTCGACCAGGTGCGCCAAGCCTAGGCGTTCAGCCATTGCGCGGTAGTGTTGGATGGGGCCGGGGCCAACTATGCGAAAGCGGCAAGGAGCGCCGTTGCGGCTATGATCTCGTGCCGCAAGTAAGAGATCGGAAATACCCTTGTCCTCGGTCAGGCGTGAGACTGTCAGGAATACAAAAGGCTGATCTGTTCGCGGCCGCGGCGCGGGGCAGAAGACCTTGGTATCCACAAGGTTCGGGATGATGCGCATGGGGCGCTGCAAACCGTTTTGCCGTATCGCGGCAGCCAAGTGACCGCTTACCGCAACGACAGCGTCCGCGTCTTCAAGGGGACGCATCACCGTTGGGGTCGCGCGCCCGGCGCCGTCGGCAAAGGGCGCCTCGGGAAAAGGAAATGGCCCCATATGTTCCGTGACTGCATAGGGGATACCGAATTCCCGGCTCAGTTCGCGGGCGACGGCACCCCCCGGCCACGCGACATGAGCATGTAGAATATCGGGGCGACCGTATTGCGAAGCGATCTCCAAATTCCGGCGATGAGACCTCACGAACGGCGCGATATCGCCGGCCAGGAGCGCGCTCTGCCGAACCATTACGTGACGCCCCATGTGCAAGATTGCGCCGTGGGCATCACCGACTGGGGATCGGCGGCGGCGCCACAACTTGGATACCCCGCGAATAACCTTTCGCGGGGTCACGAGACGCATCGTCAGGAAGTGCGGGTTGACGGCGCTGAAGGAGACTTTCCAATCCGGGTGCAGCCGCCCGATAGCTTGCGCCTGCTCAAGTATGAAGATTCCCGACATTGGGTCTGAGATCCCGCCGACCCATGACGGAATGACAAAGACGTGCATTTCCGTACTTCCTTGGCCGGTCATGGCACTCAGATGGAATGTATATGGTAACTTAAAGCATCGGAAGCACCATTGCAAAGCATCCATATTTCCAATAGGACTCACCCATGTCCAACACGTCCGGACCCTGCCTCTCCGTCACCATCGCAGCCCCGGATCGGCTCGGCGATGGCCAAGCTCACCTTCGCTGTCGTCTGCGTCCCGCTGACAGTCATCATTTCGCCGATCCGTCGCCGCGACCGGCGCGATCCCGATCGCCTGCACAGTCGCGGGGTCGGTCGGAAACATCGCCACAGGAAGGGCGGCGTTGCCGGAGGCTAACCCGCCCGTGGGGGTACCGGCGGCCGGTACTGCTTATGTGATTGCGGCCGGAACCGACCCGGCGACGAACTGAGGCACGACGCCCGCGCTCGCCCTGATCGCGTACCAGGGGGTGTTTTTGCGCCCTGCAAATCGGAGCCAACTTCGCGACGGCCTCAAGCTTCCAAGTCTGAAGGACCGGATCGGGCTGAACCACTCGGGCCGAGAATGCGCCGCCACCTCGGTCCGATCGGAAGCGGCCAAGGTCCATTTCAAGGCGGAGTCTCGGTTCGTTCCTTCGTTCGTCGGCAGGCTTCGGCATAATCCGTGGTGACCGTCGCGCTCGGATTCACGGCCGGCTCGATCGGCATCGATCTCGTTCGTCTTACACCCACTCTCGTCCTCTCAGTGTAGACGCCCATTCCGCGGCTGCTCGTCAATGGCCCGGCCTCGTCGGGATCTTTCCAAGGGTCGAGGGAGGGAGCGGCACCCGGGTCGGGTCGAGTACCGCTGGACCGTCGCGGTGAGAGGCAGGCCGATCGCATGGTAATCGCGAGCGACCGGTTCGCGGAGGAAACTATCTTCGGAATCGACTACTCCGCGGCGGACAAGATAGTTCCCGGTGCGAGTCCTCTGATCAACCTTCCCTGTCGCCGCGTGTGGTGACATGGCTGCCGGGACATTCAGACCCGGCGTCATATTACGCGAAGGTACGACGTGAACGAAGCCGCGATACCGGACGATTTGGCGAATATCGTCCGCCATATCTGTGCCGGCGGTGCAGGGCCCGAGGGGAGCCGGGGCTTTTCGATCTGGCTGAGGTGCTCGTCGGCCTCGGGAAACATGACGAATCTGCGGAAATCTTCCGCCGGGCCTATTTGCTCGGGCCGTCCTCGGCGCCCTTTGTCGACATTCTACGCGCCGAACCGGGGCCGGCTGGTGCGCGGAAGGTGATCGATCGGACACGGGCGCTGGTCGAACGCGGCGTCATTTTCGTGCCGGTCATCGGTTACATGGCGATCAGCGAGGGCATCTTGGATAATGTCGATGCCGTGAATCGGCTGATCGATTATGAAAGATATCTTCAGTGCGACAAAATTTGCCTCCCGAGTAATGGGGAGGTCGAATTCAATGCGAACCTGGCGCTAGAAATAAAGTCTACGCTTCAATACTATGCCTCCAGACCGGAGCGGGCAATCCATCGGGCCTGGCGTCACAATGGAATTACCCAGTCCGATTCGCCGACATGTCAAGAATTTACTAGACTCATACTGTCGGAGATCAGAAAATATATTGAGAAGCTGTCTTTGGAATCGGCACATCCTTTTATCCGTTCGCGCCCGAGAGAGATTCGCGTCGAAGGTTGGGCGGTGGTTTCGAACCGGGAGAGCTATCACAATTCGCACATCCACCCCGCGCCTGGATGAGCGGCGTCTATCATGTCGTTCAGCCGGACGTGTCGAAGCAAGCCGGATCGAATTGCGGCTGGCTGCGGCTGGACGATCGGTACGGAGCTCTATGGGTCGTTTCTGGTTTATGGATTGATCGCCGCGTTCGGGCGACAGCGATGGGGTTGGCTCGGCTATGGCGCAGTAGCGGCGCTGTTTTATGGACAGTTTTACCTGGCCTTCCTGGTCGGCATGGCGGTCGCCCGGATCTCTCTGGCGGTTCCGGTCGACCGGCCCCGACTGGCCGTCGGGCTGGCGAGCGTCGGAGTCTGGTTGGGATCCTACCCGCCGGACCGCGCCTGGGAGGGGATCTGGGCACTGCCTTATCTCCCCGGCGGCTATCACCATCAGAGCCTGGCTCATATTCTCGGGGCGGCCGGTCTGATCCTTGCGGTTATTCTAAGTCCTGCGAAGGATACACTGGAATTGCCGATCTTCCAATTTCTCGGCCGGATTTCCTATGGTTTCTATTTGACTCACTTTTTGATCATGTCGTCATTGTCGTGTTGGATCGTGCTGATGCTGAACCCTTGGATGGGCTACCTCCCCGCGATCGGGGCGGGTTTCGTCGTGACCATCCCCGTCACGCTGGCCCTCTCCTATCTGTTCACCGTTGCGATCGACGAGCCTGCTACCCGGTTTGCCGATCGGTTCTCCCGTCGGCTCGTCGGAGTCTTCGTCCAAACCTACCGTTCGAGGGTCCCGGGCACGACGCGAGGGAGCGCCGCTTCCACCCCCTGATATCGCCGGCTTCCGGTCCCTCCCCGGCACTTGCCGGCCCGGTTCCAGTCATCAGCTAGTCACGACCCTAACCGGTTGTCGAGTTACGCCCCCGGGCGCCCGTGGGCGCCTTTCGCATTTCTGGAGAGCGTCCCATGGCCATCACCGGTCAAAGCTTCACCGCCATCGTCGGCGCCATGGTCGCCGCGGCGAAGTCCGCGGCGACAGCCGCCCTCGATTTCACGGCAGGCTCGATCAATCTCGCCCTGGTTCAGTCCGTCGCCGGCGTCGCCTTGTGGCTGCAGGGCCTGGTCTTGCTCGTTTTGGCGCAGTCGCGAGCCGCGACCAGCCAGGGCGGCGATCTCGACTCTTGGATGGCCGATTTCGGCTTCGCCCGGCTCGCGGCGGTCGCGTCGACCGGGCAGGTGGTCTTCGCCCGGTTTCAGGCCACGGCAGCGGCGGTCGTTCCAGTCGGTGCAGTCGTCGCAACCGCCGTCGGCGGCACGCAATTTACCGTGACCGGCGATCCCACCAACGCGGCCTTTGGTGCGAATGCGATCGCACCGGGACAGCCGGGCTACACGATCGCGGCGGGCGTCGCCTCGTTCACACTTCCGGCCGTCGCGGTCACGCCGGGCAGCGCCGGCAATATCCAGGCCGGGGCGATCTCGCTGCTGCTCCAACCGATCAGCGGCATCGATACGGCGACCAACCCGAACGCTTTCACCGGCGGTACCGATCCCGAAACCGATTCGGCTTTCCGGCTCCGGTTTCAGGTGTTCATCGACAGTCTGATGAAGGGGACCGACGCGGCGATCACTTACGCTTTGAACTCGCTGCAGGCTGGTTTGACTTTCAGCATCATCGAGAACGCCACGCCCGCGCTCGCGGCGCAAGACGGCTATGTGACGATCATCCTCGACGATGGTACCGGCGATCCGCCGACTTCTCTTCTGACGGCGGCTGCCGCCGCTGTCGAGGCCGTGCGGTGCGCCGGGATCACGATCGGTGTCTTCCCGCCGACCGTCGTCACGGCGAATGTCGCGCTGACGGTTGCGAGCCTCGTCGCCGGCAACCACGCCGCGGATGTTCTGGCCGTCACCAACGCGCTCACGCTCTATATCGACGCCTTGCCGGTCGGCTCGCCGCTGGCCTATTCCCGTCTGGCGCAGCTGGCTTATGACGCCTCGCCCAATATTACGAACGTGACGGGGGTCGGGCTCAACGGCGGGACAGCGGATCTCGCGGTTACTGCTGTCGAGGTCATCAAGGCCGGCACGCTGGCGGTGTCCTGACATGGCAACCGGGGATCAGGCCGATATCACGGCCCGGATCTATCGCTGGCTGCCGTCGCGGTGGTTTCCCTCCGGGCCCGGAACGCTCATCTATGCCACAGTCTCGGGGCTCGCCGCCGGTCTCGCCGCACTCTATGCGATGATCACCTATGCCGGCCAGCAGATGCGGATCGCGACGGCGACGGATGGCTGGCTCGACCTCATCTCGGCCGATTATTTCGGCCTGCGCCTGCCCCGGCTCGCGGGCGAAACCGATCCGGCCTACTCGTTCAGAATTCGCCGTGAGCTGCTGCGCGAGCGGGTCACGCGCGAGGCGATCGACCGCGTCGTCTATGACACGACGGGCGACCATCCGACCATCATCGAACTCAACCGCACCTCGGATATCGGGTGCTGGCGCCAAGGCTTTGCGTGGCGCAGCGGAAATTACGGCTCGAGCGAGCTCCCGTTCCAGGTCTTCGTCACCACCCCGCGCGAGAACTCCGACCCGTTCCCGCTGCTGGCGGGATGGCGAGCTCCGGTCGGCGCCTATCGCGGGCCTTATGCGGCTTGGGCGCTGGCTTCGATCTTTCCGCCGCCGCAAGCACCCGACGCTGCCATCGTCGCCGCGATCGAGAGCGTGCGGGCTGCGGGGATCACGGTTTGGTTGCAACTCGTCGATCTGCCGGTGACCAATTCTCCGCCCCAGATCATGGGGCCCGGCCGGGCGGCCCTGAACCAGCCGACGCAATCGGGTTTCAACACCGTCACGGGGATGAACTGACATGACACTTGGTACGCGCGCCTATATCGACGGCAACGGCACGCTGAAAGCGGCCCTCACCGGCTCGAACGGCACGGCCGATACGACCGGCGTCACGGCTTTCGATGCCAACGGCAACGCGCTCGCAATCGCCCTCGACGGCACCGACGCGGTCGGGATTGCGGCGCCCGCCGGTGCCGCCGGCATCCGCGGGTGGCTGTCGGGGATCTATCAATTGCTCACCGGAACCCTGACCGCGACGCTCGCGGCCGGGACCGACGTGATCGGGGCGGTGACGCAGAGCGGGGCGTGGGTGCTGTCGGCGGGGTCGGCGGTGATCGGCGGCGTCCAACTCGTCGACAGCGGCGGCACGAATAGAGCTTCCGTGTCGCCCGGCGGGGCGATCAGCACGGCAGATGCAGCAAATGGTCCCGTGTCTCCGGGCGCCGCAGCAGCCCGGTCGGAGCTGGTCGGGGGCGTATACAATGCGACGCTGCCGGCTCTGACCAATGGACAGCAAGTCGGGCTCCAGCTCGATCTGAGCGGCCGAGTTCTGAGCGCCGGCACGCTGACCACGCCATACGTTACGTTCGTCAGTCCGGCGGTCTCGGTGGCTACATATCCGATCAATTCCTGCTTGGGAGGATTGATCCATATCCCAAACCTATTCCCGACGGGTAAAGGCGGAACCATAGACTGGCTTCAGATCATGATGGGGCCGGCCATATCGTTCCCGTCAGGGGAGTTGTTGGTCGCAGTGTTCAACCAAGCCCCGACAAACTCTACATTTACGGATAAGTCGAGCTTCATCTTGCCCGCTGCAGACATGAACAAACTCGTAGTCTGGAAACCGGTCGGGCCTTCGGTCTCCGGTCAGAATGACGGCACTATCGAGCCATGGAGCTTCACTCTAGTGCAATCAAACACCCCGGTAATAGTCGCAGGAACCGACGTATGGATCGGCGTACAAGTTGCGATCGCCGCCTTGACCACCGCTACGACAAGTGATCTAGTCTTGATGTTCAGTGGTCGCCAGTACAGTGGCAATTAAACGAGACAACGTAAAATAATGGTCTGACAACGCCAAATATCATACTGCAATCAATACCGCTTCCAAGTTTGTCGCAAAATATCGGAGTGGAGTGTGATCGGTGAGGAAGCGATCAAATCTTTCCACAGAACTCAGATGCGGAAGTTTTGACTTCGGTAAGAACTGGCCGTGCCAAATCCTGGAGACATCGAAACCGGTTTCATTAGCAAGTTCGGCTAACCTTCGTCTACTATAGAGGCGGTCGTGATAGCGATATCCGCGGAGACGGGCGAGCCGTTGCGTCCATGAAAGGTAGTAGGGCAGGAACGAAACGAAGAAAATACCGCCCGGGCGGAGTACTCTCCGGATCTCCTTTAATGAAGCTACATCGTCACGGACGTGCTCCAAAACACCGAAGCTCGTGACGCAATCGAAGTCTGCCGAGCCAAAGGGCAGCCGGACGTCGTCGAGGAGGGGTACGACTTGGATGCTATGATCGTCGATGATCGGCGTGTCGAGATCAAACGACGAATCGCCCGCACCCGCCTGTAGATCGCAGCTCGTGACGAGAAGCCCCTGTTGCCGAAGTAGATAGGTGGCGTGCCCTTTGCCGCACCCCCAATCCAGAACGGAAATTCGCTGGGATGGGCGGCCGAAGCGGTCGACAAGAAGACCCGACAGAAAACGTGCCTGACGCTGGTAGACGCCTATTGCCGCCCGAGCCAGAAATCGATGGTATTGATCATGTGCCGCCAATTCGACGAGATATTTGTCGGGAGCGCAAGCGGCCCGCAGTGGCTCCGGATCGATGTAGAGTTTGGCCCTGATCATTACGCGCACTCTCCTTTGCCAATGAGACGAATAGAGCTGGTTCCGCAGGACTCTCTATACCAGAAAGCTAGTTCGGCAGTCCGGCCGGAGGAGCGAGGTCTGTCTCCGCTCGGCGAGGGACGGAGCGGGGGCGGAGCTTGAACTCAATTCGGCCTCCTCCGGCTCGCAGACGAAATCGACCCACCTGATTCGGCTCGGATCCGTCGCGAGTCCGTGCGCAAGGGGATCGCGCGGGACGATCGGCCGAGTCGGCTCGAGTACAAACACCGATCATAGAACTGCAATCGTGCCGAACCGTACTCCAGCTGTTGCGTGCCATCGTAAAGGGTTTGCTTGGCGCACGGGAATTTAGGACGTGGGAGAACTCCCATTTCGCGGGTTCGTTTCGACGCCACGAGAGAACTCCCAGCCCTTGCCGAAAACCACGGCTTGGGGAACTGCCGCTGCGGTTCTTCGCGGGACCGATTCCGCAAATGCGCTACCGGCGATCTTACCACCGCTATGGCCGCGGCCCCGGTAGCGTCCGATCGTGTTCCGGCCGCCCTCCGACCTCAACACTCCCTCCCAAAGAGGCCCCCATGGATAGACAGCAAGTCTATGCGCTCGCGATCCCCTACGAGACCGATCTGCTTTCGGCGCAGCGCAATACTCAGGAAGGTCTGGGCCTGCTCGCGCTCGACATCCTCGGCGCCGGGCCGGTCGTGTCGGGCCTGGGCTGCACGCCCACGTCGCCACCGTCGCTGGCCGTCGTCATCGCGCCGGGACGCCTCTACCAGCTGGCATTCCTCGATGCGACGGCTTACGGCCAGATTGCCGGCGGCAACCCGGCGGGCGGGCTGGCGGCCGACACCGATCCCTTTCACCAGGTTCTGAAACAGGGTCTGCTGCGCGACCCGCTGACCTTGTCCTGCCCGGCACCGAGTGTCGCCGGCACCTCGATCAACTATCTGATCGAGGTGATGTTTCAGGAACTCGATACATCGCCTGCGGTTCTGCCGTTCTTCAATACGGCCAATCCCGGGATCCCGTTGGCTGGTCCGCCCGGGGCTCCCGGTCAGGCGCTGAACAGCGTTCGAGCCTGCCAGTGCATCCTGCGCGCCAAAGCGGGCACGGCGGCGATCACCGGGACCCAGACGACCCCTGCGGCAGATCCGGGCTGGATCGGGCTCTATATGGTAACTGCAGCCTTCGGGCAAACTGCCGTCACGCTCGCGAACATCACCGTCCTGCCCGGTGCCCCGTTCCTGGTCCCGGGCGGTCCGCAGGGCGGCGGCCAATCGCCCGGCACCTATGCCGTCGATACCAGCACGACGCCAAATCTCATTACCGCCGCCGTTTCGCCGGCCCTGACCGGTTACCAGACTGGGTTCGCGTTCCGGATCGAGCCGGCCAATGCCAATACGCTCGGGACCGGCGCCGTCGTCGCCAGCATCAACGGATTGCCTACGGTCAGCGTCACACAACCGGATGGAACGCCGCTGCAACCCGGCGACATCCGACCCGGCAAGGTCTTCGACGTCGTGATCGGCGCCGGACCCGTGCTGCAGATGCTCTCCTGGCCGCAAGTCAGACCGGACAAGCGGATCGCCGTGCAGATGGTGGCAACCTCGGGCTTCCGCGCCGGGCTCCACAATCACTACCCGGTCGACACCTCGGGTGGCCCGGTCTCGTGTCTGCTCGCGGCGGGCCCGAATTTCGGCGACGAAATCGGGTTCAGCGACGCCGGCGGGGTATGGCGGACCAATAATTTCACCATCCAGGGAAACGGCCATCTGATCAACGGGTTCTCGGCCAATTTCATCTGCAATCTCGACAATGCGTCGTTCAGCCTGGTCTTTCGCGGCGGTTCGTATGGGTGGAAGGTCGAATAAATGAGCAATCTCGCAGGTCTCTTCGCCGGGATGGCGGTTCCGCCCGGCGCCCAGTTCGAGGTACTGACCCAGTCCGGCACGTGGAAGCATCCACAACCCGGCGTCAACTACAACGCGATCATCGTCGCGATCGGCGGCGGCGGCGGTGGCGGCGGTTTCGGCACCGTACTCCTCTCCTCCGGGACCGGCGGATCCGGCGGTATCATCGTCGGTGGCACTGCGATTTCCGGTACGGCCGGCGGCGCGACGTCCTTCGGCTCGATCGCGAGCGCCGCCGGCGGCGCGGGGGCGGTGGGATTCGTGGGCGGGAGCGGCGGGTTCGGCGGCGGCGGCGCGGCCATGGGCGGGACCGGCGGGGCCGGGCTGGACTTTACCGGCGGCGGCGGCGGTGGCGGCGGAACCTCTTCCGGTGCCGCCGGGCCGACGGCGGCCGGCCCCCCGGCGCATTTCGCCACGGGCCCGAGCGGCGGCTGGCCGAACGGCGGCTACAGCGGCAGCCCCGCCACCGGCGGTTCGCCTGCGACGACACTCCCGATCTTTTCCTGGGTTCCGAACAATCTCGGCGCCGGCGGAACCGGGGCGGCACCGGCGACCATTCCGACGCCGTACGACAGCCAGACCTTCAGTGACAATGGCGGCGGCGGCGGCGGATCCGGCCGCATCGTCACGGCGATGACGAGCACCCTCGATGCCGACCAGACGATTGTCATCGGGCAGGGCGGCACGGCCGGCGCCGCCGCCAGCGCCTATGTCAATCTCGGCGCTTCCGGTCAGCCCGGATGCATCGGCGTCTGGTATTGGCCGGTGAGGTGACGGTTCTCCAAAAAGTGCTATTTATTCAATGAGATAGAAAAAGCTCCGAGTGCGCCGTAGGGCAAATCCACCGGCTCGGGGCGATCGCGACGGTATCGAGGCCCGGGGATCCATCCGACGCATCGGTACTGCGTCACCCGATCCCGTTCATCCCGCCAACGAGGTGCAAATGGACAGACAGCAAGTCTATGCGCTCGCCATCCCCTATGAGACCGATTTTCTCGCGGCGCAGCGCTACACCCAGGAAGGTTTGGCGTTGCTCGCTCAAGACCTCCTCGGGGCGGGACCGGTCGTGTCGGGATTGGCCTGCAACCCGGCATCGCCGCCCGCCCTCGCCGTGATCGTCTCGCCCGGCCGCCTCTATCAAACGGTCGCCCTCGATGCGACGGCTTACGGCCAGCTGACCGGGGCCAATCTGATCACCGCCAATGGGCAACCGGTGGCGGGCGGCCTCGCGGCGGACAGCCACCAGGTTCTCAAGCAAGGGCTGCTGCGCGATCCGGCGACGCTGCCCTGTCCGGCTCCGACGGGGGCGGGGGCCTCGATCAATTATCTCATCGAGGCGATGTTCCAGGAGATCGACGCCTCGCCGTCGGTCCTGCAATTCTTCAACACCCAGAATCCGGCAACGCCCCTGGCCGGGCCGAACATCAATGGCTTGACGCTGCCGACGATCCGGGCTTGCCAGTGCATCGTTCAAGCCAAACCGGGCACTGCCGCCGCGACGGGCTCCCAAACCACGCCTGCGGTCGACGCCGGCTGGATCGGGCTCTATGTCGTCACCGTCGCCAGCGGTCAAATCGCGATCACCGCCGGCAATATTTCCACTCTGACCACGGCCCCGTTCTTGACGCAGACCGTGTCCGAACTCGCCCAGACGCCGGGGACCTACGCGGTCGACACCAGCGGCACGGCCAATACCATCATCGCCAGCCTGTCGCCTGCGCCGACTGTCTATGCAATTGGGTCGGTATTCCAGATCGTCCCGGCAAACGCCAACACGGGTGCCGTCACTGTCAACCTCAACGGCTTGGGTGCGATCGGCCTGACCAGGCCCGACGGCACGGCATGCGTTCCCAATGATATTCGGGTGGGCAAGGCGTTCGACGTGGTCATCAAATCGGGCCCTACTCTACAGATGCTCTCGTGGCCGCAGCAACCGGACGGCCCGAAGATCGCGATATCGGGCGCCGCACACACTTTTGCCGCTGCCGATGGCGGCAATACGGTCTCGCGGTCGAATTCCGGTTCGGCCATGTTCGACACCCTTCCGGGAGAAACCGGGACTGTGCTTCCGGCAGGTTGGTCGGCAACAGTCGTCAACTCGGATGTCGCGGGCATCTTGTGCATGGGTATAGGCCTGACGGGGCCAGGTGCCACTCTCAGTGGATCCGGTGTCGTAAGTCCTTCCGGCGGAGGGTATTTCATCTTTCTCGGTCCAGGGCAAAGGACAACTTTTACGTCGGATGGTACAAACTATCAGTGCTGGGGCGCACCGCCTCGGGCGAAATGCACGGCTCCTCTGACCTTGTATGTATCGCCGTCCGGCAGCGACGATTTCCCCGGCATCACGACGACGGCTCCGATGCAGACCGCCGGCCGGGCATACGCCGTCGCTCAGAATTGTTTTGATCTCGGTGGCTTCCAACCGACGATCTCGCTCGCAGCCGGGGCCTTCTCCGGGCAGATACTCTGTAACGGACCCCTCACCGGTCAGGCGAGTCCACTGATAATTCAGGGTGCGGGGGCCGGCAGCACCTCGGTATCGGCCTCCGGTGGCGTCGCGCCGGTCAACGTCACGGGTGGGGCCAACGTCCAGGTCGCCGGCATGACCTGTACCTCTTCCGGCGCCGGCAGCTATTGCCTGTTCGCGGCCGGTGTCGGATCGGTCATCACCCTCGGGGCGGGGTTGGTTCTCGCAGCGTCATCGGTTGCCGTGATCGGAGCCAGCCAAGGGGGGGTGGTCAATATTTCCAATAGCTATACGGCCTCCGGAAGTCCGCAGGCACACTGGGCCGAGTCTTATGGAGCAGCCATATATTTTGCCACGAGCGTGACCGTCACCCTGACCGGCACGCCGGCCTATGCCGGAGGGTTTGCAACCGCTACGGGCGGCGGCATCATCACGGTGACATCGAACGGTCCGCTCCCGACCTTCTCCGGCTCGGCTACCGGGCCGCGCTACAATGTCGGGAACGGCGCGATCATCAACACCAATGGCGCCGGCGCATCCGCCCTCCCCGGCAGCACGGCCGGCTCGGGAACGGGGTATTTCTGATCCTCGGCGTTCCGGCTCCGTCGCGCGGAATCTCGACCCGTTGCCGCCGACGCGCCGGTAAAGGCGAAAAATGATGGTTCCATGGCTCCGCTGATGCGGCCGCTCGCCCATTCGTTCCGGTCAGCTCGATCCCCGACCGTCCCGGCCCGTCCCCGAGTGGGCCCCTCTCGATAGCAGGAGCGCGACTATGCCCCCTCGCGACGACCTCGAAGACATGCAGGCGGATTTGGACAAGCGGCTGTCCGTCCACGAGGCGATTTGTGCCGAGCGGTACGGCAAAATCGTGGCCGGGCTCGAGGAGATGAAGGCGATCGTCGCCGAACAGGGCCGATCGCTCGCCGCCCTCGCCGCCAAGATGACCGAGCGCGCCGGTAGCGGCCGGGCCGTGCGCGAAGTGGTCGCCTATCTCGTCGCCATCGCCGGCATCGTTGCCGCTCTCTTTTCCGGCGGCCTCGTCCATCCCGGCAAGTGAGCGACGGCGCCCCGGCCGAACCGCCGCTGCCCGGCCGAGCCGAAACTACTCGAATCGAGGGCGCGGTCCAATTCCGAAGGAGGTCCAGCATGTCCGAAGCCAAAACCCCGGGACCATCGGCGCTCCCTGCGCCGGGATCCGGATCGAGACCGTCATGAATCTGCAACGCTCGACCACGGTCGCTGCCGGGATCGCCGGTACCGGCTTCTCGGCCGCGCTCGTCGTCGTCTTGTCCTGGACCCTCGGGCTTTGCGGGGTGTCGATGCCGCCGGAGGTGGCCGTGGCCGTGGGCACGGTCCTCGCCACGGGCATTCATTGGGTCTTCGGTGGCGATCCGGCCGAGGCCACGACTGCTGCGGCGGACGCCGCGGCGCCGCCGACCGAGCCGTAAGTCCGAGCCGGCGGCGCGGTCACGAACAACAAACTCATCGGAGATATCGATCATGTCATCCCGCCATGCCGCGGGCGCGCTCGCGCTCGCCTTTTCCGCACTCGCCGTGAGCGGTTGCGACGCTGTCAACACTTATACTGCCGGAGCAATTCACTACGGCGAAACCAACGCGGCCGGCACGTTTTCCAATATTCAGCGCGCGAACGTCGATGCTGTCGAACTTTGGAAGAATTCCGCCTGCGGCCTGACCGTCGGCGGCTTGGCAGCAGCCGGCGATACGGTCGCGGTCAAGGCCGCGCTCATGGCCTGCCCGGTCCCCAGTGTCGGAACGGTCACGCTCAATACCGAAAACGGCACCATCAGCGTGTCGGTCGGTGCGACGCAACCCGCAACGCCATCGACGCCGGTCACGCCGGGACCGGCGGTGAAGCAATGAACAAGAATATTCTCAACTGCCTCTTCATGGGCACCGCGTTCGTGATCGCGACCTTATCCGTGGCCGGATGTTTCACGGATAGCGGCTTCGGCCTCGGATGGATCCTCGGCCTCCTTACTGCGCCGCCCGCCATTCCCGGATGACGCCGCCGCCGGGTTCGAGAGGGCCCGCGCCACCGTCCCGACTGAAATAGGACAGCAGGAGAGACGCCCATGACCGCTCATCTATTGCGCCGTACGCCGGTTTTGATCGTACTCTCCGCGCTCCTCGTCGCCGGCGGGCGATTCACGATATCGGGCGTGGCTCTCTCCTGGGAGGACACCTACGAGGCAGTCGCCCATCTCTACGCCGGTGTCCTCATCGCCCTGTCGTTTCGGCGCGATACGCGCTGGGTAGCGCTTCCCGCACTCATCGTCCTGTCGCTGTTCGAGGTGATGATGTTCATGCTGAACTGACCAGCCGAGGACCGCCCCGCCGGGCAACCGGGCCGACTTGTTCTCAGGGAGCGAGGCCCTGGACGCTGTGCGACGTCGAGGACGGGGCCGGTGCCGTGAGGAAACCCATGGAGCCGCGATAGGTCTCGGCCAGACCGCGGCGCCGACAGAAGGATCGATAGCCGCGAACCGCCTGCCAGCCGTCGGCCGGTTCCATATAGCAGTCATCGACGAGAATGCACCCGCCCGGTACCAGACGGGGCCAGATCCGGTCGAGCGCCGCCTCGACCGGCACCGCGAGATCGACATCGACCAGCGCACAAGCGATGCGCGCCGGCAGAAATTCGGCCGGCAAGGTGCAGATGTCGCCTGCGATCAGACTTCCCGATGTCGAAGCGTGAAACTGCAGGATGCGGCGGACCAAGCCGATCGAACTCCCCGAAAAGGCGTGCCGATTGCGCTCGGTGTTGCCGGTGCGAAGATCGGCGTCGAACTGCGCCGAAACGAAGCCGGAGAAAGTGTCGATGCCGAAATAGGGTTTGCTCCGCCCGATCTGGCGCAGGAAATTGATCGACCATGCCATCGTTCCGCCGTGGGCGATCCCGATCTCGACGATCGCGCCGTCCAGCGAAGCAGTCTGATAGAGCGCATCCGCCCAGAAATAGAGATGCGAAGCCCGCAGACCAATCGGCGGGTAGCGGTAGAGCAGCGGTGCGAACGCATGCTTGATCGCATAGCGCAGCCGTGCCCGAACGAAGCCGGCCGTGCGGGAGATAGAATGTGGCCAGCGGCCCGCGAGTTGCGGCAGGGCGGGGGTGTCGGCAGGGGGCATCGGCCGATCATGCCCGATTTGGCGCCCACGATCCAGCCGCTCGGCTGTGGCGGCGGTTCATCCTCGAGAGCCGAGCCGAGGCCGGCCTGGCGCGGCGTCGGAGCGGCAACTCGGCGACGACAGCCGAGGAGAACCCGCTCGGCCGGAGCATTGGGGGATCCTCTCTCGAGGAGACTGGCGGAGGCAGCCTCGGCCGGCTATTGATTCCCGGCAAGTGCATGACTGCCGAGGCTTCGTGTGATTTCTCCTGCTTTTGAATCCCACATCCGGGACACGGTTCGCCTCTGGTTGGGTCTGCGGCCCGATCAGGTGGAACTCGTCCCGATCATGCCCGCGGGATTGTGCGATCTGCTGTTCCGACGCGAGGAATGGGACCAGGGGCCGAGAGATCAATGGGGCAATTGGGAACATGGCCTCGCCGATAACTACCAGCGGGGCCGGCTCTGGTGGCCGGAGGTCGATGACTGGCTGGAGGGGGTCCGGGCCGGGTTGCCGGCGGCGGCGCGGCCGCTGCCGCTCTGGCCCGAGGCCAAGCGTTTCGCGGTCCTGTTGACCCACGATGTCGATCTGGTCAGCGAGGAGGTGACCGTCGGGCAGTTGCTCCGGCGCTGCCGCATCCCCAATCGATCGGCGCCGCTCCGGACCCTCTATTCGCTGGCGAGCCGGCGGATCCGCTATAGGGCATGGCCGGATCTCGACCCGATGCTGGGGACGGCCAGCGAGATCGAGCGACAGCTCGGCGTCAAGGCCTCGTATTTTTTCACCTATCATACCGTCTTCGATCGTCAGGAATTCGATTGCTGCTATTTGCCCGGCGATCCCTGCCGGTTCCGCGGCGAACGGCAGCGGATCCGTGACGCGATGAGGCTCCTCTACCAAGACGGGCACGATATCGGCCTGCACGGCAGCTACCGCTCCGCCCTCGACGGTGTCCTGCTCCGGCGCGAGCGGGAGCAGATGGCGGCCGAGACTGGTTTGCCGATCTCGACGACGCGACAGCATTGGCTGCATTGGGGACCGCTGACACCCCGACATCAGGAGGCGGCCGGTCTGATCGCGGATACGACGCTCGGATACAATCGCAACATCGGCTTTCGCTGCGGGACTTCGCTGCCGTTCGAGTCGTTCGACCGGGAATTGGACCGCCCGATCCGGGTGTTGCAGGTACCCCTGCACATCCAGGACGGCGCCTTGTTCAACAGTTCGGGGCTGGAGCTGGACGAGGCGACAGCCCAGCGGGTTTGCGAGACGATCATGGACCGCGTTGCCGCGGTCGGCGGCGTGCTGAGTCTGTTGTTTCATCCTGACGCGCTGGTGCGGCCGCCGGTCCGCCGCCTCTTCGAACATTTGATCAGGGCGGGATTGGAGGGGGGCGCCTGGTTTGCGACCTTGCGCGAAGTTCACGATTGGTGGCGCAGGCGCGCAGCGGTGCTGGCGGCGCCGACCGGTGCGTCTCCCATGTTGGTCGGGGCAGGGGAGTGATGACGCCGTCCGGGTCCTTCGACAGTTCGACATCCGAGATCATCGCGAAGCTGGGCGAGGTGTTCCGAGAGGTCTTCGACGAACCGGGCTTGGTCATCGTTGCGGAGACCGGGCCGGGCCAAATCACCGCCTGGGACAGCATGGCCCAGGTCCAAATCGTGGTCGGGGTCGAGCTCGCTTTCGACATTGTCTTCGAGACCGATGATTTGTCGGCGTTCCAGACGGTGGGTGAACTCGCTGCGATCATTCGCCGCCTGATGCTCGATTGAGGCGGGGCGGCTAGGGGCGGCGATGATGCGGGATCTGTTCGAGTCGCCCGTTCGCCGTGCGTCGAAACGCTTGTTCGGGACGGACCAGCCGGGGCTGGTCCTGGCCAGGTGGCGATCGGCTTGGCTTCGCCGGCGCTATCGGGTTCGATTCGGATACCAGGAATTGCGCGAGGGCCTGCGCCGGGCCGGCCTCCGGCGCGGCGACACGGTCCTGCTCCAGAGCCGTTGGGGCGAGTTCTTCAATTTCGAAGGCTCACCGAAGGGATTGATCGAACTGATCCTCGACGAGATCGGCCCGGAAGGCACCTTGGCGATGCCGGCCGAACCGATGATCCAGGATCCCGACGAGGTGGCCGATTTTACCAGAGCCCCCAGCCGGAGCGGGTTGATCACGGAGGTATTCCGCCGGATGCGTGGGACCGAGCGCAGTATCCAGTATCTCTCCTCGGTCTGCGCACACGGCCCGCTGGCCCGCCGGCTTGTTCAGGATCATCACCTGGGCGCGACCGAATGGGATGAATACTCACCCTATTTCCGGATGATCGAGGCGAACGCCCTCAGCCTGACGCTCGGTCTACCCCTCTTCTATTCGACCGCAATTCATTGCATCGATTCTATTCTGAAGGACGAGCTGCCGTTCTTCGCAAATCTATTCAGCACGCAACTCACCTATTCCTGGAAGGCTTCCGAGGGGCGTTCCGGTACCAGCACTTTCCGGCCGCGACGCGGGGCTATCCGCCACCGTTTGATGGTGCCGCTCTTCGACCGCAGCACCTACCACGCAGAGAAGCTCTCGAACCTCCAGCTCTGGTCGATCCGTGTGCCGCATCTCGTCGAGCAGGGCGTGGCGATGGCGCGGCGCGGCCGCACCTGCTACGTCGACCCCAAGCCCTCACCGCGATTGTTCCGCCCCTTCTCCGAGCGTCCGCTGCGCTGACCCGGAGTCCCCGACCAGTGTGACGAATTCATTCGCCGGCGCTTCGCCATCGAGTGCCAGATCGAACCACCCGGTCCGCCCAGGGATCGGCCCGAATCCCAGATCGCGCAACAGGGTTGCCACGGGTTGGTTCTTCGGCGTCGGGCGATATTCGGCGATCAGTCGGCGCGCCCCTCGGCGGCGAAGATCGGTCCAGAGCTGGCGGAACATCGCGTGTTCCGCCGTCCGCCCCATGGCCCGGCACGAGAGGAGCCAACTGTCGAGACGCCAGGTCGATTCGGCGTCTGGAACGGCGATGACGAGGCCGATGATGCCATAGGGGCCGCCGCGATCCTCCAGCGAGTAGACCCACGCCGCCCCCGCGGCGGCGAGCGCCAACAGCTGGTCGCGGCCGTGCCGTCGCGTGGTGAGGTTGAACTGGTTGGTTTTCTGCAATAGATCGAGCGAACGCGGCAGATTGTGCTCATCGACCGGTTCGGCCCGCATGGCCATGCCGAGCGAGCGAAAATAGGCCTCGGGCGAACGGTATTCCCGCTGTGCGCCGCGCCGCTGTTGTTCGACTTGGTACATTTGCTGGCGAGCGAGATCCTCTGCCGTACACCGCGGTATGGTGAAGCGGCCGGTCGCGATCAGGAAACCGACTCGCTCGGCTGGATCCTTCGGAAGCTCCGGGACCCACAGCTCGGGCAGGGCCGAGCGAACCTCGCCGCGCTCGAACGCGCTGTCGTCGAGAAACACGGTGCCCGGCGCCGTCAGGTTCAACCGCTCGAGGATGGCGTCGATGTTTCCCGATTTGGGCGACCAGTTTATGGACATTTCAGCGAAGTGCTCCGCCCGCAGTATCATCTCCGCTCGTCTTTCGAAGACAGCCAGCGCGTCTTCCGGATTGTTCCTGGAGCAGACTGCCAGCAGTACACCCTTGGCGTGCAGATCGAGCAGGAAGCGTTGCAGCCTGAGGAAGCCGTGACCGCCATCCTCGACGCCGAGGCGGAGCGCATCGACGCCGTCCTCGCCGGCGACCCCGCCCCAGAGCGTATTGTCGAGATCGGTCACGATCAGCCGGACCGGGCGCGGTGCCAGGAGAGCGACGAGATGCCGAGCCAGCCAATCGGCCAGAGCGGCCGTCGATTGCGGATTCACCATGAATTTACCGGCGACGAAATAGCGGGAGGCCTGCAGCCGGCCCCAGCCGAGGCGGGCCATCAGCGGGTCCCAATCGACCAGGATCGCATCGCTCGGCAGCGCCGCGCGCAGGGCGACGACGAGCCGGCGGCGCCAAGAGCCTGCCCAACTGGTCGGCTCGCCCTCCTCCTCCAGCGGCTCGGGCAAGGCCACGACCAGGTTGCACCGAAGGCGGGCATTGGCCGCGCGCAAGAGCGCGCCCAGCCGATCGGCGAAACTCTCGGGTTCGGTCGCGTCCCGAAAGGCCAGCAGCTGCGAGGTCAAGCTGAGCACGATCGTCGACGGCCGCAAGGCGTGGAGGCGGGATCGCGGATCGGTTAGTTCCGCCTCCCAGACATTGTAACCTAGATCGGTCACCTCGGCCGCGATGCCGCGTGCGTCGAGTGCGAGCTCCAGGCCCATCCGCAGATATTCGGCGGAGTGGTTGGCGAGCAACACGATCGGGGTCCGGATTCCGGTGGCCGTCATTCGGCGCCGGTGCAGCTTGACGAGGGCATTCAACCCAATTTCCGGCGAAAAGCCCGATACTTCCACTATTGGTTCAGTACTCATCGGTGCCTCCGGCCGCACTCTCCCGTCGATCGACCAGATAGGTTCGAAGCAGCGGCGTTAGCACCTCCCCCAAACCCGCGCAACATCGATCGGCAGGAACCAGGGGCAACTCGACCTCTTCCCTCGAGCGACGCCTCTTTCCGAGCTTGGTCGGTCGTCCCGAGGCATGCCGCCGGACTTTAAAGATATGTTCCGATGGATGACCGGGGTGACCGAGTGCGGAACACGTCTCGTATTGCCAGCCCGCGCCGGGCCCTTCGGGGTCTGGCGCGGGCTTTTGTCGTTTGTGGACCCTTCCGCGGCGGGTTCGCCCAGAGATTGCGCCTGGAGCAGCGCCGGCGCCGAGCCGACTCAGTCGTTCAGGGCATCCTTCAAAGCCTGGGCGGGCTGGAACTTCGCCGCCCTCGAGGCGGCAATCGTGATGGCCTCGCCGGAGCGAGGATTACGGCCCTGGCGCGCCTCGCGGTCGGCGACGTAGAACGTGCCGAAGCCATGAATTCGGGCTTCGCCACCGGCGCCGAGTGTTTTGGCGATGGCGGCGAGCGTGGCTTCGACGACTTTATCGGCTGCGGCCTTGGTCAGGCCGGTGGCGTCGGCAACCTGGCTCACGAGCTCCTGTTGATTCATCGGCGTCGTCCTCTATTGGCGTGATGCTGGCGAGAGCCGCGTGCCATGCCATCGCCGGGCCAGGACCGCAACGAAATTCCGTGTCGAGGCGATAAATCCCGCCGCCGTGTAACCCTTTGGGCGTGGTCGGCGCGCAGGATCGCGCGAGAATTGGCGACGACAGCCGAACAGAGGACCGCAAAGATCGACGAGGCCGTCGGCCGGAATCAAGACAGTCGCTGATTCGGTAACTCCGTGCAGAAAGCGATCGTTCCGGCCCGGGCGATCGCCTAACCTCCGTCCGATGATCCCGATCATGCCCCACCTCGCCATCGGCGAAGACGAAATCGAAGAAAGCTTCGTTCACGCCTCTGGTCCGGGTGGCCAGAACGTGAACAAGGTCTCGACTGCTGTCCGGCTGCGCTTCGATGTCCGCGGCTCGCCCTCGCTGCCGGCGAATGTCCGGGCCAAGCTCGAGATCCTGGCTGGAAACCGCCTCACCCGGGAGGGTGTGCTGGTCATCCAGGCCCAGCAATTCCGCTCGCAGGAGCGCAATCGCCAGGATGCGCTCGACCGGTTGGTGGCTCTCATCCGTGCTGCTGCCGTGCGCGACATCCCGCGCCGTCCAACGCGTCCGACTCTGGGTTCGAAGCGTCGGCGCCTCGAAGCCAAGAGTCAGCGGGGCGCGATCAAGCGGCTCCGCTCCACCGACTCGGAGGATTGAAGGGAGCGACCGCCGGAGGTCCTCGGGTCGGCCGGGCTGGCTTGTTTGACTCGCTTGTTTTAAGATGAGCGGCATTCGGCCGGCTGGCCGAATGCCTGTCTGATCCTGGGCGCGATGCTCTCGCGCGCCCCGCATTTTGCTCACGGAGTTCGGCATGATCAGCCTTTCCGTCAATGGCGACAACCATGAATTGGATATCGAGCCGGAGACGCCGCTGCTCTGGGTCTTGCGCGACGAGCTCGGCTTGACCGGGACCAAATATGGCTGTGGGATCGCCCTGTGCGGTGCCTGCACCGTCCATATCGACGGCCGGGCGGTACGCTCCTGCGTCCTGCCGGTGAGCGGGGTGAAGGGCGCGGTCCTCACCATCGAGGGCCTGTCCAAGGACGGCAGCCATCCCGTGCAGAAGGCCTGGATCGCCGAGGATGTTCCGCAATGTGGCTATTGCCAGACCGGGCAGATCATGGCTGCCGTTTCATTCCTGAAGGCGCATCCGAAGCCGAGCGATGCCGAGATCGACGCCGAACTGACCGGAATCTGCCGGTGCGGCACCTATCCGCGCCTGCGCGCGGCGATCCATCGTGCCGCGGCACTGATGCAGGCTTGAGGAGGCAGCGATGGGGAAGATCGAGGTCGGCCGACGGCATTTTCTGCGGACCGGCTTGACGGCCGCCGGCGGCTTCGCGATCGGCGTCGCGGTTCCCGGCTGGGCCGCCGCCGCGATGATCGATGCGGAACCCTGGGACCGGCCGCTTGCCGCGGGCGGTACGGAGATAGGCGTCTGGATCGTGATCATGCCGGACGACAGCATCATCATCCGGGTCGCGAAATCGGAGATGGGGCAGGGCGTCACGACGGCCTTGCCGATGATCGTGGCCGAGGAACTGGGCTGCGACTGGACCAGGGTCAAAGCTGAATATGCCTCCGCCAATCACAATTTTCGCGCGGACGGACCCTTCGGCAGCATGGCGACCGGCGGCAGCCAGTCGATCCGGACATCGCGCGAGCCCCTGCAGCAGGCGGGTGCCTCGGCCCGTGTCCGGCTGATCATGGCCGCAGCCGAGCGGTGGCAAGTTCCGGACGCCGAGTGCCAAGCGAAGGACAGCAAGGTCAGCCATGCACCGAGCGGCCGGAGCCTGAATTTCGGTGACCTCGCCGCTGCTGCGGCCGTCATCCATCTCGAGCGAGAGCCGGAGATCAAGACACCGGACCAGTTCACCCTGATCGGCCAGCCTTTGGCGCGACTGGATTCACTGGTCAAAGTTACCGGCCAGGCTGAATTCGGCATCGATATCCGGATGCCGGACCTGGTCTATGCGGCGGTGGCGGCCTGCCCGGTCCCGGGCGGCTCGGTCCAGTCTTATGACGCCGACAAGGTCACGGGACGGCGGGGCGTGATCGCGGTCGTACCGGTCCCGAACGGTGTCGCCGTGGTCGCGGATCGGTTCTGGCGCGCCCAGCAGGCGCTGGCCGCACTGCCGATCGAGTGGGATTACGGTGTCGGGGCCGGCACCAGCAGCGAGCAATTCCGCCGTGACTATCGGGCAGCGCTCGATGGCGAGGCGGTGCTCGCCCGCGACGACCGCGACGTCGACAAGGAACTCGCGTCTGGCAAGGTGACCGAGGCACTCTACGAGACGCCCCATCTCGCTCACGCCGCGATGGAACCGCTCAATTGCACGGCTCGGTACACGAAACACCGGCTCGATATCTGGATGGGAACGCAGAATGCGTTCGGGACCCTGCAGCAGGCCGCCAAACTGGCCGGGCTCAAATCCGAGCAGGTCTATCTCCACAACTGCTTTCTCGGCGGCGGGTTCGGCCGGCGCTCGGTCAATGACGAGATGGTGCAGGCAGTGACCGTCGCCAAGGCAATCGGCAAACCGGTCAAGCTGATCTGGACGCGCGAAGAAGACATGCGGCAGGACCGGTTCCGGCCGCAGGCGGCAATCCGGATGAAGGCTGCGTTCGGGCCCGACAAGCTGCCTTCGGTCCTCAATATCCGGACGGCGGTCGGCTCGATCGACCGCTCGCTCGGCCGCGATCAGGTCACCAGGGGCGTCGAGCAACAGGCGGTCGAGGGATTCGTCCAGCCGCCTTATCGGATCCCCAATCTTCGAGTCGAATGCATTCTCAAGAACACACATATCCCCGTCATGTTCTGGCGCTCGGTCGGCAGTTCGCAGAACGCCTTCGCCATGGAGAGCTTCATCGACGAACTCGCCCACGAGGCAGGCACGGACCCGCTGCAATTCCGCCGCGCCCTGCTCCAGGGCAAGCCGGATTTTCTGCATGTACTGGACGTGCTGGAAGCGAAGAGCGAGTGGGGCAAAGCCCGGCCGCCGGGAAGCGGGCGGGGCATGGCGATTCACGAAGCGTCCGGCACGATCGTCGCGCAAGCCATCGATGTGGTGGTCTCACCCGCGGGTAAAGTCGCGGTGGAGCGCGTCGTCGCCGTGGTCGATTGCGGGCATGTCGTCAACCCGCGGGTCGTCGAGATGCAGATCGAAAGTGCGGTCATCTATGGTTTGACTGCCGCACTCTATGACGAGATCACGATCAATGACGGGCGGGTCGAGCAGGGCAATTTCGACGACTACCCGATGATTCGATTCGCCGACACGCCGAAAATCGAGACTCATCTGGCTCTGAGCGGTGGCATCAAGTGGGGCGGGATCGGCGAGCCCGGCACGCCGCCGGTCGCGCCGGCCCTCGCCAATGCGATCTTTGCCGCCACGGGCAAGCGATTGCGCACCCTGCCGGTCAAGAATGGCCATTTGAGCGGCCACGCCTGATCGAGTCGAGCAGAAGTCGGGGGCCGAACGACGGGGATAGCGCGAGCTGATCCGTCATGCCGCCCGGCGTAGCCACCCGGCGATCTCGGCATAAAGCGTCAAGCCGTCGAGCAGGGCGCGCTTCACCGTCTTGTGGTCGTGCTTCTCCTCTCGCGCGATGGTCTCGATCGTCCGGTCGTCGATCACGAATTCGATGACGAATTGCAGCGTCTTCGGATGATGCCGCTCGCGCCGCGGACGGGACCGGCCGGACACGAGCGCGGCTAGTTTGGCCATACCGGCCGCCCCGACGCTGGGCAGCACGCGAGCGATGTCTTTCGCATCGGGCTCGGGCTGACGCCGGTTGCTCAGCGCCTCCGCCCAAGGCCGGTAGCGGGTCGAGTAGGCCGCCTGAAGGGGGTCCGCGGCGGCGCCGGCGGCGCCGCGGATCTGGTTCAGATCGACATTCCGGCATTTCAGCCCGGCCGTCACCCAGTGGAAGACCCGCTCGATTTCCTTGGCCGCATTATACTGCTCCGCCGTGATCAGCTCGCGGATGCGCAGATTTTCCAAGGGTGGCGGCATGATCTTGGCGGTCAGCACCTCGTTCGGCCCCCAGTTGCCGGGATCGTCGGTCGACGGTGGGAGGTCGAACGGGGCGGCGGTGTCCGGGAGCGGCTGTTTGCGGAGGCGGCGCTTGAGACGCATCTTTGCAGTCGCCATCGGTCAAATTCCGGCGCAGCGAGCAGCGGAGCAGCCGTGGAGCGATCGCCCGGACGGGCTCGGTCGCCGCCGGGTGCTGCGGCAGGCGGGGCAGCGCAGTTCGTCGACGGAGGGGGCGATGAACACGGTGCGGCAGCCCGCAACCTGACAGCGCCGCTCCAGGGAGATCGCCTCTTCCGCGAGGGGGCAGAAGCCGCCTTCGGGACCGGTCGACAAGATTGGTCCGATCATTTTTCCACCTTTCTGGAGCCGAATTGTTGGATCGCCCAGCTTCGGGCCGCTTGGGCGAGCCAGGGGTGAAGGGCCTCGATTTCGTCGGGTCGGAGCATCACCACGCCCTGGCGATGCCAGGCGGCCCGGCGCATCGCGTCGAGCTGGACCTCGCCCGTGGGTGGGACCGCGGTACGGTTCATCAGGCTGGAGCGCAGTGTCATGGCACCGCTCCCGATATGCGCCGAGCTGGATTCGGCGAACATCGCCGGCCTCGGCCGGCGAGGGGTTCGAGGAGCCGGCTCGGCCACGGCACCGAGCTGTAGGGCTCACCGATAGGGTCGGAGATCTGCCGGCGCTGGAGCAGGGGCTCGAGGGCGGGCGGCGGGCCGAATTCCTGCGACGAGATCGTGGCCGGAGCCTCGAATGTCTCGATCGCGTTCGGCGGGGGGGCGGGTTCCGTCTTCATGGGTAGGAATGTAGCAGGCCATGACCTATATGTCAAGCGGCAAAAACCTATTGGATTTTTCCTATTTTATCCGCGAAGCTGCGCACATGGACCTCGACCCCCCGCGCCTGCTGGTGCTGAAACTCATCGCTGATTACGAGACCGACATGGCGACGGTCTCGAAATCGCTCGGGAAGAATCATGCCTATCTGCAGCAATTCATCCGGCGCGGCACGCCGCATGAATTGCCCGAAGACGTGCGCGAAATGCTGGGCGACCGCTTCAATGTCCCGCCCGAGAGTTTCCGGTTGCCGCGTCCGCGCCTCAGGGATACCCAGCCGATCGAAACCCGCGCGTCGATCGCATCGAAGCTGCGAACCGAGACCGTGACGATCATAGAATTGGACGTGAGGGCCGGAAATTCCCTGGCCGGGCCAATTCACGAGGGGCAGGATCTGGCTTACGATCACGAATCGGTCGTCGGCCAATGGCGGATCCCGACTGCCGTCCTGCGCGCCCATGTCCCGGCGCCGCCTTCGGAGATCCGCATCATCCAGGCGGTCGGGACCAGCAACACGCCGCACATCCTGCCCGGGGACCGGCTGATGATCGATCTCAGCCAGACCGAAATCGGTCAGGGTGGCTGGTTCGCGATCTGGGACGGGTCCGGCATCATCATCAAGCAACTCGAAATAATTCCCTATTCCGAGCCTAGGCGGGTCAGGATGTGGTCGGGCAACGCGGAATGGGAGCCCCGGGAATTCCCGCTCGACCAGGTCGTGATTCGCGGCCGGATGGTCGGCAAGTGGCTGTGGACATGAGAGCCTCGGGTGGATTTGGGGTTTCGCCGCGCGGCTGCCGCTGAGGGGGCACTCGACGGGGCCTGCTCGCAGCACCACAGGAGGGCTACGTCAGATAGGCGGCGGCCCTTGACAAATAAGTATCAGCATATTATTGTCTTATCCAGTTCGGGCGCCTCGACGCCCTACCTGGAGAACGATGATGTCTGCCGCCACGCCGATCGCCGTCGGGTCCAAGGTCATTCGAGTCGATGGCAGCGATTTTCGCGCATTGACCGTGATCGCGTCGGCGCCCCGCTACCTCGTCGCATCCTATCCGGAACGCGGCGGCGCATGCGGAGCGCCGCCAGCTTGTTTCTTGGCCGTGCCCGAGGATTGGCCTGACCCGCCACCACCTCATGTCAACGAGACTCGAGCCGTCGAGTCGTCCCATAGCGGCCCGATCCCGGCCGGTGCTCTTCGCGCCGCGGAAGCCAGCGACGAGGCGTTCCCGGCGCTGGCCCGCAGGCTCGACGCCGCCGAGGCTTGGCTCGCCTGGGTACTGAACCACCTCCATCCGCTCTGTCCCGCGCGGTTCGAGCCGCATCTGTCGGCGGCACGAGTCGCCAGGGAAGCGGCCCTGCGGCGCTGGCTCCGGGCGGTCGAGCCCGAAGCACCCGGCCTCGCCGCCGAATAATATAGGCCAAGCCCGAAGCGAACCGGGACTGCGTGCTCGAGCTGCCGGGCGCTACCCTGCCGTCTCGATGACGGTGCCGGAAATGCCATCGCCGATCGGCCCCTCGACGACGGCTTCCCGGCCGCCGCGGAGAATGGAGTTGCCCTCGAACAGCGTACGCTGGTCGATCGCCGGCGGGGCCAACCAGTCCGCCTCGGCGATCTGTCCACTCGGGGCGAACGCCGCGAGCGCGTTACCGTAGCAGGCTAGGCGGACGTCCTCGGCGGCGACCCCTCGCTCCAAGGCGAGTCGCGCCGTCCTGGGCACCGAGAGCGGGTCGGAAATCCCCCAGTCGCAGGCAGAATTGACGATCACCCGTCCAGCCCCGTAGCGCTCGAGGATCTCGACCATGCGCGCATCGCCCATTTTCGTGCTCGGATAGATCGAGAACGCGGCCCAGTAGCCGCGATCCAGGACCTCGGCGACCGTCTCTTCATTGTTGTGGTCGACGATCACTTGGCTGGGCGGCAGACCGTGCTCCCGGCAGACATCCATGGAACGAGTCGTTCCGCGTTTCTTGTCGCGGTGGGGCGTGTGGATCAGGATCGGCAGCTCGAGATCCCGGGCGAGTTCCAACTGCAGGCGGAAATAGCGATCCTCGAGTTCGGTCTGTTCGTCGTAGCCGATCTCGCCGATTGCGACCACGCCGTCCTTCTGGGCGAAGAGCGGCAGGATTTCCATGACGGCTTCGGCCAGGGCCTGGTCGTTCGCCTCCTTGGAATTCAGTCCGATCGTGCAATAGTGGCGGACCCCGAACTGGCCGGCGCGGAACCGTTCGAATCCGAGAATCGCCGAGAGATAATCGGCATATGTGGCGACATGGGTGCGCGGCTGGCCGACCCAGAAGGCAGGTTCGATGACGGCGACGATTCCCGCTGCCGCCATCGCCTGGTAGTCGTCGGTCGTCCGCGAGATCATATGGGCATGGGGGTCGATGAACATCATGTCCTCCATTCGGTTCGGGCGTCTCGTGATGGTTCCGCACCCTCAGCCGATCGGGTGGCTCGACCGGATCGAGATCTGCTCTCGGGCCGCGACAGCGGCATCGCGCTCGGCCGCGTCGAGGCTGGTCAGCGCCTGGGCCAGATCGCCCAACGCGTCGGCTTCGGCGGCGAAGGGCGCCAGGCAGCGCCACAATTCCGGCGAAACCGGGCGGCCGGCAGCCCGGCGTTCCCGCGCATAGTCGCGCAGAATGAGCGAGAGCTCCGGATTGGTGCGCGCTGCCAGCCCCTGGATCGGCGCCAACGCGCTCTCGACGAAAAGCGCCTTCAAGACCATGTGATTCCAGCGGTGCTGGTCGAAGAATTCGCGCGGGTACGGGTTCCGGTGGGCAACGGCTTCGAACACCGGCCGCATATTCGTGCGCAAGCCTTCGCCGACCTCCTCGATCAGCGACGCCGGCTGCGGATAAAGCGGCAGCCCGCGGAAGAGGGCCACCTGCTCGGCCGGATCGGCAGTCTGGCGCAGGCGCCGGAACCGCCGGGCGAAATCGGGCTCGCCCGAACGAATCGGCAGATGCAGCAGGAGCAGCACCCGAGCCGCGCCGTCGATACTCCAGCCGGCCGGATCCCAGCCGGGACGCGCCGACTGCGCCGCAGCCAAATCCGGCGGCGACAGGGCGAGATCCTCGCGTCCGAAAATTCGGGGGACACGGCCGAACGCCAGGGCGAGTCGCCGGCCGCCATCGGTGCCGTCGGGTGGCAGCGCCGCCATCTCGGCCAACCGCGATTCGAGCCAGAGCGTGGCTTCTTCCGTCGTCTGGCGCAAGATCCAATGCCGCAACAGCGACCGGGCCGCTTCGCTCATCGGGCGCTTCCCTCCATCATTCGATCAGGGCTCGCGAGGCTGACATTAGACACTAATTTTTCTTGGTTGAATATCTTCCTGTCTTGCCATGCGTGCTGCGAGCACGGACACTCGGCGGCATGCGACCCACCGTCATTCTCCTCGTCGTCGGCCTGACGCAGGATCTGCTCGGCCCCGACACGCCTCATCTCTCCGCCCTGGCGGCACGGGGCGGCGTGCGGCCGCTCGCGACGGTGATTCCGGCCGTCACCTGCAGCGTGCAGTCGACGCTGCTGACGGGCTTGGCCCCGTCCGGCCACGGCGCGGTCGCCAATGGCTGGTATTTCCGGGATTTGGCGGAAATTTGGCTGTGGCGCCAATCCAACCTCCTGGTCGCGGGCGAGAAGCTCTGGGAGGCGGGAAGGGCCCGCGACCCGGCTTTCACCTGCGCCAAATTGTTCTGGTGGTACAATATGTACTCCTCGGCCGATTGGAGCGTGACGCCGCGCCCGATGTATCCGGCCGATGGGCGCAAGATCCCGGATTGCTACGCCCATCCGGAAGCGCTGCGGCAGGAGCTGACTGCTCTCCTCGGCACTTTTCCGCTCTTCGACTTCTGGGGACCGCTCGCCAATATCAACGCCAGCCGATGGATCGCCGATGCGACCCGGCATGTCATGGCGACCCGGAACCCCACGCTGACGCTGACTTATCTGCCGCATCTGGATTACGATCTGCAGCGCTTCGGTCCCGACAAGGCACACCCCGACGTGAGGGCCTCGCTGCGCGCGATCGACGCCCTGTCTGGCGCTGTGATCGCCGACGCGGAAGCGCGGGGCGCCCGGGTTTTGATCGTCTCCGAATATGGTATCACCCCGGTGACCGAGGCGATATTCATCAACAGAGTGCTCCGGACCGCGGGGATGCTCGAAGTGCGGGCAGAGGAGCGCGGGCGCGAAATGCTGGACCCGGGCGCGTCCGCCGCCTTTGCGCTGGCCGACCATCAGATCGCCCACGTCTATATCCGCGATCCCCGAGACATCGATCGGGTGCGTCGCCTGATCGAGGAGCTCGATGGCGTCGAGGCAGTCTGGGGCGAGGCAGAGAAGCGCCTGAACGGTCTGGACCATCCTCGGAGCGGCGAACTGATCGCGATCGCGCGAGCCGATCGCTGGTTCGCCTATCATTATTGGCTCGACGATGCGCTGGCCCCGGATTTCGCTCGAACCGTCGATATCCACCGCAAGCCCGGTTACGATCCAGTCGAACTCTTCTTCGATCCGGCTCTGCGCTGGCCGAAACTGGCCTCGGCTTGGCGGTTGGCGCTGCGCAAGCTGGGCCAGCGCCGGCTGATGGACGTGATTTCGGCCGGCGACACGCAACTGGTCCGGGGCTCGCATGGCCGCCTGACCGATGATCCGCGACTGGGTCCGCTGGTCATTTCGTCGGCACCGGAACTCCTGCCGGACGGCGCGCTCGCGGCGACGGCGTTCAAGGAGCTGGCCCTGGCCCACGTCTTCGGATGAAGCGAGGGCTTGCTCGCGGCGGTTTCAGGTTCCTGGAATCACCCGCTGCAAGGCGAGGGTGGCCGGGAAGCACAGAGCTGCGACCACCGCCGCCACGAGTGCCCCGGAAGCGGCGATCAGCACGGCATCATAGAGCCCGATCGCGGCGATGAGCAGCGCCACTGCGTGCGGGACATCACCCGGCGCGCGCCGGAACAGCCAGCGCAGCCCGAGTGCCGCTGTCACCGCCAAACCGACCCAAAGGGCGAGCGCGAAACCACTGCTCCAGCCGAACCCCAGGGACCAGGCCAGCGGTACCGCCAGTACGGCGAGCGGCCAAGCCGCATCCAACCGATCATAGGCCTCCTGTCGGGCGGCGTAGGTCAGACCGACCACATGGCAGAACAAGCCCGAGGCGCCGACCAGCAAAATCCACGACCCCAACGTTCCGCCGGCCATTGCCGCGACCGTGAAGTAGCACAGTGCTCGGCACAGTCCCATGGCGAGCGGAGCCAGCGCAGTCCGCTTGTGCACAACGTCATAAAGGACGATCGCTGCAGCCAGCACGGCGCCGCTCCAACCCGCGATGCCCCCGGCCACAACCGTTACCCCTAGACCCAGTGCAAGCAGGAGGAATCCCGCGAGGAAGACGGTCGCGCGCCCGGCATCGCCGCGCGGAATCGGGCGCGCCGGCCGTTCGCGGGCATCGATCGCGGCGTCGAAGGCATCGTTGAGATACATGCCGCCGATATAGAACAGTGCCAGCGCCAGGATCCCCGCAAACAGGGCCGGCAGGTTCGGCGGTGCCCCCGACAAGACGAAACCGGCCAGAGCGTTGCTCAACACGGTCGGCAGGTTCGAGACGCGCCCCAGCACCAAGGCGGCACGCGGCCGGATCAGGAGAGTTGCCGCAACACCCACTGGATTTCCCTCTCGATTCCATCGGTGACGGTCAGGCCAAGTCCCGCCTCGGTCGGCAAAACGTCCCACGTATAAGTCTCGATCTCGAGATGGCGGCAGAGCGGTTGAGCCCGGTGCAGGGCCAGGATGCGCTCCAGCACGTCGCGGGTAGAGGCCAAGGGGGACGGCAATTCGGCGAAGACCGGGACATGAAAATGCACCCGCCATTCCTCGTCTTCGGAAATCTCCGTTCCGGCGAGGGCTTCGGGCAAGTCCAGAATGCGCCGGACGGCGCCGTCCGGCGACCGGGCCACGACTTGATGCAAATAGATTTCATCCTGAAAACCGGCGACGCGCCGCCGGGCGGCCGGCGACATCCGGTCGATGCGCAGGGCCGCGCTCAGCTGGATCTTGTGGATGGGTATTTGCGCCGCGGACAGTGCCGCAAGGCTGGTCTCCGGCGTCTCGAACGCCACGGCCATGTGGCAGACATCGAGGCACAGGCCGAGATGGCGCCGCAGCGCGGCCGCCGCCGCCGGCTCCGGCAGATCGGCCAGATCGGCGAGGCTCCGCACCGCCCGAGGCGAATACAGCCAGTCACGAAAAAAGCCGACGGCATCCTCGGTCGTCTCCAGGAGGCACCAGGGTTCCGGCTCCAGGGCGAGGGCCACGGTTCGGCCGGTTCGGCGCTCGAGGTCGATCAGATCGGCGACGCTGTTCAACAATCCGTCCGCGACCGCGGCTTCGCGGCCGCGCAGCTTCGGCGCAAAGCCGCCGGGCACGGTGCTGATCGTCGCACTCTCCCCTTCCGGCACCAAGGCTGCCATGATCCGGGCCAAGTCGGCCGTGTAGTATCGGCGGTCCGGCTCGGTCCAATCCGGTTCATAGGCGGCTTCCTTGACCGGCGCCCCGTGAAAGCGCCCATAGGGAAAGCCGTTCATCGTATAGGCCGCATAGCCCTCGCCCGCGAAGATCGCTGCCAGTTTCGCCGCGACGCCCGGCTCGGCCGCGGCCTCGGCGGAAAGGCGCAGACCGACCCCGAATGGGGCATCGGCGCAGAGCCGATGCTTGACTGCCCGGACCGGACCGAGCAAGGCGGCCTCGACTTCGGCGAAATTCTGAGTCGGGTGGACGTTCAGGCAATAGCCGAGCCAGACGCCGCCGGGCAGGCGCATCAGGCCGCCTCGCGGGTCGCGAGCCAGCCGATCGCATCGGCCACCAAGCTCTCATCCATCGAATGGACCTCGAGGCCCCGGCCGACGCCTTCCAGGAGAGTGATCGTCAAGCGTCCGCCCAGATGCTCTCGAAATTCCTCCAAACCGGCGAGCACGACGAGCCGGTCGCGATGGTCTCGACTCTCGAGCGTCGGATGCCAGAGACGGAATCCCAGATGCTCCAACAGGACGGCGACCCGGATCTCCGTTCCTTCGGGGAGCAGCCCGGCCAGGACGGAGTAGCGCGTGTCGAGGGCGAGCCCGATCGCTACAGCCTCGCCGTGGCGGATTTCGTTGTGGGTCAGGGTTTCGAGCTTGTGAGCCGCCCAGTGCCCGAAATCGAGCGGCCGCACGCTGCCTTGCTCGAACGGGTCGCCGCCCTCGGCTATCTGGCGCAGATGCAACTCGGCGCAGCGCCGGATCAATACCGCCATTGCTTCCGCCTGAAAGACCGCCAGCGCGTCGGCATTGCGCTCCAGCCACTCGAAAAAGGCGCCGTCACGGATCAGCGCCACCTTCACAGCCTCCGCCATGCCGGCGATCCGGTCGCGTTCCGGCAGCGTCTCCAGGAAATCGGCATCGTTCACGACAGCCCACGGCGGGGCGAAGGTGCCGATCTGGTTCTTGGCACCGTTACGGTTGATTGCGCTCTTGACCCCGACTCCACTGTCGTTCTGGGCCAGAACGGTCGTCGGTACGCGAACCAGGCGGACGCCGCGATGAGCGGTCGAGGCGGCGAGCCCGACCGCATCCAGAAACGCACCGCCGCCGATGGCGACGACATAGGAATGCCGATCGATGCCGTTGCCCAAAATTGCATCGTGCATATGGTCGATCTGCGCAGCCTCGTTCTTGATGGCTTCACCGCCCGGGAGCACGATCGGCGGTGCGACCAGATGGGGCAGATCGCTGCGCCGCGCGAAATAGGTCTCGATCGTCGCGATCAGATCGGGCCGGAACTCGACGACACCCAGATCCACGAAGACGACACAGCGGGGCCGGGGCTCGATGTCGGCGCCGCCCATGACCTCTCGGAAGGTGTCGTTACCCGGATCGAAACACCCCCGGGTGAACGCGACGGCATAATCATACCTGACGAGAAAGCGCTGCCGGATGATTGCCTTAGCGTCGGCAACCGGGCAGAGGGCAGTTTCCGGATCCGCGAGGCGCTCCATGTCGGCAATTCCACGTTGATCAATCGCTGCGTCTACTATACAGAATGGCTGGGCCAGATCAAATGACGATCAGTTGCAGTGCGTGCCGCGGTGCACAAATTCTCCCGAGGCGGGGTGCCAGCGACCGATCCCGGGACGGCGCGGCGGCCACCCGCGGCCCGACCCGGTGGATGATCGTCCGCCGAGACGATTCTTTTAATTACTACTTTTCGGTCTCGCGCCGGGGGTCGTCGCGCTCGCCATCGCCACGCGGTCGGCGGGTGCCGGCCTCGCCTTGAATGGGCCGCTTTGCGGTGGTAGGTTGGCGCAGTGCGGAGCTACGGTTGCCGAATTCATAGTTTCTGCTCCGGCACACTCTGCTGCATCTCGCGTAAACCGCTACTGAGGCCGTGCCATGCGCTATGTCGATCAGGTGCTTCAGCCCGGTGAAGTCGTGCTGAGCCGGACCCGGCTCCACTGGTTCATTTATCTGCGGCCGATGATGGGGATTTTCCTGGCCGTCGCCGTATTCGTCGCCAGCGTCTTCGCCGCTCCGGAGTTTCGGCCCTACATCCGGATCGGCGCAGCGGGGTTGTGCATAATCGCATTGTGGGGTCTGTTCCTCGCCTGGATCAAGCGGCTGTCGACGGAGCTGGCGGTCACCAATCACCGCGTCATTCATAAGACCGGATTCTTCAGTCGTAACACACAAGAAATGAACCGGGAGAAAGTCGAGAGCGTCGACGTTCGGCAGTCTCTAGCCGGTCGGCTCTTCGGTTATGGAACTATATTCGTACGCGGTGTCGGTAGTACTTGGGAGCCGTTTGGAAATATTGCCGATCCATTGCAGTTTCGGAGCAATATTACTGCGCCATAACCTCTTTCCTGAGTGACGCCTGATCCAGCCGCGATCTCGGCAGGCGTGGCTTCGCTGAAGCGCCGGGCGATCCAGACGCTCGATATCGCGCCGCACCCGCGTCGAGGCTTGCCGGGAAGCCGGGCCCCAGCCGAAACCTGGCGGAACTCGTTCTGGCCGCCTGCCTGGTCCGGGCGACAGCGGCGGGAGATCCCGAGGGGATGCGACCCGGGGAATGACCGGGCGCCGAGGATCATCGATCTCTTGGGCGAGGGATGATCCGACGATCGGCTCGGGAGATCCTCGGATGACGTGCCGGCACGGTCTGGTCTCCCCTGCGGAAGAGTCCCGCTGACGCATCGCCCGGCAGCTTTTCCGTTCCAATGCCGGGCCTTGACCAATGCCGGAAAAATCGAGGAGCCAACGCGGCTCCAGCCGAGTTGGAGGGCGCGCCAGCAGCGGGCGAACCGGCCGGGGGTCGACCGAGGGCGCCTCTGGCGAACCCGGATGTGCCGCTGTTCGATGCTGCACTGCAGCCATTTCTTGGCGCCCCCTGATTGAAGCTATGGAACCAATTGCGATCTTGCTCGTTTCGTACTCGAGGCAGGGGCAACAAGCGACCGACGGCAATGCAATAAGCAATCATCGGAAACCATGAAGCCATGCCAGGCCTTGGCCAATCCGATCCAAGAGTCGCGCCCCTAGACCAGAACAAGTCCGAGAAAGCCGAAACCTGATCGGGTTCGCAAATTCGGCGACAGGGGGAACCAGTTGAGATTGTAGAAGAGATGTTTGAGTTCTCCTTGTGCGCTATGGAGTTAATTCATGCCAGCAACCGTCGCTACCCAAGTTATTGAGGACGTTGCAACTGGGCCTCGGGTCTGTGATCCTTTATCGGATCCACCATTATTGCATGCGCGTCGTCGTTATCGGCTCTCTCACGATACGCTCGACCTGGTACCCGGCGCGCTGCGCTTCATTGATTTTCTGTGTCTTCTGTTATTGACATTATATGTCTATCCGACCGTTCGGTCGACCCCAAATCTGGGCCTTTGGTTCACCCACTTTGAATTCGTTTCGGCAGAGATTTTATCGACATCGTTTTTGCTTCAGGTGCTCGGCCTTTATAGAGCCGAGGTGTTCATGTCACTGGGTCGAACGATCACGGCCATAGTGTCCGGCTTTTTGTTGCTGGCGGCGGCCATGACGCTATTTTCCTTTGTAATGGACACTCTAGATTACCATTCGTTGCGCTGGGCGGCACTGTGGCTGGGGAGCGGTTTCCTGGTTTTCCTCGGAACGCGGCTAGCCCTCGCACAGACCATCGTGGCCTTGGCACGACGAGGAATTCTGGCCGATTCGGTCGCCATTGTCGGAGGCGGCCCGCTCGCCGACCGCCTTGCCGCGCACCTGACCAAACGTCACGTGTGGCAACCGCATCGCTGCCCGATCGAAGTCGTCGGCATATTCGATGACCGCCGTGAGCGTCTACCAGCCGGATCCCGGACGGTCTGCGGAACGCTCGACGATTTGATCGCGCTCGGCAAGGAGGGTGCTTTCCAGCACGTCGTTTTGACGCTGCCGTGGTCGGCCGAACTGCGTCTCCTGGAGATCCGGCAGAAATTGCAGGCCTTGGCGATCAATGTCTCACTATGTCCCGACGGCTACGCCTTCTCCACGCTGTCGCTCGGCCAATCCGAGCTCGGCGATCGGCAATTCCATCTGCTCGCCGCGCCACCGCTGCACTGTTGGAGTGCGATCACGAAGCGGTGTGAAGACATCGTACTCGCTTCCCTCGCCTTGCTGTTCTTCGGCCCGCTGATGTGCCTCATCGCACTCGCCGTCAAGCTCGACAGCCCCGGTCCCGCGCTCTTCCGTCAACGCCGTCACGGCTTCAACAATCGTGAAATCGAAGTTTACAAGTTCCGCACCATGCGCACGGACATGACCGATGCGAGCGGCAGCACGCAAGCGTGCCGAGGCGACACGCGGGTCACCAGGCTCGGCAGCGTGTTACGGCGCACGAGTATCGACGAATTGCCCCAGCTTTTAAACGTGTGGATGGGCGACATGTCGCTTGTCGGCCCTCGTCCTCACCCTGTCGGGATGAAGACCCAAGACAAGCTCTGTCACGAAATTGTCGAGACCTATCCCCACCGGCACCGAGTCAAGCCGGGCATTACCGGCTGGGCACAGGTAAATGGCTACCGCGGAGCTACGAGCAAACCGGAACATCTCATCAAGAGAGTTGAATACGATCTATATTATATCGATAACTGGTCTCTCGTCTTTGATCTTCAAATCATGCTGAAAACCGTCACGAGCTTGATCTCGACAGAGAACGCTTTTTGAATTTTGCTGCGAATTGTCCGTAATTTTGAGTGAGCGCGGCTGGCTTTGAGCGCCGGCCATGAGGCGTGGGAGAAACGCCCGCACCGGCGATCAGGAGAGATGGGCAGGATGAGCACCAGCCACCGACGGCTTCGCCCGTCGGCGCCGCCGGGTGACCGCATCCGCCGCTGCGGGAACAGCAGCAGCCGGATCGTCGATATGGCCGAGCGGGGGACAGAATCGCGGGAATCGAAGGCCGAGATTTGTCCAACCCTCACCGCCCTCGTTAGGAACACTGGTCATCGGCAGCATGGGGCGCGGGGTCGCTGGGGCGGCTCGGCTCTCGTGCCACACCGCGGTGGTCCGGCATTGCCCGGGCCGTGGCGGCGATCGCCGCCACGGCGGACGGCTTCGGCCGCAGTCAGCGGGCCTTCGCTCGATACAAGATCGATCCGAACTCGGCGGTGTCCGCTTCCGGTCCTCGGGACAGGGCGGCGCCTGCTGCCAATACGACGATCGAATAGATGTTCCAGCCGAAGACCGACGCGCTGATCATGAAGCTTTCGGTCAAGTTCGCGGCCATCAGCTGTACCGAGATGATCAGCAGCAAAATCCCCAATTCGTTCTGTTTGCGAAAAAGGATGACGATCCGCCGCAACGTCCAGACCCCGGTCACGACAAAACCGGCGAGACCAATCAGCCCGAGACCCAGCGCCAGTTCGAGGTAACCATCATGCGCGTTGGGCGCATCCCAATGAACTTGACTTCGCAGATAGGTCGCCGCCGGGCTGTCCGGCGCCCAAAACGCGGTATAACCCCATCCCGCCAGCGGCCTTTCGTCGATTGCGTCCAGCACATAGGCCCAAAGATCGGTTCGACCGGTCAGCGACGTGTCCCGATCAAACAGCTGGAGCGCGGCCGACAAGTCAGTCGCCACGGCAGCGGCGATCAGGGCGATGACCCCGATCGAGACGAGCCCGCAGACCGCGATGCTCGCAGTTCCACGGCGAAATGCGATGTAGAAGCCGGACAAGAGGAGTGCCAGGGCCACCGCGAGCAGCGAACTCGCCGAATCGGCGAGCGCCACCAACAGAATGCAGAGAGCAGCGCCGATTCCGGCGCCGAGGAGCGGCCGCTGCGCTCGAATCATGAGAGAGAGTTGGATAAAAACGCCGACCGACATGACATGCCCGAAGGCATTCTTTTGTGGAAAGATCCCGCGCCAATCGCCGGTCAGGCCGGCGCCGACCTCGCGTCCGATAGCCGGAAACGCGATCGCGGTCACGACGGACGCCAGCGCTGAAATGAATATCGTCGCGGAGAGCAGCTTCAGGAGTCGGTCAAAGCTCACGGCCGCGACGACATAAAGATCGAACAGGCAGACGCCGGCCGTGAGGAGGCTGCGTTTCAAGGTCAGCAGCGGATCGATCGACCAGAGGACCGAAGCCACGATCATGGCCGGCAAAATGAAATAAATTACATTGGAACGCGCGATCTGCGCGATCCCGCGCCAATGTTTCGGGGCGAAAATGGCTGTGCCGAAAAGCAGGAGGGCGAAGGCCAGCATGTGGCGGAGGTCGGTGCCCTCGGCTGCGACTGCTTCGCCTGTCTCTTCCGGCGCGGCCATCCCTATGAACGCGCCCTGAAGCACCAGAAACGCAAAGCCGAGGAACGCCGTCTCGAATGAGGATTGCAACCAGGCGGTCGGCGCATTCGGGCGGTCTGTCCCGGCCGCCGGCGCCCGGAGCCCGAGAGGACCGACGAGGGGCGTCACATTCATCGTCGGATTCCTCATGTTGGGAGATGACGCGATGTTGGGAGATGACGTGGCGACGGCGTAGCGCGATTTTTGGTTGTGACGACGACCGATACGAGTGGCATACCCCTATCCCCTTTAATATTCCCGGCACCAACGCGGTCCCGCAAGATCTGCGCTCGTTCGGCTCATCAGCGGCACGGACCGGGAACCGGCGCCGTTCCGCTGCAGTTTGCGACGGGGCCATTACTGCAAATTGGTCACCTCAATAAACGCGGATCGCCCGAAACGGTTCACCGTCAACGACAGCGGCGTTCAATAGAGAGGACGGATCGCCGGCCCGTTTGCCCGAGTCTCAGCCCGCCTCGATGACCGCTGGTCGGCACCATCCGATCGTGGCTACGACCGCCTCGGGTCGAACCGCCCCGATCTGGTTCACTGCCGCCGATCACGTGAGTTGACCGGTCGCCGGCTCGGCGGGACGCTCGATCCGCGCCAGGGCGCCCGGCCTCAGCCGACGCAGCATCGTGTGAAGCGAGCGCGGAACCCCCCACACCATCAGAAAGACGAAGAGTTGCAATGCGGTTGGCCGCCCATACCGGAATGCGCGGGTGAGAAGCGTCAAAAACTCTGGCCATCCACCGACATGCCGGGCCTGATGGGCAAGGATGGTGAGACAGAACCCGCTATAGGCTCGTGCCGTTATGAGACCGCGCATTTCCTGCGCCCAGCGCAGTGAGGATTCCAGAGGAGTGTTCGCTGTCAGTGAGGGACGATCCTCCTCGGCATAATGGCGGACGAGGATTTCGGGCTCGGTAACGAGGCCGACATCGAGAAGCTTGACAGCGTGGATCACGAATTCCCAGTCCTCATGCTGACCGTTGGCAAAGCCAATTTCTCGGAACAGCTTCGCCGGTAACATGAGCGAGGAGGTCTGGATGAAGCTCTGGCCGCCGAACAACTGTCGGCGATCGAACAACCATTCGTCAAATGGGGCATCGTTGCGAAAGATGGCCCGCGGCCGAATGGACGTGCCGAGCGGCGTGACATAGGCACTTCGACAGCTCAGTATGACGCGTCCCGAAGGCGGCACAGGCAGCGCCAGTTGCCGCTCGAGCTTGGTCGGCAGCCACTCGTCATCATCATCCAGAAATGCGACCCAGACGCCCGTCGCGAGAGCGGCGCCGGCATTGCGTGCCGCGCCGGGGCCGAATGAGAGAGGGTTGACCTGGACGCGGAGCCGCGAGTCGCCGATTGCCGCGAGCCTGGTCAAGGTCTCGGGCTCCTCGCCGTCCATCACCACGATGACCTCGAGATCGGCGATCGTTTGCCGGAGCACACTAGAGATCGCACGGACCAGCAGTTCCGGACGTTTTTTGGTCGCGATGACGACCGATACCAGCGGCATAGCCCGATCCCTTCCATAGCCTTCGTGGCAGCAGCGGTGCGCGGAGATCGCCACCTCCTCGGGGCGTCATGGCCTCGGGAGCGGAACTAACTGGTTCCGGCCGGCGTTGCCACGCGGTGGCGCTCGTGAACACTCATTCAGTTCGAGAACGCCGCTCGCTCGAATCCATTCCGTGGGGCAGAAATGACCGCTCGCGAAATAATTTCCCTACTGTTCCGCCACGGCCGATGGTTGCTCGTGTGCATGATTTTGCCGCTGCTAGTTGCGGTGGTTGCGTATAGTATCGCGACGCCGCATTACAAGGCGACCGCTCGCCTTCTCCTCGCGTCCAACCAGGATCGAGCGTCGCGTTCGAGCCTCAGTTCCTCGACTCCGGACGATATGCGGACGACCAACCAGGAACTCATCAATTCCGAACTCGAGATCTTGACCGGCAAGGACCTGGAAACTGCCGCTATGCAGCATTTCGGGCTCGACCGGCTCTTCCCTGGGGAGAGCTTCGCCGGTTCGGACGGCTCGATCGAGTGGGACAAGGCACGTCGCGCCTTCGACCGTTCGCTCAGTGCGAAGGTCGTGAAGAACTCCGAAGTGATCGAAGTTTCCTATGACGCACTCGATCCGGCTCTGGCTCGGGACGTCCTCAGCTGGTACATCGCAGCTTATCAGCAGAAACATGTCGAAGTCTTCGCCGTGCCGATGGCGGCGTTTCTGAACGAAGAACTCGACGGGCTCGAAAAACATCTGGGCGATGTCGAAAAGCAACTCGCCGACTACCGGGTCGAGCACTCCCTGTACGGGACCGAGGACGACCGCAAGCAATTGCTGGAGCGCCGAAGCACATTGGCGACAGCTGCGGCGCAAATTCGCAGCCACGCGGTCGAGGTGCAGGCTCGCCTGGGCGAACTCGAGACGACATTGACCTCGACGCCGCAGACGGTAAAGAACTACGCCGAAAGCGAACAGTCTGACGCGCTCACCAAAGCGCAGACCCAATTACTCGATCTGCAAGTGCAGGAGAAGGAACTCAGCGAGCGCTACAAGGATGACAGCGTCCCGGTCCAGACGGTCCGCGACCAGATCGCGGCTGTTCAAGGTTTTCTCAAAGGTCACTCGTCCCAATTCGTCGGCCGGGTTCGAACGGGGCGCAATCCGTTATATGACGAGTTGCTGACGGAAATCGCCCGCGCTCGGGTCGAACTCGGCCCGGCACAGGCGCGGGCGGCCGAACTGGACGATGAGATTGCCAAAATAGATCAGCAGCTCGACGACGCCGAGCAGGCGCAGGTACAGGTGGATCAACTTACGCGAGATCGCGATCGGACTACCGCGAGCTTGAAGCTCTATCGCGAACGTCAGCAACAGGCCCAGTTGCAGGACGCGATGGACCGGCAGCGCATCGTCAACATTCGGCAAATCGAAACCGCGACGACCACTCGGAGCGCCCCCATCGCCCTGCTTTACCTCGGCGTCGGCTTGGCCCTGGGCCTCTTCGCGACCGCAGCAGCACTCGCCTTCATCTTCGGCACCGGCAGCACCCATATCGTCCCGGAAAGCCTGGAACGCTCGCTGAAACTCCCCGTCTTCGCCAGCCTGCCCTATCGGCAGCTCTGATCGCTGTTCCGGTTCATTGCCGCCGATTTTCCACCTCGTCGGCGGCAACGCGCGCTGGATGTCCGGATCTCGAATTCCCGCTCCGGCGCGAGGATTCAAAACCATGAAAATCTTCGATCCGGGGCCCGAGTATGCCCGGCCTTCGCATCGCCGGTTTGGCTTCTATACTCGCAATTCCATTGCGGGCCGATGAGCCGAATCTCGGAGAACCACCGAGCTGCATTGTCATGAGCGACGCGGTTCAGGCTGGGACTGCGCTCGAAGCCGATATCCTCCAGCCCGGCGGCAACATCGAAATCGAGTTCGCCCATGTCGCCGACCTCGACCAAGCGCAGCTCGTCCGGCCCGACTTCAAGATCTCGCTGCCGCTCGTTCACGACGTTCCTGCGGCCGGCATGACAGCTGCCGAGCTCCGGGCGGCCCTAGTGCGTAAATATCAGGCAACCGAACTGAAGTCTCCGGAACTCGTCGTCATCATACGCGACGTCAACCCCAATGAAACCTACCTCGGGAGCGAGGCGAAGTACCCTCGCTGCCCAGCCGCTGTCGACGCCGAAGACTGTAATGCGAAGGATTTTTCCGGCCAATGGTCTCGAGCATACGGGACGGGCTGGACCATTCACAACCACTTGTAGAGACTCTTGGGGATATACTGGCGACGCTTGGTGAAGACCAGGCCGAGCACGTGGCCGCTTGCTTCGGTGATGGCTGCCACGGTCGATTTGATGACTTCCGACCGTGACCGCTCGGCCTCGACCACCATAACGACTCCGTCCGGGAACCCCATGAAGCCACTCCAACTCCGCTGGTCGAGAACCGGCGGAACATCGACGATCACGAGATCGAAGTTCCGGGAATTCTCGGCAAGCCAATGGCGAAAGGCGACTTTGCTTGCGACCCCCGAGTCCTGGCGATGAAGATCGGCGATGTCGACCACGGTCAAACCGGGACGGCTCGTCTCGACCATCGACCGAGTCTGGGTTTCGATCTCGGTGCCGACCACGCGCACTGCATCCAGGTCGGCGGGATCGCCGCAGAGCAGAACCGTCCGGCCCTCACCGACACTGTGATACGCTAATTCCCGGGCGGTTGTGGAGGTGCCCTCGCCAGTTCCGGTCGCGGTTATCGCGAGCGTAACCGGTTTGCGATCGTCGAACAATGGCTGGAGCCGGCTCGACAATGCTCGCATTTCGGCGCCGAACATGGCCGGATGGGGCTTCGATACTCGAGGTAGGGGCGGCGCCATCGGGGCCGATTCCTGACGCCCGCGCTGGAGCGCTTCATAGATTGTAGCCATCGATCGACCTGCTCGTGTGTGAAACCATCTGTCGGAAACGCGTTGAAAGCCGTTAGGTTTCGCTCCTGCCAAATAAAATTTTTTGAGATCGCCCGGTTCGTTTTCGCTGTTTGCGGCGTTCAGACTGGATGTGTCTTTTGCGCGCGAAACGCCCGCCGGATCGGAGCTCAGCTGATATGCAATTGAAGCCGCCCATGTTTTCCCTCGACGAGGCGACCCCGCCGCCGTCACCGGCCAAATTTGGAAGTCTCGAACTCGCGCGGGGAATAGCCGCGCTGCTGGTGGTCCTGGATCACGCCGGATATCTGGTCGCCGAGGATCGTTACTTCGGCCGTCAGGCTTTTGGCGGCTTGCTTTTGAATTGCCATGTCGGTGTGGATTTCTTTTTCGTTTTGAGTGGCTTCATTATCGCGGCTGTGCATTGGGCGGACGGTGGCGAACCCACCCAGCTGAAGCGTTACGCCATACGGCGATTTCTGCGGATTTTTCCACCATACTGGATAATTCTCACTTTCGTCGTAATTGTCTATTCACTGGAACCCAGCCTCGGGCTCGAACGACAGCATCGATGGCCAAACGTCGTCGCCTCCTATGTATTATTTCCGATGCCTGACCAACCTGTCCTTGGCGTTGCCTGGACACTCGTGTTCGAGATGGCGTTCTATATATTCTTTGCGGGTTATATATTGCTTGGCCGTTCGCTTCTGTGGTTATTCGTGCCATGGACTGTGCTCATCCTCGTGGCGGCTGGCGTCGGACCGGTCGAGTACCCGTTCGATTTCCTCACCAGCCCCTATCATCTCGAGTTCGCCGCCGGAGTCCTGGTGGCAGCGCTGTTCCGGTCGAGGCCGCCGGCGCAGCGCCTCCCGATGGTTCTGCTGGCCGCCGCCGGCGGCTCGGTGTTCTCGCTGGCCACCTTGTCGATGAGCGCCACCTCTGTCCTGGAAACGCCGCTCGTCGGCCGGCTGGTCTTCGGCCTCGCTTCGGCAGCGATCATTCTCGGCTGCACGCGATTGGAGGCCATTGGCGCGATCCGTGTATCGACGCAGCTTCAGACGCTCGGGGCGATGTCGTACTCGCTCTATCTCACCCATGTCGTAACTGAATCGCTCTTTATCCGGTTTGCGATGAAAATCCCGGAAGCAGTCCGTACACCGGAAACGGTTGCGATCCTCATCTCGCTGGCCGGGGGATTGGGTGGCTGGGCATTTTGGCAACTGGTCGAGCGTCCCCTCCAGGGCCGACTTCGTCGGCGCCGCAGCACGCGATTCGACAAGATTTCGCAGTCTGCGTCGAATTGACGAGCGTCCTGCCTCTGCTATCTCGCCGGGACGTCACGCCGGACTGCAGGAGGAGCCGGGCGGATCGCCCGAGCGCGTCGGCCGTCACCATCATTGCCGGATCCGTCAAGGACCGAACTGATAGGCTCCGGCATCGACGGCGCCAGCCGTGGGTCGGCGCTTGGCATCGAGATCGGTGGCGGGAGAATGAGCCGCAGACCCTCGACTCAAGGCCTGACTCGACGCAGTCAGACGCAGATCGCGGCGCCGATCGTCGACAAAGCCGGGGTTTGACGCGGCAAAATTGTGAGCGCCCCAGGCGAGTTCGTCGGTCTCGCCGCCGACACAGGACGCTCCGCCGACGGTCACGTTGTAGTCGGCTTCCACTGCTTCTGCCTCTGCGGCCCTCGCCGCACAGACTCCGCCGCCGCCCGGAACGATGAGATTGTTGAAGATCTCGGCGTGCTTGGCCTGGGCGACATAGATCTCGCCGTATCTGCCGCTGACCAGGTGCGTATCGAGCAGGTTCCCGAGCGACGTGTTGTTGATCACGATGACGTCGTCGCTCTCGAACACTTCGATTCCGCGCCCACCATTATCGTGGACCGCATTGTTTTGGATGAGCGTCGCCGATCGGTAAGGCGCCGTTTTCTTGCCTTGCCAGACCTGAACATGCCGAAAATCGTCGATGATGATCCCGTTGCCGTCGGTGGTATGACCGGCGAGCGACGGGGGGAGTTTGGGGTCCGGGATCTTGTTGATATTGTCGTAGACGAGGTTCCCGTCGATGATGTTGTGAATGCCCGGGCTGTCGTCGACGTTGGCCGCCTGATAGAGGCTGATCCCGCTGCATTGCCATGGCGAGCGGTTGCCGTTGCCGTAGACTCGGTTGTGCCAAATGGTCACGAAATCAGTCTGGATACCGGCAATGCCGGCGCAGCCGGAATCATGGGCGACCGTCTCGGCGATCGTCACATGATGGTGGCCGGGCTGCACGACGAACGCACTGCCGAGTTCGCCGGTAGAGGCGGCGTCGATTCGCGACAGCCGGACATAGTCGGCGGTCACGATCACAGCATCCCCGGTCGCGCGAATCTGGGGCAGCGTACCCGGATCGCCCCCGATTTCGATCGGTGCGGCCGCCGTGCCGGATCTGGTGATCTGCAGCGGACCGTCATAGCGGCCCGCTGCGATGACCACGCGGTCGCCCGGCTGCAACCGGTCGGTGATCGATCCGAGCGTCCGGAAGGCCGTCGCCGGGGTCAGACCGGAAGCCTGATCGGAGCCGTGATCGGCGTTGACATAGTAGATGGCCGCTCGGGCCGGCGCGACGGAGAGGAGGGATGCACCGATCCCCCCGGCAAAACCGACGAACCCTGCTGGCAATCCGCGACCGGCCATCACGCGCTCAGGGCCCCGCGGCGCATTTGCCCATGCCCGGCATTGGCGAGAAGGCGCTCCTGGCGGGCCAATGTATGATCTGCTTCGACCATCATCCGGACGAGGGCGACGAATGGTACCGTCGGCGTCCAGCCGAGGCATTGCCGTGCCTTCGACGCATCGCCTTGCAGATGATCGACTTCGGCCGGCCGGAAATAGCGCGGATCGATCTGCACATATTGCTCCCAATCGAGACCGGCGACGGAAAATGCGCGCTCGACAAATTCTCTGACCGTATAGCTCTCGCCCGTCGCCACGACGAAATCGCCGGGCGTTTCCTGCTGCAGCATCAGCCACATTGCCTCGACATAGTCACCGGCGAACCCCCAATCCCGCTTGGCGTCGAGATTGCCCAGGAACAGCCGTTCCTGCAGACCCTCCTTGATGCGCCCGACGGCGCGGGTGATCTTGCGCGTCACGAAGGTTTCGCCGCGACGGGGGCTCTCATGATTGAACAGGATGCCGTTGCTGACGAACATGCCATAGGCTTCGCGATAATTGACACCGAACCAGTGGGCCGCGACTTTGCTGACCGCGTAGGGGCTGCGCGGATGGAACCCGGTCGCCTCGCTCTGCGGCGCCGGTGCTGCCCCGAACATCTCGGAGGAACCGGCCTGATACACGCGCACCTGGGAGCCGTGATGATCCATGTGATCGCGCACCGCTTCGAGTAGCCGCAACGACCCGAGGGCGACGACGTCGGCTGTATACTCCGGAATCTCGAACGAGACCTTCACGTGACTCTGGGCGCCGAGATTGTACACCTCGTCCGGCTCGACCCTTTCCAGGACCCGCCGGAGGACGGTCGCATCCGCCAAGTCCGCGTAATGCAACGTGAAACGGGATCCTGCGAGGTGCTGATCATGGTACAGATGATCGACGCGATCGGTATTGAACAGGCTCGCTCGCCTGACCAGCCCATGAACGTCATATCCCTTTTCGAGCAGCAACTCGGCGAGATAGGATCCATCTTGTCCGGTAACGCCCGTGATGAGCGCGCACTTGGTCATTGACGACTCCAGAGGCAGAGAGGGGATCGCCATCGATTTCGCCGCCATTCGAAGGGCGGCCCTGATGCATCGGCAGCAGGTGACCAACGCGATTACGGGAGGGTTCGTTCCCGTCGTCGGTACGGCCCATCGTTCTCCCTGAGTCTCGGGACATCGCGTGATCGGTTGGAGCAGCCAGATGCTCCCCATGCCAGCAGTATGTCGAGCGGGAGCCGTATCCGACGAGCAAAGAAACCCCGCCGGTCAGCGGGGTTTCACCGATGATCGACGGCGTTTCGGCCGAGATCACCAACCGTGGCACCAGCAGTCAGGGATCTGTGCCGAGCGGATTGTCGAGCGGGAACGCGGCATCGCGGGCCGGGTTATCGATCTGATAGCTCTTGCCCCCGGTTCTCGTGTCGAGATTGGCGTTGTTCTGCCAGGTGACGTTGACCGTCACCGGGCCGGAATGGCCGTCGAGGACTGCCGTATTGTAGCTGCGGATATCGCTCGGAACGCTCGTCGCGGCACCGAGGTTGTTCGTCCAGCTATTGTTGCTGCCAAAGGCGTTGGACAACTCCCCGCGCCATGTGCCGTCGATCGCCGTGTCGAGATTGTCGTTATATGCGGTGTTGTTGTTCACGGTTACATTGTTCGTGAAGAACAAATGCACTCCGCGCGCACCGTTATTGTATGTTGTATTTCCCTGGACGAGAGAATTGTAAGGATACGGTGCATCACCAGATTGGGTATTTTGGAAGTCATCCAGGATGATGCCATTACCATCGGTATGGGCACCGGGCACAAACAACTCTGAATTATCATGTGATACGTTGTTTTCGACGATGATATGGTATGCCGCGTCGTTGTCGGCGGCCGTTGGCGTGAAGGTGACGGCACGGGCCTCATAGATCGAGATCCCGGACATCTGGTAGCCGTTGAAATGGGCATTATTGTAGGCCGTGTTGCCGATGATCCAGTACCAGTCCTTATAGAGCGCTGCGACGCCCTCACCACCACAATCATGGACAAGGTTGTTGAGCGCTTCGAAGTGATGCCCCCATCCTACGAGGCCGCTGCCGACGGTAACAGGCGCCGTCGTTAGCCCCAGATCACCGCCGTCGATCTCAAAACCGTCGAAAATCATGTAGTCACCCATGAGGTCGACGACGTCATAGACATTTTGGCCCGTGGCTTTCAACTTGGCCCCCTGAAAGCCGGTGGAACGGTAGACGACGTAGCCGTCCGGCGCGTTCGCGTTGCCGCCGGTGCCGAGGGTGATGGTGGCTCGAACCGGGTAAGTCCCCGGGGCGACGTTGACGCAATCGCCGGCGCGCAACGCGCCGGTGTTGTCGGCATGCTGAAGCGTGGCCCAAGGCGTCGACACGGTCGTGCCGCTGGCGTTGTCCGAGCCGTTCGGGGCCACGTACCAATTGCGCAGGCAGACATAGCTCGTGGCGCTCGTCGATCCCGGCGGCGGTGCCGTCGGCGGCGGCGGCGGCGGCGCGGGCGGCGCGGCCGAGGCGACTCCGGAGATCGTAACGACGACGTTACTGCAGCTTATGGCTTCCGCTGTATCAACCAAGCAAAAGGTAAACTGGTCGGTCGCGGTCGAGTTTTGTGCGAGCGATGAGTAATAGCTGCCCGGTGTATAAGTGACGGTCGTCGCGCTCTGGTGATTCACTACGCCGTTTGTCGTAGCCGTTGACATCGATTGGATATAGACATTCTGCCCGGCCGGAACCGTGGCGCCGGCTGCCAGATTAACTCCGACCGTCTGATTGGCCATCACCGCTGGCGTCTGTCGAGCGGCCAGTAAACCCGAAGGGCTCGTCGGTCCCGGCGGCGGCGGGGCCGAACCCACTCCGGAGATCGTTACGACGACGTTACTGCAGCTAATCGCCCCCGAAGTATCAAACAAACAGAATGTGAATTGGTCGGTCGCGCTCGAGTTTTCTGCGAGCGATGCGTAGTAGTTACCGGGCGTATAAACGACTGTTGTCCCACTCTGATGGCTTACTGCCCCGTGCGTCGTCGCTGTCGACATCGATTGGATATAGACATTCTGTCCGGCTGGGACTGTGGCCCCAGCTGCCAGATTGACTGGGACGGTCTGATTGGCCTGCACCGCTGGTGTTTGCGCGACGGCCAGTAAAGTCTGTGCTGTTGCCCCGTCGGGGAATATTAGTGTTGCCATGACAACAATAAACCAGGCACTGAGCGGCAAGACGATCCGGCGACGAGTAAGGAACTTGGCCCCCATCATCTCAGTCATTTCAAATCCCCCATGCACTTAGCGGTGTTGCTGCGACGATCCTTTCGAACATTGGAGAAAAACGTTCTACGGGCTCGACGCCCCGTTCTATATGCATCGACACCTGAGGCAAGATGACATCCCCGTGAAGTTCCATCTGGTGGCCGTGACATTTTTCGGACATCGAAAAGAACAGATTAGTCATGTTTATATCAAATAAACGCCATGGCCGGCTCGAGATCGACAACGGCATACGGGAATATGCAGTTCTCGCTTCCAGCCGCTGGTGACTGTGTCGCGCACAATGGCGGAAGCCATTGTCCAGGATAGATATTCATAAATTATTTACCGTAATTTTTGGTGACCATCATGGTAAGGAAGACATGAACATCAGCGTGAGGACGCCGCCGATCGGGCACTGGGGCGTTCCGGTGAGCACTCGGCAGCTCGGCGGTCGAGGAGATCCAAGTGAGCATTCGGACGTGAATGTTGTCAAATTATCGAGATTAATTTCAGGCGACAGCGACGACTACTAACCAATTGATAGATACATGCGGGCGTACGCCAGCGTTCTACGCGCCTTCCGCTGACCTTTTGGCCGAATCGAGTCGTGTCGGCTCTAACTCCTGGTCGGCGGCGATCTGCTGCGGATGCCACTTCTGGCGCCTGCGATCGCGTTCATGGCCGACGAGCCGATGAAATTCGGCAGTGCGGTGGTCGAAGTCGCTCTTCAGGCCGCGAAGTCCCATCCCCCTCCAAAATTCGCGTAATGCGCGATAGACCTTTAATCTTGGCGACGGATTGCGGTGGCGATGCTATCGGCCAGACCTATCGAGGGCATCCGCGTTGCTGGAGGCGGTTCGATGGCGCCACCTGGATCAGCGCGTCCGACCAGGACCGGGAGGAATTCCGCGCCATGGGGGAGCACGTAGTGCGTTTCCGGGATCCGGGCCGGCCGGCGGCAGCGGCTCCACACCGGACGAAGCTCTGGAGCAGTTCACCGCCGGTCCACCCCACGCTGAAGCTTCGGGTGGCGTGCCGGGGCCGATGATGATGAGCACTATGTTTACGCTGTGGCCCTATGACGGCTGGTAGCCACGCCCGAGGCACCCCAAGATTCTGCAGCCGAATACCCGAGATAAATCGTGAGCTGTCCAGATTCCCACCTCGCCGCCGGCCATCCTGCTGCGTGCGCGAACAACAGCGGTGACTTGCCCGGCTTTCGTGCTATCAGCTTGGCAGGCGTTCGGGCAGGCGTTCGGGCGGGCGATCCGCAGGGCGCCGCTCGTCCCTGCCGGCAGGCCGATACGGGCCAATCGTTCAAGCCGCAAACGGTCGGTTGCTGATTGGACGCTCGTCAAGGTGGATTATGGGAGCCCTGTCGACCCCGTGCCCGCCACCGCCGTCGGCTTCATCCCAATAAGTACGACAACAGCGTCGAATGGGGGGCAAATCGAGGGAACAGCGGCACGTTTTGAGGCAACTCTGGATAGCCTTGAGCAACTATCGGGGCGGGACGGCCGCCCAATACGCCCCGCGTCAAGCCCGCTCTGGTAAGTCCGTCTGCACCAGCACCATCCCGTCAAGGCTGGCGCATGCTGCGCCCCCGCTTCGCGGCTTGCGGCCTTGACTGGCTGTCGATGGCCCGGCCGGGGCTCGTCATGCAGGTAAGGCTCATTGGGAGCGGTGCGCTCCCTTTCGTTACGGGCATTCCGGGCTTGCGTCTTGTACCGTAGGGCAGTACATTAGCCCAGGGTGGAGTTGCGGAATGATCGTGAGCTTTCGGGACGACTGGTTGCGGGAGTTCTTTGTCGAGGACATTCGATCGAAGAGAATTCCGCCCGATCTGGAAGCCCGCCTGTTCCGCAAAATCCAGATGATCGACGATGCGACGACGGATCAGGATTTGCGCGTGCCGCCCAGCAACCACTTCGAGAAGCTGGCCGGCAAGCTCGAGGGCTTCCATTCGATCCGCGTCAACAAGCAGTGGCGGCTCGTCTTCCGATGGGATGGCGGACGCGGTGAGGCGACAGGCGTCTATCTCGACGACCACAGCTATCGGTGAGGTGATCCATGCTGACGACGAAACGTAAGCCGGCCAGCGTCGGCGAAATCCTGGTCGAGGAGTTCATGGCGCCGATGGGTCTGACGCAGGGCGCTTTGGCCGAAGCGATGGGCGTGCAGCGCAAGCACGTCAACGAACTTTGCAACAACCGCCGCAACGTGACCGCCGCGACCGCTCTCATCCTCGCCCGCGTGTTCGGCAACAGCCCGGATTTCTGGCTGAACGTGCAGCGGCGCAACGACCTTTGGGACGCCATGCATTCGCCGCGCGACCGCGAGCGGATCGACCGCGCCCGGCCGCTCACAAACGCCGCATGACATGCGCCCGGTCACGCCAAGGGCCGCCGATGGCCTGTCTTCGCCGCCGGTAGCGCGCGGCTGGTTCTGGCGTAGAAATCGGCCGTTCCGCTTGGCCGGGCTTCGGGCGACTCTGTCGGGATGTCCCGACCGCGCGCCCATATCCCGAAGGACTGCCGCGACCGCCGTGGATTCGGCGTGCTGCCGGACGATCTTTACATCAGGATCGAGCCTTGGCCGCGCCTCGGTCGTCCGCCGAAGCGCAATCCCGAAACTTGGCGCGTTACCGACGATTGGCCGGAGCGCGTGCCGGTCACGGATGCCGAGATCGACCTCTTCGAGGCTTGGTTCGGCGATCTGTTCGACGAATTGTTCGGACCCTGCCGATGATCTGAGAGGAGCTTCGCCATGACCGTGCCCCTGCGCGCCGCCCTGTATTTGCACGTCTCGACGCCGCGTCAGGCCGAGCATGACATCTCCATTCCCGACCAGCGCCGGCAGGGCGAAGCCTAGTGCGCGGCACGCGGCTATCAACTGATCGAGACCTATGCGGAGCCCGGCTCGACGGGCACGAACAGCCGCCGGCCCGAGTTCCAACGGATGATCGAGGCGGGATCGGCGACGCCCGCACCGTTCGACGTGCTGCTCGTCCATTCCTTCAGCCGCTTCTTTCGCGACCACTTCGACCTTGAATTCTACGTCCGCAAGCTCGCCAAGAACGGCATCAAGCTGGTCTCGATCACCCAGGACATCGGCGACGACCCGATGCACGCGATGATGCGCCAGATGATGGCACTGTTCGACGAGTACCAGTCCAAGGAGAACGGCAAGCACACGCTCCGCGCCATGAAGGAGAATGCCCGGCAAGGCTTCTGGAACGGCTCCCGGCCGCCGATCGGCTATCGCACGGTGGCCGCCGAGCAACGTGGAACGAAGGTCAAGAAGAAGCTGGAGATCGATCCGCTGCACGCCGACACGGTGCGGCTGATCTACCGCCTTGCCCGCCTGGGCGACGGCACATCCGGCCCGATGGGCGTGAAGGCGATCACGACCTACCTCAACGCCCGGCGCATCTTCACCCGCGACGGCGGGCGCTGGGGCATCGGGCAAATGCACGATGTCCTGACCCGCACGACCTATATCGGCCGCCACGAATTCAACAGGCGCAGCGAGGCGGGAGAAATCAAGCCGGCCAGCGAACGCGTCGCGGTCGCGGTGCCGCCGCTGATCGATCAGCCCACTTTCGACGCCGTTCAGGCGCATCTACGCGCCCGCAACCCGAGGGTGACACCCGCCCGAATCGTCAGCGGCCCCACCCTCCTTGCCGGCATCTGTTTCTGCGCGGATTGCGGTGGTGCCATGACGCTCAGGACCGGCAAGAGCGGACGGTATCGCTACTATACCTGCTCGACCAAGGCCCGGCAGGGCGAGACCGGCTGCAAGGGCCGCTCGGTTCCGATGGAGAAGCTGGACAACCTCGTTGCCGGCCATATCGAAGAGCGATTGCTTCAGCCGGAACGGCTTGAAGAAGTGCTGGCTTCCGTCCTCGATCGCCGCCAGGAGCGAACCGAGCGCCGGCGGGACCATATCGCCGAATTGAACAAACGCGCCGCCGAGACCGATTTGCGGCTGAAGCGGCTCTATGACGCGATCGAAAGCGGCGTCGCCGATCTCGACGACCCGGCGCTGAAGGAGCGCATCACCGCCCTCAAGGCGACCCGCGACCAGGCGCAGGCCGAGGCCGAACGGGCTGTCGCCCTGCTCGAAAGCGCCGGCCAGCAAGCCGTCACACCCGCCATGGTGAGGATGTTCGCCAAGACCGCCCGCGAGCGGATGCGGATCGACGGCGGCGGCTATCGTCGCGACCATCTGCGCGCGCTTGCCCAGCGCGTCGAGGTCGCGGATGGCGAGGTCCGTATCATGGGATCGAAGGTCGATTTGCTCGGAACGCTCGCCGCCGCAGGCAGAGTATCGCCGACGGTCGGGGTTCGCAGTTCTGTTCCGAAATGGCGTCCCCAAGGGGAGTCGAACCCCTGTTCCCGCCGTGAGAGGGCGGTGTCCTGGGCCTCTAGACGATGGGGACCCTGAAGGAGCGAGGTGATAGCCGAGGCGGGACGGGCGATCAAGCGGTTACTGTCCGGCCGGTCGCCGGTCAGCCATGCTCGCTACTCCCGGAAATTGACATATTGCAGGGGCAATTCGACCTTCATCCCCTTGATGTGTTGAATTGCGTCCTGAAGATCGTCCCGCTTCTTGCCGGACACGCGGAGTTCGTCGCCCTGGATCGCGACCTGGACCTTCAGCTTGGAATCCTTCAGCTCCTTGACCAGCTTTCGGGCCAGCTCCTTGTCGACGCCTTGCCGGACGATGATGGTCTGGCGGACCGTGTCGCCCGAAGCCTTTTCCGGGTCCTTGAAGTCGAGCGCGCCGGGGTCGAGTTTACGGCGGGTGAAGTGGGTGCGGATCAGTTCGTGGATCTGTTTCAGCTTGAGCACGTCATCGGCCTGGACGGTCAGCGTCTCGTCCTTGCGGTCGATCTTGCAGGCGCTGCCCTTGAAATCGAAGCGGGTTTCGATTTCGCGGGCGATGTTCGCGAGCGCGTTATCGACCTCGGCGAGGTCCGTCTTGGAAACGATGTCGAAACTCGGCATGACGGCGAACCACTATCTGAAAACTTCCACCCAGCGACTGTTATAGACGCAAGCGGCGGCCGGGGGGAGCCCCGGCCGCCGCAAGCCTCGCTTAAAATCGCTCGGTCGGTCAGCTGGCGCGGCGCAGGGGCCGTTCGCCGCCGGGAGGACCGGCGGCCCGCGTGGCGGTAGGGGAGGTGCGCTCGGCGGTCCAGCGCGGTGCAGCGTCGGCGAAACCTTGCCGGTCGCTCCGGTTGCCGGCCCAGGGCCGGCCGCGGCTGGTGCTGGGCTTGCGAGGCGCCGAGTACAGAGACACACTCGGTTCCAGGCCCGGGATCACCATCTCCACCAGCTTCGAGTTGGTGAATCGTTCGATCCGCTCGAGCTGGATCCGATCGGCCGGCGAGGCGAACGAGATTGCGATACCCGAGGCGCCGGCGCGGCCGGTGCGGCCGATCCGATGGACATAATCCTCGGCCTGACGCGGCAGGTCGAAATTGATCACGTGGCTGAGATCCGGGACGTCGATGCCGCGCGCCGCGACATCGGTCGCGACCAGCAGTCTGACCCTGCCTTCGCGCAGTTGGCGCACCGTCCAGTTGCGCGAACTCTGAGTCATGTCGCCGTGCAGGGCGGCAGCCGGATGGCCGGCCGTTTTCAATTCCTCGGCCAGTTGATCGGCATCGCGCTTGGTCGCCGCGAAGATGATGGCCTTGCCGACTTCCGGGCTCGCCACCAAGTGCGCCAGCAGCCGACGCTTATGGTACATGTTGTCGGTGACCATGAAACGCTGCTCGGTCCTGCCCACCGTCATGGTCGATTCGATCGCGATCCGTTGCGGCGTCTTCAGCAAAGTGGCGGCGAGCGCGTTCAGGCGCCGGTCGAAGGTGGCGGTGAACATCACCGTCTGGCGCGAGGCGGGAGTGAGCGCCGCGATCGTCTCGACGGCGTCGATGAATCCCATATCGAGCATGCGATCGGCTTCGTCGAGTACCAGTACTTCGAGATCGGCCAGACTGACTGCCTTGCGGTCGATGAGATCGATCAACCGACCGGGCGTCGCCACCATCACGTCGATCGGCCGCGAGAGCTCCCGCAGCTGGACGCGATACGGCATGCCGCCCAGTACCGAGACGGTGTGGAGTCGCAGGAATTTCCCGAGCTTGCGAGTGGCTTCGAGGGTCTGCGCGGCGAGTTCGCGGGTCGGTGCCAGCACCAGCACGCGCGGTCCGCGCGGCCGGCGAAGCTTGGGCTCGGCCAGACGGTGCAGCGCCGGCAGCATGAAGGCGGCAGTCTTGCCGGTGCCGGTCTGGGCGCTGCCGATCATGTCGTGCCCGGCCAGCATGACGGGAAGGGCGGCGCTCTGGATGGGAGTGGGTTCGGCAAAGCCGGCGGCTTCGAGCGCCTTGAGGAGGCTCGGATGTAGGTGGAAATCGGAAAAAGCCAAAGGAGTGGTATTCCTAGAATGAGGGGAAAGAAGGAAGCGCCGCGGCCGGGTCTCGGTCGTGCACCGGATCAACGCCGGACGGGACGAACCCCGAGGGCGATGCCGTGGTGCTTCGGAACAATTCGCTGAGATCCCGACGGGACCGCGTTCCATGAGACGGGCGGCCCCTCAGGGCATTGGACGCCTCCAACCACTGCGAGCCGGACTATGCCTGTTGCAGTGCAAAAGTGCTAGAACTGCCTTAGCATTGCAGGCCCGCGCCCGCCTCAGACCGTCGTCGAGAGCGGTTTGCGGCCCGATTTCGCGGGCGAGAACGGCGACGAGGTGCCGCGTATGACCAGGATCTGGATTGTCGCCGCGGGGCTTGGTGGGTTCGTCTCGGTGGCACTGGCGGCGGCGGCCCGTCACGGCCCGTCCGAGACCGATTTGGCCGCGCGCGCCGAGCTTCTCGACATCGCCGCGCGGTATCTGATGTATCACAGTCTCGCGATGCTCGCAGTCGCTCTGCTGGCGCGCCTCGGCGCCACCCTGGCGCTCCGAGTTGCCGGCTGGTCTTTCCTCGCCGGCATGATCGCCTTCGCCGGCGGCCTCTCCGCGCTGGCCGTAACCGGTTCTTCCCTGGCCGGCGCCTCGACGCCAGTCGGCGGCACGCTGTTCATGCTCGGCTGGCTCGCCCTGGCCGTTCACGGCTGGCGGCGTCGGGAGTGATTCCGTGGTTTCAAGACGCGATGGCGGTAATCGAGTTCGAGGCCGGCATCGGGATTACGACGCGGCTGCCGTAGAGCTGGGTCACGGCGGCGAGGATGTGGACGACTTCCGGGCCGGCGAGGGCGTAAAAGATCGTCTGACGGTGGCGCCGCGTCCGAACCAGCCCATCCCGGCGAAGCTTCGCCAGATGCTGCGACAGCGCCGACTGGCTGAGCCCGACCCGCTCGGCGAGTTCACCGACCGACAATTCCCGCTCGGCGAGGCTGTAGAGCACGATCAGCCGGCGTTCATTGCCCATCAATTGCAGGAGCCGACTGGCGCGGCGGAGGGCGAGTGCATTGTCCATGGCAGTGACCTAGATCGACCACGCCCGAGGTCAATGCCTCGACATGCGAGTTTTTATCGCCCGACATCCCGGTCCGAAAAGCCCGGTTGCCGCCTCTCCCGGGTCAGACTGCGGCGCCGCGCACGGGCAGCGACGATTGGATCCACTCGGCGAGCTTGCTCTTCGGCACGGCCCCCAGCTTGGTTGCCACGACCTGGCCGTTATTGAACAAGATCAGCGTCGGAATAGCCTTGACGCCGTATTTCGACGGGGTGTTCGGGTTGTCGTCGATATTGAGCTTGGCGATGGTCAGCCTGCCCGCCATCGCCGCCCCGATCTCATCCAGCGCGGGCGCGATCATCTTGCAGGGTGAGCACCATTCGGCCCAGAAGTCGACCAGCACCGGCCCCGGCGCCGCCAGCACATCGGTCTCGAAGGACTCGTCGCTAACTTGCTTGGTCGTGCCCATTTGGTTCACTCCTCGCGGGTCCAGGGGACTCGGGAAATCGAATTCGAGCCGGAAACGCCAGCCCGACACTGACCGAGACTAGGGGAGTGTGGAAGGCAACGTCAAGGCCGGTGCCCCGAGATCCTGCGCATGGTCGAATTGTCACCACCATCCCTTGTCGCGCGATTCGACAGGAATGGAGAGGGTCAAGAGGCGAACCGGAAAAGCTTTTTCATGCGCGCCGAGAAGCGGTGACGGCCCTCTTCCCGGCGCACGACCTCTTCGCCGGTGACCCAGTTGAGCTGAACGACTCGACGCGGGCCGACGAATCGGCCGTGGCCGTGCCACGAACGGGGAGTCACCAGGAAGGCCACGAGCGTACCCTCGTCGGGCGGCACTTCGGCGGCCATATCGTCGAGCGATTCGGGCCCGTGCAGCAGACGCAACCTTCCGCCTGCCTCCTCCCACTTCGGGTTCATATAGAGCAACACGGTGAGGATCTTGCTCTTGCTGTCGGCGTGGATGCGGCCATCCTTGGCCTGGGCTCGGCCGCGGACTGTCACGATGGTCGGCCGCCCCGACAGATCAATCTCGAACTTGGCCTCGAAAGCCGCCCGCAAGGCCGGACCCCGAAGCTCGTCGAGCAGAGCGGCGAAGCCCGGCCCATAGGTGAGCTCGGTGGTCGGAAAGCTGCCAGGGCGGGCGATGTCCGGGTAATCGCCATTCACCGCGGCGCGTGCCTCGGGCCTGAGGAATCCCGGGACGATCAGATAGGGAAAGGGGTCGCGAGCGAGGGCAACGGCGGAGAAGGCTTCGAGGTCGAGCATGGGCATGGGCGGCCGCACCTCCTTGTTCCGATCATCGGCAGCGGCTTGGTTACCCGCCGACGGTGACGCCTGTCCACAGATTCGAGACGGCTGGCGCCGAACCGATGAAACGGTAAACTTGACTACCAACGAGATGGATGGGCAATATTCTCCCGACCATCAGGGAAAGGCTTGGCCGCGTCCGCTTTCGAGATCGCCGCCGCGGCGGCGATCGGCTCACAGAGTTCCGGGCGGACCGATACGGTAACAACCGGGAGGGGGGCTCACCATGCAACTGCGCTATTCCACCGCGGAGATCCTCGCCGATCATCCCGGAATTCGGCCAAATCTGTTCGGAGCGCGCCGCCTGCATGGCGGCTACGATGCCGACGGCGTCTATGTCTCGCCGCGTACCTTCGGGCGCTGGCCGGCGATTCGGGCGTGGCGCGAGAAGCTCCTCGCCGGCGGCGGCGAACTCATCGACGCGTCCTCCCGCCTGTTGCAGGCACCGCATTATCCCAATACGGCGCAGATGAAGCTGCTGCTGCGGCACGGCGTGACCCTGCCCTGGTGGAACTCGCTCAGCTTGACGGGGATCGTCGAAGGGCGCGGCCGGATGCTGGCGTCGATCACGGCGCCCGATTTCCAGCCGCTCGTCGAGGAAGACATCGCCGAAACGGCGACGGCGCATCTCAATCGCGGTCTCTTCCTCGCCCATGGCTTCGACGAGGGCGGCGACGGCACGAGCGGCGTCGGCGCGCATGACGAAATGTGGTACCTGGCGCGCGATCTGGTCCTGGGCGAGAACGCCCATCCCACCCCCGTGGTCCCGGACCGCCCGGGCCGCCCCGGTGCCGATCAGCGCGAAATGCCCGAACTCCCGCCGTTCCACGAGGTGCTGATCAAGCAGCTCATGAACGTATTGCTGATCGAGATCAGGGCCGAGCGGGGCTTCGCCTTCAGCCTCGCCCTGATGCGCGATCCCGACTTGTTCGGCGACCGGCGCGACGCGGCCGACGCGGCGGCTCGGATCGTCGATCAGATCCGCCAGGATGAAGCGCCGCACGTGGCATATCTGCAGCTCTTCATCTCGGAATTGCGCGGGCTGCACTTCAAGACGGCGGGGCGGAGCATCGAGGGCCGGACCTTCATCGACCCGGTTTGGGCTCGGATCGTCGCGTGGAATGCCGAGGAGGTACCGCGGGCGCAGAGCCGGGCGACCCGTGCCCTGGTCGAATCCTGCATGCAAACCGTTCCAGATGGAGCCGCTCTGTTCGAGCGCTTCGAGGCACTCGCCGATCACTGAAGTCGACCGTAGTCGGCCGGAGAGGACAGAATGAAATTCGGACTTTTCTACGAGCTCCAATTGCCGAAACCCGCGGATGGCGACGACTGGGACCCTGATGCTGAACGGCGGCTGTTTCACGAGATGCTCGAGCAGGTCGAACTCGCCGATCGCTGGGGGTTCGACTATGTCTTCGAAGTGGAGCATCATTTCCTCGAAGAATATGCTCATTCGAGTGCTCCTGAACTGGTGATGGCGGCGCTGTCGCAGCGCACCAAGAATATCCGTCTGGGCCACGGCATCGCCCTCACGCCGCCGCGCTACAATCACCCGGCGCGCGTGGCCGAACGCGTGGCGACACTCGACATTTTGAGCAATGGCCGGGTCGAATTCGGCTCGGGTGAATCGGCATCCGAGATGGAACTGGGCGGATTCGGCGTCGACCGGCGTCTGAAGAAGGCGATGTGGGAGGAAGCCACCCGCGAAATCGTGAACATGCTGGTCGAGACCCCCTATCCGGGATTCTCGGGCGAATTCTTCTCGATGCCCAGCCGCAACGTCATTCCGAAGCCGGTCCAGAAGCCTCATCCGCCGCTCTGGGTCGCAGCCTCGCGGCGCGAGACGACGATGGTGGCGGCGCGCCTCGGGATGGGGTCGCTGGGCTTCGGCTTCGAGACACCCGAAGAGCTGGGCGCGCGGGCTCTCGAATATTATCGCCTGGTGCGCGAGGAACTGATGCCGATCGGCCGGGCCGTCAACCCGGCACTGGCCGTACTCAACACCTTCATGATGGCCGATACCGATGAGGAGGCGATGCGGCGGAGCGCCAACGGACCGGCCTTCTTCTCCTATTCTCTGGGCTATTACTATAATCCGATGACCGGCGGCCGGCACCAGCCGGGGGCGGCCAACGTCTACCGCGATTTCCTCGGCCGCTCGGAAGAAACTGCCGGCCGCCAGGCCGAGCGCGGCGGATTTCTGTCGCCCGAGCAGATCGCCGCGGGCGAACCGGATGACGAAATCCAGAAGGCGCTCTATCGCGCGGCGCGGAGCGGCAACGCGATCGGGACGACCGAAACGCTCCGCCGGACTCTCCTGCGATATGAGGAACAGCATTTGGACCTCATGATCTTCGTGGCCCAGTGCGGCGACCGGAAGCATGAGCACATCATGGCATCGATCGAGAAATTCGGCCGAGAGCTGCTGCCCGAATTCGAGGAAAGGCATCGGGAAAACCATGTGAAATGGCGCGCCGATCAGCTCCGTGGCGTCGAAGTTCCGATCAATTCCTCGATTTGAGAAAGGAGCGCGATGGCCAAGCCCGCCGATATCCGCAACGACGAGCTGCGCTCACTGGTTCAGGCGGCATTCGACGCGATGCGCGCCGGACGCGGCGCGGAAGCCGTCCATACGCTCGCCGCGTCATATCTTCATTTCGTGGAAATCTTTCCGGAGGTGAAGCGAGAGACTTTCACGATCCGGGGCCGCGCCATTCCGAGACTGCTACGCTGGCCCAATCTCGGCGCCAATTTGAAACCCGAATCACTCGGTAGCGGCAGGATCGAGATCGAGTTCATGCGCGAAAGTTTCGCCGTGAGCGAGGCGATGACCTACTATCAATTCGTGCTGGACGAAATCCTGGCGACGGAGGGGCGCTCGTCCTCGGGGTGATAATCGCATGCTCGGGACCCTCTGGAGCGGTGGCCCGCTTCGACCGAAGCCAGTCCTTCCGCCAACCACGGCCAAACGAGCGGAGTGGGCCGCTCTGGTCCGTTCGCCGTTGGCGATCCGGGGCAGATGGCTCTGCGGCACCGGTGGCGCTGGACCGGGCCGCGTGACAGACATATTATCATGCGCAGCGTATGATAATAAGGACGCATCGCGATGAACTCGCCCCAGTCGGCAACCGAACGGGTTACCGTGCTGATGACCCCGGCCGAGAAGGCCGCACTCGAAGCCAAAGCCAGAGGTGCCGGGGTGTCCGTAGGCGAATTCGTGCGTCGATCGGTAGATTCGTTCGATCCTGAAGAGGCGGCGGAACTGGTCCAGCTCGCGGCGTTGGCGGCGGCGCTGGAACAGAGCAACAGCGAGGCTTCGGCCGCACTCGACCGCGCCTTGGCGAGCATCGAAGCGACACGGGCCCAACTCGACGGGCGGTCGGCAGCATGAGCATGATCAAGGACATTCTGTCCGGTTTGAAAACGACGATAGAGCTGAACGGGAAAGTGACGTCCGTCGCGACTGCCGTCGATCGGCTCGCGACGGATATCCGGGATCTCGATCGGCGGCTCGTTCGCGTCGAGACCATGATCGAGATCGCGCGCCCGGATGGCAGCGTTCTCCGCATCGCCCGGGATACGGGTAAGGGCGGTTCGACAAACTGACCGAGGAGACGGCGGCCCGGGCGGAGCCGACAGCGGTCGAGCGAACCGGCTGGGCCCATAAGCAGCCAAATGCGTCGCAGGTCCGGATCACGCTTTCCGGGATCGAGCCGGCGGTCCTGCGCCGACTTGTGGTTCCGGGGAGCTGGCATCTGGAACGGCTTCATCGTGCTGCCTTCGGCAATTTAGCAGACCGTTTACGAGATGCCGAACAGGTGGTTGGAATTTCGGAATCGGTCTACTAGCTTCGGTGCCACTGCACGAAATAACGCCGATCGCCGGTGAGATCGTGGGAGTTTCCATAAAATGACCAGCCTTTGCCGCGCCGGCGCTGCATGCCTCGCATACCGATCCGATCTTTGACGCATGAAGGCCCGGCGATCGTTGCACAGGGCAATGCTGCTGTGCAACAAGACGCGAGGCGAAGCATCTCGAGGCGCAAGGACCCATGATCGGCATGCGGCCACTCACGGCAGGTTCAGGCGATGCGCCTCTTTTCTGAAGGATCGCCGGGGGCGGTCCGGGCGGCTACGTTGGCCGAGTTTCCGGGGCCGATGCCGGCCTATCGGGCCAGGCGCGCCGCCGGGCTGCTGAAGCCCGATCCGATGCAGGAATTGGCTGCGGAAAAGCTGCAGATGCTGCATCGCGCTCTGCTCGGATATCGGCCGCAACCGGTCCAGCCTCATGCCGGATGGCTCGCCAAACTCGGCTTGGCGCCCCCGGGCCCCGCCATCCCTCGGGGCCTCTATCTCTTCGGCGGCGTCGGGCGCGGCAAGTCGATGCTGATGGATCTGTTCTTCGCAACCAGTGCCGTGGCGCTCCGACGGCGGGTGCATTTCCACGCCTTCATGCAGGAGGTCCATGACCGGCTGCATCGGCTGCGCGATGCGCCGGGCGAGCCGCTGCCCACTCTGGCCGGGCAGATCGCGGCCGAGGCGACGCTCCTGTGCTTCGACGAATTCGTGGTCGAGGATATCGCCGATGCCATGATCCTCGGCCGGCTGTTCGAGGCGCTGTTCGCCGCGGGTGTCGTCGTGGTCGCGACCTCGAACCGGGCGCCCGACGAACTCTACGAGGGCGGGCTGCAACGCGAGCGGTTCCTGCCCTTCATCGAACGGCTGAAGCAGGAGCTCGATGTCCTCGAACTCGACAATGGCCGCGACTACCGCCTGTCGCGGCTGATCGGCCGGCCGGTCTATTATTGGCCGAACGACGCCGCAGCCGAAGCGGCGCTCGAAGAAGTCTTCGCCGAGCTGTGCGACGACGTCCGGCCCGAACCGATGGTGATCGAGGTCAAGAAGCACCCCGTCCACGTCCCGCGGCAGGCCTGCGGCGCCGCCTTCTTCGACTTCACGCAATTGTGCGGACAGCCGCTCGGTGCCGGGGATTACCTGGCCATCGCCGCCGTCTTCGACAGTGTCGTGGTTGCAAACGTCCCTCTGCTCGGGCCGGACCAACGGAACGAAGCCAAGCGGTTCAACATATTGATCGACACCTTCTACGAGGCGAAGCTGCAGGTCGTGATTTCGGCCGCCGCACCCCCAGAGGCGCTCTACCGCGAGGGCGAGGGCAGTTTCGAGTTCCAGCGCACCGTGTCGCGTCTGCGCGAGATGCAATCGGTCGAGTATATCTCGGCTCGCCGCAACCCTGACCGTCACCCCGCTGGCGCGGGCGGGGAGGCGACCCTTGCGGCAGCCAGTGTTTCGCGCTAAGACGCGCCCGCGACGGGGCGCCGCGTCGCGGCGGAGAAATTGCATATGGGCAGGCGCTCGCCCTGCTGCTCTCCCCGCCCTCTCCCAGGGCAACCGAAGGGACGATATTCCATGGCACGAAACAAGATCGCATTGGTCGGGGCTGGCCAGATCGGCGGCACGCTGGCGTTGCTGGCCGGGCTGAAGGAACTCGGTGATGTGGTGTTGCTCGACGTGGTCGAGGGAATCCCGCAGGGCAAGGCGCTCGACCTCGCCGAGGCCTCGCCGGTCGAGGGTTTCGATGCCGCCATGACCGGCTCCAACGATTTCGCCGAACTGGCCGGCGCCGATGTCATCATCGTCACCGCCGGGATCGCCCGCAAGCCCGGGATGAGCCGGGACGATCTGATCGGCATCAACGCCAAGGTCGTCCGCTCGGTCGGCGAGAACATCAAGAACCACGCGCCCGACGCTTTCGTGATCGTGATCACCAACCCGCTCGATGTCATGGTCTGGGTGATGCGCGAAGCGAGCGGACTGCCGTCCCATCGCGTCGTCGGCATGGCCGGCGTACTCGACAGCGCTCGCTTTCGCTATTTCCTGGCGGAGGAATTCGGCGTTTCGGTCGAGGACGTGACCGCCTTCGTGCTCGGCGGCCATGGCGACACCATGGTGCCGTTGCTGCGCTATTCGACCGTGGCCGGAATTCCGGTGCCCGATCTGGTCAAGATGGGTTGGACCACCCAGGATAAGCTGGACAAGATCGTCCAGCGCACCCGCGACGGCGGCGCCGAAATCGTGGGATTGCTCAAGACCGGCTCGGCCTTCTACGCTCCCGCGGCGGCGGCGATCGCGATGGCCGATTCCTACCTGAAGGACAAGAAGCGCGTCCTGCCGTGTGCCGCGTTGCTCAGCGGCCAATACGGCGTCGACGGCGTCTATGTCGGTGTCCCGGTCGTGATCGGGGCCAAAGGGGTGGAGCGGATCGTCGAGATCGAGCTCGACGCCGAGGAGCGCGCGGGCTTCGACAAATCCGTCAATGCGGTCAAGACCTTGATGACTGTCGTGAAGAACTTGCCGACGGCTTGACCGGCGCGGCTGACGCCTGGAAAACGAGGGGCTGAAATGCGATGAATATTCATGAATACCAGGCGAAGGCATTGCTCGAGCGATTCGGCGTGACCGTCCCCCGCGGGGGCGTCGCCTATACTGCGGAGGAGGCCGAGCAGGTCGCCGAGACGCTGGGCGGCCCGGTCTGGGTGGTCAAAGCCCAGATCCATGCCGGCGGCCGGGGCAAGGCGGGTGGGGTCAAGGTCGTGAAATCGCTGGCCGATGTCAAAGCGGCGGCCGACAAGATGCTGGGCACGATCCTGGTCACGCACCAGACCGGCCCAGCCGGCAAGGAAGTGAAGCGCGTCTATATCGAGGAAGGCTGCGACATCAAGCGCGAGCTTTATCTGGGTATGCTGGTCGACCGCGCGACCGGACGGGTGACCCTGATGGCGTCGACCGAAGGCGGCATGGAGATCGAGGAGGTGGCGGCGCACACGCCCGAAAAGATCCTCAAATTCGCCATCGATCCGGCCACCGGCATCCAGCCCTTCCACACCCGCGAAATCGCCTTCGGCCTCGGCCTTGAGGGTCGCCAGATCCAAACCGCGACCAAGTTCATCACCGCGCTCGCTCGGGCTTTCAACGAACTCGATGCCTCGATCGTCGAGATCAATCCTCTGGTCGTGACCGGGGCGGGCGACATCATCTGTCTCGACGCCAAAGTCAATTTCGACGACAACGCGCTGTTCCGGCACAAGGACATCGAAGAACTGCGCGACGAGGACGAAGAAGATCCGCGCGAGCTGGAAGCGGCGCGGCACGGTCTCAACTACGTCAAGCTCGACGGCAGCATCGGCTGCATGGTCAACGGCGCCGGCCTCGCCATGGCGACCATGGACATCATCAAGCTCTACGGTTCGGCCCCGGCCAATTTCCTCGATGTCGGCGGCGGGGCCACGCGCGAGCGGGTGACCACGGCCTTCAAGCTGATCCTGTCCGACCCGCATGTCGAAGGCATTCTGGTCAACATCTTCGGCGGCATCATGCGCTGCGACGTGATCGCCGAGGGCGTCGTCGCCGCGGCGCGCGAGGTCAGCCTCCATGTGCCGCTGGTCGTGCGCCTGGAAGGCACCAATGTCGAACTCGGCAAGAAGATCCTGGCCGACTCGGGTCTCCCCATTCTAAGTGCCGACAATCTGGCGGATGCCGCGCAGAAAATCGTCAAGGCCGTCAAGGAGGCTGCGTGATGGCCGTTCTCGTTCATGCCGATACCAAAGTCATCTGCCAGGGCTTCACCGGCGCGCAAGGCACCTTCCATTCGGAACAGGCGCTGGCCTACGGCACCAAGATGGTCGGCGGCGTCACGCCGGGCAAGGGCGGCACCCGCCATATCGACCTGCCGGTGTTCAACACCGTGGCCGAAGCAGTCCATGTGACCAGGGCCGATGCCAGCGTGATCTATGTGCCGCCGCCCTTTGCCGCGGACGCGATCCTGGAGGCCGTCGATGCGGGTATTCCGCTCATCGTCTGCATCACCGAGGGCATTCCGGTGCTCGACATGGTGCGGGTGAAGCGCGGCCTCACCGGCACGGGCTCGCGCCTCATCGGTCCGAACTGCCCCGGGGTCATCACACCGGGCGAGTGCAAGATCGGCATCATGCCCGGCCATATCCATCGCCGCGGCAAGATCGGCATCGTGTCGCGCTCGGGAACCCTGACCTACGAGGCGGTGGCGCAGACTTCGGCTGCCGGCCTCGGCCAGACGACCTGTATCGGGATCGGCGGCGACCCGGTCAACGGCACCAACTTCATCGATGTGCTGAGCATGTTCCTGGGCGATGAGGAGACCCAGGGGATCATCCTGATCGGCGAGATCGGCGGCTCGGCCGAGGAAGACGCCGCCCAATTTCTGATCGACCACAAAGTCAAGAAGCCGGTCACCGGTTTCATCGCCGGGGTCACCGCCCCCCCGGGACGGCGCATGGGCCATGCCGGCGCCATCATCTCGGGCGGCAAAGGCACGGCCGGCGACAAGATCGAAGCGATGAAGCGCGCCGGCATCCACGTCGCCGACAGCCCGGCGGCGCTGGGCTCGACCATGCTCGCGGCGATGAAGGGGTAGGGGCGAGGCTTTGCCCCTCGTCCGAGCGCGGAGACGGATCCGGCGCGTCACGAGGGGGAGGGGGCGCCCCGAGCCGACGACCCTCAGTAATCAGTAAAGGGTCGAGACAAGGAGGTTCTGCATGGCAGCATCGTTTGGCATGCCGCGTGAATAGCGCTACCTGATACTAACCCCGAGATCCCAACCCCAGTAGAGAGAGCGGCTGCGTGAAGCGGCGTTACCCGAGCCATGGCACAAAGCACCCAATCCTCGTTTCTGACCGGTACGAACTCGGCCTTCATCGCCGAACTCTACGCGCAATATCTGGACGATCCCGCCAGCGTCGATCCGAGCTGGAAAAGCTTCTTCAACGATCTCGGCGAGGATACGGCCGGGATCCTGACCGAACTCACCGGGCCGGCCTGGGCGCGCAAGCCGCAGCCCCGGATCATCGAGCACGGCAACGGCGCCGCCCCGGCGGCGCAAGCGGCGAAGCCGGCCGTGCAGGGACCGGCCATCTATGCGGGTCTGCAGCGCGCGCCGGTCAGCACCGTCGGGGATGAACGGGCCACGGCTGATTCGGTCCGGGCGCTGATGCTGATCCGCGCTTATCGCGTGCGCGGCCATCTCTTGGCCAATCTCGATCCGCTGGGCTTGCAGAAGCCGGGGACGAGCCGGGATCGCGACCTCGATCCGGCGGCCTATGGGTTCACCGAGGCCGATATGGATCGGCCGATCTTCACCGACCATGTGCTCGGATTCGAGCGGGCGAGTCTGCGCCAAATCGTCGAGCTGCTGCGCCGAACCTACTGCGGCACCCTCGGCGTCGAATACATGCATATCCAGGATCCCAATCAGCGCGCCTGGATCCAGGATCGGATCGAGCACGCCCGCAACGTTCCGGACCCGACCCCGGAGGCGCGCCGGGCGATTCTCTCGCGCCTGACCGCGGCCGAGAGTTTCGAGCGGTTCCTCGACAAGCGCTTCACCGGCACGAAGCGCTTCGGCCTGGAAGGGGCGGAGACGATGATCCCGGCGCTGGAGGCGATCATCGAGCGCGGCGCCGAGCTGGGCGTCAAGGAATTCGTCCTCGGCATGGCCCATCGCGGCCGGCTGAACGTGCTCGCCAACGTCATGGGCAAGCCGTTCTCGGCGATGTTCTCGGAATTCCAGGGCAACCCGGCCAATCCCGAGCACGTCCAAGGCTCGGGCGACGTGAAGTATCATCTCGGCACCTCGGGCGACCGCGAATTCGGCGGCCGCACCGTGCATCTGTCGCTGACTGCCAACCCGTCACATCTGGAAGCGGTCAATCCAGTCGTTCTGGGCAAGGTCCGCGCCAAACAGCAGCAGCGCGGCGATATCGAGCGCAACGAAGTGGTCGGGCTCTTGATCCATGGCGATGCCGCCGTCGCTGGCCAGGGCATCGTCGCCGAGACTTGCGTGATGTCGGAGCTGAAGGGGTATCGCACCGGCGGCACCGTTCATTTCGTCATCAACAACCAGATCGGCTTCACCACGGCGCCGGCCTATGCCCGTTCGGGCATCTATTGCTCGGATGTCGCCAAGACCAATCAGGCCCCGATCTTCCATGTCAATGGTGACGATCCCGAAGCGGTGCTGCAGGCGTGCCGGGTCGCCCTGGATTTCCGTCAGGAATTCAAGAAGGACGTCTGGGTCGACATGTTCTGCTATCGCCGGCACGGCCACAACGAGAACGACGAGCCGGCGTTCACGCAGCCGCTGATGTATCGCAAGATCGCCAGCCAGCCGACCACCCGACAGGTCTATTCGCGCCGGCTGATCGATCAGGCGGTGCTGAGCGAGGAACAGTCGGACAAGATCGCCGGGGATTTTCTCGCATATCTCGACAGCGAGTTCGAGAACGCCAAGAGCTATCGGCCGAACAAGGCGGATTGGCTGGAAGGCGCCTGGGCCGGGCTGGAACTGGCCTCGGACGATGATCGCAAGGGCGACACCGCAGTCTCGACCGAGACACTGCGCGAAGTCGGCCAGGCCCTGGTGACCGTGCCCAAGGGGTTCAATCTCAACCGCAAAATCGTCCGCCAGCTCCAGGAAAAATCCCGGATGTTCGAAACCGGAACCGGTTTCGACTGGGCCACCTGCGAAGCGCTGGCCTTCGGTTCGCTCGCGAGCGAAGGCGTATTCGTGCGGCTGTCCGGCCAGGATGTCGGGCGCGGCACCTTCTCGCATCGCCATGCCGTGCTGGTCGACCAGGAGACCGAAGCCACATATGTGCCGCTGAACAATGTCCGGCCCGGCATCCAAGCGCAGGTCGAGATCTTCGACAGCCCGCTCTCGGAATTCGGCGTGCTCGGTTTCGACTACGGCTACAGCCTCGCCGACCCCCGGACATTGGTCGCCTGGGAAGGGCAATTCGGTGATTTCGTCAACGGCGCCCAGGTCATCATCGATCAGTTCATCACCTCCAGCGAGGCCAAATGGCTGCGCATGTCCGGTCTGGTGATGCTGCTGCCTCATGGCTACGAAGGCCAGGGGCCCGAACATTCTTCGGCACGGCTGGAGCGGTTCCTGCAGATGTGCGCCGAGGACAATATCCAAGTCTGCAATCTCTCGACACCGGCCAATTACTTCCATGCGCTGCGGCGCCAGATCCACCGCAACTTCCGCAAGCCGCTGATCATCATGTCGCCCAAATCGATGCTCCGGGCCAAGCTTTCGACGTTGGCCGATATGGGGCCGGGCACGCATTTTCACCGCGTCTTCGCCGAGACCGAGGCGTTGGTGCCGGATGCCGAGATCGCGCGGGTCGTCTTGTGTTCGGGCAAGATTTATCACGAGCTGCTGGCGCAGCGCACCGAGCGGAAGATCGACGACGTGGCCTTGCTCCGGATCGAGCAGCTCTACCCGTTCCCGGTCAATGCGCTCGGCCGGGAGCTGAAGCGCTACGGCCGTGCCGATATCGTCTGGTGCCAGGAGGAGCCGAAGAATATGGGCGCCTGGGGCTTCGTCGAGCCGCGTATCGAGCGCGTATTGTCCGGGCTCGGCATCGCCGCCCTACGGCCGGGCTACGCCGGTCGCGCCGAATCGGCGGCGACGGCCACCGGCTCGGCCAAGCGCCACGCCAAGGAACAGGCCGATCTGATCGATCAGGCGCTGACCAAGCCCTGATCATACCGAAGGACACGCCATGGCGACGGAAATCAAGGTGCCCACGCTGGGCGAGTCGGTGACCGAGGCGACCGTCGCCCGGTGGCTGAAGAAGATCGGCGAGAGCGTCGCAGTCGACGATCCGCTGGTCGAACTCGAGACCGACAAGGTCACGCTCGAGGTCAACGCCGCCGCTTCCGGGGTGCTGACCCAGATTGCAGCCGACGAAGGGGCGAATGTCGAGGTCGGAGGCGTCCTGGGCTATATCGACGGTGCCGGCGCGCAAGCCGCCGCTGCTCCGGCCAAGCCGGCGGCCCCGCCGGCGCCTGCCGCCATCCCGGCCCCGGTCGCGGCGAGCGATCTCGATCGCTCCGGTCCAGCAGTGAAGAAGCTGGTGGCGGAAAGCGGCGTCGACGCTGCCGGGATCGCCGCCACCGGCAAGGATGGAAGACTGACCAAGGGCGATGTGCTCGCCGCGATCGCGGCGCCGCCTCCGCCGCCGGCGCGCAGCACCGCCGTGGTGGCGCCCTCCGGCGAGGCGACGGCACCCCACCCGGTGCGCGAGACTGCCGGCCGCGAGCAGCGGGTGCGGATGACCCGGCTCCGAAAACGGATCGCCGAACGCCTCAAGGATGCCCAGAACACGGCCGCCATGCTGACCACCTTCAACGAGGTGGACATGTCGGCGACCATGGCGCTGCGCGAGACCTACAAGGAAGCGTTCGAAAAGCGGCACGGTGTTCGCCTGGGCTTCATGTCGTTCTTCGTCAAGGCCTGCATCTCGGCGCTGAAGGAGCTGCCGATGGTCAATGCCTCGATCGATGGCGACGATCTGGTCTATCACAATTTCTACGACATTGGCGTCGCCGTCGGCACCGAGAACGGCCTGGTCGTGCCGGTCGTCCGCGACGCCGACAAGCTGGGCTTCGCCGAGATCGAAAAGACGATCGGCGCCTATGGCCGCAAGGCGCGGGACGGCAAGCTCACGCTCGAAGAGCTGACCGGCGGGACTTTCACAATTTCCAATGGTGGCGTCTACGGCTCGCTGATGTCGACGCCGATCTTGAACCCGCCGCAATCGGCGATTTTGGGCATGCACAAGACCCAGAAGCGGCCGATGGCGATCGGCGACAAGATCGAGATCCGGCCGATGATGTATCTGGCGCTCTCCTATGACCACCGGGTCATCGATGGCCGTGAGGCCGTCACCTTCCTGGTCCGGGTGAAGGAGAATATCGAAGATCCGCAGCGTCTGCTGATCGACCTCTGAGCCGGGTGGAGAGCATGACCGACAGCTTCGATCTCGTCATCATCGGCGCCGGCCCGGGCGGCTATATCGCGGCGATCCGGGCCGCCCAGCTCGGCATGTCGGTCGCCTGCATCGAGAAGCGCGACCGGCTCGGCGGCACCTGCCTCAATATCGGCTGCATCCCGTCCAAGGCGCTGCTGCAATCGTCCGAGAAATTCGAGGAGGCGAGTCACGGCTTGGCCGCCCATGGCGTCAAGCTCGGGTCCGTCGAACTCGACCTCCCGACCATGCTGGCGCGCAAGGACAAGGTCGTGAACGACCTCACCCGCGGCGTCGAGGGGCTGTTCAAGAAGAACAAGGTCACCTGGATCAAGGGGGCGGGCCGGATCGTGGCGGCGGGCAAACTGCAGGTCGATCTCGTCGCCGGCGGGACCCAGGAGCTGCTCGCCAAGCACATCGTCATCGCGACCGGCTCGGAGAGCGTGCCGCTGCCCGGTGTCGAGGTCGATGAGAAGACGATCGTGACCTCGACCGGCGCGCTCTCGCTCGACCCGGTGCCGAAGCATCTCGTAGTCATCGGCGGCGGCTATATCGGACTCGAACTGGGCTCGGTCTGGGCCCGGCTCGGATCCGAGGTGACGGTCGTGGAATTCCTCGACCGGATCACGCCGACCATGGATGGCGAGACCGGCAAGCAGCTGCAGCGCCTGCTCCAGCGCCAGGGCTTCAAGTTCAAGCTTTCGACCAAGGTCTCGAGTGCGGCCCGGACCGAGACGGGCATCGCCCTCACCTTGGAGCCGGCCGCGGGCGGCACGCAGGAGATTCTGGAGGCCGATGTCGTGCTGCTCTCGATCGGCCGCCGCCCCTATACCGAGGGGCTGGGCCTGGAAGCAGCGGGCGTCAAGCTGGACACGCGCAAGCGGGTCGAGGTCGACGGCCATTTCCAGACCAATATTCCCGGCATCTACGCCATCGGCGACGTCATTGCCGGGCCGATGCTGGCGCACAAGGCCGAAGAAGAGGGTGTGGTTCTAGTCGAGCAGCTGGCCGGCCAGCAGAGCCACATCAATTACGAGGCCATCCCGGCCGTGATCTACACTTTCCCGGAAGTGGGCTCGGTCGGCCGCACCGAAGAGGAAGTGAAGGCCGCCGGCATCGCCTACAAGGTCGGGAAATTCCCCTTCACGGCCAACGCCCGTGCCAAGGCCAATGGCGAAACCGACGGCTTCGCCAAGATCATCGCCGATGCTGCGACCGACCGCGTCCTCGGCGTCCACATCATCGGTCCCGATGCCGGCACGATGATCGCGGAAGCCGCGCTGGCGATGGAATTCGGCGCGTCGTCCGAAGACATCGCCCGGACCTGCCATGCTCATCCGACTCTGAACGAGGCAGTGAAGGAAGCAGCGCTGGCGGTAGCGGGGCGGGTGCTCAATATGTGAGCGGGGCCGATCGGATCTTCGAGCGACAAACGCGCGAGGATCTCCCGGAATTTTATGTCCCCTTATCTGCCGCTCGTCTACTAGGCAGAATTTCGAGGAGGAGGCCACGCATGCCTATCCGTCATTGCGAGCCGCAGGCGAAGCAATCCAGTTGCCTGCCCCGATGAAACAGCCCGCCGTTTACATCATGGCCAGCCGACGCAACGGCACGCTCTATACAGGCGTGACCTCGAACCTCGTCCAACGCGCCCATCAGCACCGGGAGGGATCAATTCCCGGCTTCACCGCCCGATATGGCTGCAAGCTGCCGGTCTGGCATGAACTGCATGAGACGATGGAAAGTGCCATCCTGCGCGAGAAGCAGATCAAGGGTGGCTCGCGAGGGACAAAACTCGCCTTGATCGAAGCACTCAATCCGAACTGGCATGATCTCTTCGAGGAGATAGTGTGATGGCGGCGAGATTTCTGGATTGCTTCGCTGTGCTCGCAATGACGGCTGAGCAATTGTGGCCCCCTGCAACGGAATCTGCTTAGGTCACGTGGCCGAGGATGGTGGCGCGCGGTCGGTGCGCGAGCGAGGAAGCAGCGGATAGGGACGAGTCAGCGCTTCGGTGGGGAGATGCCATTCGACGTGCAACTTCCACACCTGCTGAAGCGTCAGGTGGCGACGGCGGTTGAGGACTTCCGAGGCGCGTGCCTTCGAGCCCAGCACCGCGGCGAGATCGGCCTGTTTCAGACCCTTCTGCGCCATCTGTGCGCGCAAGAGGTCGGGGGCATCGGGTGCCTCGATGGCCCAATGCTTTGCCTCATAGTCGGCGATGACGAGCGCCAGCAGGTCGAAGCGATCGGCCTCGGGAGAACCAACAACGGGTTCATTCTGGAAATACACTTCGATCGCCTCCAGTGCCGCATCATAGTCGTCTTCGCTTCGCAAGGGACGAATTTCAACCATCACACCGTCTCCGCGTTGATCCTGTCATAGTCCTTGTGCGTCCCGACGAATTTAACGAGGACTCTCTTGTATATACTGCGACTCTTTGACGACCCGAATTTTTTCGGAATCCCCTTGCCGTGTGGGCGAATCGGGATTCTACAGGGGTCATGATACGGCCTGGCTTCCTAGACGCAGAATCGCGACGAGATCTGATCGAGCTTGCTCGGGATGGCTCGGCCGCCCATCGTCTGGCGCGGCGTGCGAACGCGCTAGTGCTGCTGGATGATGGGATGAGTTGCAAGGCGGTCGCGCGGGTTCTGTTTCTGGACGACGATACGATCCGCACCTGGCATCGACTGTATCTGGAAGACGGGATCGAAGGCCTGGCGAGCTTCGGCTACGAGGGCAGCGCTTGCCGGCTGAGCGAGGAGCAGCAGGACAAACTGAAGTCCTGGATCGCCCAGACACTGCCGCGCACGACGCGCGAGATTGGTGCGTGGATCGAGAAAGAATTTGGCATTGGGTATCAGGGCCGGTCCGGCCTGATCGCGTTATTGCATCGCCTGGGCATGGAGCATCGCAAGCCGCAGGCAGTGTCGCGCAAGCTCGATCCGGCCAAACAAGCCGCGTTTATCAAGGCTTACGAAGCCCTGCTGAACCAACTATCTGCCGACGAAGCGGTGATCTTCGCCGACGCGGTGCATCCGACGCATGGGGCGCGGCCGGTCGGCTGCTGGGCGCCCAAAGACGTCAAGGTTGCCGTGGATCAAACAAGCGGGCGTGATCGCTTGAACATTCACGGAGCTATCGACCTCGAAACCGGCAAGACCCGCATGATCGAGGTCTCCACGGTCGACGCGATGAGCACCATTGCTCTGCTGATCTCGATCGAAGCCATGTATCCCGCGATGCGGCTCATCCATGTGTTTTTGGACAATGCCCGCTACCACCATGCCAGGGTGGTTCAGGACTGGTTGGCCATGCCGGGCCGACGGATCAAGCTCCATTTCATTCCGGCATACAGCCCGCATCTGAACCCGATCGAGCGTCTTTGGGGTCTCATGCACGAGCGCGTCACTCACAACCGATGTTATGCGACCTATAGTGCATTCTGCAAATCCATACTCAACTTCCTACGCGAAGACGTCCCGAAAAACTGGGACACGCTTTGCGACCGCGTGAGCGATAATTTTCGCGTCATATCACCGGGAGATTTTCGGATTCTCTCGTGAACGGGGTATA
>Ga0209274_10000095_pt1 | contig 78305 bp, 66 predicted proteins | sample HubBroMetageREF1_FD_188343 | JGI IMG/M metagenome (GOLD analysis project Ga0209274, IMG submission 188343) | Reference soil microbial communities from the Hubbard Brook experimental Forest, New Hampshire, USA - Hubbard Brook CCASE Soil... | ecosystem: Environmental > Terrestrial > Soil >...
CGCCATGATCCCCTGAGACATGATCCCCTAAGAGACGATCCGCGGAAAGACGATCGTCCGACACGCGGTCGTCGGCCGGCGCAAACGCGCAAATAGCCATAACCGCCAACGCGACAAAAAGGCGTTCCCTCAATCCAAGTCTCCCTGTCCTCGCCCTCAATTGTTCACCTCTGCAATGTGACCTCTAATCTCTGACCTACGTTCCGCGTCTTGACACCCGCTTCCCTCCTGACTAAACTCCTCTACCACCGCGGCTTTTCGCCGCGTGCACCACACCTGACCTTGCAACTTTTTGCACCAGCCATTTGGAGGCTCCAGTGACCACTTCCCAGCGTTCGAATTTCGCCGCCACCCTCGTCTCATTGCTCGTATTGCTCTCCGGCATCGCCGCCGCTCAGCTCCAGATCGGCTCCGCCAATACCGCCTTCGCCGATCCGCCCGTGCCGCGTCCAAAAACCACACCCTGCAAAGTTCAACTCTATAGCGGATACAAGTTCATCAACTACACTCCCCAAAGCTTCCCCTACACGCCGCCCGCCGCTTGTCCCGGTCCCTGGGCCGCAGTGATTCTCGAAGTCAATCTGGACATCACCAAAGGCATCCAGTACGACCGCACCGCGAACATCTGGCTTGGTCCCACCAACATCTTCTTCGGAACCACCGCCGAGGATGATCCCACCAACGCCCGCCACTGGCACGTCGAGCGCGACCTCACCGACTATAGCTCCATCTTTACCGTCGCCCAGGATGGCACCGTCGACCTCGGCAACACCTACAACAAGACTTACAACGGCATTCTATTCGGTTCTGCCGACGTCCTCTTCTATCCGCTCGCGGAGGGTCAACAACCGCCCAGCGCCGCCGATCAGGTCATTGCCTTTTCCGGTGGACCCACCGGCGGCACCGTCGCCCTCGACACTACGGGAGCCTGCTGCACGCCGATTTTAGAAGAAACTCTCACCCTCCCCACCAACATCGAGAGCGTCTTCTTCGACGTCTTCGCCCAGAGTCAATTCGACGATGAATTCTGGTACACCTGCGTCCCCGACAACGTCGCCGGCGAACTCGAAAGCTGCCCCAATACCCCCTTCCGCGAAGGCGAAGTCACCATCGACGGCACTCCCGCCGGCGTCGCGCCCATCTATCCCTGGATCTTCACCGGAGGCATCGATCCCTTCCTCTGGATTCCCATTCCCGGCGTCCAGACCCTGAACTTCAAACCCTACCAGGTCAACCTCACGCCCTTCGCGGCCGTGTTGAGCGACGGCAATCCCCACACCGTCGGTCTCAGCGTCTATAACGCCGACGATTATTTCTCCGCTACCGCCTCGCTCCGCCTCTATCTCGATAAGAATTCCACTCAGGTCACCGGAGCGGTCACTGAAAACACGTTGGCGGCGCCGGTGCCCAACATCGTAGAAAACATCAGGACCGCTAAGAGCGGGAACATCAGCGGCACCGTCAACGTCACGTCCAGCCACAACTTCCAGATCTCCGGATACGCCAACACTTCCCACGGCCCGGTCACCACTACGGTTGCTCAAGATATCAACTTCGGCAGCCTGCAGACTTTCAAACTAACCGACACCGAATACGAGCAGAACATCGACCAGACCTCCACTCTGAAGTCCAAGGTGACCACGCAGAACTCCAGCGGGAAGACGATCTACAATGTCAGTCACGACTGGCCGTTGCTGTTAAACATCACCGTTCTGGTTGCCCCCAGCGGCACCGAAACCCAGACCACCACCAGCAACCAGTACTTCGAAGAGAGCGAGGCGGCGACGCACAACGGACAGGCCATCAACTTCAGCCTGGTCCAAAACCGTGTAACCACCACCGACACGCTAAACTTCAACTCCAGCGGCGGCTTCACCGGCAACACCAACCAGGCCAGCGCCCAAACCTATTTCGGCTCCAACTCCACCGGATACTGCTACGGCCGAGCCATCACCGCCGCTGCCAATATCCTAACCAGCATAACCAACGGCACCGGCTGCAACTGAATCGCTCGCGCAGGGGCGGACGCATTCGTCCGCCCCAGCGTAAGGACGGACGCCCGAGCGTAGCGACGGCCGCCCCCGGCCGTCCAGCCGAGCGCAGCTCGGCACCCGCTGCAATGGCAATGGCAATGAAGGCGACGAGACTTCCCCATAAACCAGCGCCGGTCGGCGGGTACCCCACGTCTCGCGCATTCGAGAAGTAATAATCTCCGTGTCATCCTGAGCGGAGCAGCCGCTTCGCGAAGCGAAGCAGCCGCCGTAGTCGAAGAGCCTGCCCTGAGCTTGCCGAAGGGACCCCTACATTTCCGACCTGCTCAGCGAGGCATCAAGGCGTTCTCCCCCGAGACCCGTGTAGAGCGGGCGCCCCCGCCCGCTGCCTTTGCCTTTGGTTTTCGTCAGTTCTGCAAAAAAGGCGGGGATGCCCAAGCCCCACTCGTGTTGGGAGAGTAGCCCGTTGCCGGCATAAAATAAAGGCCACGTTCAGAAATGAGCGTGGCCTTTTCCGATTGGGCGCGCCGCGATCAAGACGGGGGCAGGCGGTCATTCGATCGGCAGGACGAATGGAAGCGGTTCATCCCACGGGTAGAAGCCGACCGCCCTGTGGACCCTGGTCGTTATTTCGGGCACCGCAACGGAGACTGCTGGCACCTCGAGGCGAAATCCAAGATGCAGGTCCTTGTCGCCCTGTCTCGGAATCGCAAAGAGCCGCCCGGCTTGTTCATCGCGATCTATTACATCCCGAACCGGGCCGGGTGCCCCACTCATTCGCGTACTTTGCGAATGAGTGGGCGTTGGCACCACCCAGCCCTCAAGGAGCAGCTCCCGACCGCAAAGCGCAGCGCGGGTCTACTTCGCTGGAACCGACGTCCTAGGCGCGGGCGCGCCTCGCAGCAATCCTTCGGCGCTCAGATCCTCGTCGATGTCGGGCCAATGAATTCCGTAACCGCCGCCGGCAATTTTCCAGTTGTTGCGCTGCGCGGCTGTGGCGTCGAGCAGCCGCGGATACCAGACAAGCGGCACGGTGATGACGCGTCCGTCGCGCAGGCTCACGCTGATGGCGTCCTCGGTGAATTGGACGTCCAGCACGCGCTCGTCCGCACTGCTATGCGCCGACGATGCCGAAAAACTCATTCCATGCCTCCAGAAACCGCTGCCGCGAATCTCTCACCATCGATTGTATCTCGCGCAGTTCGTGGGCGCGAAATCCAAAGTTGCCCGCCAGTTGGACGGGACTAAGCCAGAACTTGGCCGACAGATCGTCCCGGTCCACATGAATATGTGGAGGCTCGTTGGGCTCGTGACTGTAGAAGTAGAAGCGATACGGGCCGGATCGCAGCACCGTCGGCATCCCGGCATTCTATCAAGGGTTCGAGCGAGCGGCCCTCCCGTCGACCTTCCTCATTCCATCACAAACCTCCGCCGACCGAAATTTATTGACTTGCAACCCACCGTGCGCGACAATAGAAATCTAGTTGGGGCAGTTTCGAGATGCGTCCGCCGACCAAGACGCACCTCGAAGCTGCCCCAAAGCCATTTTCAAAGCGTTTTTTGGAGCTAACTCCTTATTCCGGAATATTTTACGAATAACTACTTTAAACCCAAAGATTTGAAAGGAATTTTTCGCCAACCCCATGATTCTAAAAGACCGGCATATCGATTTTTTTTTGACACCCCGGTGGAGTAACTCCAGAGTAAACATGGGAAAAGATGGCTAACTCCTTATTTTTGAATACTTTACATGTAAGTCGTTATTTTTGAATACTTTAGCAAAAAACAGGGGGGGCGGGGTGGTACCCCGCAATACAAGGGTCCAGAGCGGGGCACATCTCTCACTAGACGGACTGGGGACACCAGACGACTCATCGCTCTCTAACCAGAGTCGCTTGTCACTCCGGCGGAGCCAGATCGTATCCCGCTAGAACGTATTCTGAACAATCGTGGCGACCTTCTTGGAGAAATCGTAGGTGGCGCGCAGGTTTTCTCCCAGAAAGCGTACTTTGCCCCTGACGTCACGATCCACCAGCACCTGCCCGGCGTGATCCGTGATGTGGACATTCAGGGTCATCGAGGTAGATCCCGTGATAGTCGTTACTTCGCGCTTTTTCTGGCTGCCTTTGTTGAAAGCTCGCGCCGTGGTGTGCAGCGTGACCAGATCGGACGCGCTGGCCGCATCATTGTCGCCGCTGCGATAAACGTGCTGAAACTTTCCCGTCTTCCTGATTTGCGCGATCAGGTTTTCGTAGACGGCCATGCGGAACTCCGGAGGCATAGGCACGTCGCCCGGATCCGTGGGCTCGATTTGGATGGAAGAGGCGGAAAGCTTCTGCGCGCTCTTGGAATCTCCCGAGCCCGTCTGCGCCGAGAGGGAGCCGGCCATCAAAAGGACAGCGCCAATGAGGACCACGCGGAAAATGACTGACACTGATCGAGTATGGTGTTTCAATGTTTGTTCTCCTATTTGTTGGCTGGTGCCGGATCCGCAAGCGGAACGCTGGCCTTCGCGCCCATCGCGACGAGCTGCTTCTTGAACGGAGCCGCCTGGCCCTGAGGAAGCACAAAAACAGCGCCATGAAAGCCGCCATTAGCGTCCTTGAATTCCACCGTGAGCACATCAACCTGGTGCGAAAACAGGGCCAAGGCCCGTCCCCCACCGTAGGGAATGGCCATCGTCGCGAAGTGGGCCGCCCCGGTAATATCCTGCCGGCTATCTTCATTGGTGGAGATGTCCTGAATGGATGAGGCGTCGACCTCCACCTTGGCCTTGTCGGTGGCGAACTGCAGCGAGTTGCCCACTACCGAAAGCGTGCCTACTGAATTGTTCTTGATGGTTTCGCCGCCGATCACCAGTTTGACATTTGCTTGTACGACGCTCGGAGCGGTCTGGGGCGCCCCCGCTGCCTGGCCGCGCGTCGGCGTCGGAAAAAACGTCAAGGGAGCGCCCACGGCCAGGAGGAAGAGTCCGCGCGTCCACATCCGTGCCCTGGCTCCTCCGAAGAAATTCGTTGCGACTGAAATATTGACTATCCGGTTTTGAATGCTCATCGTTTTGTCCCTCATGCGCGTTGGCCAGAGCCAACGCGGAACAGCCCGCGGTTCAAAGTTAGTTTCGCCGCCGGACGGAGTGTATGCGATCAAAGCAGAGTTAGCAATCTGCCAACGAAGAAATCTAGCCTTCCCGCACCTTGTGACCGGCCAGATTGCCCAGACCCTCATACGCCGCGTACTTGTAGGTCTCGCTCAGCGTGGGATAGTTGAAAACCTGCTCGATAAACTCGTCGATGGTTCGGTTGTTGTCGAGAACCATCATTCCGATGTGAATCAATTCGGTAGCGCTCTCGCCGATAATGCTCACTCCGAGCAGCTTCTTGTCGGCGCGCGCGAACACCAGTTTCAGCATTCCCGCCGTGTCGCCGATGATGTGGCCGCGGGCGTTGTTGGCGTAGAGAGCCCGCCCGACACAATAGTCGATCTTCTTTTCTTTGCAAGACTCTTCCGTCTCGCCTGCGCTCGAGATCTCCGGAATGGTGTAAATCCCCATCGGCAGCATCGAAGCGACGCGCTGCTTGTATTTGAAACCGAATGCGTGGCACACGGCGACGCGTCCTTGTTCCATCGATGTCGAAGCCAGCGCGGGAAATCCGATGACGTCGCCCGCGGCGTAGATATGGGGCACCGCGGTACGATAATTCTCGTCGACCGATATATATCCGTGGTCGTTGACGGCCAGACCTGCCTTTTCGAGAGACAGGCCGTCCACTGCGGCGCGGCGCCCGGCTGCAAACAGCGCCGATTCGGTTTCGAGCGTCTTGCCGCTCTTCATCACCAACTGCACGCCTGACGCCGTATCGCGAGAAGACGTTTGCACCTTCACCGGCCGTTCGTTGAACCAGAACTGCATGCCCAGCCCGGCGAGCCGCACGCGAAGTCTCTCGGAAATCTCCGCATCCAGGAACGGCAGCAGGCGATCCCGGCCATCCACCAGCGTCACCTCTACGCCGAGCGCGCCGAAGATGGACGCGTACTCGCAGCCAATCACTCCGCCGCCGATCACCGCCAGGCTTTGAGGGATGTGATCCATCCGCAAGAACGTGTCAGAGTCAAAAACCCGTACGTCGTCGAAAGCGATTTCCGGCGGACGATGCGGCTTGCTTCCGGTGGAAATGAGAATCACTTCGCCGCGCAGTTGGCGTATGCCATCCGCACCGGAAACGGACACGCTGTGCGCGTCTTCGAAAGAAGCTCGGCCGCAGACAAGTTCGATCCGATGCAGGGCGAGATTCTTCAGGATGCGCTGGCGCTCCATTTCCACCACTTCGCGCTCGTGGTGCATGAAATCATTGACCGTAAGATTTTCTTTGAGGGAATAGTCGATGCCGTAGAGACCGCGCTGCTTGAGGCCGGAAAAGTAGAGGGCCGACTCACGAAGCGTCTTGCTGGGGACGGTGCCAGTGTTGATACAGCTTCCGCCCACATGCTCGGCGCCTTCGATGACGGCAACGCGTTTGCCAAAATATGCGGCCTGCGCGCCGGCCTTTTCTCCGGCGGGGCCGCAGCCGATTACGATGAGATCAAAATCCTCGCTAGAAGCCACCACCACCTCCCACCAGAACCCGAATCACCAAAGCAACGCCTCAAACCGTCTTAAGCGTACTTTCTCTTCTCAATCGGTCGAAGGGTGATTGTACGCCCGACGGAAAACTGAGAACTGAGAGCCGAGAACTGAGAACTGGATTTGGCAACTGTTCCTAACCTGTGCACTCGATGTGCAAATTCTGTCCGCCCGGACGAGAATCACCCTGCACAATTTTGCGCGCGCCGGTCAAACCCCGCCGTTCGTGCGCCAAGCGCAGTTCTCCTCGACCCCAACTTCATCCAGATTCATCCTCTCCAATCCGCGAACGGGAATTCCACCGTTGCACAATTCTTATGGTATTGACCCTCCCTCTCACTGCGCGTACAGTCGCTGCACCTTGGATAACAAAAAGCATCCGCCGAGCGGCACCCGTGCTCGGCCAAACCTGAAACCTGAAAGGCGGAAAAGAACCCAGACCCTCCCCCGAGGGAGTAGAACAAAGCCATGAATTTTGAGAGCCAATGGACCGTATATCGCACTCGTTTCCTGGTGCGCGCTCGTCAACTCACCGAACCACTCGTCTTTACCGACGCTCTGGGCCGCGAACAATCCGGGCGCACCGGCGATTATCTCGTCGAGTTCTCGGGCGGCATTAGACGCATCACCACCCAAGCCATTTTTGAAGACATCTACGTGCCCCTCGCATCCAAGCCGTACCAATCCGATGGAGTGTCGGGCGTCTTGGCCCGGCCCGTATCCCGAGCGTCGCCGGAAAATCGCACCCGGGCCACCGCATAGCCAAGAGTCCAAAGGTTTCAGAGTTTCAAGGTTCAAACCTCCGAAACTTTTGCTTCTTTCCCAACTCGGTACCCTTAACACTTTCGGGCTACAAGATGTTGTGTTTCCCTCTTGACAGATACCATATACGGGAGTACGTTAAGCATCCCAGAGCACTTTTTGCAGATCCCCAGTAAAGGGGACAACGATCATAAACACTAGGGGGCGAGACTCAAAATTGAGGCTTTTAGCGGGCGTTAGTCCGCTTCCGAAATCCTGATCGAAGTGAAGGATCTTGCGTCTTCCCCCTCCACGGGAAACCATCCCTCCGTAGTGGATGGAAAAGCAGATGGAAACAAGCGGTGACTTCCCCCGGTTCTGGCTCAGCCAGGCATCCCCGCGGGGGGATTCATGCAGAGAATTAGAGTTTCGTGTAGAGACGAGGCTTGCCCCGTCTTCGTCGCACTAGATAGGAGCCCCGATGGAAGATTTGATCGAACTCGTTGCCGCCTCCTTTGCCCGTCATGGCATTGAATGCCCAGCCGACGATCCTACGATCGTGGAGAGACCGGCGTCCTCGCGCGTCCAAGCCGACCCGGCTGCGCTTCCGGAACACAATTTCCGAAAAAGATTGCAAGGTGATCCAGCTCCGTAAGGCCCAGGATTTGATCGTGGGTAGTGGAGCGCTTCAGCGCTGCGAATGGCCGGCTTTTTGAGAACGAGGCTTTAGCCGCCGAGGTCACGCAGCCTTTTGGCCGCGCTGCCGTGCGTGTTTTTGAGACCTGCTGCCATAGATCAACTGCTCTTTGCCATCATCTAATTAGGAGAGAAGGAAATGCCCGAAGTGCAGATGAAAGACCAAATCAAAACTCAAACCGCCGCCAGCCCTACTACGAAGAAGAGAGCCCAGGGCTTGACCTTCCGCCGCCTTTTCACCAAGCCCGGCATCTCTCCGTATAGCGAGATCGAGTGGGAACTCCGCAACGCTCAGATCACCGACTCTCAGGGAGGCATGATCTTCGAGCAGAAAAATGTCGAAGTCCCCAAAGATTGGTCGATGACCGCGACCAACATAGTCGCCTCGAAATACCTTCACGGACAGATCGGCACCGACGAACGCGAGACCGGCGTGCGTCAACTGGTAACCCGCGTCGCCGAGACCATTCGCGACTGGGGCATGAAAGACGGATACTTCCGCACCAACGAAGACGCCGCCACCTTCCATGACGAACTCGTGCACCTGTTAATCCGCCAGCACGCGGCCTTCAACTCGCCCGTCTGGTTCAACGTGGGCTGCGAGCGCGTCGAACCTAAATCCGACGCCACTAACTGGCACTGGAACGCTAACACCAACCAGGTGGAATTCGGCGTTACCGGATACACCCGTCCGCAATGTTCCGCCTGCTTCATCAATTCGGTGAAAGATTCGCTGGATTCGATCCTGACTCTAGCGAAGACCGAAGGCATGCTCTTCAAATGGGGATCGGGCACGGGCACCAATCTCTCGCCACTGCGTTCCTCCACCGAAGTTCTAAGCGGAGGCGGCACCGCCAGCGGCCCGCTCAGCTTCATGAAAGGTTTCGACGCTTTCGCGGGAGTGATCAAGTCTGGAGGCAAAACAAGACGCGCGGCTAAGATGGTCATCCTGAACATCGACCATCCCGACATAGTCGACTTCATAGAGTGCAAGAGTAAAGAAGAAGCGAAAGCCCACGCGCTGGTAGCGCAAGGCTACGACGGCTCGCACCCTGATTCTGACGCCTATAGCTCTATCTTCTTCCAGAACGCGAATAACTCCGTCCGAGTAACCGATGACTTCATGGTAGCCGTAATGCGCGATACCGATTTCTCGACCAAGTCAATCGTAGACGGCCGAGTAATCAAGACATACCCGGCCAAAGAGTTGATGCAGAAGATTTCCGAAGCAACATGGCATTGTGGAGATCCCGGAATGCAGTACGATTCCACCGTCAACCGCTGGCACACGTCGAAAAATACAGCCCGCATCAACGCCAGCAACCCGTGCAGCGAGTACATGTTTCTGGATGACTCCGCCTGCAATCTGGCCAGCCTGAACCTGCTGAAGTTCGCGCCCAACGGCACTTTCGACGTGGAAGCCTACCGGCACGCTGTTGACGTGGTAATCACCGCTCAGGAAATCCTGGTGGATAACGCCGGATACCCCACGGAAATCATAGGCAAGAACTCGCACGACTATCGTCCGCTGGGATTGGGCTATGCGAATCTGGGCGCCTTGCTAATGGCTGCCGGCCTCCCCTACGACAGCGACGCCGGAAGGGACTATGCGGCCTGTGTAACTGCGATCATGTGCGGCGAAGCCTATCTCCAGTCATCAAAAATAGCCGAACAATGCGAGCCACTAACTCCAATCACCAACACGGTACAAACCAGACTGGGAGTAACTAAGGCGGAAGACATGCCCGGAGCAGCCTGCCCCGGTTGGTACATCAACAGAGAACCATTCTTGGATGTAATAAGAATGCACCGGGCCAGTGTCAACAACATAAATAAAAATAATGTCCCAACTGCGCTCTACGAGTCCTCAAAGACGTGCTGGGACGAAGCCCTCTCCCACGGAGAAAAATACGGTTACAGAAACAGCCAGGTTACAGTTCTCGCTCCGACTGGAACCATCGGCTTCATGATGGACTGCGACACCACTGGTATCGAGCCCGACTTGGCGCTGATCAAGTACAAGAAGCTGGTTGGCGGCGGCATGATCAAGATTGTCAATAACACGGTTCCGGGCGCACTTTTCAAGCTGGGTTACACGCATGAGCAGACCGATGCCATCGTGAGTTACATCGACGCTACCGGAACCATCGAAGGCGCTCCACATGTTAAGGACGAGCATCTGGCGGTGTTCGATTGCTCGTTCAAGCCGGCCAAGGGTACGCGGTCCATTCACTACAGGGGCCATCTGAAGATGATGGCCGCGGCGCAGCCCTTTATTTCAGGAGCTATCTCGAAGACAGTCAACCTGCCGAATGCGGCGACGGTTGACGATATCTCCGAGGCTTACATTCAGGCCTGGAAGTTAGGACTGAAGGCGGTCGCGGTCTATCGCGATGGATGCAAGCAGTCGCAGCCGCTATCTGCGGCGGGCTCGAAGACAGCTAACTCCACCAAGGATGACGCCGCGCGAAATGCCGCGGCCCTGGCTCTGGCCGAGGATGACAACCTCGACGCTCCACCGCGCGCTGTGCGTCACAAGCTGAAAGAAGAACGCATGTCAGTTACGCACAAGTTCAGCGTCGGAGGCCACGAAGGTTACATCATCGTCGGCCTGTATCCCAACGGCGAGCCAGGCGAGATCTTCGTCAAGATGGCGAAAGAAGGCTCGACCGTTTCGGGGCTTATGGACAGCTTTGCTTTGGCGGTCTCGATCGCGCTGCAGCACGGTGTCAAGCTGAGCCTGTTCTGCGAGAAGTTCGCGCACATGCGCTTTGAGCCGAGCGGTTGGTCGAGCAACTCCGAGATCGGCTTTGCCAAGTCGATCATGGACTACATTTTCCGCTGGCTACAATTGCGCTTCCTCAGCGGACAACAACAGATGCTATTCGACAACCTACGTCCCAAGTCTTGGTCCGCTCCGGTGGGCATCAGCGATCTGAACGGCTCGACGAGTCTGCTGTCATCTGAGATCGGCCCTGGTTCCGTTCATGCGGCCGATGCGCTCGCTGGCTTGATCGACATGGGCGATGCCCCAAGTTGCCACATGTGTGGGGCAATAATGACCCGGAACGGTTCGTGCTACCGATGCGGGGAGTGTGGATCGACGAGCGGATGTTCGTAGCCCGTTCTAGCCAACTAGGGTAACAAGTTGTGAGTTATCGGTAGACGACAACTAGCCCCAGACAAACGTGGCCGCTAACGGATTTCCGGCTGACGCTGTTAATCTTGGTGGACCATGAAACCCAAGATGTCACCTCTTCGCATAGAACTTTTCCTCGCGTTGGTCCTGATGTTGACCTTCGGGCTGCAACTTGCCTTGGCGCAGCAGAAGGCAGTTGTCTACAGCGCGGAGGAGAAGCCGATTGCGGATCAGATCCAGGGGTTGCGCTCGCTGGCGGATGATGTTCGCTCGGGGGCTACTCGGGATCTGGCGCTTAGGATTCGCAAGCTGCCTCCCACCGAGAACAAGCTGCGGCTGGCGGTGGGGTTGGCGGGGCTTTCCACCGAAGGGGATTTTGGACACTCCACTTTGCAGGAAGTGGCTACTACCCTGGCTGACACTTTGCTGGAGCGGCCGGTGGCTTGGGCGAAGACTGAGGATGCACACGCGGGCGGGGGCGGCCGCTCCACACGTGCGCCGGCTTATCCTTATGTTGAGTTGGCTACGCTGGTGCGCTATGAACACGTCGAGGTTGCGCCTGACATTCATAATAATGAGCAGTTTCTTGCGGCTATGGGCGGGCTGGAGGTGGATGATCGCAAGCGGGAGCGTCCGGAGTTTACGCTGACCGATCTGGCGGGCAAGAAGTGGACGTTCTCGGAACTGCGGGGCAAGGTGGTGCTGGTAAATTTCTGGGCTACGTGGTGTCCGCCATGCCGCAAGGAGATGCCGGACTTGGAGACGCTTTACGGGCGCTTTGGAGCTAAGGGATTCGTGGTGCTGGGGATTTCCGATGAAGAGGCGGCTAAGGTTGAGCCGTTTATTCGCGGGGGCAAGATTTCGTTTCCCGTGTTGCTTGATCCGGGGCGCAAGGTGAACGACTTGTTTGTGGTGGAGGGGATTCCGAAGAGCTTTGTTTACGACCGGGAGGGGAAGCTGGCGGCGCAGTCGATCGACATGCGGACGCAGAAACAGTTTCTGGAGATGCTGGCTAAGGCGGGGCTGGAGTAGAGGCGGGGCCTGTGCATCGCCTTGGACTCCGATACATAGGTCCTTCCCCTTCGGCTACGCTCAGGGTCAGGATGACAGGCCAATTTTGGGTTGCAAATTTCGGAGGAGTGGACGATGAAAAAACGAATCGTTGGCGTAGGTTTTGTTTTGGTTATGGTTACGGCGCTGGCTTCCGCGCAAGATGCGACGAACAAAAAAGCGGCGCCTAAGCCGGCGGTGGGGCCGTCGCAGGTTTTGCTGGAGAATTGGAACGATGTCGGGCGGAAATTGATTGCGATGGCCGAGGACTTTCCTGAAGACAAGTACGACTTCAAGCCGGTGCCGGCGGAGCGGGGTTTTGCGGAGCAACTGCTGCACGCGGCCAATGTGAATTATTTTTTTACCAACCCGGTGATGGGGCTGAAGCTGCCAGGAGAAGAAGATCCGAAGCGCGATCGGTTCAAGACGAAGGCCGCGGTGGTGGAGTTCGTGAAAAAGGCGTTTGCCGATGGCGCGGCTGCGATCAAGTTGAAGGGCGATAAGGGCATGAATGATTTGATTGTCGATCCGTTCGCCAATCAGGAGACGCGCGTCTCCGACATGGCGTGGGGATTGATCGAGCACTCGGGCGAGCACTACGGGCAGCTGGTGGTGTATTACCGCGTGTCTGGGCTGGTGCCGCCGGAATCGCGGCCGAAGAAGTAGGACTGGCGCTGATACCATACTCTTCGTGCCCGCGCTGCTTGACGTCCGCGACCTGACTATCGAGTTTCCGCGGGCGGGCGCTGGGCGGGCGCTGCCGGTTTCCGATATCTTGCCGTCCGCCGGATCCGAGCTGCTCCACCCCATCGCGGCAAAAGCGGGCGCGCTGGGGGCCCCGGTGCGCTCGGCTGGACAGCTGAGGGCAGCTGTCCCTACGCAACCCGCTTCGCTCGTGGCCGCGGTGCGCGGGCTTTCATTCTCGATTGCTCCGGGCGAAGTGCTGGGGCTGGTGGGCGAATCGGGCTCGGGAAAATCCGTTACCTCGCTGGCCATGATGGGCCTGCTTCCGCCGGCGGCTGTGGTCACGGGCGAAATCACTTTTCAGAATGGCGACGGCGAGGCGGTGCAGTTGACCACTCTGCCTGCGGAGCAACTGCGGCTGCTTCGCGGGTCGCGCATGGCCATGATTTTTCAGGAGCCCATGACTGCGCTTAATCCGGTCATGCGGGTCGGCGAGCAGATTGCGGAAGCTGTGCTGGCTCATCACCGCGTTTCTAAAACGGAAGCATGGCGGCGCGCGGTTGAGGGCATGCGCGACGTGGCCATTGACGAACCGGAGCCGCGCGCGCGCAGCTATCCGCACCAGCTTTCGGGAGGCATGCGGCAGCGCGTCATGATCGCGATGGCGATCGTCAACCGTCCGCAACTGCTGATTGCCGACGAACCTACTACGGCGCTCGATGTCACCATCCAGCAGCAGATTCTTGACCTGCTCAACGAACTGCGCCGCAGATTTGGGCTGGCGATGCTTTTTATCTCGCACGACCTGGCCGTCGTTTCGCATGTCGCCGACCGCGTTGCGGTCATGTATGCGGGCAGCCTGGTCGAGCTGGGCACTCGGGCTGAGATTTTCCGCGCGCCGGCTCATCCTTATACTCAGGGACTTTTGCGGGCGATTCCTACGCTTGAAACCGACCGGGCGATTCCGCTTGCTACTATCGAGGGCACGGTGCCGTCTGTCGATCAGCTTCCTTGTGGATGCCCGTTCGAAGCGCGCTGTTCGTACCGCGTTGCGGCTTGCGCGGTCGAACTTCCGCCGCTGGTCGAAGTCGGCGCGGGACACTGGGCGCGATGTCCGGTGGTGAATCCGGCGCGATTCGGTTAGGTCGGGCGGTGTGGCTGCGCGTTTTTTTTTGGCGGCTAAACAGCTTGCTGAAAAACTCGGCGTTCCGTGCGCGACGCCTCGAGGGTGCGAGAGAACTTCAGTCCCTTCGGCTTCGCTCAGGGCAGGCTCTCCGGGACTCGGCCTCTCGCGCAACTTGTCCACCCGGCGCTGAAGCGCCGGGCTATTGGCGATCGTCCCTGCGGGACTTGAATCGGTAATCGTCGACGCACATGTGGGAAGTTCCACCCTGCGGGAAGTCCCATCCTAACGTCGCAAAAGGCGCGACGTTAGGATGGGGCACCCTATGTTCCCTTTTTCCGGCAACTGAAGTGGCGGGCTATTCTCAGACGCCGAAAACCTTCGTGACACTTCGGAAGGGGCTATAATCCTACCTTTGTGCGCATCCTTATTCTCAGCGATATTCATAGCAACCTGGAAGCGCTGGACTCCTGTCTGGCTGCCGCGCCGGCCTACGACCTCGTCGTGAATCTTGGGGACAGCGTCGGCTATGGGGGGAATCCCAACGAAGTGATTGCCAAGGCGCAAGGTCTCGGCGGCGTGTTTGTTCGCGGCAATCACGACAAGGCGGTCAGCGGCCTGATGAACCTCGAGGAGTTCAACCCGGTCGCGGGCTTGGCTACGCTCTGGACGCGCGACCAGCTCAGCCCTGAAAATCTGGAGTGGCTGCGCGCGCTGCCTCACGGGCCCGTCCACCTCGACGAACTCTCCGGCATACAGTTCGTCCACGGCTCGGCGCTTGACGAAGATGAATACATGGTGAGCGCGCGGGATGCCATCGAACCGCTCATCACCGATCCCGTTCCGGTCACGTTCTTTGGACACACTCACCTGCAGGGCGGTTTCACGCTCACGGGCGAGATCAGCGAAGCTTACCGTCCCGGATATCGCACGGTGGGCCAGCCGGAATCTTCGGATTGGCCGTTGCGCAAAGATCGCCGCTATCTTGTCAACCCCGGCTCCGTCGGCCAGCCCCGCGATGGCGACTGGCGCGCGGCGTTTGCCATGTTCGATTCGGAGGCGTGGATTGTTACTTTCTATCGCGTGCCTTACAACCTGCGGGTGGCGCAGGAAAAAATACTGGCCGCGAATTTGCCGCAGCGGCTGGCTACGCGGCTGGCCACGGGAAGATAATTCGCGTTAAAACAAGAGGTTTTCAAGCGCCATCTGCCGCACTTGCCAATATTCCCGCTCCCGCTCATTCGCGTGCAGCTTGCACTCGCCCTGGTCGTTGAAGGTCACAGTCACCTGGAACATGGGGTTGTTTTGATCGTCGATAACTGAAATTGCTTGCCCGTTAAGCTTGAAGGTTACAGAGCGCTGCACATCGTTAGCCTGCAAGAGAACCTTGAACTCATCGATGTCTTCGGCCAGCGAAAATTCATACGGGGCATAATTGGGGCGCAGGCTGTTGCGGGTTTTAACGTCCTCTTCAACCTGTCGACGGAGCGTCGCGAAGACTCTTGGCAGGGTGCAGGCGGAGCGCTCCGTTATCCAGTCGAATTTCTGGTTATCCTTCTTCGCATTTTTCGCATTATCGTTAACGTCCACGCCGTCAGCTCCAATCTGTCGCCCACTTGGATGCGGCAGCGGCGTGCAAGGCCCATAAACTCGAGCCCAGGGCGTTGTTTTTTTCTCACAAACCGTCGACCGATTTTCGGCATCCATAATCGGAAGTAGAAACCAGAGGAGGGCCATTCGACAGATGAGCAGCAGGTCTCGTTTTGTCCGCTCACTTTTTCTGACTGCCGCCTTGGCGTCTTCCGTATTGGGCACGGCTTGCGCCGAGCATCACTACTACAGGGTCTATGACCCTTACTACAGCGACTACCACGTCTGGAACCAGGGAGAAGTGGGCTATTACAACCAGTGGGCCCGCGAAACCCATCGCGATCCCAATCGGGATTTTCGCAAGCTGCCGGACAACGAAAAGAAGGAATACTTTACCTGGCGGCATAGTCACGGGGACAACGACCACCACTAGGAGGCTGCGGAAAAAGTGGTCGACGGCCTGCCTGTAGGGAGTGTGCGAGAGAACTTCAGTCCCTTCGGCTTCGCTCAGGGCAGGCTCTCCGGGACTGAACTCGTCTCCTCCCCTTTCCCGGCGCTGAAGCGCTGGGCTACTCTCGAACGCCACTCCGGGGCTGGGTTACACGTGCTGTATTCCCTCCGTTTGCGCCGGGACGAGTTCTCACGCACACACACACCCGCCGAGTGTCCCAGGGCCCGACGTTGTTAAAATCGAGAATAGCGATCATCGGGAATAACAATCATCGTCAATAGCAATCACCGGGAATAGCAATCGAGGAGGAGATATGAACACGGGCCGTTTTGTGGTTGACACAATACTCGGATTGTTGGTTTGGGCGTCGGTTGCCGGAAGGCTTGCGGCTCAGGAAACTCCAGCCACAAACGGGCCATCGGTACATATGTTGGTTACCGTCGAAGCTATGCATGGCTCCGACGTACCGGTTATTAATCGCGAAGATGTGATGGTCCACGAGGGGCACGATCGGGACAAGGTGACCGGTTGGGTCCCTGTGCAGGGAGATCATGCAGGGCTCGAACTGATGCTTCTGATCGACGACTTGTCCGATGTGAGTCTTGGCCTAAAGCTGGACGATCTTCGGAAATTTATCGCGGCACAGCCGGCCTCCACCAAGATTGGGGTGGGCTACATGCAGAATGGCACGGCGAGAATGGAACAGAGTCTGACGAGCGATCATGCTCTGGCGGCGAAGGCCCTGCGTCTGCCCATGGGAACGCCCGGGAGTCCGTATTTTTCTCTTAGCGACGTGGCCAAGCACTGGCCGGAAAGCACGGCGCAGCGGGAGGTGGTGATGGTCTCCGATGGAATCGATCGCTATTACGAGGGCAACGATTTGCAGGATCCGTATGTGGATGCGGCAATCGGAGATGCTCAGCGCGCCGGGATCGTTGTTTTTGCGCTGTATACGCCGGGTGCGGGCCATTCCGGCCATACCTTTTACCGGGCATATTGGGGTCAGATTTTCCTCTCGCGACTGGCGGACGAGACTGGCGGTGAATCGTACTCCATTGGCTTTTATGAGCCGCCGGTAACCTACGTTCCGTATCTGGACGATCTGGCGCGCCGCTTGACTCACCAGTATCTGCTGACGTTTATTGCCAAGCCGCAAAAGAAGAGCGGGCTGCAGCGAGTAAAGCTCACGACCGAGGTACCGAATGCGGAGCTGGTTGCGGCGGACAGAGTTTACGTCCCAGCGCCGGAGCACTGATCGTCGGGCGTTGGACCGACGGCGTTGTAAACTCGGTCTTTGTAAATTTGATCGTTGTAAATTTGATTATGCCCGTGCCTTCGCGCTCTTCCGGTTCCGGCAAGCTTTTCTCCGCGCCCAAATCCGCGGTCGTTGCTCACACGGCTCACGTCGATGGCGGAGCCCGAGGGAATCCTGGGCCGGCGGGTTATGGAGTTGCGATTCAGGATGCGTCCGGGCATACGGTTGCCGAGCTTAGCGAATACCTTGGACATCGCACCAACAACTACGCCGAATATCAGGGACTGCTGGCCGCGCTGCGCTATGCCGCCGAGCACCAGATCAAGGCGCTTAAGGTGGTTAGCGATTCGGAGCTGATGGTGCGGCAGATGAAGGGCATCTATAAGGTACGGCATCCCGAACTGCGCAAGCTATACGACGAGGCGCAGTTGCTGGCGCGGCGGCTGGAGCACTTTGAGATCCGGCACGCGCTGCGCGAACACAATCAGATTGCCGATCGGCTGGCGAACGAGGCGATGGATCGCGGGCGCTGAGAATCTGATTTTGTCGTCCCGCGGGCAGCTTATTCGGCCGAGTGATCATGGACGATCTTCCATCCCTCGGGAAACTTGCGGAAGACGAGCGTAAACAGGCCGTGCGGCGTTTTACCGTCGGACATGGTTAGATGAAACTCTCCGCGCACGAAGGCGGCTTCAAGGCCCAGCATCTCGATGCGCAGGTTGGCGAATTCCAGCTTGCCCATTTCGTGGCCCGCGCTTTGATAGTTTTTCTGGTAGCGGTCGAGCGCCGCTTGCCAACCTTTCGATTCTTTCCCTCCCGAAAAAAATGTCAGCTCGGGAGAATTCCAGTAGCCGGCCATGAAGGCTTTCAGGTCCTGGCGGTTCCAGGCCGACTGCTGATCTTCAATCACTTGGCGAATTGCATTGCGCGCGGCATCGTTGGCGTCTTGCGCGCTAGTGCAGACGGCCAGGAAGGCAATCACTCCGACCAGTAAAAGCACATCTCGCATAGGGCCTCCGTCGCGTCAGCTTTGCATCATACTGTTTCAGGATTCCGAAGCGGAGAGAAAAAGAAGCGCAGAATTGATTTGCGACGTGTAGCCCCTAAAGGGGCATCTCGGTTTCGAATTTTACGGCAGCGCTAAAGCGATGCCCTGATACGAAGCCTAGGCTCCGACGGCATGACGGGCGATGACTGGCAACCTCCAGCTTTACGCCCGGCTCTTTTTTGCCGCCGTGGCGGCCTTCACTTTCACTGTCTCCCAGGGACGTTTCGGACGATCTACTTCAGGTTCGTCGCGGTCTTTGATGCGATCGTACTGATAGGAATCGCTGACGGTTCCTAGCGATTCGTTGTATAGGCTGGGGATTCCGAGCGCCTCCTTCATTTCTTCGGAGAACTGTTGCAGCGCTTTCAGATGGTCGGCGGTGGCCGGGATTTCGGTCTTCGTCGTCTTCATGAACTGCTGGTAGCCGCGATTAACGAGCTTGGAAATTTCGCTGCCGATCATATAGCCGGGGTAGGCGAAAATTTTCACGCCGCCGTCATCCGTCTTCTGGATCGCCGCCGAGCAGTTGTACTTTTTCAGGAACACGCGGGTTTGCGCGCCCGGAGCCTCGATCAGGTCAAAGCCATGATCGCGCAGCCAGCTGACTGCTTCTTCGTAGGTTTTCTCTTCAACTTGCGCTGCCATTTTATGAACTCAATTCTCGCCTCGTGAGATTAGATGCGGCTGCGAGGGATTCGGTGGAACCAAAACCGCCCACGGTGAATCCAATCACCTAGAATTCAACGACGCTAGTATAGATATACCTTTTTGAGATTGCGGGCACATTACTCTAGTCACAAGGGCATCGCATACCATGACACCGGCGACATCGGGCTCGGCGCCATCGCAGGCTAAAGCTGCGAACGAACTCAGAGGAGAAGCCGTGCTCGCGGGCATCGGCAACACACCTTTGCTGCCGCTGGGCGCGCTCATTTCCGATGCCAATTTGTCGCCCGTGCAACTTTTGGGCAAGGCCGAATGGTGCAACCCCGGCGGCTCCGTCAAAGATCGCGCCGCCGCTCGCATTGTGGCCGAAGCACGGCGCTCGGGCCAACTCGCTCCGGGTAAGATTCTGCTTGATTCCACCAGCGGCAACACCGGTATCGCCTATGCCATGCTCGGCGCTGCGCTGGGATTTCCGGTCACACTCTGCGTGCCGGAGAATGTTTCTCCTGAACGAAAACGAATTCTACAGGCATACGGCGCAAATATCATCTACACAGACCCTGCCGAAGGTTCGGATGGCGCGATTAAGATTGCGCGCCAGTATGCAGAACGCGATCCCGACCTTTATTTCTATGCCGATCAGTATTCGAACGACGCCAACTGGCGGGCGCATTACGAAACGACCGCCACGGAAATCTGGCAGCAAACTGAAGGACGTATCACGCATTTTGTCGCCATGCTCGGCACTACCGGGACATTTGTCGGGACCACGCGGCGGTTGAAGGAGCTGAATCCGCGGATCCAGTGCATCTCGCTGCAGCCGGACTCCGCGTTCCATGGCATTGAAGGCGCGAAGCACTTGCCCTCGGCGATCGTGCCGGGCATTTACGATGCGTCGCTCGCCGATCGGAATCTGGAGATCTCGACCGAAGACGCACACGCCATGGCGCGGCGCCTGGCGCGCGAGCAAGGACTGCTGGTGGGAGTGTCAGCTGCGGCGGCCGTGGTGGGCAGCCTGCGCGTCGCCAGGCAACTGAAAGAAGATCAGCGCGCTATTATCGTCACCATTCTCTGCGACTCGGGCGAGAAGTATTTGAGCGAGAGATTTTGGCAGGAAGAATAAATTGCAGAAGTTAGAAGTCAAATTGCAGAAGTAAGAGCTTTACTTCTGCAATTTGACTTTTGACTTCTGACTTTATCAATGCTCAAGCTTTCTCAATCCGCCTACGCCTCGGTCCGCCAACACGGAGAGGAAACTTATCCTCACGAGTGCTGCGGGGTGCTGCTTGGGCAGTTCGGCGATGATGGGACGAAGACCGTTTCGCGCGTCGCTCGTTGCGGCAATACGCGCGCGGACTCGCTGCACAACCGCTACAACATCGATCCCGGGGAACTCATCCGTATTCAGAGCGAAGGACGCGAACTCGGGGAGGATATCGTCGGCTTTTACCATTCGCATCCCGACCATCCTGCGCAATGGTCGCCCACCGATCTGGCGGAGGCACACTGGTTTGGCTGTTCCTACTTGATTACCAGCGTGGAAAAGGGTGCGGCTGCGATTACGAATTCGTTCGAGCTCACGGGGATGAACGAAGACGACAAGAAATTTGTGGACGAGAAGATCGAAGTAGCATGAGTCGAATTCATCGGACTTTCACAGAATTGCAATACTCCCGCAATCTCTCGCGGCTATCTTAATCCCAATCGCCCTTCTAACCGGGAGGGTTTATTGGGACGGCCTTGGGGGGCTCCGGGCTGTCCTTTTTATTTGGGGAACGTTTTTCGGAGTGAGCGCCCTCAGCGGCTAAAGCCGAGACCCGTTGCAGCTCTAGCGGCACGGCTGAAGAGGTTGCGGAAAAAGTCGAATTCCGATGCCCAGCCCCTAAAGGGGCGTCTGATTTCCAAGGACTTACGGTATCGCTAAAGCGATACCCCGATACGAATCCAGAGTTTTTCCGCAAGCTGTGAAGCCGTGCCCCTTCCCAAAGGCCAGCCCGACTAAAATTCTTATGCGATCCCAGACGGGGCAAGCCCCGTCTCTACACAGGCTTTTCCGCCTGTGAGGCCGCGCCCTTCCTGTTCGTGGCTTCCCCCACGCAGCAAGTCCAGAGCTGGTCTAGAACGTGAATCTTGCGGAGAACTGCAGGGCTCGGGGAAGGCCATTCGGGCTGATTTCCTGGAAAGTTCCGAAATTGCCCGGGCCGGAATTGGGCATCAGATAGCACGTCTGGTTAAGCGTCATGCCATCGCCACAGTTGGCGCCGATGGGATTGTATTGCAGCTGGTTGATGCCGTTTCCATTTTGGACGTAGTAGTTGGCGTGGTTGAACAAATTGAAAGCTTGCGCCTGAAATTGCAGTTCCTTGCCTTCCCGGATTTCAAAACTGCGGGCTAGCTCCACGTCGATCCTCTCCAGCCAGGGACCGTAGAAAGAATTCAGGCCGATGCCGGGCGTGGGGCCAGCGCCGTTGATGCCTCCGGCGGTGGCCGCGGTGTCCTGGTTGAAGGCGGTGTCGTTCAGGTTGTCATTGCCCGGCGGGTTGCCGGGCGCAATCGGGCCGCAATTCTGGAAGGCGCTGGCGAATGGAGTGCCAGGAGCGACGGCACTGGTGCAGGCGGTACTCAACAAACCCGCGTAGGGACGGCCGGAAGAGAACTCCATGACGCTGCTCAGGATCCAGCCGGAGAGGAATTTGCGTCTTGTGCCGGAAGTGGTGAGTTGTTCGAGGCGGGGGCGATAGACGGCGGCAAAGGTCAGACGGTGACGCTCGTCTAACAACGAAGGGGCATGGGTGTTGCTGAAGTCGAACTGATTATTGAAATCCATGCCATCGATCATGATGCTCTTGGCGTAGGTGTAGCCAAATTGCAGGGAGAAGCCTTGTGACATGCGGTGCTGCACTTGGACGAACAAGGAGTTGTAGTAATTTTGCGCGGGGCTGATGAGCTCCTGGATCTGGCCGAGTTGCGAATTGATGAGGCCGTCCGGGAGCAGACCGTTGTCCATGGTCGGCAGGGCGATGGTGGGGCCATTGCAGGAGGACGGCGAAAGCGCGCCGGGAGGACAGACGGTGTACGTGGTTGTGCCCTGTAGCGGTTGGAGATTCGCGTCGTAGGCGCTGCCGGAAATTATGTGCACGCCGTGATTCCACATGGTGCCCAGGGTCAAAGTGGTGTTCTCGAAAATCTCGCGCTCAATCTGCAAGCTTGCCTGCTCGATATAAGGCGCGCGGAACTGCGGCGACACCAGGGAGATGTCGGAGGAAGCGCCGAACAGCGGGTTATTCGCCGCGAGGATATTAGGAAACGTGGGCGTTTGTTGGCTCGGGGCACCTGCGCTGTAACTGGCGTTGGCCTCCTCCTGCTGCGAAGCCAGGCCGTTCGAGACGACCGCGTTGCGGTAATTCAGGCCGTTCATGTTGGTGTAGAACATGCCAAAGCCGCCGCGGATTACGGTCTTTGATCCGCCGGACGTCTTGGATCCGAACAACCAGGACGCGGGCTGCCAGGCAAATCCGAAACGCGGGGCGATGCGGCGAAATTGGTTGGGATATTGGCCGGTTAGCGGGAAGGCTGGATTTTCGGCCGGCTGCGGGTAGACCTGGAAGTCCTCGCGCAAGCCCATCTCGAGGGTCAACGTCGGCAACGCGCGGAACGTGTCCTGCACGTAGAAGCCGTAGTAAGGCACGGCAAAAGAAAAAGTCGGGTTTCCCGCAGCCTGATTGAAATTTATGTATTCCCCGAGCGCAAAGGCTTGCAAATTCGCAAATTCGTAGAGGCCGAGCGGCGAGCCGAAGTCGATCGCCTCGTTCGGATCGGCGCCGCCATCGTCAGTGTCCGCGTCCCAGGTGCGATTGAAATCGAAACCGAATTGGAAAGTGTGCTTGCCAATCACGTAATCGACGCGGTCGGACAGCGAGTACTGTCTTTCAAAAACTCTTCCGATGGAGAAAGGAGCATTGCCGAGAATAAAAGCGGCGGGACTATCCAGAACCACCGTCGGCGTGTTACCGGCCAAACCGGTTGGGGTCGCGATTTCGTTATCCTGCGAAGTGCCGGCGTGAAATTCGTTGAGGAGCCTCGAGGAGAATGTATGCGTCCATCCCAGAGTGGTCTGGAAGGTACGGACGTAGGCGTTGGCGAGGGTTTGCGTGCCATAGTTACCGACCGTCGGGTCAAGGATGACGCCTCCGGGGGAGTTGAAGCGGTTCACATTGAAGGTAAGGAAGAGGCTGTCACGGTTGGTGAGCTGATAGTCGAGGCGGGGGGTAATCACCCAATCGTTGCCGTTTCTGGCTTTAATTCCGAGATTGGAGTTCAGCGCATTGATGGTGTTTGAAATCTGCTGGAGGTAGATCTGGTAATACGGATCGCCAGGGAGCTGGGGTTGGGTGTCGAGGTTTGGCACCGGCAAAGGTCCGTTGGGCGGGGGCAGGGCTGGGGCCGTGGTTATCGAGGGCGGGAAAAAATTAGCGAGCACAAAAGCGCTCAAGTTCGAAGAGTTGGTCGCCAAATCCGAGTTGATGACGGGGATGGGATTATTGTGTAGTTGCTGCTCGTAATCGGCGAAGAACCATAGGCGGTTGCGCAGGATGGGGCCGCCGACGGCGGCGCCGAATTGCTGCAAATCATCTTCGGGTTTCGGATTGCCGGCGGCTTTGTCGAGGGCGTCGTTGGCCTCAAACGCGGAGTTGCGGTTGTAATAGAACGCACTGCCATGGAAGGCGTTGCCACCGGAGCGGGTGATCGCGGTCACGAAGCCGGCTCCGCCGCCGTAGATCGCGGTGTAGGGGCTGACCGCGACCTGGAACTCCTGAATTGAATCTTCGCCAAATAAATAGGGGATGCGATTACGGCCGACGATGTCGGAGAAGTAGTTGTTGGTGGCATTGGAACCATCGACGGTGAAGGAAGTGGAGCCGTTTCCGTTGGCGTAACCCGAATCCTCACCACCCTGTTGTCCGGCAACGCTCACCAGGCCGGTGTCGCCGTCATAGCTGGTATTCGGCGTGAGCGTCATGAAGTTGGTGTATTTTCGTCCGTTGAGCGGCAAATCTTCGATAAGAGAACGGTCGATGACGGTGCTGGCGGAAGATTCCTCCGGCCGCAACAGCGGTGTTTCGCCGACTACTTTCACCGTATCCGCGCTCGCTCCCACCTGCAGCTTGATGTCCTGCGACGCGGTGGTCCCTACCTGCACATGCACCAGGATCTGGACATCGCGAAAGCCTTGGAGAGTTGTGGTGATGGAATAGATGCCCGGCATGACCACAGGAAATCGGTAAAGTCCGGCATGATTGGTCTGGGCGGTTTGCTCCACGCCGGTCGCGAGGTTCCGCGCCACAACTGCCGCTCCGGGCACGACGGCTCCGCTCGGGTCGGTAACGCGGCCGCCGAGCGAACCCGTCAAAACCACATTCTGTGCGGTGAGCAACACGCAGCTTGCCAGCGCGACCGAAATGGTGCACAGCGCCGGGCGAATGACTAGTCGAATGACGGAGACTCTTCTCATCTTGGATTCCTGCGTACCGGGCTTCTTGTGTACGGGCCGCAATGAATGCTCTGCTAACATGGCGATCAGTTACCTGACGATCGGTCATCTGACGATCGGTCATCTGACGATCGGTCATTCTGCCGATGGTGGCAATTGTGAGATGCGAAATCGAACGTGGGTCGTTGGACGGATTTTCGCATAACTGCAACCGCGATGTAACGAGAAAAATGTGCTCGAGGATAGTCAACCTACTATCGCTGCTAGTGCTTTGAAAGGGACGCCGAGTGCCGAATATTCTTCTTCGGCTGGCCGTTTTTAGGGCTACGGGTTGCGCGTAATTCCGGCTTCCTGTTTTTGTAGAGTACGGAGCGCCCAGGCCATGCGCGGGGTGTTGTGGGCGATACCGAAGTGGCCCTGGGCGTCCAGCAGAATGATTCCGCCGTGGCCGTTGAGGCGCTGCTTCAGATAGTTCATCGCTTCCTGCGCCACCCACTCCGGCAAACTGCCGGATTCGACGCGATCGGCGGCCCACTTCGCGAGCACAAGTTTCATGATCGGTTCGCCCCATCCGGTGGTGGACGCGGCGGCGCTGAGATTATCGGCATAGCAGCCACAGCCTATTAGGGAAGAGTCGCCGAGACGGCCGGGCGCCTTATTGAGCGTGCCGCCGGTTGAGGTTGATGCGGCGACGTTGCCATCGCGGTCGAGCGCTACGGCTCCGACGGTGTCGTGCGAGAGCAGGTCATGAGTAATTGGATCCAGGGCCTCGGGCGCAAAGAGATCGTCGCCGCTAGGCGTAGATGACGAGGCCTGCGCTTGATATTCGCGCAGGCGCTCGATCTCCCTGGCGATGACTAGATCTTCGTTGCGGCAGAGAGCGATGCCATGTTCGGCGGCGAAGCGCTCGGCACCTTCGGCCACGAAGTAAACGTGTGGGCTGTCGCTGAGAATCTTGCGGGCGGCCCGAACCGGGTTGCGCAAACGTTCGACGCATCCGACGCCGCCGCCGCGGAGGGTTGAGCCGTCCATGATGAACGCGTCGAGTTGAACCTTGCCATCGCGGTTCAGGAAACTGCCGCGACCGGCGTCGAAGGTTTCGTCATCTTCGAGGACGACGACTGCTTCTTCGACGGCATCGAGAGCCGAGCCACCACGCTCCAGAGCGCGCCATCCAGCAGTGGCGGCGTTGCGCACGCCGTTGAGGTGCGCATCGACCATATCGTCGGGGATGGCCCAGGCACCGCCGTGAACAACTAGAACGGGATTGGATGGCACTCTTAGACTCCGCGGCAAGTTGCGGGGAATAGTTTAGCAGGCTGCGGGGAATGCAATCGCAGATGTGCGATTTGTATCAGGGGCATCGTTTGTACTGCCCGCTGCTGTTGCTCTGGTCCTTCTTGCCTTAATCGCAGCGCGAGCGCTGCTCCAACAGCGTAACCTATAGAGTTGATGGCAGGTATCGTGAAGAAAATCCCCGCCAAAGTCGACTCCCCACCTTCGCACCGTCGAGTATTTAATATGACGAAAGCATTGAAGACGTCTTGAAGAGCGGAACAGCCCTGAGCGTAACGAGCTTCGTACGAGCGAACCGATCCCAGGATGCCGAGACTCAGCCAGGCTACTCCAACGATCCATACCCAGCAGCCTGCATCGCGACGGCTTGTGAGCCGATTTAGAAATCGATTCACAAAAAGGCCCAGCACGACTCCGGGAACCCAAACCACTGGATTGAGCAAACCGCCGCACTCGACGACTGACTTTAGCCGAGAAGGTGCATGCTCAAGCAAAGGGTCGGCGATTGCCCCTGCAACGAAGATGAACAGCGAGCCGATAACCATTGCCACAAAAACGTGCAGGGCAAATAGCGCACCCGCAGCAATGAGTGAATCGGTCTTCGTTTCCTCCGCATCATCTGCCAAGCTCATATATCGGACTCACCGTAACGAATGCTGTATGACAAGTGTTTGGACGGGCGAGGACGCCCGTCGCTCAATCGTAGAATTTAGGCGGCTCTGGCGGACGTATCCATCTCGGTCGTGCGCTGCCAGGTGTAGATGACACGGTGAATTACTGTGATGGTCGAAAGTACGGCGATTACCCAGAGCACCGGAGCCATGACGTTGAACAGAGCGCCCATGATCAGCAGCACGAGACGCTCGGGGCGTTCCATGAAGCCGACCTTGCACTGTGGGATGAGAGATTCGGCGCGGGCTCGGGCATAACTCACCATGATAGCGCTGATCATGGCCAGCGCGGCCAGCACGACATAGAAGAAGCGGTTGCCGCGACCGTAAAAGACCAGCAGTCCTAGGAAGAGCGAGGCATCGCTGTAGCGATCGACTATGGAGTCGAAGAAGCCGCCGAAGCGCGTGACCTGATTTGAGAGGCGGGCTACACGGCCATCTACCAGGTCGAAGAATCCCGATCCGATAATGACCAGGCCGGCGTAGAAAAACATGCGGCGCTGGTTGTCGCCGTTGGCGTATCCGAACAGGAACGCGGCGTAAGTGTTGACCACCAGTCCCATCAGGGTCAGAAAGTTGGGATTGATGCGCGAGAGGGCGAGCAGGCGCACGATGGCGTCGAGCAGAACACCGCAGGCGCGACCGACTCCGCTGGTCCAAGTCATAGGACTTTACCCATTATTTTGCCGACGGGCTGGTGGAGCGACGGGCATTCTCGCCCGTCCGGAGGGCGCGGCGGGACGGGCGATGGCGCCCGTCGCTCCATCGACAACCTTGTATTTTGCCGCTCATCCTTATTCCTTTTTCATTCCGTTTTCCGTTCCGGCTGCGGCAGCGCCGCCAGTTCGGCTTCCAGCTTGGCTTCGGCTAGATCGTGCATGGTGGAGAGCTTCAGGATTTCCATTTCGCGGCTTCCACCGGGGGTGACAACCATGGCCGTATCGCCTACCTTCTTATTCAAAAGCGCGCGCCCGATCGGTGAGGTCGTGGAGATTTTGCCGGCGGCCACATCGGATTCTTCGCTGGTCACCAGCTGGTATTCCATTTCTTCATTCTTGGTGCCATCGAAGATGGTGACAGTTGAACCCAGACCAACCTTGTCCTTGGGGATGTTGTTCATGTTGATCAGCGACAGGTCGGCAAGCCGCTTGCCCAGTTGGCGAACGCGCGCCTTCAGATACTCCTGGCGCTGCTTAGCCATGTGATACTCGGCATTCTCACTGAGGTCGCCCATGGCGACGGCCTTCTTGAGCTCCTTGGGGATGTCGTAGGCCAGCTCGTGCTCGAGCATATTCAGTTCATCGCGAAGCCTTTTTTTGATCTCTTCCGTCATTTCCATCATTGGCTTTAGCTTTGGGAGCTTTGGGCATTATAAACCTCTGGGATGAACTGGTGCTTTCCTGCGGGGCTTGACTTACATAATCGTGTCCGGCCCAACCTACTAACCCGAAATGACTTAGATTCGTGCGCCGGAGTGGAAGCGGGCCTGCCTCGTCTTGGCGGGCCCATCGGCTCCGCTCAGGGCAAACTCCGCTCCGCCGCCACACACCGCTTCTCGATTGCCTTCGGAGCGGCGGTCAGTTAGACTAACGATAGTTCTTCTTCCCCTCGGGTGAGGGTCCCTCCCATGAGTGGTAACGGCGTTTTCCACATCGGCGATAAGGTCGTATACCCCAACCACGGCGTTGGAATTATCGAACAAATCAGCAGCCGGACCATGGGCGCTACGGTCGAGAAATTCTACCTTCTGAAGATTGCAGCCAGCAGCTTGAAGGTGATGGTGCCATTCGCCAATGTCAACAGCGTCGGGATGCGTCCGGTGGTGCGTAATGGCGAGGTGGAAAAGATCGTGGATTACCTGTCGACCGGCGAGTGCATTAACGCGGCCGACTGGAAAGACCGGTTCAAGGAGAATTCGGACCGCATGCGCACCGGGTCGCTGACGGACGTGGCTGCCGTGCTGAAAAGCCTGCTGATTCTGGGCCAGGCCAAGTCGCTGTCCTTCCGCGAAAAAAAAATGCTAGAGCGCGCCCGCTATTTGCTGGTCAGCGAGATCGCCATCTCGCGGAACTGTGAAGAGAGTCTGATCGAACAGGCGCTCACCAAGGCACTGACGAAATGTAATCTGCGGTTTCCGGAAATTAGCGAACTCGCCTCCTGACCGTGCTCAGCGATGATGCCCCGGTCCTTCGCCCCAACCCTAAACAGAGTGCTGAAGAACTAGTCATGGGCGCGAGAAGCTGACCTTAGGCGCTAAAACGCGAACATATTTTCAATGACTTATGGCACGACTTGAAGTCGTGCCCTTCCCGAAACCCGCCCGAATTAGAGTTTCAGCACTCTTGTGAAGGCACTTTCAATAACAGATCACTTACGGCATCGCTGAAGCGATACCTTGATACGAACCGCTCTAGCTCCCTGATACGAACCGCTCTAGCGCCACGACATGCTCAGCGCGCTCGGTGGGCTTCCATCCAGGACTGAAGAATTAGAATGGCGGCCATGCGGTCGACCGCTTGCCCACGCTTCTTAATCGAAAGATCGGTTTCGCGGAGCAGGCGATTGGCTTCGGTCGAGGTCCAGCGCTCGTCCCAGAGATGGACGGTCACGCCGAAGTAAGCGTGCAGGTCGTCGGCAAAACGGCGCATCTTTTCGGATTGCGTTCCTTCCGCGCCGCTTAAGCGCAGGGGCAAGCCAACCACAATCTCCCAGACTTCGTATCTCGCCAGCACTTGTCCCAGGGCTTCCAGGTCGCGGCGCTTGTTCTGCCGCTGGATCGTGTCTAGTCCCTGGGCGGTGATGCCTAGCGGATCGGAGATGGCGACTCCGATTCGTTTCGAGCCGACATCCAGGGCGAGAATGCGGCTGTGAGCGGGCGTCCCCGGTTTATCCATCGGTACATTGTAGATGGCGGGGCGGGAGAGCGCTCCGCTCGCCTCCCCAGACGAGGGCGTCTGGGGCTACGTGATTCCGGTGGGGCTACATGATTCCGGTGGTGCAATTCCGGCCACGGTGAGGCAGAATTGTTGGCGGTCGCGCAAACGCTATGGCTATGGAAACTGCGGAAACTCAAAACGGGCATCACTGGTCGCTGACGCTGCTGGGCATGGCCCTGGTGGTCATGTTCGCGTATTACGGGGAATCGGTGCTGGCGGTGCTGTTCTTCGCCATTCTGCTGAGCTTTATGCTTTCTCCGGTGGTGCAGGCGCTGGAGTATTTGCATCTCCCAAGAGCCATGGCGGCGCTCGTCAGCGTGGTTGTGCTGCTGGCGCTGCTCTATGGCATCACTGTTGCGTCTTACAAGCAGGCCCTCATTTTCGCCGACAACGTTCCCAAGTACTCGCAGAAGATCCGCTCCATTCTGCAGCCTTACCAGCAGCAGGCGGAGAAGCTGGAGAAGACGGGCGAGGTGGTCGGCGAACCGGAGGATACGAATGTTGTGCCGGTGCGGGAGGTGCAGACCTGGTCGGAGGTGCTCACCCACGGAGCCGGCACTGTCACAGATATCTTGCTGGCGGCATCATTCATCCCGTTCCTGGCTTATTTCTTGCTCACCTGGCAAAGCCATGCACGTTCGGCCACCGTGATGCTGTTTCCCTTGAACTACCGGAACACGGCATTCGTGACGCTCGGCCTGATCGGGAAGATGTTGCAGAGCTTTATCGTGGGGAACCTGCTGATCGGATTGCTGATTTCGGGCGTGAGTGTGCCGATTTTCTGGGTGCTGCATATTCCGTTTTTCTATTTCGTCGGCTTTCTCAGCGGCTTTCTGAGCCTGGTTCCGTACCTGGGAATTGTGCTGGCGATGGTGCCGCCGATTCTGGTCGGCATAGGGCAACTGGAGCCGGGGGACCTGGTGCTGGTGGTGCTGTGCGTGATCGGCCTGCATCTTTTCGCGCTGAATGTTCTTTATCCGAAGCTGCTCGGAAGCCGGCTGAAGATCAATCCACTGGCGGTGACGATCGCGCTGCTATTTTGGGGAGCGGTTTGGGGAGCCATCGGACTGGTGCTCGCCATTCCGATCACGGGCGCGATCAAGATTGTGTTTGACCACGTCGAGTCGATGAAGCCGTATGCGGATTGGCTGGGGGAGTGAACGTTGCTGGTCGTTAGTCGTTGGTCACTAGTCGTTGGTCGGTGGCAAGACCAAGAATTCAAAAGCCCGGCGTTTCACGGCCGGGCTTCTGTTTTTGGGGTCGCCTACGTCTAGGCGGCCGCGGATCTCTTGGTGCGTCCCTCTCCGGTTACAGGTTGCGCGACCTTGCGCACCAGGAAGGGCTGAAGATTCTGCTCCCCGCCAGCCCACTCGATGCTGCTGATTGAGTGTCCGGGTTGGCAGGTAACGAAATAGCGTTCTCCAGTCGGGCTGGTTACTTCGAACTTGCCTTGCTCGCCCTGCAGAGCCTCGGCAATGTCATAGGTCGTGATGCTATCGTTCAACTTCATGGGGACCTCCTTCAGTCTCCAACAACGTTACTGGTTAAGGTTGTCCCCCCTAGGGGAAGGTATTGTCTTATTCTAGAACGTCGAATCCAGGTGGACGCGCGTTTTTTTTTACATTTTTAATCTTTAATTGTTATCTACAAATTGTTATCTACAGCGTTTACTGTAGGGTCTACGTCTTGGAGCGGCCGGGGATTGTACTCCGGCCACTTTGTGGCAATTGAAAACGGCTCTACACTAAATTCTTGCGCGCGCTGACCACACTATTCTTGCTCGTCATTCTCACCGCTGGCGGCTGGGTGGCTTGGCTGATTTATGCGCCGGTTGCTCCTCCGGCGAATACTTATTTGCTGCTGCGTCCCGGGTATTCGACGCGGAGGATCGCTACGGAGTTGAAGAAGGCGGGTGTAATCCGCAGCGAACATGCTTTCTGGCTGTGGCACTTGTTGCATCACAGACGATCGCTGAAGGCGGGTGAATATCTTTTTGAGCGGCAGGCGACGCTTCCGCAGGTTTACCAGAGGATCGCGCGCGGCGATATTTACTTCCACGTAGTCACCATTCCCGAGGGTTACACGATGTTCGACATCGCGAAGGCGATAGAGGACGCGGGACTCGGGTCGGCGGCCGATTTTCTGCAGGTTGCCGAAACCCATACTCAGCTGATCTCGGATCTTGCGCCGGACGCCAAGTCGCTCGAAGGCTATCTGTTCCCCAACACCTATCAGTTCACGCGCACCCAGAGCCTGGGGGAGATGGCGGAGGCGATGGTGCATCAGTTCCGGCTGGTGGCGCAGCAGATTGGACTGGGCGCCGGTCCGGGCTCAGACGCGTCCAGAGTCGTGACCATGGCGTCGATCGTCGAAAAAGAAACGGCGGCTCCGGAGGAACGGCCGCTGGTGGCCAGCGTGTACTACAACCGCCTGGCGCAAAACATGGCGCTCGATGCCGATCCGAGCGTGATCTACGCGGAGTTGCTGGCGGGGACTTATCAGGGAAGCCTGCATCATGCCGATCTGGCAGTGAACTCGCCCTATAACACGTATCGCTTCCCCGGCTTGCCACCGGGGCCGATCGGCAATCCGGGGAAAAGTTCTCTGCAGGCGGCCTTGCACCCAGACAACTCGGAGTTCCTTTATTTCGTTAGCGATGGCAACGGCCATCACCGCTTCGCCCACAGCCTGGAAGAACACAATCGGAATGTGGCCGCCTATCGCCACTCGCTCGGGCTGCGGTAATCCTCCTGCGGCGAGTCCCCGCTGTGGTTTTCTGTGGCAAAAGGCTTTTGACTTCCCATCTTCTCCGCACCCAACCCCTGAAGGGGCATCTTAAATACAAGATCCTTCGCTTCGCTCAGGATTTCGGCAGCGATGCCCCGATACAAAGCTTGAGTTTCAGCAAACTGTAAAGCCGCAATGAAAACACGATGCTTACGGCACGGCTGAAGAGGCTGCGGAAAAAGTCGTTGCGCTGGCGAAAGGCGGACCTCGGGCGCTAAAGCGCGGACGTATTTTGAATGGCTTGGCGGCACGAGTGGAACTCGTGCCCTTCCCGGAACCGCGCAGATTGGAGTTTTTCCGCAAGCTGTCGAGCCGTGCCCTTTCAAAACCGATTCAAGCTGCACCACTACCGAGCCGTGTCTGCCAAGCACTGAACCCTTGGCTGCCTTATACTAGTCAGATACTCATGTGGCAGAGGTTTACCCAGGTACTGGCATAGGAATGTATCGTCCTCATCTGCGCCTGTTTTTGCTTTTATTTCTGTCGGCGGCTACCTTTCCGCTGGGCGGATGTCTGTTCCGAACACGTGTTTCGGATCGCCAGTTGTCCGACCGGCCGCTGAAGACAGCGACCCAGCAGGAGCTGATCGACTACGTCAACACACAGGCCGCCAAGATTCAATCCATGCAGGCGACGGTGGATATAGACTCCTCGTCTGGAGACCCGAAAAACGGCCGGGTCACGGATTACAAGGAGATTCGCGGCTACGTGCTGGCGCGCAAGCCGGCCATGCTGCGCATGAAGGGGCTGATGCCGGTGGTCCGGAATACGGCCTTCGACATGGTGAGCGATGGGCAGGAATTCAAGCTCTGGATTCCTACCACGAATAAGTTCGTCGTGGGGTCGAACAATGCTCCGTACCAGCCCGACAAACGCCTGGAGAACATGCGGCCGCAGTACATCTACGACGCGCTGCTGATTCCGGAAGTTGGAAGTGACGAGATTGCGTTCATGGAAAACGGCTATGAAACCGTCCTCGACGCGAAGAAGCATCGGGTCGACCAGCCCGATTACGGGCTGCTGGTGATCCGGAAGGGTTCCCAAGGCTGGTTTCTGTCGCGGCGAATCGAGTTCAGCCGCACCGACCTGTTGCCGCACCGGCAAAGGATCTATGACGAACAGGGCAATGTCGCGACCGACGCCAACTACCAGGATTACAGAGACTTCGGGGGAATTACGTTCCCGAACACGATCGAGATCGAACGGCCGCGGGAGAATTACGACATTACCCTGAACATGGTCAAACTGGAGATCAACAAACCGCTGACCGACGATCAGTTCGCACTGGAGCAGCCCGCCGGAGCCGAGGTGGTACATCTCGGCCAGCCCAATGCCGGCGCGGTGAAAGCGCCGAACAGCCAGTAGTTTGAAGGCTGTCGTGGAAAGCAGTCGTTGGTCGTTGGCAACCGTCAAGCGAGGAACCAGCGAGCGACCAGCGACTGGTTTTTGGAAAGACATGATGAATCGCATGATCGTCGGGAATCTGGTGCATCGGCCGGTGCGCTCGCTGATCAGCATTGTGGCTGTGGCGTTAGAAGTTACGCTCATCCTGCTGATCGTGGGCCTCTGCGTGGGGATGCTGCAGGATCAGCAGTCGCGGGCCGCGGGCATCGGAGCGGATGTGATTGTAATGCCTCCGGGATCGTCTTTCATTGCCGGGCTGACCGGCAGTCCGATGCCGATCAAGGTAGCCGACATTCTTGCCAAACTGCCGCATGTGGAGAAGGTTGCACCGGTGATCACGCAAGTTTCAACCGCAGGCACGCTCGAGATCATCACTGGAATCGATCTGCAGAGTTACGAAAGCTTGTCGGGTGGCTTCCAGTATCTAAAGGGCGGTCCGTTTCAGGGTCCAAATGATGTGATTGTGGACGATCTTTTCGCCCAGGCCAAACATTCGAAGGTCGGCGACACTATTGAGATTCTCAACCAACCTTTTCGCATTTGCGGCATTGTCGAACACGGCAAGGGGGGGCGTAAGTTTCTTCCCCTCAGCACCATGCAGGATTTGAACGGGGCCAAGGATAAGGCCTCGCAGATGTACCTCAAGCTGGACGACCCGGCCAATGCCGACGCGGTGGTAGACGAGGTCAAGCATGTACCGGGCATGGAACGCTACGTGGCGAGTTCAATGGCCACCTATCTTTCCATGATGACGCCGACGAAATATCCCTACCTTTCCACGTTTCTGCGAGTTGTGATCTGGATATCGGTGGTCATAGGGGTACTGGTGATTTTCCAGGCGATGTACGCTGCCGTGATGGAAAGGACGCGGGAGATCGGCATTCTGAAGTCGATGGGCGCGTCGAAACTATACATCGTGAATGTGGTGCTCCGGGAGACGGTGCTGCTCGCGCTGGCGGGCATTGTGTTGGGTGTCGCCTTCAGCTTGACGACCCGCGCGGTTCTCACCCAAAGACTGCCCCTGCTGCAGGTGATTGTGTCCCGGGGATGGATAGCGCGGGCTGCTCTGATCGCTATTGCCAGTGCCCTGGCCGGGGCGATGTATCCGGCATTCAAGGCGGCGCAGAAGGATCCGATCGACGCGCTGGGGTACGAATAGCGCCGGCGCCATAATCGGATTCGCTTTTATTTCGCCGGGCCTCACGGTATTTTTTCTGGCGCGCAATTTTCCTTATAATTTTGCTCGCAAATCCGAAGAGAATGCACGATACTGCCCCGTGAAACTGTCCGTGCTATAATCGCGCGCCGTTACCGAAAGGCATTACAGTTTCGCGGTTGGCTGTCCTAATTCAATATTCAGGAGGAGATATGCGCTTCGATGATCCGACTCTTTACGGTCGGGACGATGAGACGGATGAGTACGGTGACAGCGGCGCCTACGGCGAATCGCTGGAAGAGGATCTGGAAGAAGAGGAAGAAGAGGAAGAAGAACCCGTTCTGGTAGAGGAAGACGACGAGATTCGCGTGCCGCCACCTGTGCTGGAACCTGCGCCGACTCCATCGGGTGGTGGCGGAGGCGGAAGCGCGCCTCCGAAGAAAGCGCCGGCCAAGAAGGCAGCCAAGAAGCCAGCCAAGAAGAAGGCAAAGAAAGCGGCTAAAAAACCGGCGGCCAGGAAAAAAGCGAAACCGGCAAAGAAGAAAGCAAGGAAGAAAGCAGCGAAGAAGCCGGCTAAGAAAAAGGCGAAGAAAACGGCCAAGAAAAAAGTTGCGCGCAAGAAGCGGCGCCGTTAGCGGTTCGCGCCAGCAGTCCCACGGTCAATGATGGCGGAAGTCCGGCTCTCGCTGGCTTCCGCCGTCCGCTTACTTGTCGTTTTATTTCCGTCTTATTTCCCGTCGAGCACGATCGCCTCCGCTTCGATTTCCAGCAGCATCTCTGGAGAGACCAGGGCCGTGACGGCCATCATGGAGCTCGCTGGACGAATGTCGCGAAAAAATTCTCCGTGAGCTCTTCCTACTTTTTCCCAGTCGGCAATGTTGGTGAGGAACACGCGGGTGCGGACTACATCCTGCATTGAAGCTCCGGCTCGCTCGAGCGCGCGTTCAATGTTCTTGAGGATCTGAACCGCCTGCGTGTAGGCATCGCCCGGGATGATTTTTCCGTCGGCTCCAGTCGCGGTTGTGCCCGCTACGTGGACAAACGCACCCACGCGAACCGCACGGGAGTAACCGACTATCGGTTCCCAAGGTGTTCCGCTTGCAATGTTGATTCGCTCCACTTCGCCTCCGTTTCTTGACTCACTATCTGAATACGTACAGTGAATTATGTAAATAGATGCAGTGAATCACGTTTCTTGACCGCCTAACGCGGAGTAAGTGCGAAATTAGCAGTCGCCTGGCTTGGCTGCTAGTAAGTGCGCCGCAACCCAGCGCCCGGCGCGGGGTTCTAACGAAAGCCGTGGCTCGAATGGGCACTTGTGCTAGACCGGGATTCACGGTATCTAATTCGCAAGGGTTCTTGTTCCGATAGCAATGAGTAAGGGGGATTCGGGGAGGAAGTGGGCCAATGGACAGGGAAATAATTCCGGAGACACATCCGCTGCAGCAGTTGTTTCTTGAACTGGTGGGCCGTCATTATGCCGAGGAGATCGGAATTCGCGATCCCCAAATCGTGGGTTATGTCGCGCATCTCCTAGCGGAGTTTTGCGACGCCGAGCAATTGCTGAAAATCCGCAATGCGTCGGGGAAGCCGTTGAACGATGTGGGCGAGATGCTGATCGAGTCGGACCCGATCTACGGTCCCGCGCCCTCGTTCGATCGCGAGCGGCAGATCCGCAAGCACATTGGAGACTATACGCTGTTCTACGCCGGGATGTTTCCGGAGAGCATCAATCACTATCGCCTGCGCCGCCAGCGGGTGGAGAATTTCGTGGACTGGGTGAAAGCTGGAAAAGAAAGCTACTACATCGTTTCGAAGTTCGAGCATTTTGAATATGCCAAGGTAGCGCCGCTGTTCGCGCAACTTTCGCAAAGTTTTGAGCAGTGCGTGTACGGACTGAATCTGGTGAAGAACGAGCTTGAGGTGATGCAGCACCCGATCGCGCGGATGAGCAACGAACTGATCATGTAGGGAAGTCAAAAGTCAGAAGTCAAATTGAAGAAGTGAAACCTTTGGCCGTTCGGAGGGACGCGACAAAGATGGCGACGAGTTCTTTGGCCTCCTGAACTATCTCTCGCAACTTGGGCTCGGGAAAAATTCCCGTATCCCGCATCAGTTCGAGCCAGAAAACCGCTTCGTCGGCTTCCTCCAGCACAATACCGAGTTTCGCGACGAATTCCGCCCGCGAGCGGGCTCGGCATGCGGCGCGATAATTAGCCCCAATCGAGGTACCCGAACGGAGGAGTTGCTTACCCAATATTCGAGCTTCTTCAGTCTTGGGCAGCGACCGAAACAGTTTAATGATGCGTAGCGCAAACTTTTTTGTTCTCTCCCCTAGTTCCTCAAACTGTTTCACTCCTGTATATCTACCGTCTGCCCGCTCAATTGGCGGTGACGCCTCTCACACTCGGCTTGTTTGGTTTCTACTTCTGCAATTTGACTTCTGATTTTTGACTTGTCACCATCCGTCGGCCGACGATCTCGAATTTCCCTTCCAGCACCAATTTGATCGCTTCCGTGTAGGCGATATGTTCCTGCTCGAGAATTCTTGCCGCGAGGGTTTGCTCATCTTCGGAATTGGAGTCCAGCACGGGTACGGTTTTCTGCACGATGATGGCGCCGTGGTCGAGTTCTCCGTCTACGAAGTGCACCGTACATCCCGACACCTTGACTCCATAGGCGAAGGCCTGCTCTTGCGCTTCCAGACCGGGAAATGCGGGTAACAAGGACGGATGGATGTTGAGAATTTTTGCCGGGAATTGCTGCACGAACCAAGGCGAGAGCAGACGCATGTAACCGGCGAGGCAGACGAGATCGACTTTGTTTTCCAGAAGCGCGGCCACAACTTCGCGGTCGTGCGCCTCGCGCGGCTTGCCTTTAGATGAAATGACGGTCGCATTGAGGCCGCGCCGGCGGGCGGTTTCAAGGCCTGGAGCATCGGCGCGGTTCGAAATCACAACCGCGATGCGAGCATCGGGTATTCTGCCCGCCGCAATACTGTCGGCGATGGCCACAAAATTAGAGCCGCGTCCGGAAAGGAGAATGCCCAGGTTCTTCATTAAGACAAAATCCAACTGTCATTCTGAGCGAAGCGACTGAGCGAAGAAGGACCTACGCATTGGGGCGGACTCAAATCCATAGGTCCTTCGCTTCGCTCAGGATGACAACTTTATTTCATAGCGACGACCTGCGTGACGGGCGCTATTTTAGCTGAACACCACCTTGCGATCGCCCTTGACAATGCGGCCCACACTGTAAAATTTCTCTCCAGCGCGCTCCAGCAGCGTCTGCGCCTTCTTGAATTTCTTGGCGGGAACCACGATCAACATGCCGAGTCCCATATTGAAGGTGCGGAGCATTTCTTCTTCAGCGACGTTGCCGAGTTTCTGCAGATGTTCAAAAATGGGCAGAACCGGCCAGGTGCCGAGTTCGATCACGGCCGCCGTGCCTTTGGGCAGCACTCGGGGCAGGTTCTCGGTGATGCCGCCACCGGTGATGTGCGCCAGCGCCGCGACGCATTCGCCCGCGATCATCTTCCGAATGATCGACCAGTAGCTGCGATGAGTGCGCATCAGTTCGTTGCCGACTTTGTTCTTGATCTCGCTAACAAAAGTTTCGGGAGAATAACCCGCGATTTCAAACAGCAGTTTGCGCGCCAGGGAATATCCGTTGGTGTGCAGGCCGTTCGAGGGCAAGCCGAGGACGCAATCGCCCACCTGCACGTCTTTGCCGCTGATGATGCGCTCGCGCTCGACTACTCCGACAATGAATCCGGCAAGATCGTATTCGCCTTCGGAATAAAATCCCGGCATTTCCGCGGTTTCGCCGCCGATCAGGGCGCAGCCGTTGTGCTTGCAGGCCTCGGCGAGGCCGCCGACAATTTTTTCCGCTACCTCGGAATCCAGTTTGCCCGTGGCCAGGTAGTCCATAAAAAACAACGGGGCCGCGCCCTGCACGGCGATGTCGTTTACGCAATGATTCACCAGGTCGGCGCCAATAGTGTGATGGACGCTCATTTCAAAGGCAATTTTTAATTTGGTGCCCACGCCATCCACGCTCGAAACCAGCACCGGATCCAAATACTTTTTATCGACGGAGAACAACCCGCCGAATCCGCCAATCTCGCTCAAGACTCCCTTGGTAAAGGTTTTGTGGGCCAGATACTTAATGCGCTGCTTGGTCTTATTGCCGCGATCAATGCTGACACCGGCATCGGCGTAGGTGATGGAGCCGCTTTGGGCGTTGGAATTCTGGGCCACTTTTTAAGTCCGTTATTGCCAGGTGGAGAGATCGCGCCACCGAACCGGAGGAAGCGTTTCAGACGCAACAAATTCTAGCACGTCCGGAGTTGTCTCAGGCTTTCCCAGGCGCGATGCAATGCGCGCTACAGCAAGGCGATATAATGCTGGTCCAAGTCTTTTTCCCAGGGAGACAAACGTGAGGATTCTGATCGTTCTTTTTTTCGCCCTGTTGACGATACCGTTTACGGAGGCGCAGCAAAACGAATCACCGGACACAACCGCCGAGAACGCGAAGCAGACTGCGTCCAAGAAAGATAAAAAGCAAACAGCGACCGCAAGCACCGCCACTCCGGATAAGACCGCGGAAAGCGGCAAGCCCGCGGAGGCACCCAAAGCCGACGCCAACGAAGCTATCGATAAGGAAGAACATTACGATGTAGCGGAAGTCCCGCCGGTGATCACGCATCACCAGATTGCGCTGAATGGCAAGACTCTCAGTTACACGGCGACTACGGGAAGGCTCCCCATCAAGCGCGGAGACGGCAAGATAGAAGCCGAAATGTTTTTCGTCGCTTACACGCTCGACGGGCAGGACGTTGGAAAGCGTCCGCTGACGTTCTCGTTCAACGGCGGCCCCGGCTCCTCTTCGGTGTGGCTGCATATGGGCGCACTCGGACCGAAACGTGTTGTGCTGCAGTCGAACGGATTCATGCCGGCGGCGCCGTATCGTCTGGAAGACAATCCCGACACGCTGCTTGATCGCAGTGACATTGTCATGGTGGACGCCATGTCCACCGGCTACTCGCGGGCCGCGACCGCCGAACTTACCAAGAAATTTCTGGGTGTGAAAGGCGACGTGCAAGCTTTCGGAGAATTCATACGCCTCTACCTTTCCCGCTATGATCGTTGGAGCTCTCCGCTGTTTCTGTTCGGAGAGAGTTATGGCACGACGCGCGCCGCCGGCCTCTCCGGATACTTGGCCGATCATGGCATCGCTTTCAACGGCATCACTTTGCTCTCGATGGCGGTGGATTTCCAGACGCTGGAGTGGAACAAGTCGAACGATCTGCCTTATCTGATGCTGGTACCCAGCTTCAGCATGATTGCAGGCTACCATCACAAGCTCGGGGCCGATCTCACGCAGGATATGGCGAAAACTCGCGAAGAAGTTGTGCGCTGGTCGAACAACGAGTACGCGCTCGCTCTGAGTAAGGGGGATGCGCTGACCCCGGAAGAACATCGCAAGATTGTCGAGCAACTGTCGCGCTATATTGGACTGCGTCCCGAAGTGATCGAAGCGCACGATCTGCGTATCGACGAGCCGACTTTCACCAGCGAGTTGCTGCTCGATCAGAAACTAGTCACCGGCCGGCTTGACGGCCGCTTCACCAGCACAAACCCCGGCGACGATCGTTCCTACGATCCAACCAGCGGCGCCATTCTGCCACCATACACGTCGGCCTTCAACAACTACCTGCGCACCGAACTGAACTACAAGTCCGACATGCCCTACAGAGTTTTCGCCTACGATCAACCCGGCTTCGGGACCTGGGAGTGGGGCAACGCCGTGGAAGGCTTTCCCAGCACGGCGGGCGCGTTGCGGGCGGCAATGATCAAGAATCCGTACATGAAGGTGCTAGTGATGGAAGGCTACTACGATCTAGCCACTCCTTTCGCCGCCGCCAACTGGACGATGGATCACCTGGACCTCGGCGCGCAGTACCGCCAGAATATTTCCTACGGCACTTACCGCTCGGGGCACATGGTGTACATCGATCGCGCCGAACACGACAAGATGAAGAAGGATATAGTCGACTTCATGGAGAAATGCCTGCCGAAATAGTTCTTGCCGTTTGACGGTTCGTTTCGCGGCGCGCGTGTGTTCTAATGCTGAGCATTTAACTCTGGATGCATGCGCGCCGCGGTCATTTTCGCGCTGATGGCGAGTTTGTGTGCGAGACGCCTGTCGAGATTTCGGTTGCTACGGGAGCGCTGCGCGTGATTTGTTTCGCCGCGCGAGAGTAGCATCCTTATGAATTGCTTTAGACTGTCATCTTGAGCAAAGCGAAAGACCTGTGCATTGGGGCGGGCTGAAATCCATAGGTCCTTCGCTTCGCTCAGGATGACAAGTAGATTTACGGGCTCCCTAGTGAACGCGCCCGTAGCGCGCATCGAGCGCAAGATTTAGTTCCAGTACGTTCACGCGCGGCTCGCCCATGAACCCCCATTGCCGGTTCTGGGAGTGATCATGAACCAGCTGCACGACTTCGGTTTCCGGAATCTTGCGCTCCGCGGCCACGCGACGAATCTGGAACTCGGCCGCCGCTGGCGTGATATCCGGATCGAGTCCTGACGCCGATGTGGTCACCAGATCGACCGGGATGGGAGTACCGGGATTCTCTGCTTGCAGCTTGGCGACATCTCCATTGACGCGAGTTACTAACTGCGCATTGGTCGGACCCAAATTTGAGCCGCCGGAGGCTGTGGCATCGTAGCCTGCGGCGCCAGCGGCCGATGGCCGCGAATGAAAGTAACCCGGCCCCGAAAATGGCTGTCCGATCAGCCGCGAACCAACCACCACGCCGTCCTTCGCCTGGATGAGCTCGCCGTTGGCCTGGTTGGGGAAGATGAGCTGCGCGAGTCCGGTGATTAGCAGGGGATACAGAATTCCCAACAGGACCGTGGTCGCGATCGTCATGAGTACTGCTGTGATCAGATTTTTCTTCATCGCTCTTCTCGATTCAATCTTCTCAATATTGCTTTCCCCTATACCAGGCTATACCAGCTTGATGCCGGTAATGAACATGTCAATCAGCTTGATGCCGATGAACGGAACCACCAGCCCACCAAATCCATAGACCAGCAGATTTTGCCGGAGCAGGGATTCGGCGCTCATCGGCTTGTACGCGACTCCTCGAAGCGCCAGAGGAATCAAGGCAACGATGATGAGCGCGTTAAAAATAACGGCCGAAAGGATGGCCGACTGCGGCGTATGCAGCCGCATGACGTTCAGCGCATTCAGCACTGGAAAGGTTCCGGCAAACATTGCAGGAATAATTGCGAAATATTTGGCCACGTCGTTCGCAATCGAGAACGTGGTGAGTGCACCGCGCGTCATCAGCAACTGCTTGCCTATGGCCACTACCTCGATGAGCTTGGTGGGATTCGAATCCAGGTCCACCATGTTGCCGGCCTCTTTCGCGGCTTGCGTGCCGGTATTCATGGCCACGCCCACGTCAGCCTGCGCGAGCGCGGGCGCATCGTTGGTGCCGTCTCCGGTCATGGCTACTAGTTTGCCATCGGCCTGCTCGCGACGAATCAGATCCATCTTTTCCTTCGGAGTCGCCTCGGCCAGAAAATCGTCTACTCCCGCCTCACGCGCGATCGCGGCTGCAGTCAGGGGATTGTCGCCGGTGATCATGACCGTCTTGATTCCCATGGCACGCAGTTGATTGAAACGCTCGCGCATGCCGCCTTTGACGATGTCTTTCAGGTAGATCACGCCCAGCGCCCGCTGATTTTCGGCGACCACCAGCGGAGTTCCGCCGGAGCGCGCAATCTGCTCGACGCTTGCCTGAATCTCGCGCGGCAGCGAGGTGCCGAACTGATGCAGATATTTGGTGATGGCATCCACCGCGCCTTTACGAATTTCGCGGCCGTCGAGATTTACACCCGACATGCGGGTTTGCGCGGTGAAGGGAACGAAAACGGCTTCGTGCGAAGCCAGTTCGCGTCCGCGGAGTTGGTATTTCTCTTTCGCCAGAACAACGATCGACCGGCCTTCGGGCGTTTCATCGGCTAGCGACGAGAGTTGCGCGGCGTCAGCCATTTCGGCTGCAGTAATTCCGGGTGCGGGAATGAACTCCGCTGCCTGGCGGTTGCCTAGTGTGATCGTTCCCGTTTTATCGAGCAGCAGAGTGTTCACGTCGCCAGCCGCTTCGACGGCGCGTCCGGACATGGCGAGCACGTTATGCTGCACCAGACGATCCATACCAGCAATGCCAATCGCGGAAAGCAAGCCGCCGATGGTGGTCGGAATCAGGCAGACCAGCAGCGAGACGAGCACGAATACCGTCTGCGGCGATCCGGAATAAATCGCGAACGGCTGCAGCGTAACTACGGCCAGCAGGAAGATGATGGTCAGGCCGGCCAGCAGAATGTTGAGCGCGATTTCGTTTGGAGTTTTTTGCCGCTCCGCGCCCTCGACCAAGGCGATCATTCTGTCGAGGAAGGTTTCGCCCGGATTCGAAGTGATGCGAACTTTGATCACGTCGGAGAGCACGCGCGTGCCGCCGGTGACTGCCGACCGGTCGCCCCCGGCCTCGCGGATCACGGGCGCGGATTCTCCGGTAATCGCAGACTCGTCTACCGAGGCGACGCCTTCGATTACTTCGCCATCGCCGGGGACGAGTTCGCCGGCGGTGACCATCACGATGTCCCCTGAACGCAGCTTGGCGCTCGGGATCGTCTCTGTCTGGCCGTTTGGGAGCAAGCGCTTGGCCTCGGTTTCAGACCGGGCTTTGCGGAGCGTATCGGCTTGCGCTTTGCCGCGGCCTTCGGCCATGGCTTCCGCAAAATTCGCGAACAGTACCGTGAACCAGAGCCAGAGCGTGATCTGCAGATTGAAGGCGAAGCTCTGCTTCTCGCGGAATAAGAGCAAGGTCGTCACCACGCTGCCGACCTCGACAACGAACATGACCGGATTCTTCATCATGGTGCGAGGATCGAGTTTGACCACGGAATCGACGAGCGCCCGCCGGATGATTTTCGCGTCCCACAAACTCTTACTTTTCTTTTCTGCCATCTTTTGCCTCAGAAAGCCTTGCCTGCCATCATCAGCAGGTGTTCCAGTACGGGTCCCAGACTAAGCGCCGGGAAGAATGTGAGCGCGCCCACGATCAAGATCACCGACACCAGCAGCACGGTAAACAGCGGTGTCGTCACCGGGAATGTTCCAGCTGAAGCGGGCACGGTTTTTTTCTTCGCCAGGTTGCCGGCAATCGCCAGCATGGGAATGATCATGAAGAACCGCCCAATCAGCATGGTGAACGCGCCCGAGGTGTTGTACCAGAGCGTGTTGCCGTTCAAGCCGCCGAACGCGGAACCGTTGTTCCCCGCCATGGACGTAAACGCGTAGAGGATCTGAGTCAGGCCGTGCGGTCCTGAATTGCTGATGCTGGAGGTGCCGAATCCTTCGACTGTTGAAATGCCGGCGAGCGCCAGAATGATCAGCGGGAAAACCAGCGTGACCAGCATCGCCATCTTCACGTCGTATGCTTCAATCTTCTTGCCCAGATACTCCGGCGTGCGCCCGACCATGAGGCCGGCGATGAATACCGACAGCACGACATAGATCAGGATGCCGTACAGGCCCGCGCCCACTCCTCCGAAAACGGTCTCGCTGAGCATGATGTTGACCAGCGGCACCATTCCGCCCAAGGGAGTGAACGAATCATGCTGGCTGTTGATGGCGCCACAACTCGCGTCGGTGGTGACGGTGGCGAACAGCGCAGAATTGGCGATACCAAAGCGCACTTCCTTGCCTTCCATGTTGCCGCCCGGCTGCTGCATTGTGGCGCGTTGGTCAACCCCGTGCAGCAAGGGATTGCCTCGGGCCTCGGCCCAGTAGGCCGTCGTAACTCCGCACAGAAACAGAACCGCCATCGCCGCCCAGACCGCCCAACCGTGACGCTGCGACCCCGTCATGCGGCCCAGCGTGTAAGTTAGACCTGCTGGGATCGCGAAGATAGAAAGCATCTGCAGCAAGTTACTAAGTGGGGTGGGATTCTCAAAAGGATGAGCGCTGTTGGCACCGTAGAATCCGCCGCCATTCGTCCCCAGCATCTTGATCGCCTCTTGCGAAGCGACAGGCCCTTGCGCGATGGTCTGGTTGGTGACCGTGTCCATCACCGGCTTGCCATCGGGCCCGACCATCGGCTTGCCGTCCGCTCCAGTCTTCTGGATTTGCTGTGATTCAACCAGCTTCGCGGTGTCATACGGTTTGAGGTTCTGCACGACTCCCTGCGAAACCAGGAGCAGGGCATAGACGACGCAGGCCGGCAGCAGCACCCACAAGGTGGAGCGCGTCATATCGACCCAGAAATTTCCTATGGTTTCTTTTTCCTTGCGCGCGATGCCACGAACGAAGGCGATCGCCAGCGCGATTCCTACCGCTGCCGACGTGAAGTTGTGGTAGGCCAGGCCAGCCATCTGCGTTAGATAGCTCATGGCCGACTCGCCCGAGTAGTTCTGCCAATTAGTGTTAGTCGTGAAAGACGCGGCGGTGTTGAAAGCCAGGGCCTGAGCGACGGCGCCGAACTTTTGAGGATTCCATGGCAGCCACTGCTGCACCCGCTCGATCCCATAGAGCAGCAGCATAGAAACGCCGCTGAACAGGAGCATGGTGAAAGCGTATTCCGTCCAGCGCATCTCGCGCTCTTCATCGACGCCGGTGACGCGATACAGCAAGCGTTCGACCGGCCGCATTGCGGGGTCCAGGAATGTGCGCTCGCGACTAAACACTTTTGCCATGAACACACCGAGCGGCTTGGTGATCGCCAGAATCACAGCCAGAAATAGGAGGATCTGCAACCAGCCATTGGTTGTCATTTCAGAATTTCTCCGGTCTCAGCAAGGCATACAGCAGGTAGACCATCAAACCGGCGCTCACGATGAGCATGATGATCGATTCAGCATTCATATCGATTCAGCCTCAATTGATCTGTCCTCTTGATTTTTCCGCAGGCGATTTGTTCTCAGCGAATTCGATCGCAGAAATTCACATAACCCAGAGCTAGCGCGAAGAACGCTATCGTGACCACGACAAATATCAGGTCTTGCACACAACCTCCTTCAAGTGCGGACGAGCTTGCACGAGTGAGCCTTGTACGAGTAAACAAGGGCAAACTGACAGGTGTCTTCCGACATCGTCGATTAGACAGGTTTCCCCATAAAAGTGAGGTAAGCAGTTCATAAAGAAGTCATAAAGATGGTGACGGGACTTCCTGTCCGCTTTCCACACGCCCAGCCCCTAAAGGGCGTCGGATTTCGAAGAATTTGCGGCATCGCTCAAGCGATGCCCTGATACGAACCGGAGTGCTTTCGCAAACCACTTTAGGCTGGCCGTCAGTCTCCGGGCTCGAAGCGATAGCCCACCCAGGGATCGGTCACTATGTAGCGCGGGGAATTTGGCGAAGGCTCAATCTTTTTGCGGAGTTGCGCCACGAATACACGGAGGTATTCAACCTGTTCCGTCCTCTCACCACCCCAAACCGCGCCCAGCAAGGCACGATGCGTGACCACTTTGCCCGCGTGGCGGGCGAGATATACGAGTAAGTCAAATTCTTTCGGCGTCAGATGAACCGCGTGTTGCTTTACAAAAACGCTGCGGGCTCCGGGATCGATCCTGAAGTCGCCCGCTTCGATTGGATCGAGTTCGGATTCTTCCACGCGCGAGCGGCGGAGATTGGCGCGGACGCGAGCCAGGAGCTCTTCCATGCCGAAGGGCTTGGTCACGTAATCGTCCGCGCCCGCGTCGAGAGCCTGGACCTTGATGCGCTCGTCACCGCGCACGGAGAGCACGATGATCGGAATTTGCGTTTTCGTCCGCAGCCGCCGGCACAAGTCCAGTCCATCCATGTTTGGCATCGACAGGTCGGTGATGACCAGATCGGGTGACCAATCTTTCATGATCTCGAGCGCGGTCTCGCCGTCGTTGGCGACGCGTATGTCATATCCGTTGCTGGAAAGAGAGGTCCGCAGCACGCGCGTGATCTGGGATTCGTCGTCCACCACCAGGATGTGTTTATGCTCTGACATTGCGATCATCCCGGTTCCTGTGTCACGATGTGCACGTCGACCGCCGGCGCGTCGCGCAAAAACTGGTGGATCGCCGAAAGATAAAAATAGCGCTTCCAGCCCCGGGTCGCGGAGCGTCCGAAAACAACCTGCGTGATGTGTCTCTCGTTGACGAATTCCGCAACCGCCTCGGCTACAGTTTTGCCTTGCAGCCGCACGATCGATGCACCGACGTTTTCCGCGAAGCGTACATTCGCGGCCAGGGTCCGTTGATTCGCTTCGCTGCCGTCCTGCCCCAGGTCGATATAGACGACAAAGAGTTCCGCATTCATCGCCTGCGCCATGCGCGCGCCACGCGCGATCAGATACTGTGCCGCCGGATTTGAGCTGATGCATACCGCGATGCGTTCGCGGATGGCCACCGCTCCGCGATCTTTCTCTTCCTCCACGCGATGCTGTTCCAGGCTTTTATCCACCACCTGGGCGACCTGGCGCAATGCCAGTTCGCGCAACGCGATGAGGTTGGTCTCGCGGAAAAAGTTTTCCAGCGCGCGACCCACTCGTTCCTGCGGATACACGTCGCCGCGCCGCATGCGGTTCTGCAGCGCTTCCGGAGTCAGATCGATCATCACTACTTCGTTGACTCTTTGCAGCACCCAGTCCGGAACTGTCTCCCGCACCTGGATCCCGGTGACTCCTTGCACTGTGGGAGTCACGCTCTCCAGGTGCTGAATGTTCATGGTGGAGAGAACGTCGATGCCCGCGTCCAGCAGTTCCAGCACGTCTTCATAGCGTTTGCGATGCTTGCTTCCCTCTATGTTGGTGTGCGCCAGTTCGTCGACCAGCACGACGCAAGGTTTGCGCGCGAGAATGGCATCCACATCCATTTCTTCGAAAAGTGCGCCCTTGTACTCGATGGCTTTGCGCGGCACTATTTCCAGACTGGTAACCAGATCCGCCACGGCTTTGCGTCCGTGAGTTTCTATCACTCCAATCACGACATCTTCGCCGCGGCTGTGGCGGCGGATCGCCTCGGTCAGCATGGTGTGGGTCTTGCCCACGCCGGGAGCGTATCCAAGAAAAAGCTTGAACCTGCCGCCCGTCCTGGTCGGCGAACATTTCTCCAGCCACTGTTCCGGAGTCTTGGGCATCGACGAGTATTGTCTCAGAAAAGGTTTCAAGGTTTCAGAGTTTCAACGTTTCAAGGTTTCTGGGCGCTCAAGGCGTTACCACTGGCAATGTCTTTGAAACCTCGAAACTCTGAAACCTTGAAACCTGATCTTGCTACAATCGCCTCGTGACCGCTGCCGCCAGACCCGGAGCCGGATACCTGATCGCGGCGCTGTCTGTCGCCGCAATTACTCTCGTCGGCTATCGCTGGCTCCATTTCAATTCGACTTCGGTCGTGCTCGTGTTCCTGCTGGGCATCCTCGGCATCTCGGCTTCATGGGGCTTGCGGGAAGCCGTTTTCATGTCGGTGGCCGCCACCGTCGCGCTGGATTACTTTTTCCTGCCTCCGATCGGCACCCTAAACATCACGGACCCGCAGAACTGGATTGCGCTTTTCACCTTCCTCGTAACTGCCCTCGCCGTGACTGAACTGGCGGAACGCGCGCGGCGCGGGGCACGCTCCGCCATCGAACGCCGACAGGAACTGGAACGGCTATACGCCTTTAGCCAGTTGTTGCTTTCCAGCGACAACCCGGCTGAGTTATTGAACCTGATTCCACGTTACATCGTGGAGTCATTCGGCATCCGGTCGGCGGCGATTTCATTGTCCAGCCGGACCGACGTTTATCGCTCGGGTCCCACCATTGACGGACTGGAGTCGCACGATCTGCAATTGATCTGCTTGCGCGGTGAACCGCGAATCGATGCTGTCCATCAACTGGCCTTCATGCCGCTGCACATGGGCACGCGCGTGGTGGGTTGCATGGGCGTCTCCGGTTCGGTGCTTTCGCGGCAAACCCTGGAGGCGATCGGCAGCCTGGTGGCTATTGCCATCGAGCGCGCCAGCGCCGTCGAAAAACTCAGCCGCGCTGAGGCGGCCCGCGAAAGCGAACAATTGCGCTCCGTCCTGCTCGATTCGGTCACACACGAGTTTCGCTCTCCGCTCACTGCCATAAAAGCGTCGGTGACCTCGCTGCTCGGCAGCCCGAGTCATTCTCCGGACGATCATTCTCCAAAATATTCGCCGGAGGAAAGACAGGAACTGCTGACCATCATCAACGAAGAGAGCGACCGGCTGAACCGGCTGATCGGAGAAGCCGCCGAGATGGCGCAGTTGGATGCCAACAAAGTGGAATTTCGTTTCGAGCCCACGCCCGTCGGTCCGGTGATCGCGGAAGCGCTCGACGAACTGAAGCAGCTTCTGGTGCAGCATCCCGTGGAAGTAAGAATTCCAGATGACCTTCCCAACGCACGCATGGACTCCGGTCACATCAAGGAAGTCCTGGTGCACCTGATTGAGAACGCCGCGAAATACTCGCCGCCCGGCGCTCCGATCCGCATTACCGCTGAAGCCAAGAACGAGATGCTCACCCTTAACATTGCCGATCGTGGTCCGGGCATCGACGATTTCGAGCAATCTCTGGTTTTCGAAAAATTCTATCGCGGGCGAAACCAGCGCGTGCAAGTCCACGGCACGGGCATGGGTCTGGCCATCTGCAAAGCCATCGTCGAGGCCCACGGCGGGCGGCTGGGCGTGACCAGCCAGTTAGGGCATGGGTCGGTTTTTTATTTCAGCTTGCCGGTGGCGTGAGAGTCCCGTTTAGCGAACGCTTCTATCAGTGCCAACCGATCGTCATCGATCTACTCTGAATGAGCGCAGCGGGTTGACATCCTTCTTGACATCAAGTCGTGCGGGCTTGAGAATGCCCGAGCCGGAGAACATCATGAAACGCGGAATTCTGATCCTTTTGTCAACTGCTGTTTTGTCTTCCACTTTTAGTTTGGCTCAAAGTGCTGGCGCGACTGCGGGTAAACCACCCGCCACGAATCGCGGCGACGTACAAGAAACCCTGCATGGAGTGACCATCGCCGACCCTTATCGCTGGCTTGAGGATCAAAACTCGCCCGAGACCCGCACGTGGATCACCCAACAGAACGAGTACACGCACAAGCTGCTGGATAGTTGGCCGGGACGCGAGCGGCTGCAAACACGGCTGGCGGAGCTGAAGAAAGTGGAGCGCATCAGTTCGCCGATCGAGCGCGACGGGCGTTTCTTCTATCGCAAGCGCGCCGCCGACCAGGAACAGTTCGTCATCTACACGCGGCAGGGCGATGCGGGGAAGGAAGAAGTATTGATCGATCCCAACCCGATGAGCGCGGACCACTCCACCAATGTCGAGATCATGGATGTATCGAAAGACGGGGATTTGCTGGCGTATGGCATTCGCTCCGGCGGCAAGGATGAGACGGAGTTGCACCTGCGCAACGTGGCGGCGAAACACGACCTCGCGGATGTGCTGCCGGCGCGCGTTTACTTTGACGTTTCGTTCCTGCCGGACAGAAGCGGGTTCTACTACGCGACCATGCTCGACGACGGGCCCCGGGTGCGATTCCACAAAGTCGGCACGAAAACGGAAGCGGACGCGGATGTTTTCGGGAAAGGTTACGGTAAGGATGTAGTCGTCGTCGGCGATCCGTCGGAGGACGGGCGTCACCTGGTCATTCATGTATTCCATGGTTCAGCGGCGGACAAGGTTGAAATCTGGGTCCAGGATCTGAAGGAAAATGGGCCGATCAAGCCGGTGATAAAAGATCTGGATGCGCGGTTCTTTGGTTTTGCGGTGGGAGACAAGATGTTCTTGCAGACGAACTACAAGGCGCCGAAGGGCAGGGTGATGGCACTGGACCTGGCGAATCCCGCACCGGAGAACTGGCGGGAAGTGGTGCCGGAAGCGGAGAACGCGATCGACGGTGTGACAGTGGCGGCGGGCAAGATACTGGTGGCCTACGTGAAGAACGCGACCTCGCTGGTAAAAGCCTATCAGCCGGATGGCAAGCTGGCCTTCGAGGTAAACCTGCCAACCCTCGGCAGCGTCTACGACGTGCAGAGCAAGTGGGAGAATCAGGCAGCCTATTTTACGTTTGCGTCGTTCGCAATTCCGGCCACTGTCTATCGCTGCGATATGAGCAGTGGGAAGCAGACGGTGTGGGCACAGCCAAAGGTTCCGGTGGATGGATCGAAGTTCGAAGTAAAGCAGATTTGGTACGCGTCGAAAGATGGGACGAAGGTGCCGATGTTCCTGATGCATGCCAGGGGAATAAAGCTGGACGGGTCGAATCCGGTGCTGCTTGAGGGATACGGCGGATTCTTAGTCAACAACACGCCGTATTTCAACTCGGACGCCATCGTGTGGGCGGAGCGAGGCGGCGTTTACGCGCTGGCCAACATACGCGGCGGAGGCGAATTCGGCGAAGCCTGGCACAAGGCGGGTATGCTCGACAAGAAACAGAATGTGTTCGACGACTTTATCGGCGCCGCTGAGTGGCTGATCCAAAACAAGTACGCCAATCCGGCAAAGTTATCGATTCTTGGCGGGAGCAACGGCGGGCTGCTGGTGGGCGCAGCGCTGACGCAGCGTCCAGAGCTGTTCCGGGCGGTGATCTGCTGGCATCCGCTGCTCGACATGCTGCGTTATGACCAGTTCATGGAGGCGCAGTTCTGGGTTTCAGAATATGGAGCAGCCAAAGATCCTGAGCAATTCAAGTGGCTGTATGCGTATTCGCCCTACCAGCACGTGAAGCAGGGTGTGAAGTATCCGGCCGTGTTGTTCATGACCGGGGACGGCGATACGCGAGTGGCGCCGCTGCACGCGCGAAAAATGGCGGCGCTGCTCCAGGCCGACACGGGATCGGACCGGCCGATCTTGTTGCGCTACGAACTGGAGGCCGGACACTCGCGTGGGAGATCGTCGACGCAGGAAATCGGCGACTCGGTGGATGAGTTGAGCTTCCTGTTCTGGCAGCTCGGAGTGGCACCGTAGGTTGTGAAGGGTCAACCGGAGCCGCTTATCGAACGCGCTATTAGTCCCGCTAGAAACGTGAAGAAGTCGTCGCCCGGCAGCCGGATCAAAGACTTGATGCGCGCCGTTCTTTGATTTCTTCGAGATGCAGCCGCAGCCGTCGCAAGACACTCTCCCGGTCTGCAGTGCTCAGGTTCTGCTGGAGCTCTTGCAGGGCGAAGTGGATGACGTCGTGGTGATGGATTTCTTCGGGGGCAACATCGCTGCTCAGTTCCAGCCAAATGCCGTGCAGGAGATCGATCTCCTTGGGCGTAAGCCGGGGCACGTGAGGGCCGACATAAAAGACATGTTCCTGACCGCCCGGGAAATAGATCTCGAGAGTCAATTGTGGCTTGGGATCCGGCAGGCGCTCCCACGCCAGGCCGGCGATTCGTGCCTCTTCAATCACCGGTCGATTGGGAGACGGGCCCAGCACAACCGCTGAAGACTGCAAGCTCTGGGCAGCGCGCAGGATGCCGTCCCACTTTTCGGTGGCGGCAGCGACCGCCAAATGGATCGTCTTTCCTTTCTTCTCGGCCAAGGCAAGCGCTCGGGTAAAGAGATCCTGTTCCTCCACGCTGAAAAGCTGCTCCGGTTCCAGTTCGCCCTCCCCCGATTCCGCGCGCCCAAGAAATCGCATGTGGAGCACTACCAGATCCTGTTTGCGCGGATCAACGCGGTCGAGCACCGCCCCCAGGTTATAAAGAGTGTTGTAGTTACGGACCATCACCAGGATATTCCCAGGGCGCACTCCGAGCCCTTTCGGGGTGAGGTCGTCGCCCGGCTCCAGATTGAACTGGTCAAGTTGGGTATGAGCCCCAGCACTGCGCTTGGTTATCTTTTCGGAGACTTCGAAAACGAGGAAAAAAATGATCGTGAACGCCACCCCGGAAAGGGTCGCGATTTGCTTGGTGAAAAGATTGACAACGCACAACGCCACCAGCGTAACCGTAATCAGGCCCAGTCCGACTGGGATCTCAACGCCCCCAAGCTTGAGATTGAGGGGCACGCGAAATTCCCGCTTCCCAGGCTGCTTGTAGCGCAGCACCAGCACGGCCAGGCCCTTCATGGCGAAGCTCCACATCACGCCAAAGGCATACGCCTCACCGAGCAGGAAGATATTGCCTCGGCTGAGGAGAATGGTGAGGAGCTGAAGGCCCACGACCAGATTCAAGATGCGGTAGGAGGTCCCGAAGCGGCGGTGGGGGCGGCGAAACCAGTAGGGGAGAATGCCGTCCTCGGAGACGCGGTTGAGGACGCCGTTTGAGCCCACGATCGCCGTGTTGACGGCTCCGGCCAGCATCAGGACTCCGACCACGACGACGAAAGCGCGGAACGCCAGCCGCACAGACAAGGGCCCAACCAGGTACATGGCCAGCCCGCCGATCGGGTTGTCGAAGAAATTCTTGCGCACCGCGTCGGGGATGATCATGACTGCGAAGAATGCGACCCCGGCGGTGAAAATTAAACTGTAGATAAAGATGACGAAGCCCGCTTTTTCCAGATTGCGCAGCTTGGGATGCTCAATCTCGCGATACACCTGAGCCATCGTCTCCTCGCCGCTCATGGCCAGCACCGAGTGGCCGAGACCGATCAAAACGCCGATCAGTCCTACGGTGTAGGGCAGCGAGGTGTGGCGCAACCAGCCCAGGGCATCGTCGGAGTAGACAAGATTCGAGAGCCGCGGCAACGGCGGAAGATGAGCCCCCCGCACCCAGAGCGTATAGCCGCACCAGACCAGCATCAGGACCACCATCACCGTCGTGACATACATGATGCGCAGGGCCTTTTCGCTTGATTCGGGTATGCCCTTGACGTTCTCCCACCAAAAATAAATCGTGACCACGGCGGCAAAGACGGCCGCGGTAAAGTTCACGGGAAGATCGAAAGGGAGGTGGAAATAGTGCAGGAGTTCATTCAGCAAACCGACCAGGTACAGGCCCGCCGACACGCCGCTGATGGGCCCGGTCAGGATGTAGTCAAACATGAGCGCCGAAACCGAGAACTTGGCCAGGGTTCCGCCCATGGCCTCCTTGACCACGCGATACACACCGCCGCGTACGAACATGCTGCAGCTCTCGATGTAGACCGAACGGACCGCGTAGGAGAGCAACATGATAGCGAGGATGAACCAGGGAGCGGCTTTGCCAACGAAGTGCTCGGCAATGGCGCCCGCATAGAAGGCGGAAGAGCCCATGTCATTGAGCACGATCGCAGCCGCCCGCCAGAACGAGATAAACGCCAGCATGGCGGTTGTGGCCACCAGCACGCGTTGAGTGCGGGCCCCGGTCAGCCTTGGCGGAGATTGCTTAGCACCAGTGTCTTCCATTCCCCTCTTTAACCAATTACCGAACCAGTCGTATCCCAGCCAGCGACCGCGGGTCGTGTCTGCTTTCCAGTTGGATCGTTGCGACGCGATCCCCTCAACGATGTGCCCGCGAACCCGGGCGGCCGCAGGCATCAACGCCGCGAGAAATTCACGAATGGATCATGGTATTCGATACGGGAAAAGTAGACTAGCGTCCAAATGGCCGGGTGGGTGCTTCCTGCACAATATCCCGCGTGTTTTCATCCATGTCTCCCGTGTTGAGGCAATTGATCCGCGCTTTCCGCTTATCTCTATAGAGGGGGTTTTAAACCGAAACCGCCGCTTGCACAGGAGCCGGGTCGCCAGGCGAGGAACGAACCGCCGAACGGCCTTGCACTGGACTGCTACTCACCCGCAAGGGAGTGGCGGCTTCTCCAGCAGTCGCGGTCCCTCAAATTCGCAATAACTCAAGGAGGAGTTATGTTTCGGAACGTAGATCTAAAATCATTGTCAATGGTTCGGTTAGTGTTGGCTGTTTCTTTTGCTCTGCTTGCCGCGTCGGCTTTCGGCCAGCATGTGCATCAGCTTCTTTACAACAATTCTGATTGGGCGGACACCGACCTCACGTACCTCACCGGTGGGCCCGACGCTCGTCCCTACGGTGTCACCGCTTCTACACGGCGGGCGATCAACTGCATGTCTACTATGTGTCGAGTCCGGATTTCCATATTCACCAACTCTATAACGATGGCACGGCGTGGTCCGACAGCGACTTGACCTCAGTGAGCCGGGGAACGGGTGGCTGGGGGGCACACAGATCAGCGGTTCCAGATCAATGGAGCGCAGTACGTGTATTTCTGTGGGCTCGACTCGGTCGTGCACGAATACACCTACGGCAACAACGGAGATTTCAACTGGGTCGACAATAAGCTGCCGGCAACCACTAAGGGGTATTGTAACGGCGATAACGGGAGTACCTCGATTGCGGCAGTTGCCACTTCGCCTAACAATCAGCGCCATGTGTACTACCTGGCGGCGTCGACGAGTACCGTAACCGACCCCGTCCGCCAGCTCTATTTCAATGGCTCGAAATGGGTGAATCAGCCGTTTTCGTCGTTGGTGAAAGGATCGAAAGTGGCCGTAAAGGGAGCCTACATTTCAGCGGTCACCATCAATAACAACCAGTATGTGTTTTTCGTAGGACAGAAGGGAGTAATTTACATGTACTCCTACGTCGATGACTGGGCAATCACAAACCTCTCGGAAGCTGCGACCGCCCCACACGCGTCAGACCAGATCGACAGCACCGGAGTAGTTGCCTTCGTGGTTCCGGGCACGCGCAAGATTGAGATCTATTATGCCTCGGGCAGCACCAACGATGTGAATCAGTTGACCTTCGCAAACAATGCCTGGAGCGACGAAGACTTGACCGCACGAACTGGCGGTTCTGGTCCTAATGCAAGTTCGCAGATGACCGCACTTTCCACGCCGGGAAACTTTCACGTCTACCTGAATGAAGGCGACGGTATGTCGCAGATGTATTTCAACGGCAGCGACTGGGTGAATCAGGGACTGCCTTCGGTGCCGGTCAGCCAGACTGGCACAGCGTCATTCGCAATCAGTAACGACCAGTACGTGTATTACATCTCCACCAACTGACTCGAATCGTCTAGCTAACCTTCGCGGGGAGAAAGCTTGCCGGACTTTCTCTCCGCTTTTTTCTTTTTGCTGTTCCCCTGGCGATCTGTGTCCCGTAATCGATTGACTTGCTAACATTCAAGGGGCCACGCGTGGTCTGCGCCCGCAGCGTTTCCCCTTCCAGTCCGCGGTCGTCGCCAGCGGTCAGGCTCTTCCGCGGAACTGGATGATTCTCCGCCGATCGCGTTTCGATGGCCTGCCTGCGGGTAACTCTTCGAACTGCTCCGTGGCCTTCCGCTCCGCCGCTATCTTCATACGCAGATCCCGGCTCGCCTCCGTCTCGCGGTAGAGAGTTTGCGCCACCGAAGCCGGGCCGCGCACTTCGGCGAGAAGGCAGACTTCCACATGAAAGTCGCCGCCGTCGTTTGTCACTCGCAAGAGGTCTCCGATCCGAACCGCGCGCGCAGCCTTGACAGGCTGCCCGTTGGATTGAATCCTACCGAGTGCACAAGCTCGTGCAGCCAGGGCTCGCGTCTTGAAGAATCTGGCGGCCCATAGCCACTTGTCCATTCTTACGCCAGCCATTGATCTATTTTGCTATAGGTGCGGGATTCTAGCGGGGATGAAACCTTTCCGCCGAACCTTGGAATAAGCTGCGCCTTGTCCTCCGCCCAGGGAGGGCCTTTGAGTGCAATGGTGACACAAAAAAATCCGGCCAGGAAGACTTTTCCCTGGCCGGTGAATGCGACACGATTACAACCGATCAGTTAGAAAAATTAAACGCCTCAAAGAGATCCGAAATTGCCGGTCCGTTGAGCGGAACATATGGGTTACTGGGGGCCGCGAGTGGATTCGGGAAATTATCGCGGCTGCGGGGACTGATGGTGCCGATCTTCCAGTTTCTCTCGATGAATTTGTCGATAGAAACGTGATCCGAGTAGCCGTGCGTGACGTGACCACCCGTCGAGTATTGTGAAACGATGAGCAACGGGATGCGCGTGCCATCGCCGAAGAAGTCGAGCGGCTGAACGTAACCGGAGTCGTAATAGCCGCCGCCTTCATCGAAGGTGATGAAGATCACAGTGTTGTCCCAATAAGGCGAGTTCTGAACCAGGTCGACGATCTTCTTCGTGAAACCTTCGAAGAGATCGAGCTTCGAAGATGACGGATGGCCATCGACGTAGCCGCTCGGCTTCACGAACGAAACTGCAGGCAAAGTTCCAGCCCCAATGTCCGAATACAGATCTATCGAATCCTTCATGTGCGCTTTGACCTGCGCCGGATTCGACATGATGGACGTGTCGTACTGGAACGGGTTGCAAATGTTGCAATATTCATCGGCGTTCGGCCCATTGGTTCCGTAATTGAACTGGTATGGGTCGGGCACATAGTTGTTCCACTGATCGCCGTAGTATTTCCACGAAATACCATGCGAGTTGAGGTCATCGCCGATGCTGGGCGTTGACGAGGGTGGAATTGTGAATGGCGTGTTGCCGGGATTCTGGTCGATGTAGGCGTTCTTGCCATTGCCAAACCAGCCAGGGTTGTAATTATTCAGCAGGTAATAGTGGCCGGGTTCGCAATTCGGATTGATGCCGAGAGACTTGAGATAGGTGACGATTGGAGCGACACCGGGCTGCGAGGTGTTCGCACATTCGCTATACGATCCGCCGCCGGAGACAGGGGCGGGATAGTATGGAGGCGGGTAGCCGGCATTGTAGCTGTTGCCATAGCCATCTTCCGCGTACCAATTGTTGGTTCCGGATGCCGGGTTGGGGTTTTCAATCTCGTTGACGATGCCCTTGTCGGGATTGGGGCCACCGTCGTACTTAGCGGTATAGACCACTTTGTTATTGGGTGGCACGGCGGGATTCCCGAGGCTGTCGCTGAACCAGATGGCGTCGGCATGCCCGAGCATGATGTGGTTGGCGCCTGTTCCTCCATCGACGGATTGGTGGAAGTTATCGCTCATAGTGTACTGATCCGCCAGGCTCTTGAAGTAGGGAGCATCCCCTTGCTGCACGTTATAGAAAGCGAGAGCAGTCGATCCTTCACCGGTGGTTTCCGCACCAGGAACGCTGTTCAAGTAGTTGTAGGTGAAACAAGGGAGAGCACCGCCATCGGAAGAGCAGAGTGGCGGCTGCGTGGCGCCATTCGTACCAGCTCCGACGGTGGTTTCAACGTAGGAAAACAAAGCGCCATTGCAACCGGAAGGATTGCTCTGGGTCGCATTTGCCAGATTGCAATTCAGCTGTTGCCACATCTGATAGAAGCGATGGACAGGGCTCGCCGCATAAGCGTTGTAAGTGAAGGTGCTGCCGTTGGTGATCTGAAAGGGTCCGGCGGGCATACTCTGAACATTGGTGATGCGCGTATCGGGTGTTTTACTCTTCAGACCGGTGCCGCCGCTGGCGAGAAACTGATAGTACTGCGTGCTCGGCAAACCACTCTCCGAAATCTCCGCGCACTTCACCGCCGAAATCGGTGGCGTGGTTCCGCAAGGATTGCTGCCAGAAAAATATCCAGCCGATCCGCCCGGACCACCGACGAGTGGCGCAGGCAGGATGTTGCTGGGAAATTCCTGGGTTGGCGGGGCCAGCAGGAAGGTGTCGGTATCCGTAGCAAAAAGTTGTTGCGCCTGGTTGAAGTTGGGACCGGGGATTGCGTTCTTGTTGGAATCCAGCGTGACAATACCTTCGGAGAGCAGGTTGTTGACTGTTTCTCCGTGCTTCGGCTGGTAGGTGGCAAACACGTGATCGAAGCTGCGATTTTCTCCGATAATCACAATCACGTGGGTGATAGGCGAGGCTGTCGCGGATCGTGGCTGATCAGCCGCATTGGCGAAGGGTGCGCAAATCGCGAACTGAAACATCGCAAGCCCCGCTAGCCCAATGCGAAGATAATGCACTCCCTTTGATGCGAGTGACTTGTAGGACATTTTCTTCCTCCTGGTCTTCCTGGTTAAAGTTGCGGTTGAGACTGGAAAGCCAATGTTCAAGAATTCTCCGGCGAGCCAAACTAACCCCGGCGAAGCCTCGCGTTTACTCGTACTGGTTGGACTGGTTTTTGTCTTGACCAACTCACGTAGAACACGGCGTTCGTTCATGGTTCCACGCGAATCAGCCCCATCATTCCTCCGTCTTCGTGTTCTAAAAGGTGGCAGTGGTAAAGAAAGTCGCCAACGGTATTCGGATCGCGAAAATCCATCCGAACTTTGATGCTGGGATACGTAAGAGTTTTGCCGTTGTAATACGGGACATTTACGGTATCGCGAAGAAACGGCTCATTCACCGGCCTGCCCAGATAATCGAGCAGCAGGAAATGCAGCTGATGAATGTGGAAGGCATGAAGTTCGGCAGAGCGGTTTTCTATGATCCAGTCTTCGACAGTTCCCTGCTTGGAGATTATGTTCGGGACGCCGGATTTGGGATCGAACATCTGAGGCGTCTGCCCGTCTACGGTGAGATAGAACTCGGTGGCGCTCGTGGGGTCGTTGGGATCCACGAGCTTTTCGGAGAAATACAATCTTCGTGTCCGCACCGGAGCGACACTGCCCAGCCATGGCAGCTGTGGTGGAGGAAGCGGTGAAGACGCCGCCGGAAGTTGGGAGGAGAGTTGAGAGGAAAGTTCGACCGCATCTTTCGAAGCTACGACCGTGGCAAGCGCACGATTGGGATCGTTTTCTCCGCTTGGGCCAGTATCGACAGTCTTTGTGACGAGAAGTCCCGAGACGCCGGAGGGAGGTCCTTTTACTATGAATTCGACACGCGCACCCGGTGGAATTCCTAAGTGCGTTTGCCAATCGACGAAATCGCGTGCCAGACTATTTTGGTTGAGGGGCACGCCATCCATTGCCACCAGTCCGAGCGGTTGCGGCGTTTGGCCATATAAAAGTTGCAAGTTGAGGTAGGTGATTCCCGAGGCATTCAATACGCGCCAGAGCTGCTGCTGCTCCGGTTTCATCTCGATCACGGCCGGGCGATAATCCGGATACGGCGCAGGAACATAGTTGATCGAGAGGTCCTTGGCCGGCTTGCCGTATCCCGTACCGTTATTGGCTGCGTCCCCGTCGCGATCAACCAGCATTTTTGGGACAACGGGTTCCCATTTCGCAGGTGGAGCGTTCGGGTTGAGGAGATCCTGATCGCGAATAATCAGGACTCGTTCCGGCAAGCCGGCTACCGCTTTATCCGCTCGCTCAATACCTTCAACGATGAGAGCGCCCGAGGCGCCGCCGAGCACCTGCGCCTTGGTAAAGCCGTGAATGTGCGGGTGGTACCAATAAAGTCCCGGCGGCTCATCTTCAGGGATCCGGAATCGATATTCGAAAGGCGGATCGCCGGGCCCAATTGCCGTTTTCAGCACATCGTCCTGATGGCAGACGGGAGGAATGGTCAAGCCGTGGAAATGCAGATTGGTTGATACGGAAGTCATGAGACCGCCGGTGCATGCATTTCCGCTCCCTTCCATTTCTCTGTGCATGTGTTGCAGGCCGTTCTCGGCCGCGGCGGTGGCATGGAAGTCGGTCAAGTCGTTTTTCAGGGTCAAAATGACGAGGTCGCCTGGGTTCACCCGCAACGTGGGCGACTCTCTACCTTTTTCATCGATGAAGCAGTAGCGAGTGGATCCGTCGCTCTGTCTGGAGTTGCGCGCCGTGAGTTCAACTTTCAGTTCGCCGTTGTGGCTGCGTAAATCCTGCGGCTCGGCGACCTGACTGCCTTCCGCTGGGCGTGGGCAAGGCTCTCCCGCGCCCTGTGCATATAGGGGCGCGCGTGCTGCTGCAAAGCACAGGCAGGCGAACAGAACCCAAGAAACATTCTTAAACATACCGCTGGCTTTTTAGGAGCGATTTTCCAAGCTTCACATCCGATGACACTTTCCGGCGTGCTGTTGCTTCCCGTCTCTAATCGGGGGATTATAACCCTCTAGACGAAGGAAATGCCCGCCCAGGGCCGTATACAGCGCAGCGTTCGCGAGTCGATATGCGAAAAGCTCAAGGTCCGCCCATTCCCCACATTGCAATGGGCAGAGTTAACGCGAGAGAAGTTAACGAGGAGTGAATGCCGGATGAATTCACTGTTAAAAGAATTCAACACTTAGTTGAATGTGTACGGCTTGCCACTCTGTGAGCACACCCGGAATGTTGGTGGGCCCGCCTGGATTCGAACCAGGAACCAACAGATTATGAGTCTGCTGCTCTAACCGTTGAGCTACGGGCCCGGAGTTTTCGCCGCGCGGCCCTAAAGGGGGCGGTCGATGACAGGCGTTTTTCGGCATCGCTGAAGCGATGCCCTGATACGAACGATTCGAACGACACCAAAACCAATACGGTACCAGACTTCTGCCTCAGGTCGTCTAGTGCGCGCTGGGCGCAGGCGGCGCTGGCGTAACTGTAGCAGCAGGTTCCGATGCCGCGCCGCTGTTGACCAGATCTTTCAATTCCTTGCTGGGTTTGAAGAATGGAATCTTCTTTGCGGGAACTTCCACCCGGTCGCCCGTTTTAGGATTCCGGCCCACCCGCGGCTTGCGTTGCCGCGTGCGGAAGCTGCCAAAGCCGCGTATCTCGATTTTGTCGCCCACGCGCAGCGAGCGCACCACGCTGTCAAAGATCGTATCCACAATCACTTCGCTGTCTTTGCGAGTGAGTTCCGCCAGCCGGGAAACCTCTTCGATCAGGTCAGCCTTTGTCATAAGCCTTTATGCTCCCTGTCTATAACCTTCTCAAATTTAAGGGGTTCTGCGCAAGTACTTAGAAAGAGTTCTCGGTTCTCAGTTCGCGGTTCTCAGTAAAAGCCTGTGGCAGCTGACCCCGGAACCGGGAACTGAAAACGTGCCGCTATTTCCAAAGATAATAAAACCCGACTTGCTGCTCCAATAGTTTCTCGCGTGTGGGCAAATAATCGGAAACGTCGCCAAAAAGCAGATCCAGCCCCGTCCGTTTCTCTTTCTGCGGCCAGACCAGATTCGGTTCGCCGGAGATATTCACCGCCCGCGCCGTATCCTTCACTGCACCTTCGAAATCCGCGATCTGATCCACCAGTTTCAGCTCAGCCGCCTGCTCGCCAGTCCAGACTTTCCCATTCGCAATGGCGCGGATGTCTTCTTCTTTCGCGTGCCTTCCGGCGGCTACCGCCTCGATGAACTGGGTGTGCATGTTGTCAATCAAGCCCTGCATGTACTCGCGTTCCGCCGGCGTCATTTCGCGTGTCGGGCTGCCTGTGTCTTTGAATTCTCCCGCCTTCATCGTGATCGCGTTCAGCTTCGCCCAGCGCAGAAGCTCGCCGTAGTTCACCCACTCGGCAATCACTCCGATCGACCCCACAATGCTGCCCTTGTCCGCATAAATTTTGTTGGTGGCCGAAGCCACGTAATACGCGCCGCTCGCGCCCACCGTCTCAATCGAAGCCACAATCCGTTTTTTCTTTTCGTCCCGGATCCGCTTCACCTCGCGGTAGATCTCCTCCGACGCGGCCACGCCGCCTCCGGGAGAATTCACATGAATGACGATGGCCTTGACGGAATCGTCATCGGCAAATTTCTTAAGCTGGGGGACAATCTGCTTGGGAGAGAAAATTACGCCATCGAGTTCGACGACAGCAATCTTGGGCCCGAAGCCGGAAAACGCTTCTTCATCCTGGCCGCTAAAACTCAGATACACCATCGTAAAGACCGCCACCACGAACAGCGCAAACAGCCCGCCGCCCACCAAAAACCAAATCCATATACGCGATCGCCCTTCAGCCATAATCAGACGAGTGTAGCACCGGAAGGGAGGGCAGCGGGCAGAGGTTAGATTGCAGAGGTTAACTCCCGGTGCGAACGGTAACTCGGAGAACCGGTTTTCACCTCTGCAATCTAACCTCCTACCTCCGACCTCTTACCTTGTCGTACACTTTTGTTTTCCCATGCGTGATCCCGTCGAACTCGAGGTCTTCAAGAACCTGTACCACTCCATCGCCGAAGAGATGGGAGCCGCGCTGCGCCGCACTTCTTTTTCTCCCAATATTAAAGAGCGCCGCGACTACTCTTGCGCCGTCTTTGACTCCCAAGGCCAGGTCATCGCCATGGGCGATCACATGCCAGTGCACCTGGGTTCGATGCCGATGTCGGTCGCTGCCGCTGTGGAACAGTGCGAACTCGAACCGGGCGACGTCGTCATGCTCAACGATCCCTTCCGCGGCGGCACGCACCTTCCCGACATCACGCTGGTGATGCCGGTGTATGTAAGCGGCGGAACAAGGGCGAAGAGCAGTGGGCGAGGGCGCCCGCTCCACACGACCCCCGATTTCTACGTCGCATCCCGGGCTCACCACGCCGATGTCGGCGGAACTTATCCCGGATCTATGGGTCCATGCCGCGAAATTTATCAGGAAGGTCTGCGCATTCCGCCCGTCAAAATCATGCGCGGCGGAAAAATCGTGGCCGACGTACTGGCGCTCCTGCTTAGCAACGTTCGCACTCCCGAAGAACGCGAAGGTGACCTGGGCGCGCAGATCGCTGCGTGCCAGACCGGAGCCCAGCGTCTCCGCGAAATCTGTGCCCGCTACGGACTCGCGCGCGCCCAACGGGCTGCCGCGGACTTGCTTGTCTATTCCGAAGAAATGATGCGAGCCTTCCTCGACACCATTCCGCCCGGCCACTACCAAGCTGAGGACTTTCTCGATGACGATGGAGTCGAAGACAAGCCGGTGCGCATCGCCGTGACCATCCAGGTCAAGCCGTCATCTACGCGAAAATCCACAGTAGAGACGCGGCTTGCCGCGTCTCCGTCGGCCTCAACCAGGAAGCCTGCCGCGAAAGTCACCATCGACTTCACCGGCAGCGACCCGCAAGTTCAAGGCGCGGTCAATGCGGTCGAGGCGATCACTTACTCAGCATGTTTCTATGTCTTCCGCTGCCTGCTGCACGAAGACGTGCCCGCCACGTCCGGCCTCATGCGCCCTATCCGGGTCATCGCTCCCTCGGGAACCGTGGTCAACGCCAGGCCTCCTGCCGCCGTCGCTGGCGGCAATGTTGAGACCTCCCAGCGAATTGTCGATGTGCTTCTGAAGGCGCTGGCGCAGGCGATTCCCGACCGCATTCCGGCCGCTGCGTCGGGTACTATGAACAACCTCACCATCGGCGGCATCGATCTTCGTTTAGACGATCTTCGTTCGGACGATCTTCGTTTGGGAGATCCGCACACCGGCCAGCCCTTCGCTTATTACGAAACCATCGCCGGCGGCATGGGCGGGCGCTCCACTAAAGACGGAGTCTCGGGCGTCCACACCCACATGACCAACTCGCTGAACACTCCCGCCGAGGCGCTCGAATACGCGTACCCGGTTCGCTTGTGGCAATATTCTCTGCGCTCCAAAAGTGGAGGAGCGGGCCTGCACACTGGCGGCGATGGAATCGTCCGCGAAATTGAAGTGTTAACCGACGCCCAGGTCACTCTGCTCGCCGACCGCCGGTCCCGCGGACCCTACGGCCTCAACGGCGGAGCCGACGGCGCTCCCGGGCGCACCGTGATCGTCCGGCGCGATGGGTCGGAAGGAGAAATCCCCGGCAAGACCAGCGTTCGCCTGCGTTCAGGAGAAAGAGTGCGCATAGAATCGCCGGGCGGCGGCGGCTGGGGTACACCAGATCTCGCACCATAAATCCACACTGTCATCGGGAACGAAGCGAAGGATCTCTGCCTCTGAATGTGCCAGGCATGAGGTCTTTCCCTTCGCTCAAGATGACACCCCAAACATGGGGTCGAGTCACTCTGCGGCAAATCCCACTTTTTCGCTAGAATCAACGTGGCAGGCTTTCAAGGATTAGCAAGCATTAGGACTAACCACTATGAGATTCTTGCGCACTCTTATCTTCGCAATTGTTCTGGCGTCCGCGTTCTTCTACTTCACCACCTATCGCAACGGACGCGTCCATCCCGCTGACTGGGTCAGCCGTCCGCAGCACGTTGAAATCACCGAAGCCGCGGGCGGGGAATCGTTCGACGCCGAAGAGCAGAACAACATTAGCGTTTACCGCAAGAACATCGCATCCGTCGTCAACATCACCTCGCGCGTAATGACCTTCGACTTTTTCTATGGCCTGGTCCCGCAGGACGGGCAGGGCTCCGGTTTCGTCATCGACAAAGACGGACACATTCTCACCAACTACCACGTCATCGCCGACGCGCGCCAGGTCGAAGTCACGCTCCACAATCGAAAGAAATATAAGGCCACCATTGTCGGCGTGGACAAGTCTCATGATCTGGCCATCGTCCAGATCAAGGCTCCCGACTTGCAGCCGATGACGCTCGGCGACTCGGCGAATCTGCAAGTGGGCCAGAAGGTTTATGCGATCGGCAATCCCTTCGGCCTCGCCGGAACGCTGACTCGCGGCATCGTCAGTTCCATCCGCCAGGTGCAGGAGCCCGACGGCCTGGTCATCGACGAAGCCATCCAGACCGACGCCGCCATCAATCCCGGTAACTCCGGCGGACCGCTGCTCAATTGGCGCGGCGAAGTCATCGGCATTAATACGATGATAGCGTCGAGCGTCGGACAAAGCGCCGGCATCGGTTTCGCTATCCCCATCAACACCGCAAAAGCGGTGGTCAGCGATCTGGTTACGCTCGGACGCGTGCGCCGTCCCGCACTCGGCGTTCGCACCATCCCCATCGATGCGGAAATTGCCGAAGAGCTTGGTCTAGCCGCCGATTATGGACTGCTTATCGTACAGGCTGTGCCAGGAGGCTCCGCTGACCGCGCCGGGTTGCGCGGCGGTAACGAGAAAGCCTACCTCGGGAACATTCCCATCATGATCGGCGGAGATTTGATCGTCGCCATCGACGGAGAAAAGATCGAAAGCCAGCAAATCCTGGCCCAGATCATGAATCGACACCGTGCGGGGGATACGGCGAAGGTGACCATTTTCCGGGGCAAGAAAAAACTGGAAGTTTCGGTGGAGCTGGGCGAAGCCAGAGATCAGGTGTAGTAGATCGTGTGGCGCGAGCACTCCTGCCCGCGTGCACTTGCTTCTGATGGAGAGCGGCAGCCCGCGCTATCATCGTCCCATGCCCGACGTCGAATGGATCCGCAAACTCTGTCTCTCTTTCCCCGACGTAAGCGAGGACATGCCGTGGGGCGACGACCTCTGCTTCAAAGTGCGCGGCAAAATCTTCACCGGCATGGTTCTCTCGGACGGCCGGTTTCCGCGCATCACTCTTAAATGCGCGCCGGAAAAATTCCTCGAACTGCTGGAGATTGAAGGCATCTCACCCGCGCCCTATGTTGGACGCTACAAGTGGGTCATGCTGGCAAACTCGAACGTATTGCCCGCTGACGAACTGCAATCTCTGATTTGCCATTCGTACGATTTGGTAGCATCGAAAGCACCCAAGAAGAAAGCTACGAAGCGAAAGGTCAGAGCGAGGTGAGAATCAATAGTAAGAAGTTCTGATTTCACTTCTGCAATCTGACCTCACACCTCTGACCTCTTTGCATTCCTCCGCGTCCCGGCGCGAACCCGGTTTGACTCACCGCAACCCCCTGGACTAGCCTCGTACTTTCGCCCAATCGATGCGCATGCAACGTAGCCTAACGATCCTCTGCAGTCTGTGCGCCCTACTCGCCTCGACCGTCGCGGCCGCGCCGCTGCGGCCCACGCATGCTCCGCACGCCATGGTCACCAGCGTCCACGAACTCGCGTCGGGCGCCGGCGTCGAGATGCTGCGATCTGGCGGCAATGCTGTCGATGCCGCAGTTGCCACGGGCTTCGCGCTTGCCGTTGTCCATCCCCAGGCCGGAAATCTCGGCGGAGGCGGCTTCCTGCTTCTGCGCACCGCCAACGGGAAAATTCGCTTCATCGACTTTCGCGAAAAAGCTCCGGCGTCGGCCACGGAAAACATGTATCTCGACGCCCAGGGCAACGTCATTCCGGAATCCAGCAAAGACTCAAGCGTCGTCGGATACAGAGCTATCGGCGTTCCCGGCACCGTAGCCGGTCTGATCTATGCGGAAAAACAATATGGCAAGCTGTCGATCGAGAAAGTAATCGCGCCCGCAATCAAGCTCGCGCGCGATGGCTTCCCCCTCGCCTACGAAGACACGCGAGACTTAAGAAAAGACAAGCACCTCGCCGAGTTTCCGGAATCCAAACGCATTTTCCTGCGCGACGGAGATTACTACCAGCCTGGCGAAATATTCAGGCAGCCCGAACTCGCCCGCACCCTGGAACGCCTCGCCAAGGATCCCGACACGTTCTATCACGGAGCCCTGGCGCGCGAACTGGCCGCGGCCATCCACAAGGGCGGAGGCCTGGTCACTGCCGCCGACCTCGCCGCCTACGAAGTCAAGGAACGCGAGCCCATTCGTGGCTCCTATCGCGGCTACGACATCATCAGCGCTCCGCCGCCATCTTCCGGCGGAGTTGCGCTCATCGAAATCCTCAACATTCTCGAAGGCTTCGACCTGGCGAAACTCGGCAACCGCTCCGCCGACTCCATTCACCTCGAAGCCGAAGCCTTCCGTCGCGCCTTCTACGACCGCGCCGACTTTCTGGGCGATCCCGACTTCGCCAAAGTTCCCGTCGCTCAGCTTATCGACAAGAAATACGCGGCCGCATGGCGCGACTCCATAGACGTAAACCACGCCAGCGTGAGCAAGGATTTAAAACGCCCATCGTTCGACGAACTGGAACGCGTCGCCCAGTCGCGCTCGACGAACGTAGCCATTCGCGAACCCGAAAATACAACACACTATTCCGTGGTCGATGCCGACGGCAACGCCGTTTCCGTAACCACTACGCTGAACGATTCGTTTGGTTCCCGTGTGACCGCCGAGGGTTTGGGCTTTCTGCTTAACGACGAAATGGACGACTTTACTTCCAAACCAGGCGTCCCCAACACTTATGGGCTCATTCAGGGACCGGCCAACGCCATCGGCCCCGGCAAACGCCCGCTGTCGGCAATGACACCCACGATCATTCTCAAAGACGGCAAGCTGTTCCTGGTTTTAGGTTCACCCGGCGGCCCGACGATTATCACCACTGTTGCTAACGTTCTCATCGGCGTCGTGGATTTCTCACTCGATATTCAAGAATCTGTCAACGCGCCCAGGTTTCATCATCAATGGCTACCCGATGAGATTCTCGTCGAAGACCGCCTGTCTCCCGATACAATGAATCTTCTGCGTTCCAAGGGCCACAAGCTGAACGTAAGGCATTTTTGGGGAGACGCCGAGTGCATCATGATTGATCCCAAAAACGGCGAGCGCCTCGGCGGCAGCGACGGACGCAACAACGGGAAGGCGGTAGGTTACTGATGCTGCGAGCGGTATCGACATACGTCTATGTAAAGGAACGGCTCCATCCGGGCTTGCTTGACGAGCTCGTGAAGGCGGGAGCCCAGTCGATCGAAATCTTCGCCGCCCGCCAGCATTTTGACTACGCCAATCGCAAGCAGCATGTACACGAAATTGCCGACTGGTTCCGGGCTACTGGCATTCCACTCAATTCCGTGCACGCGCCTTTGTATTCCGACTACGAGTGGGGACGCACCGGATCGCCGCCGGTTAACATCGCCTGCACCGACCGCGCCGGCCGCATCGATGCCATGGACGAGATCAAGCGCGCCCTCGAAATCGCCGAGCACATCCCCTTCCGCTTTCTGGTTCAGCACATTGGCAATTTCGACGATGCCTTCGACGAAAAGAAATTTGAAGCAGCCATGACCTCGGTCGAGCACCTTCGCGCATTTGCCAAACCGCTCGGGGTTCGAGTGCTGATCGAAAATATTCCCAACGAACTTTCCACTCCCGATCGCCTCCTCGAGTTCATCAAAACCATGCATTTTGACGACATCGGCGTCTGCTTCGATTGCGGACACGCCCACCTGATGGACGGCGTCCCGGCAGGCTTCGCCACCTTGAAGAACCACATCTGCTCGACCCATGTGCACGACAACAAGAAAGACAAAGACTCGCACCTCTGGCCGGGCAAGGGATCGATCGACTGGAAACAGACCATGGAATTGCTGCGCACCGCACCGCAAAATCCGCCCCTGTTGCTGGAAATCGACGGCGAAGAAAAAAAGAACCCCCGCGAAGAAGTGAGCGCAACCTTCAAAAAGCTGGAAGAGTCGTAAAAACGAGGTCAGAGGTTAAAGGTCAGATTGAAGAGGTCAGCCCAAGCAGGCAACTCGACGGTTTTACCTTTGCAATCTGACCTCTAACCTCTGACCTACCTTATGTCCACACCCATCAGCACGATCGCAGAAGTCGGCAAACACGAAGGCCAGTCCGTCACCATTCGCGGATGGCTCTACAACCTCCGCGAAAGTGGCAAGCTGCTCTTCCCTCAATTTCGCGACGGCTCGGGCGTCATACAGGGAGTGGTCCCGAAAAATGCCGTCTCGCCTGATGTCTTCGACGCCATCAAGGGCCTCACCCAGGAGTCGAGCGTCATTGTCGAAGGGAAGATTCGCGCCGATACGCGGGCCCCCGGCGGGTATGAACTCGATGTTGCGAACGTTCAGGTCGTACAACGCGTGCCCGAGTCCGACCCTTACCCTATTACTCCCAAAGAACACGGCGTCGATTTCTTAATGGAGCATCGCCATCTTTGGCTGCGTTCGCAGCGCCAGGCGTCCATTCTGCGCGTGCGCGCCGAAATCATTCGCGCCGCCCGCGATTTTTTCGACTCCAACGGATTCACCCTTACCGATCCTCCGATCCTTACGCCTGCTGCGTGCGAGGGAACGTCCACGCTCTTCCCTGTCGACTATTTTGAAGAGCAGGCTTACCTTACCCAGTCTGGACAGCTCTACATCGAAGCGACCGCCATGGCGCTCGGCAAGGTCTATTCGTTCGGTCCAACTTTCCGCGCGGAAAAATCGAAGACTCGCCGCCACCTCACCGAATTCTGGATGGTGGAACCCGAAATCGCCTACGGCACACTCGACGACCTCATGGACCTCGCCGAAGGATTGCTGACTTTCTTGGTTAAACGATGTCTCGAACGCCGCCGTTCTGATCTTCAAACCATTGGCCGCGATGTCACCAAGCTTGAAAAAATAGCTGCGCCATTTCCGCGCATCACCTACGACGAAGCCGTCACGAAATTGCAGGAAGGCCATGCGCAGGGCGCGCTCGAAAATAAATTCGAGTGGGGCGGAGACCTGGGCTCGCCCGACGAAACTTATCTTTCATCGCTCTACGACCGGCCCGTCATGGTCCATCGGTATCCGGCCAGCGTGAAAGCGTTCTACATGGAACCTGATCCGCAACGCCCTGAACTCGCTCTTTGCGTCGACGTGTTGGCTCCAGAAGGCTACGGCGAGATTATTGGTGGATCGCAGCGCATGGCCTCGCATGAGTTGCTCCTGCAGCGGATTCACGAGCACAATCTGCCTGAGGAAGCTTTCAAGTGGTATCTTGATCTCCGCAAGTATGGCAGTGTTCCGCACTCCGGATTCGGCATGGGCATTGAGCGAGCCGTGGCCTGGATCTGCGGCCTGGAGCACGTGCGCGAGACGATTCCGTTTCCGCGTATGTTGCATCGGCTGTATCCGTAGTTTAGTTTTCAGTTCCCAGTTCCCAGTTCTCAGCAAAATCGAGCTGGGTTACTGAGAACTGAGAACCGGGAACTGAGAACTTTTCTTATGCCACTGCGAACCACTACGTTCAGCAGTATTGCTCCGCGCCAGATCCGCGTGATTGGCGTTCCTCTTGATCTTGGCCAATCGCGTCGCGGGGTTGACATGGGTCCTTCCGCGGTCCGCGTTGCCGGACTGGAAGCTCGCCTTGAAGCCATCGGGCACATCGTCGAAGATGCCGGCAACATCGCCGTCGCCATTCCTGAACAAAAAAAAGAAGGCGCGGCTCACGCCAAATACCTCAAGGAAATTACGGCAACATGCACCAAGAGCGCCGACCTCGTATTGAAGACGCTTGAGGCTGGCAAGGTTCCGCTCATCCTCGGCGGCGATCATTCTGTCGCTGCTGGGACGGTGTCGGGCGTGGCTGAGTTCTACCGGCGCAAGGGCCAGAAAATTGGACTGCTTTGGATCGATGCTCACACGGATATGAACACTCCCGACTCTTCGCCCAGCGGCAACGTACATGGCATGCCGCTCGCTGCGATCATGGGACTTCCTCCGTACGAACTGGGTAAGATTTACGACTTCTCACCCAAAGTGCAGCCGGAGAATTGCGTGCTGGTCGGCATCCGCGACGTGGACAATTTTGAAAAAGAAAACATTCGCAAATCCGGAGTCGAAGTTTTTACCATGCGCGACATCGACGAACGCGGCATGCGCAACGTGATGGAAGAAGCGCTGCGCATGGCCGGACACGATACGGTCGGCTACCACGTCTCGCTCGACATGGATTGGATCGATCCCGAAGACGCGCCGGGCGTTGGCACTCCGGTGTGGGGCGGCGCGACTTATCGCGAAGCTCATCTCGCCATGGAAATCATCTCCGACCACGGACGCATGTTGAGCTTCGAAATCGTGGAAGTGAATCCCGTGATCGACGAGCACAACCAGACCGCCGATTTGGCCGTCGAGCTGGCGCTGTCGGCGTTTGGGAAGAAGATACTGTAGCGAATTCAAAAGCCGCGATGTAGAAGTGGAAGGCTCGACGGGTCTCCTACGGAGTCACTTCGAACACGACGCCGCAGCCGGAGTCGTCGGTGCATCCACTGGTGCCGCCGCTGGGAGTCACGCCATAGAGGTTGCCTGCAGTGTCCAGAACAAGGCTGCCAAACGGCTCGCTTCCGTCCGTTTCATTGAAACTCCAAAGAATCTTTTCCTGGTAGCCGCCTTTGCCAACCCGGGCGACCAGCTCGAAAACCGTTCCGACATTGAACTGCCCACCGCCGCTTGTGGTGCCGTAAATGTTGCCGGTCGCATCGAACACAATCCCCGCGACAGGCCCGAGACCATCTTTCGTGCCGCCCTTAAAGGAGTAGAGAATCCTCTCTTTCCGTCCCTTCTTTGTGTGAGTCAGCTTGTAGACGGTTCCATATCCACCAAATTGCTCACCGTGGGCGCCGCCAAGCTCCGTAACGCCGTAAAGGCTTCCAGCTTGGTCGAGCGCGAGAGTGCCGAGTGCATAGGCGCCATCTTTAGGGCCATCGGCAAAAATATGGATCAGCGTCGGATTCCAGCCGCCGCTGCCGTCGGGCGACAGCTCGAACACGGTGAAGTTTGTGGTGCCGAAGATGCTTCCGTCGCCATCCATGGTCAATCCGTTCGGCAACCCGACTACATCCGGATTGACGCTGTAGATCATTTGCTCGGTCCAGAGACCCTCGGACGGGCTCAGCTCGAAGACGATTAAATCTCCACCGACGATGATGTTAAGTGTCGTGCCGTAGAGATTGCCCTTCGGGTCAAGGATCAGACCGTTTGCCGGATTGGCACCATCGGTCCCGGAAAACCTATACAAAACGGTTTCCTTCCACCCTTTTTTCACAGGACTAAGCTCGAACACGACGCAGTTACCTTTCGAGCCGCCGTAGTACGTTGTTCCGTAGAGATTTCCCGCGCTGTCGAAAATCACGCCAGACGATGGATTGGCCCCGTCTTTCCCGCCCTTGAAGGTGTAGAGCACGGTTTCATTCCAGCCTCCGCTGCCATTCGGCGAAAGCTCAAATACGGTCCCATATCCCACCCCGTATTCCTGACCCCCTTCAAAAGTCGTCCCGTAGAAGTTGCCCGCGCCGTCGGACGCGAGTTGATAGTGGGGACTGTCGCCATCGGCGCAGTTCGGCTGGGAGCAAAAATTGTAGAGCACGGTCTCGGCTTGGGCGTGGGCTGGGCGTGCGGCGGACAATATTAGTAGCAGCGCGGAAAGGACGAGCGAAGCGACCTGCATCTTGCGGCAAACAGCAGGTCCTTCGCTTCGCTCGGGATGACAATTCATAATGGGGCGGACACTTCATTCCGCCGCCTACTGCACGTCGGAAACTTTCCCGTTCAGGAACGTGACCTTGATGTCTTTGTAGACATAGATCTGCTTGGCGCCGAGGTTGACGATCTTGTCGGGCTGGCCGATGGCGGCTATTACCTGGTCGGGAGTTTGGCCTTTTTCAATCTGCTGCGGCGGCGCTTGCTGTTGCTGTCCTCCACCACCGCCGCCCTGGTCGTTACCATTACCGTTGCCGTTGCCTCCCTGGTCGTTGCCGCCTTGCTGGTTGTTGCCTTGATCCCCGCCGGCGCTGTCATCGATGGCTAGGAGTCCGGCGATGGTGTCTTCTACCTGGGACGGGTTGGTGTTCGCGAGCGTTCCTTTGGGGAACTGGAAAACTACGTCGGCTTTGAAGAACGTCTTGGGATCGGTGTTGTTGCAGGAATCGCAGGCTACGATGCTCATGAGAACCTGGTCTTTCGGCAAATTGACGGCGAGCTTGGCGGGATAGACTTTGTTGTTCACCTGGAAAAACTGGGTGGTGGGCGCCTGTCTCCCTAATTTTCCCAGGCCGAAGCCGAGGGCCTTTTGCCCCAAGGGATTTGGCGAGTGAACCGCTCCGTTTTCGTATTTGGTAGCGAAAATGTTCTGGTCGGAGTAGGCCGTACCGAGGATTCCGCCCTTCTTGACGACTAGTACGGTGCCCTGCTCAACTACGGCGGCTCCGCCGGAGTCGGCACCCATCTTCACCAGCGTATATTGCGCTTTGAGCTGGTCTTCGAGCGAAACCGTGGGAGCGCCTTGCGCGGCCGCCAGAGGGGACGAGATCCCTGCAAGAATCGCAGCAACAACCATAATGGCCATTTCGATTTTCTGCCGCATTGCTACCTTCCTCCTGTGCAGATGCTGCTCCCGTTCCGCAGTGGGGCAGGAGCGTTTCTTTGTGGCTTTCTATCGTCAGGTGGTGTGGAGGGACGAGCGAGGCGCCCATCCCTCCACTTGTTTTGTTTAGCCCTTACTGCTATTGCTTGGCGTCGGCCTCGGCTGCATCGGCATCCTTTGCCTGCTGTTGCAAGTCGCCCTGGACGCTGGTGTCCGGTTGAGGCGCTGGGACTTCGCCAGGCTGCGTTTTGGTGTCGGGAGCGGCCGGCAATCCGTTCTTGCCCTGCTTGTCAGCCAGTTCCTTCAATCCGGCATCCATCTGGATATGCAGTTGATTGTGCATCTCCTGCAGATCGTCGGCTGAGACGCCCACGGTAGCGCCGATGGCACACTCATCTTTCTTGCTGGCCTTTACGGTTGCGTTGACCATGTTGTCACCGTCCGGTGTATCGGTGGTGCGGTAGAGCACGTCGCCCGGCGTCAGTCCGCATTCCGTGCCATCCGAGGTCGTGAGATCCTCGTCGGTGGAGACTACGAAGAGATGGATTTTGGGATCGAGCGCCGGTGGCACCTGATCGCCAGCCGGAGCACTAGCATTCTGACCAGCTGCTGCCGCAGCCTTTTCCGCGCCGATTTCGTACTTCATTTCGTCGGCGAGCGCCTGCTTCACATCAGGACTGAGTTGGGTTGCTGCGGCGGACGATCCACCGCCCAGCATGTATGCTCCGTAGACAGTCCCGAGGTTCGCGGCAATCAGCGGATCGGTCGACCACAGCGAAGCGATTTCGCCGGACGATACCGGTCCAAGCGGTAGTGGCTGTAATTCGCCCTGGTCGCCACCACTGTCGCCGGCGGCTTGCTGCGCGGCATAGGCGGCCTGCAGGTTGGCGGCGATCAAGTAATCCGTAAGCCAGAATGCCGGACCCGCATACACCGGATAGGGTGCGAAGAAAGGACCATAGAAGCCAAACCACGGCGCCCCGCCCCAACCCCATCCATAGGCGACCGGCGCAGCCCACGGATTGTAAGCCCATCCGTAGAATCCAGGACCCCAGTAAACGCCGGGAGCGTAGCCGAAATAATTACGGCCGCCCCAGCCGTAGCCGCGATACCCATAGGCGTAGTAATGTCCGCCCCTGAAGTAAGTGCGCTGGTAATAGGCGTGGCCGCCACGATTAAAGTAGGCGCGCTGGCTGTAGCCGCCGTATCTACCGTGACTCACGATGGTGCGTCCGTTGTGCACGCTGGTGATGTTCCGCCCGCCATGCATCCCGCGATTGATGGTCATTCCACTCTTGGTGTGGATTGAGCGAACCGATCCATCCTTGCGCGCGGAAACGCTAGCGCCGCTCCTGGTGGTCCGGGTCGTGGAGCCTTTGGGCTGGTGGTTACCGGCGCTAGCTGCGCCACCTTTGTTTCCGCCAGCCTGCCCACCTCGGTTCCCACCCGCTTGCGCACCACCCCGGTTCCCGCCGGTTTGCCCGCCTCGGTTGCCGCCCGTCTGCGCGGATTTGTTCCCACCCGTTTGTCCACCTCGGTTGCCACCGGTTTGCCCGCCTCGGTTCGCGGTGTTCCCGCCGGTCTGTCCGGGGCGGTTCGCGCTTCCACCTGTTCCGCGACTGGTCTGCGCCGCGCCGCCGGGTCCACGATTGGGCGAGCCTCCGGCCGGTCCACGACTGGTCTGCGCCGCGCCGCCAGGACGGGCGCCGGAGGAACCGCCCGCGTGCTGCGCCGGAGCCGCCTTCGCCGGGGCCGTATGCGCCGCCGGAGCGGATTTCGCCGGGGCGCTTTTTGGCGGCCCACTGTTGGCCGCGGCGAGGGCGGTCATTGTTATGACAACTAGCGCTACGACAGCTAGCAATACGGACCATTTCTGCAGGACGTTCCTACCTCTGTTGCTCAAATTCATAGACCACTCCTGTGAGATGTGAAGCTCCTTCTTATAGCCACTTTGTATCCACTAGCGGAAAACATCCCCAGCCAAACCAATTCCGGCCAGTCTGCAATCCCGCTCGTGGGCTTTTCTTCGACGGGAGCTTCTTGGTCCGAGTGCCATAGGGGAAGGGCCGGGCACCGGCCTTCGAAGTCCCGACAATTTCACACCCGTTTCAACGCGGTGTCAAGCAATCTGCTCCAAATTTACAAATCGTCATCTGGAACCAATCGTTGGCCCGCGCTTTCGCGGCGTTGACTCCCGCGAAGCTTTCGCCCCAGTCTTTGCCCGGAACCGCCTAGCCTTGGACTGCTTACCATCTGTTGACTACTTGTTTACTTGCGCCTGACAACACCTCCCTTCCGATTCCGTAAGCTGCCTTCAGTACGACGAGAAAAATCTGGAGGCAAGCGTGAAACGCAAAACATTCAACGGCAAATTTCTGACGGGCAAATCCCTTTCCCCCGTCTTTCTGGGCTTGGTTGTTTCGTTCGGCATCATAACCGCTGCGGCGCAGACCAATTCCTATCAGCAGACAAACCTGGTTTCTGACATGACCGGTGTGGCCAACAACACCGATCCCGACCTCATCAATCCCTGGGGAATTTCCCTCTCCCCCGGTGGACCTTTCTGGGTCGCCGACAACAAAAGCGGCTTCTCGACCATTTACGACGCTAATGGCGTTACGGCGCTTTCTCCCGTTACGATTCCGGCGCCTCCCGGCGACACTTCGGCTTCGACGCCCACGGGCACGGTTGCCAATACGGCGACCAGCGGCTTCCTGGTCAACGGCGCTCCCGCTCAGTTTTTCTTCGATACTCAGAACGGAACCATCGCGGGCTGGTACACCGGGAGCACTGCGGTTCTTCTGGTCAATAACTCATCGACAGGCGCGGTTTACACGGGCCTGACGATGATCACCAATGCCTCGGGAACATTCCTGCTGGCCAACAACTTTTTTAGCGGGCAGGTAGAGGTGTACAACAGCAGCTATAATCGCGCCACTCTGGCCGGATCATTTACCGACGCCGGATCTCCGGCGCTGCCTGCCGGCTACGCTCCGTTTGGAATTCAACTGATTGGCAACCAGGTGTTCGTGACTTACGCGGAGCAGAATGCGACGAAGAACGGCGAAACCACCGGCGCGGGGCTGGGCTACGTCAGCGTATTCGACCTGAACGGAAACTTTGTGAGCCGCTTCGCTTCCACCGGCACATTGAACGCGCCGTGGGGAGTGGTGCAGGCTTCGGCCAACTTCGGCATGTTCAGCAACGACATCCTCATCGGCAACTTTGGCGACGGCACGATCAACGCCTTCGATGCCAACGGAACCTTCGTCGCCCAACTCCAGGATCCTACGGGCGCGGTGATTTCCAATGGCGCGCTCTGGGGAATGATGTTCGGCGCCGGTGGAACGGGCAATCCTGACACGCTCTACTTCACGGCCGGTTTTGCCGCCGGCGGGCACGGTTTGTTCGGCTCGCTGGCAGCGGCCACTGAAGGAACCGAGACCTTTTCACTCGCGGCATCGCCTGCGTCCGGCTCCGTTGCCGCCGGCGGATCGATGAACTTCACGCTCACCGTTACTCCGGCAAATGGCTTTTCTAACCTGGTGACCTTTTCCTGCGTGGCTCCGACGGGGATCAGCTGTAGCTTCAATCCAGCTTCGGTGACTCCCGCGGGCGGCGCGGTGACCACGACTCTAACCGCGACCGCTGCTACTCCCACGGGCACCAACCCTTATGTTTCGCCCAAGCTGATGGGGATGGTGTTCAGTGGACTGGGACTGGGCGTGTTTGGCTGCTTTTTTGCCGGAGCGGGAGCGGATCGACGGCGCTTGTTCTCACTGCTGCTAGGCGGATTCGCCAGCCTGCTGATTGCGGGAACGCTGCTCGCTACGACGGGATGCGGCAGTTCGAGCAGCAGCAGCCCCAGCCCGACGAATCCCGCGCCCGCGTCCATCGTGGTCACGGCGACGTCGGGTGCTCTGACGCAGATGACTACCATTACCCTCACGGTGCAGTAGCCGCTGGGCTTTACGAGTCTCGGTCGCCTAACGGGGCAGATCGAGAAGGTCGTGCAAGGAGAAAGAAAGAAGCGGAGCCTATCGAACCTGATGGCTTCGCTTTTTTCTTTATGTGGGGATGGGGCTTAGCCCCGTCCAAGCGGGACATAGGCCCGCTTCCACACTGAACCAAGGCTGGGATTGACGCGGAACACGGCGAGCGCCAGACTGAAATGTCATGGCAAAACTTCGGGTGGGCATCCTCTTTGGCGGACGCAGCGGCGAGCATGAAGTGTCGTTGCTGTCGGCGGCGTCGGTTCTGAACGCGATTGATAAAACGAAATACGAAGTGGTTCCCATCGGCATTACGAAAGATGGGCGCTGGCTTACGGCGGAACACGCCGAGAGATTGCTGAAGGGCGAAAAACACGCGGGCGAGCTAGTCGATAAAAATGTCCGCGCCACACAAGCTACGCCGCTTCGGGCGGGCGATCCGGAGGCTACTCCGGGAGCGGCAGTGCTGGCCTCGGGCGCGTCGGTGGTCGTTCCTCCGGAGCCCGCGCGACGCGAAGCCGGACTGACACCGTTCCAGATTGACGCAAATCTTAGGCGAGCTTCCGACCGCGCCATTAACGTCGATGTCATCTTCCCAGTGCTGCACGGAACCTTTGGCGAAGATGGCACGATTCAAGGGCTGCTCGAATTGGCCGACATCGCTTATGTCGGCGCCGGCGTGCTGGGCTCGTCCGCGGGCATGGATAAAGACATTATGAAGTCTTTGTTCCGCGCCGCGGGACTGCCCATCGTGAAGCA